>Ga0302135_10000808_pt1 | contig 18833 bp, 18 predicted proteins | sample CBN3_surface_MG_FD_203119 | JGI IMG/M metagenome (GOLD analysis project Ga0302135, IMG submission 203119) | Marine microbial communities from Western Arctic Ocean, Canada - CBN3_32.1 | ecosystem: Environmental > Aquatic > Marine > Oceanic | place: Canada: Western Arctic Ocean | collected...
CAGCCTTCGTTATGCCCAATTAGGGATTTGGCATTAGCAAGTTGCTACTTCTTAATTATCTAGAAGGTTACGTGCATTGATGTACGCTTCTTCAGCGATACGATGATAATTCATGACACCGTCTTTGAAACTTTTGTAGGATTCATAGACTTTTGCAGTGGTGTCATCAGTTTGAGCTAGTTCGAGAACCACTTCTTCAGAAAGTCGCCGCAATTCCAACAATACATCGTTGGGTAATTTTCTAAGTTGTACACCGTGATCTTCAATAAGAACACGCAGCGCTTCGTTATTCTTAGCAGTGAGCTCATCCATTAGTAATTGGTTCATAACTTCAGCGCCAGCATATAAAATCTCTTGTAGGTCTTCCGGCAATGCGTCAAATGCGGTTTTATTAAAAATCGTTTCTAGTGTTGTACCAGGCTCTTGCCATCCAGGATAGTAGTAATAGTCAGCAACCGTATGGTAACCCGCGGCTAGGTCATTATAAGGACTAACAAACTCTGTAGCGTCTAATGCGCCGGTTTGCAAAGCGGTAAATACTTCACTTACTTGCATGGTTACAGGAGTGCCTCCTGCTCGTTTAAAAACTTCTCCACCCAGGCTCGGGATACGCATTTTCAAACCTTGCATGTCCGTCAAAGAATTTATTTCTTTGTTGAACCATCCAAACATTTGAGTACCAGAATTCCCACCTCTTACCGGTATCAAATTAAAGGGCTCATAAAGCTCACGCCATAATTCGTTGCCACCACCGTAGGCTAACCAAGCATCTTGTTCTTTTCCAGTTAAGCCAAAGGGAATAGTTGAGAAGAAAGGCGTAGCTGGAATCTTACCTTGAGCATAATAGGCACCAGTATGGCCAATCTCCGCAACCCCTTGAGATACCGCATCGAACACCTCAAGCCCACCGACTAATTCATTTGCACCATAGACACGAATAAGAAGGCGACCACCACTCATTTTCTTAACGATATCGGCAAAATGTTCTGGCGAAGTTCCAAGAGCAGGTAGGTTCTTAGGCCATGACGTAATCATTTTCCATTCATGAACAGTTTGTTCTGCGGCTGAAAGGGCCCTATTTACAACTTCTGTGGATTCGTTACAGGCTACTAAGCTAAGGAACAGAACAAAGAAAATTCTTTTTTGCATGACTGTTTTATACATAAAAGTATAACGACCTCTACTGGTGATATTGATACATTAAATAGTTCTAATCGTAATGGAGCGTACAGAAAATTTGCTAACTATTTACTCTATGTAAGCACTTCAAGCTTAGCGTAGGACAGCACCAACCACTTGCTACCAACCTCATCAAAGTTTACCTGAACTCTAGCATTTGAGCCCTGACCTTCGTAGTTTAATACCACACCTTCACCGAATTTCCCGTGGATGACTCTTTGGCCCAAGGAGATATCGGTTTGTGGAACTTCGGCATTGGCACCCAATCCGTTGCTTAAGCTGCTGCCTCCTGTGTGACTAGTTTGTCGATTCACTGTAGATTTGAGGCGAATTTCACTAATTAACTCTTTGGGTATTTCTTTTATGAAGCGCGACGGTCGACATAGATTTATATCTCCATGGAGCCTGCGTGATTCCGCATGGCTCATATAAAGCTTAGTCTTGGCTCGAGTGATGCCTACGTAGCAGAGCCGACGTTCTTCCTCGAGCCCTGAGAGATTATCCATAGACATCTTATGCGGGAAAAGACCCTCTTCCAAACCTGCAAGAAAAACTAATTGAAATTCTAACCCTTTGGCGGAATGCAATGTCATCAACTGAACAGCATCATCACTCTCATCTGCTTGTGTGTCGCCTGCATCGAGCGCTGCCTTGTCTAAGAATGCAGCGAGAAATTTATCTGACTTAAGGTCGAAATCCTCTTCTATATCGACATCATCAAAATTACTCGCAGCAGTAACTAGTTCTTGCAAGTTTTCGATGCGCGTACGAGCTTTCTCGCCACCTTCTTTTTCGTGATGCTGAACTAGCCCACTATTTGTTATTACGTGTTCCGCTTTTTCGTGAAGCCCGAGCTCGTCGCAGGCATTTTGCATTTTGTCGATCAACTCAAGAAATGCAAGAATAGCGTTCGCTGCCCGAGATGTCAGATGTGATTCATTAATAGCCTTGCCGCATGCAGTCCATAAAGAGCAGGGCTCCTGCCTAGCTATACCTCGAATAAGATCAATAGTGCGACCACCGATGCCTCTAGTTGGAACATTAACGATGCGCTCAAAGGCGGTATCATCGTGCCGATTAATCAGTAGCCTTAAGTAAGCTAGGGCATTTTTTATTTCTAGGCGCTCATAGAATCGATGTCCGCCATAAATACGATAGGGTACTCCCACCCTTAAGAGAGCTTCTTCTAGTTCTCTCGATTGAGCATTAGAACGGTAGAGGATCGCTGAGTCAGAACGACGATTGCCTGAATTAAACCAATCTTGGATTCGGTCAACAATGAAGCGGGCTTCGTCTTGTTCATTGAAGGCTTCATACAATCCGATGGCTTCACCTTCAGCGCCATCGGTCCATAAGTTTTTCCCAAGCCGGCCTTGGTTGTTTGAAATCAATTTATTTGCGGCCTGTAAAATCGTCGAAGTGGAGCGGTAGTTCTGTTCTAGCCTGACCGTATCCGCATTTGGGAAATCCACACTGAATTGCTGAATATTTTCAATCTTCGCACCACGCCAACCATAAATAGACTGGTCGTCATCACCGACTACCATCAATTGATTCTGATTACCTGCCAACACTCTCAGCCATGCATATTGAATTGAGTTGGTGTCTTGAAACTCATCGACCAGGATATGACGGAAACGATTTTGATAATGAGATAATACCTGAGGGTTTTTTAACCAAAGCTCATGCGCCCGCAATAAAATCTCTCCGAAATCGATCATGCCTCCGCGATTGCAGGCTTCCTCATAGGCACGATACACATCCAACATAGTTTTTGTGTAATCATCATCAAAGTGCTCAATGTTTGCAGCTCGTAAACCTTCGTCTTTTTGTCCATTGATGTACCACTGACATTGTTTAGCTGGCCACTTTTCTTCATCAATATGCAAAGAGCGGTTAAGTCGCTTAATTAGCCGCAACTGATCATCACTGTCGAGAATTTGGAAATCATCGGGTAGGCCTGCTTCATGCGAATGAGCGCGGAGCAGTCTATGAGCGAGACCATGAAAAGTGCCAACCCACATACCATTAAATGATTGCCCCAATAACTCTTCAATGCGGCTGCGCATCTCTCTCGCAGCCTTATTTGTGAAAGTCACTGCAAGAACCGCGAAGGGAGAGACATCTTCTGCCTCCAACAGCCAGGCAATGCGATGAACTAGCACTCTGGTTTTGCCACTGCCAGCCCCGGCAAGAACCAATAAATTTGGTGCCGGGCTCGCAACTGCATTGCGTTGTTCATCATTAAGAGAGTCGAGTATGTGGGAAACATCCATGGCGTATTATTCTACAAAAAATGTCGCTTATATTCGCGAATTTATCTCAGTGAACTAGAAAAAATTCTGCATTCTTAATAATCTCTCTGACTTGGGTTCACACAACCGAGACTATTTAGTGAAAACATGAGTAATTTGATAAACTATCGCGCCCGCCGAAATTGAATTTGAATTTGTTAGGAGATATTTATGTCTGTCAGATCGGACAACGCAGCTTTTAATTGGGAAGACCCTTTTCTTTTGGAAGAACAGCTCACAGAAGAAGAACGTCTGGTGAGAGACACAGCAAAGCAATATGCTCAAGACAAGCTATTACCAAGAGTGCGTGAAGCATATCGGAACGAGTATTCTGATCCAGAGATTTTTCGTGAAATGGGCGCGTTGGGCCTTCTAGGCTCTACTATAGAAGGCTATGGCTGTGCGGGAGTGAATTACGTTTGCTATGGGCTGGCGGCCCGAGAGATTGAATCAGTGGACTCCGGCTATCGTTCGATGATGAGCGTACAGTCTTCTCTCGTTATGCACCCAATCAATGTTTTTGGTAGCGAGGAACAAAAACAAAAGTATTTGCCGAAGTTGGCAACCGGAGAGTTCATTGGATGCTTCGGGTTGACCGAACCAGATCATGGCTCCGACCCTAGCGGCATGATTACCAGGGCCAAATCTGTAAACGGCGGCTATAGTATTAGTGGCGCTAAGAATTGGATAAGCAATTCTCCATTTGCCGATGTTTTCATCGTTTGGGCAAAGGATGATGGGGGTGCCATAAGGGGGTTCATTCTAGACAAGGGGATGGAGGGTCTCAGCGCTCCAAAAATCGAGGGGAAACTAGCCTTACGAGCGTCAGTAACAGGCGAAATTGTCATGGACGAAGTTTTTTGTCCTGAAGGAAATAAATTACCCGGGGCAACCGGGCTTGCTGGCCCTTTTAGTTGTTTGAACTCTGCCAGACTTGGTATTTCTTGGGGGGCCTTAGGAGCAGCTGAAACATGTTGGCACACAGCGCGGCAATACACCCTTGATCGAAAACAGTTTGGTCGTCCCTTAGCAGCGAATCAGATTATTCAAAAGAAGTTAGCGATCATGCAAACAGATATTTCATTAGGCTTACAAGGTTGTTTGCAGGCGTGTCGATTACGGGATCAAGGCAAGTTAGCGCCTCCTCTAATTTCTCTCCTAAAAAGAAATTCTTGTTTGAAAGCGTTGGATACTGCTCGGGAAGCGAGGGATATGCTAGGGGGTAATGGAATTTCTGATGAGTATCCGGTTATGCGCCATTGTCAAAATCTTGAAGTTGTGAATACCTATGAGGGTACCCAAGATATTCATGCACTTATTCTTGGTCGCGCTATAACTGGAATTCAGGCATTTACCGGAGCTTAGAATTCCTAGGCTAAACCTTGGGTAATGCTCTTTAACCAATAGAATACCTTAATAATTGGTGTTCATAATCTTGCTCATGGTCATTGAGCCATGAGCGCGCTTTCTGTCCCCTAATCTGAACGGGCTTACTAAAGATAGTTTATTAAAACACCTACAAAAATTATTGTACCCACCCAATTGTTGTTAAGAAAGGCACGAAAACAAGGCCCTGGCAGACGGTCTCTAATGAGAAACTGTTGATAGATCAGGAGTAGGCTGGCAAGTAGTAACGAGAAATAATACCAATTCGTCATTTCAAGTTGCTGCCCGGCTAACCACATAGCCATTACAAATAAGAACTGTAGTACACCAATCATTAATTTGTCTGCATCACCAAACAATATAGCCGTAGATTTAACACCAATTTGAATATCAAACTCTCGATCCACCATCGCATATTGAGTGTCATAAGCAATAGTCCACAAGCAATTAGCTATAAACAGGAGATACGCCACCTGTGGGATCTCATTTGTTTGAGCAGTAAATGCCATCAATACCCCCCAAGAATATGAGATGCCTAAGACTAATTGTGGCAAATTAGTGAATCGTTTCATGAAGGGATACGTTACAACCAGAGCAATTGCGCCAAATGAAAGCAAAATTGTTCGTTGATTGGTTAAGAGCGCAAGTAAAAAACCGATCGAAGATAAGAAAAGAAAACACAGGAGAGCATCTTTTCTCGAGAGCTTTCCTCTTACCAATGGACGTTGTTCGGTTCGTTGTACCATGCCATCGATTCGGTAGTCAGCGAAATCATTAACGCAGCAACCGGCTGATCGCATGATGGCAGTACCCAAGACAAAAATTATCAACAAGAAAAGATCAGGAACACCCCTAGCCGCAATCCATAGAGCGCTTATGGTTGGCCATAAGAGCAAATAGATGCCAATGGGTTTTTTCAAGCGTGTTAATTCCACCAGTGCCGGCAGTTTTTCATAAAAGACCGGAAATCTAGATTTGAATTTTCTGCCTACTCGAGGCCAGAAACCCTGGATGGAGTTCATGAGATCTTCACGTGTTAGTTACAGCTGCTAACAGCTATTAGTCGACTATGACACTAGTAGAAACTAAGCCTAAAAGTAATCGCAAGAGATTATAAACGGAATACTCTAGGAATTCCGTGATTTAGGCCGATTTGACCAAGAATAGAGAGCAGAGACGTTAAGATGAGTACTTATTTATTAGCGATTATTAGTGCCCTAGAAAAAGCGGGCCGGACAAATAATGAAAATTTTCTTTATAGTTTTAGTATCGTTAGTGATTTAAGTGAGCGAAGGAGACGCCGAGTCTTTTTCTATGAAAAAGCTAGAATTTATGACAACTAAATCTTGCCGTCGCTAAACATTGACGTAGTTGACCCTATGGCCAAGCCAGCGTTGAATTAATGGGTCGATTATTTCTGGGTGTGATTGCATAATTTGTTCAGCGGTATCTCGCACGGAGTCCAGCAAATTCGAGTCTCTCGCGATATCAGCAACTTTGAAACTCATTAATCCGGTCTGTTGCGTACCCAGAACTTGTCCAGGTCCACGCAGCTCTAAGTCTTTCTCAGCAATATAAAACCCATCGTTACTTTCTCTCATAACCTCAAGGCGTTTTTTGCCCACATTTGAAAGAGGGGTTTGATATAACAAAATACAATGACTTTGAATTGAACCACGGCCAATTCTACCGCGAAGTTGGTGTAATTGGGCTAGACCTAGGCGCTCCGGGTTTTCGATTACCATTAAACTTGCGTTAGGAACATCGACACCTACTTCAATAACAGTTGTTGCAACTAGTAACTGAATGTTTCCTAATTTGAACTGTTCCATCGCGGCTGACTTTTCTTTCGACTTCATGCGACCGTGAATGAGCCCGACTTTAATATTAGGCAGCTTCAATGTCAGCTGTTCAGCTGTAACTTCGGCGGCCTGACATTGCAGCGCCTCAGATTCTTCAATCAGAGTGCAAACCCAATAGGCTTGATTATTATTAGCACAGGATTTCTCGATTCTTTCAGTCACCGACTCTCTTTTTTCGTTAGATATGACGGCCGTGTTAACAGGCGTACGGCCGGGAGGCAATTCGTCAATTATCGAGCAATCAAGGTCGGCATAAGCACTCATCGCGAGCGTTCGTGGAATTGGAGTTGCCGTCATCACTAATTGGTGCGGGCTTAGTTTTTTAAAAGTTGCCTTCTCTCTTAACGCCAATCTTTGATGCACGCCAAAACGATGTTGCTCATCTATAATTATTAGCCCTAATCGTTTGTAATTTACCCCTTCTTGAAACAAAGCATGGGTGCCAACCAATAATTGGCAGCTTCCATCCCTTAACGACTCTAACTGCTGTGATCGAATAGAGCCTTTGGATTTGCCGCTTAACCAGCCAACGTTTATCCCAAGCGGTTCTAACCAATGACAAAAATTTATATGATGTTGTTGCGCTAACAACTCTGTTGGGGCCATCAAGGCGACTTGATAAGAATTGCCAATTGCCTTTAAGCAAGAGAGTGCAGCCACTACAGTTTTTCCTGAGCCGACATCACCTTGCAACATCCTCAGCATGGGATGGCGTTGGTTTAGGCTTTGCTCAATCTCTAAAAAGGCTTTTTGCTGACCATTGGTTAGCGTAAAGGGCAGTTGTTTGAGGAAAGAGCTAAGTAGTTTGTCACTGTTGTTAAATGCTGGTGCATTTTGCTGATCAGATTGCAGTTTGAAGCGCCTCATACATAAACGATTTGCTAGAAGTTCTTCAAAAGCAAGCCGGGATTGTCCCTGATTCATGCCGTCACTATTTTGATTCATAGGCATTTCAAGCGGTGGTTGGTGAATAAGTTTGATGGCATCGATTAGCGGCAGCATCTTCAGTTTAGCGATTAGAGATGCTGGTAGATAATCTGTTACTGCATTAGTAGACTCAAGTAATACAAGTGCCTGTTTAATTATGCTGCGAAGTCTCGTTTGTTGCAGACCTTCGGTGGCAGGATAAATCGGGGTCAATGTTTTTGAAATAGGTAGTTCCTCACCGGGGCGCAGAATTTTGTATTCTGGATGATAGATTTCAACACCGTTGCGCCCGCGACGTACCTCCCCAAAACAACGAATTCGTGTGCCTGGCTGTAATGAATTCTTTTGAGCCGCACTGAAATGGAAAAAACGCAGATTAACTAAGCCACTACTATCTAATAAGCCACACTGAAGGCTGCGTTGGCGGCCAAAAAGAATTTTGCTGGTAACTATCTCGCCTTCTAACTGAGCTTGGTCGCCGGTGCGAATCGAGCCGATAGTATTTATTCGGGTTCGATCTTCAAAACGAAAAGGCAAATGGAAAAGTAAATCTTGTACGTTACGAATACCGATTAAGGCAAATTTTTCCTCTATCGCCGGGCCAACTCCTTTTAAGCTTCTTAAAGTCATTTGATTCAGCGGGGGATTAGTCATTTGACGTTTTCTTTATCGGTTAGAGCTGGCAAAGCTCGACAGAGGAAACCTGTTGCGAATAGATAACTGCGATAGCCTGATTGGCACATAAAGCCAAGTATATGTGTTTTTATACAGTAGTTCTAGATGACCAGAATAGCATCTATCTCTACTTCAGCCGCTTTGGGAAGGGCGCTTACCTGAATAGTGGCTCGGGCAGGAAAAGGTTGGACAAATTGTTCCGCCATGATTTCATTCACGACAGCGAAATTTGCCAGATCAGTTATGTAAATTGTGAGCTTTACGGCGTCTTGCAATTTTCCACCGGCTGCCTCGCAGACTGCAGAGAGGTTTTTGAATACCTGTTGCGTTTGTGCCTCTATACCACCTTCAACTAATTCCATTGTTTCAGGATTAAGGGGAATTTGCCCTGAGAGGAAAACGACGCCGCCATTTTTTATCGCTTGAGAATAAGGACCTATTGCAGCAGGAGCTGCTGCGGTTTGAACTGGTTCAGAGTTTGCCATTAGTGTATTCCAATTGTGCTCTTAATTGTTTTTCGAACTTTGCGACTTTTAACCCGGGTGACTCGAGAAACTGCTAAAATCAATCGAACTCTCTTCATAACTCTTGCGAGATGGACACGATTACGAACATTAAGCGAAAGATTAACAATACTGAATCGCGCGTCTCTTTCTACGGTACTGATTTTCTCAATATTTGCTTCAGTACCGGTTATTGTGGTCGCCAGAGTTGCAATAATGCCACGTTGGTTTTCCAGCTCAACTCTAAGTTCAACGGAGAAGTCACCTTCAACTTGAGGGTCCCAGCGCACTGAGACACACTTCTCTGCATTGTCACGAATGTCAGCAACGTTATTGCAATCATCGGTGTGTATAACCATGCCACGTCCGGAGCTAATGTGGCCTAGGATTGGGTCCCCAGGGATTGGATGACAGCACTTGGCGTAATTCACCACCATACCCTCGGAGCCGCGTATAGCCAGTGAATCCTGCTCCTGTTTTCCATCTGAATTTTCTGCTGAGCTAGATTGTGCATTTGCAGCAAGTCGTTGTGCAATCATATAAGACATTCGATTACCCAACCCGATTTCTTCTAATAGTTGATCCACTCCGGTGAGATTGGTTTGCTTAAGAACTATTTCAATATTCTCCTGTGGGATAGAATCGAGTTGACTGCCAAATCCGGCAAGCGCCTTGTTAAGAAGTCTACGGCCAAGAGCAACTGATTCAGAATGCTTCTGGTTTTTTAAGTAATGACGAATATTGCTGCGAGCTTTGCCAGTTACTACGAAGCTTAGCCAGGCTGGATTCGGCTGAGTGCCTGGCGCAGTGATAATTTCGACAGTTTGGCCGCTCTGGAGTGGTTCGCTCAATGGTGCGAGGCGGCGGCTAATTCTGCAGGCAACGCAGGAATTTCCAACATCAGTATGAATAGCATAGGCAAAGTCTACGGCAGTTGAACCTATAGGTAGTTCGAAGATTGCACCCTTGGGGGTAAAGACATAAATCTCATCTGGAAAGAGGTCGACCTTAACATTCTCGATAAATTCGAGAGAGTTGCCAGCATGTTTTTGTAGTTCTAGAAGACCATGAACCCACTCACGTGCTCGGATATGAGTGTTTCTTGGAATATCATCGCTGGATTTATACAGCCAATGAGACGAAATACCATTATTGGCCATGGCTTCCATTTCTTCAGTACGAATTTGAATTTCAATAGGTACGCCATGCATACCAAACAAAGTGGTATGCAATGATTGATAGCCGTTAGCTTTAGGAATGGCAATATAGTCTTTGAACCGGCCAGGTACTGGTTTATATAAACTATGCACTGCACCGAGCACTCGGTAACAGGTATCTACGCGATCAACACAAATTCGAAATGCATAGACATCCATAATTTCAGAAAAGGATTTGCGCTTGCTACGCATTTTCTCATAAATACTATATAGATGTTTCTCACGACCGATAGTACGTCCTGGTAAACCTTCGCGCTCTAGACAGGCCTCTAAAGAAGTTTGAATTTGCGAAACGATTTCTTTTCGGTTTCCTCGAATTCGCTTTACTGCAGCACTAATACGACGAGCTCGCATTGGGTATAAAGCGTCGAAGCCTAATTCTTCGAATTCGATACGCACATTGTTCATGCCAAATCTATTGGCTATCGGCGCATAAATATCTAGAGTTTCTCGGGCAATGCGCCGTCGCTTATCGGGCGTCAGTACATTCAGAGTGCGCATGTTATGGAGCCGATCAGCGATCTTTACGAGAATTACGCGAAGATCTTTGGCCATTGCCATTGCCATTTTTTGAAAATTTTCTGCCTGTGCTTCAGCCCGACTGCTAAAAGTCATTTTGTTTAGCTTACTAACACCGTCGACGAGATCAGCGACAGTGTTGCCGAATTGATTTTTGATTGCAGTCTTGGTAATTCCAGTGTCTTCAATTACATCGTGCAACATAGCAGCCATCAAGCTCTGATGGTCCATGTGCATTTCACTGAGAATACTAGCAACGGCAAGGGGGTGGGTTACGTAGGCATCACCACTGCGGCGGAATTGGCCTTCGTGTGCTTGTTCAGCGTAGTAATACGCGCGCCGCACATTATTGACTTGGTCGTTGCCAAGGTAGTCGGAAAGACCGTTGGCAAGGGAGTCTATTGTCTCTATAGTTTCAACTTGCAAGACGCGACTCCATAAGCGTTAGGAAGGACTTACTCTTCAGTGACAGGCTTAGCTTCTTCTGTGGGAGCAGCAAGAGTTGCCTCTGCTGTGGTTTCAGACTCTGCGGGCTCTAGAATTTCTTCAATTTCGATGCTGGGCTTTTCGACCAAAATGGCGGCATTAACATGTCCTTCCGCTATTTCTCTCAACGCGATCACTGTAGGTTTGTCGTTATCTACAGCCACATGAGGGTCTTTGCCTTCTATTTGTAGCTGGCGAGCGCGCTTACTGGAAACCATTACCAACTCAAACCGGTTGTCTACGTTTTCTAAACAATCTTCTACAGTAATCCGTGCCATACCTATACCTGCTGTTTTAACTGAGTTTCATACTTGCTGTCTAGCGCTGAACCTAAACAAGAGCTCGATTCATCGAGGACCGGGGATTTTACTGAATTCCATCCAAAAATGCATATTTTTCTCGCAGTAGCATCTACTTTAGTTGCGTGTAGCGAAGATTGGCTCGCTTTTTGGCGCCAAAACTTTAGGCCTAATGGCGAGTAAGGCTATCCATCAATTGTGCCTGGCGGGTTTCCTGAGCATTCATTGTTAAGCGTCGTGAGCGAATTACTGCCCGCAAATCTTCCTTTGCAGTATCGAAATTGTCATTAATAATCACGTAATCAGCTTCAGTCATATGGGTCATTTCATTGACTGCCTGACGCATACGATTTTCGATTGTTTCGGCGTCATCTTGTGCTCTGGTTTGGAGGCGTTCATTCAACGCGGCTACAGAGGGCGGCAAGATAAAAACCGAACAAGCATCAGGGAAAAGGCACCGAATCTGTTCAGCCCCCTGCCAATCTATTTCTAATATCACATCTGTGCCGCTCTTGAGCTTGTCTTTAACCCAGGCATGTGAAGTTCCATAGCGATGACCATAAACCTCTGCACTTTCTAAGAATTGATTTCCTTCTAACATCTCAATAAATTGGTCTTTGCTCACGAAGTGATAGTTTTCCCCTTCAATCTCTCCTAGGCGCGCTGGCCGGGTTGTATAAGAGACAGAAACACATAGGGATTCTTCGGATTCAACTAAAGCGTTCACCAGACTGGTTTTTCCAGCACCGGAAGGTGCAGTAACTATAAAGAAAATGCCATTACTCATTAGTTATTCGATATTTTGTATTTGTTCGCGCATTTGTTCTATTAGCACTTTTAATTCCACGGCACTGCGTGTTGTGTCGACCACGATCGACTTAGAAGAAAGAGTATTAGCTTCTCGATTTAATTCTTGCATTAGAAAATCTAGACGCCGACCTTTCTGACCTTTTGTCTCAATTACCCGTTGTACTTCATTGAGGTGAGAGTCAAGTCGGTCGAGCTCCTCATCAACATCAGCTTTCTGAGCCAGCAAGACGATTTCTTGTTCTACACGAACTGGATCTAATTCAGCTTTCAAGTCTCCAATTTTATCTAGTAGGTTTTGTTTTTGCACAACGAGAATTTCAGGCATTTTAGTTCGTACTGCTATGACAATCTCGCGAATATCATCTAAGCGCTTCTGCACGAAGCCTTTTAGGGCATCCCCTTCTCTTTCTCTACTAGCGATAAGGTCATCTAGCGCCATAGAAAAAAGCTTAACAGCGTGATTATCAATACTCGCGGAGTCCATTTGCTGATCTGAGATTACGCCAGGCCAATTTAATATTTCCATGTTAGATAAGGATCCTGCAGAACCAGTCATTTCTCCGATTTTCTTATTGGCTTTGAGTAACTTAGCCACCAAGTTCTGATTGAGATTAATCTCCGTGGAGGAAACTTCTACGGATTGATAACGCAATAGGCATTCAACTTTGCCACGGCTCAATCGTTTACGAACGGCTTCTCGGATAACATTCTCTAATCTTCGAAATGTTTCCGGTAAACGTACACTGGTTTCGAGGTAACGGTGATTAACTGATCTAACCTCCCACGTTAGCGATCCCCATTCCTGTTCTAGTTGCTGCCTCGCAAATGCAGTCATGCTTAACATCATAGTTCTGCGCCAAATTCCAAAGAAATACCATTTTAACGTATTAGAAATTTATTCACAGCGAACTTTTTGACTATCGAACAACACAATGCACACGAATGCTTTACTTTGTATTTGCACGGGGCTTGCTCGCTATAGTTCACAAATTCAAGGATAATTTGCACTACATTAATCGGGCTAAACTCATAGGGCAGAAACGGAAAAATTTATGACGGATGTAATTAGACCTAGTCAGCGCCAAGCGAATCAACTTAGAAGTATCTCTATTACCAGAAACTATACTAAACACGCCGAAGGCTCAGTATTGGTTGAGTTTGGCGATACCAAGGTTCTTTGTAATGCTAGCGTAGAAGAATCGGTGCCACGGTTTCTAAAAGGCACCGGCAAGGGGTGGATTACTGCAGAATATGGCATGCTGCCAAGATCAACCGGCAGCCGGATGGACAGAGAGGCTGCTCGGGGTAAGCAATCAGGCAGAAGTCTAGAAATACAACGGCTTATTGGTCGCTCCCTGAGAGCAGCGGTGGACTTGGATGCCCTTGGAGAGAACACTATCAAGATCGATTGTGATGTTATTCAAGCAGATGGCGGAACCCGAACAGCGTCTATTACCGGTGGCTGCGTTGCCCTAGCTGATGCAATTAAACACTTAATGGATAAGGGCTCAGTACAAAAAAGCCCTCTGCATCAGCTTATCGCGTCAGTGTCTGTAGGCATATATAAAGGGAAAGCAGTTTTGGATTTGGACTATGCCGAAGATTCGAATGCAGAAACTGATATGAATATTGTCATGACGGACTCTGGTGGATTTATCGAAATTCAAGGAACTGGGGAGGATGGCGACTTTTCCCACCAGCAACTACTGGAAATGATAAGTTTAGCTGATGAGGGTATAAAAACTTTGATTGAAGCTCAAAAACAAGCTTTAGTATAAACACAGATGATTTATAAAGAGAGGCAGAGATGGAAGACCTTCAATCTAAATTCCTCGAGTTCGTAATCGACAATGAAATTTTAAAATTCGGCGAGTTTACATTAAAGTCAGGTCGCAAAAGCCCCTATTTTTTTAATGCTGGGCTATTTAATACCGGCGAGAAACTTGCATTTCTAGCCCAATGTTATGCCGAAGCCATTGCTAACTCTGGATTAACTTTCAAAGTTTTGTTTGGGCCAGCATACAAAGGCATTCCTCTTGTGTCAGCCACGGCAATGGCATTAGCCAGCCAGCATGGAATTAACAAGCCTTATTGTTTTAACCGAAAAGAAGAAAAGGACCATGGCGAAGGGGGCACGATTGTCGGTGCGAAACTCACCGGTAATACGTTAATAATCGATGATGTTATTACCGCGGGCACAGCTATTCGCGAAGCAGCTGATATCATAGTAGCCAATGGAGCAAAACTCTGTGGAATCGCAGTAGCAATGGATAGGCAAGAAAAAGGGCTAGGAGAGCTATCGGCGATTCAAGAAATAGAAAAAAATTACCAAATAAAAATTGTTAGCATTATTACACTAAAAAATGTTATTGATTATCTAGTAGAATCTAATGATAAGCTGCTGCAGCAACACCTAGGAGCAGTATCAGCGTATAGAGAGCAGTTTGGAATTTAGAAGGCTAACTACTAATGTTGTTAATCGTTAACCTTATTAAGGGGAGTTGAGTACGGAGCTAGAAGATTTCTCTTTAGAAATTCCCACTGAACGTCCCAATTCTCCAATGGCGAATTCTTGAATTCACTTCGAACGAACTGAATGAGTCGACCTTCGCAAGCTGCTAATAATAAATTCGCTAAAGCAGCAGGTGATGCTGTTGGCTTAAGGTTTTCTCTAATTTGTGCTTCGCGTAATATCTGCTTTAGTTGTGATTCAACACGGCTAAAAAACTGAGCAATTCGTGCGCGCAGCCTCTCAGTTTCTCCAGCAAGTGCATCGCCTGTTAGTAGGCGCGTCATGCCAGGGTTTTTTGCACTGAATGTCAGTAATAAACTGAGAATTTTTTCACAACGTATAGCAGCGTTTTGTTCTTCATTAATGATTCTGGTAATCCGCAGAAACAATGTATCTTCAATAAACTTAATTAGGCCTTCGAACATCTTGGCCTTACTCGGGAAATGTCGATAGAGAGCCGCCTCTGAAACGCCAACTTCTTTCGCTAGAGCAGCTGTAGTTATTCTCTCTCCAGGAGCAGACTCCAACATCTGCGCTAATGCCTTTAGGATCTGGTCTTTTCTTGAGACTTTTACAGTACTTTCCATAGTTTAATTAACTCAACGCTCTTTGATTTTTATTTGGATTTTTCTATCACTCAACTTAGACCATCTAGCCCGTTCTTGGTGATAAGTGTGCCAACCCCTTCGTCGGTAAAGATTTCCAGGAGCACGGCGTGTTCAACTCTACCGTCGATTATATGGGCGCTGGTGGCTCCGCCTTTGACTGCGTTTAGAGCACATTCAACCTTAGGTAGCATGCCTCCCTGAAGAGTTTTATCGGCAATAAGCTTATCAACTTGCTTAACACTGAGTCCGGTGAGGACATTGCCGGACTTGTCTTGAACGCCAGCGACGTTAGTTAGCAAAATTAACTTCTCTGCGCCTAGTACACTGGCAATTTCTCCGGCTACAGAATCAGCATTAATATTGTAGCTAGCGCCTGATTTATCAGTGCCTATGGGAGCAATTACTGGAATGAAGTTACTGTCCTTCATGACTTCTAGTACTTCCGTATTAATGCTCACAACCTCACCCACCTGGCCTATATCTATTTCTTTATCTTTATCGTCTAATCGTTTGCCACTATCCTTTGATTTTCGTTTCAATTTTAATTTCTTAGCGGTGATCAAATTACCATCTACACCACTAATTCCAACCGCCTTACCTTGATTTTTGTTCAATAGGCTAACAATTTCCTTATTGACCAGGCCGCCTAGTACCATCTCTACAACATCCATTGTTTGGCTGTCAGTTACTCTTAATCCATCGATAAAATTCGACTCTATATTGAGACGCTCCAAGACGCTGCCGATCTGAGGACCACCACCATGAACAACGATTGGATTTATTCCTACTAGCTTCATTAACACGATATCGCGGGCAAAGCTTTGTTTAAGCTCATCATCGACCATGGCGTTACCGCCATATTTTACGACTACAGTTTTATCGGTAAATTTTTGAATATAAGGAAGTGACTCGGTAAGAACCTTAGCAATATTCTTAGCGTTCTCTAATGTTAGTGACATGGTCTTTTTCCAGTGGTGACTTGCCATTAAGGCGCTAAATTTCTTTGTTGTTTTTCGATATTTTAAAAATAGAGGCTGATTTTTTAAACCAAATTTATTTTTTGAGTCGAGTCGATATCAATGAAAGCATATTTCTGGCGAGTAAGTTTTTATTCCCTTCTGCCAAAACTATTTCTTCGTCTGCATTAATTGCAGTGACCGATATCGTGTCGCTGTTAAACGTCTCGGTTGCATTATTGGCAAACAATAAATCGAGATTTTTTTTGTCGAGTTTGTCTTTGCCATTCTCAACAATATTATTTGTCTCTGCAGCGAAGCCCACAATAACAGGTCGGTTCTCTAGTTTGGCAATTTCCGAAATAATATCTGGATTCTTTACCAATTTCAGAGTCATCAGGTCATCATTTTTTTTAATTTTTTCTTGTTCGATTTGTTGTGGTCGATAATCAACGACTGCAGCAACACCGATGAAAACATCCGCATCAGTTACATTCTCCAAGCATGCCTCCAACATCTCTTGCGCAGTTAGAACATCAATTCTGTGGACGCCTTCAGGAGTGGGAAGATTCACGGGGCCACTAACTAAAGTTACTCTTGCACCTTCAGCTGAAGCTTCACCGGCTAATGCGTATGCCATTTTTCCAGAGCTATAGTTACTAATAAATCGCACCGGGTCGATTGCTTCTCTCGTTGGTCCGCCAGTAATTAGAAAGCTAGTTCCTGCTAGAGATCCAAGTTTAAACAATCCTGAGCATTCCTCTACTAACTCTTCAGGTCCCATCATTCGGCCCATTCCAACATCTCCGCAAGCTTGTTCACCTGCCGCGGGCCCGAACACATGGAAGTTACGTTTTCGTAGCAATGCTAAATTCTCCTTGGTGCCACTGTCCGACCACATGCCTTGATTCATAGCAGGGGCGATAGCTATAGGTGCTGCGGTTGCCAAAATCAAAGTGCTGAGAATATCGTCAGCCTGTCCGTGTGCAATCCGAGCAATAAAATCGGCGGTAGCTGGAGCTATAAGTACAATATCCGCCCAACGTGCTAATTCGATATGCCCCATGGCTGCTTCTGCCTCGGTGTCCAGCAAATCTAGGGAAACTCGATTTCGAGTTAAAGCCTGCATGGTGAGCGGAGTTACGAACTCTGTAGCAGCCTTAGTCATAGCTACCCGCACTTCTGCGCCAGCCTTAGCGAAAAGGCGCGCCAGCTCGGCACATTTATAAGCTGCTATACCGCCGGTAATTCCCAGCAATATGCGCTTGTTAGTGAGACTTAACATGGAAACTCAGTAAATACCTGTATTTTTTCGGATGGATAGACTAGCAGTTAGGTTAAGTATGCGCAATTTGAACGGATTTTGGAACAATGGCGGCACTGAGCTACTCTAATATATAGCCAAGCCGAGTCTTGAAGGCCTGCCGGTCACGTGAAAACTAGAATTTGCATTATTCGCCATCTACATGAGAGTTTTAGATCATTTGGTTCTCGGCCGGAATGCAGTAGTATCATTTACAGAAAGAGGCATGCTCTAATAACGCCATTAAGCTTGGAACCACCGTGGTGTGCTGGCTTCAGCATCGGTTTACCTTGCTATTGCAAAGTTGTTCTGGTATAAAACGCACCTCATTTTTGACCCGAATTCAATTCCAAGTTTAATAGAGTAATTTTGCTTGGGGAAACCAAATTAGAACTCAATAGAACGAGGCAGCAACATGTCCAGGGTTTGCATGGTAACTGGTAAGAAACCGGTTGCGGGAAACAATGTTTCTCACGCACATAACAAAACACGACGTCGTTTTTCTCCTAATATCCACAGCCATCGATTCTGGGTGGAGTCGGAAAAACGCTTTGTTAAACTCCGTATTTCTACTAAAGGAATGCGAATCATCGATAAACTTGGTATTGATGCCGTATTGGCTGATATTCGCACTAACGGCGTTAGAGTTTAAATCGTTACAGAATTAGCCAGGCGTAAGTAAGTAGGTATAAATTATGAGAGATAAGATAAAATTAGTATCAAGTGCAAAGACCGGCCACTATTACACTACTGATAAAAACAAGCGAACTATGCCTGATAAAATGGAGATCAAGAAGTTCGATCCCGTTGTTCGCAAGCACGTGATTTACAAAGAATCAAAAATTAAGTAAATCCGCTAGCAAGAAACGCGAAAGCCGGAATACCTATTAAGGTATGCCGGCTTTTTTGGCGGAAAATTTTACCGAAAATAAAGTCACCAGTAAGATTTCAGCTTTCTAGATTAACTTCTTTTTGCTTTGCTAAATTGTTTGATCAATTTTTGAGCGGCAGCGTGTGCCTTTGGGTTCTCTTGAAATTCTTTCTTCAATTTACCTACCGTAGTTGACACCGTACCATAACGTTTTAGTTTAAATAGCTTTGCTATGGATTGCAGGGTTACGGCGGATAATTCTTGGCACAAATACATTGCAACCCAGCGTGGCACATTTTTTGAACCTGGACCACGTGCTGCCTTGTAGATGCTGGCTTCCGAAACTTTAAATTGTTTTGCTACAGCAGTAATAATTTGTTTGCACGAAGGGCGCCATTTCGCATTTGCTCCCCTGGAAATACCTCT
>Ga0302135_10000809_pt1 | contig 18830 bp, 15 predicted proteins | sample CBN3_surface_MG_FD_203119 | JGI IMG/M metagenome (GOLD analysis project Ga0302135, IMG submission 203119) | Marine microbial communities from Western Arctic Ocean, Canada - CBN3_32.1 | ecosystem: Environmental > Aquatic > Marine > Oceanic | place: Canada: Western Arctic Ocean | collected...
GGGTTTTCAAACCAGCCAATTCTTCCTAGTGCGCCACGTATGTTCATTGTGGCGTCGTCTTCCATGCGATCTCCCCTGCTGTAACTACCGGCAATCACGTCAATATCACCATCGCCGTCTATGTCAGCTAGCTCCATGCCAGTCATACTGTCCGGCAGGAACGTGCCTATTTGAAAACCATTCCAAGCATCGCCCAGCTCCGCTGGTTGTTCGATCCACATCAAGCCCAGCGGTCTGCCAGCACCGACGATATCGAGGCGACCGTCACCGGAGAGGTCGACGGTTTCTCAATTTTGCGGAATGTTATAGCGCCCAAGAATTTGTCGCTGCCAACTGTCACCATCGAGAGGATCACCATGCAGAGTAAATAGTTCAACCGGTGTTGAGCGAGCGTAGTCAACTGAGGTTTGTTAGGAGATGACGAGAAGTACTAAGAAGAGAAAATGGCGGACCGGACGGGACTCGAACCCGCGACCTCCGGCGTGACAGGCCGGCATTCTAACCAGCTGAACTACCGGTCCGTTACTTGCAAACTTGGTGGGTGATGAGGGATTTGAACCCCCGACATTCGCCTTGTAAGGGCGACGCTCTCCCAACTGAGCTAATCACCCATAACACAGAGTGTGCGCATTTTACCGGTTCGGTCCCGCATGTCAACAAGTGCAAACCAATTATGGTTAGTTGGCAAAATACTGAATTGAATTTATTTGTGGTTAGAGAAGGGCCAATGTCTCGGAAAAGCTGTCGTCCAGCTGTGTGAGATCTATCGGTTCTAGCAGCTCTCGAATGTTTATATCGGCCTCAGGAAATGTGATATCAAAAGCCACCACCAGCGCACCGGCGTCTCTTAGTTTTTCAATCAGGCGACCGACTTTAATCCGATTCCAGGGATACTGATCCTCCGCCTACAAACTTCTTTCATCGAGATCTACGATGATGATTTTATTTTCGACCCCTTTCACCGCTTTTGGCATCGTATTGAACCGCAGGTCCCATACTAGATATTCTAGGCGTTGTATCAAGAAATCGATAAAAGCGGACGCATCAACGTGCAGCCATAGTGCAAAGGAGGTCAACAATATGCCTAAAATATCGGCAAACTTTTACCTTCAGAAGCAAAGCGACCCAAGGATTTGCACATAGCCTGTTGCTGCACCTTTTACAGCAAATACTATGCGAGCAATTAATGAATGGATAGTATACTTTAATCGGGCTGATTCTTTCTAAAATTGATTATATGCCAATGATTCTGTACTTAAAATCAATCTAAAGATAAAATCACGCTCCAGATAACGCATCCTCGCCCTTTTGTTAATGTTATTTCGCTGCATGACTTAGGTAGATGGCAATTTCTAATCAATAATTCAGATAATTAATGTGAAAATATTCAAAGAATTCAGTTTTGAGGCTGCCCATCGCCTCCCCAACGTACCTGAGAATCATAAGTGTGCCCGTCTTCACGGCCACTCTTTTCAAATCAAGATTTCCATTGAAGGAGATGTGGGTAATACCACCGGATGGGTGATGGATTTTTCGGATATTAGCGCCGCTTTCGAGCCAATCAGGAAGCGCCTTGATCATTACTATCTAAATGAGATAGAAGGGCTTGAAAACCCCACTAGCGAAACCATAGCGCAATGGGTTTGGCTAAAACTAAAACCCTCTCTCCCATTTCTTACACAAATTGAAATTAGAGAAACCTGCACCAGCGGCTGCGTGTATTCTGGCGAATAGCCAGCTCAACTAACTCTATTTTATCTAGGGGCTCGCTATAAATTTAGCAGGCTCGATGGATTCATCGGAAAGTAGTTGCGAGTCCACCTCGCCACCTTCTTTTATCAACCGTTTGCTGACCATAAACTCCTTGGGACGATTCACACATTCTGCGGAAATCAAACGCTTTTTTTTAAAGTAAAAAAGAGCAAAGCCCGCCTCTTCAGCTTTACCCATTTCCCCTCGCAACACAACTTTATCATAGTCCGTGCTTAACCCAACTATTTGCAGCTTTATATTATATTGATCAGACCAGAACCAAGGAATAGAATCATAAATTTGTTTATTCCCGAAAATATTTACAGCGGCAACGCGCGCCTGATCATTGGCATTTTGAACCGACTCTAAACGAATTCGGCGCTGGTAGAGAGGCGAATAATGATTACTGCAATCCCCGACAGCATAGATATGTTCGTTACTTGTTTGCAGGAACTCATTAACCCGTATTCCATTATCAATCGACAGACCCGCTGACTCAGCAATACTCACATTCGGCTCAATACCGACACCAACAATAACGATATCGGCCTGATAAGTATCACCACTTTCGCAAACTACAACTCTTGAAGTGCCGTCATTAACTATATCGATTATGTGTGCAGATGTTTTGATTAGAACGTTTCTCTTAGCATGTAATTCGATCATAAAAGTAGACATGGCCTCTCCCGTTACCCGCTGCAAAACCCGATCGGCCATCTCTAATAGCACAACCTCCATCCCTAATTGCGCTAGGGTGGCTGCTGTTTCCAATCCGATATATCCGCCACCAATTATTACTGCCTTTTTCTCATTATCTATTTTCGCTCTCAATTCCAACACATCGCGCGCCGTCCTGATATAAAACAGATTTGAAATTCCTTTTCCAAACGGTAATTCCCTAGCTCTCGCCCCAGTGCAAAGTGCCAATTTGGCATAGTGCAATACTGAGCTATCACTCATTACCACTTTCTGCGCTTCCGAATCAATCGATGTGACTTTAGTGTCTAACAATAATTGAATATCGTTATCTTCAAACACCTTCTGTGGCTTGAGTAATATTTGTTCAAGGTTTTTCTTACCCGCAAGCAGCTCTTTAGAAAGCGGTGGTCGGTGGTATGGCGAGTCCTTTTCATTGCTTAGCAAGTGAATTGAGCTCTGCCAACCCTCCCTGCGTAGTTGACACGCCAGTGTCGTTCCTGCGTGACTAGCACCAACTATGATGCAGCTTTTTGATTTCATTATTGGTAATCCCTTGAACTAATTCGAGCTGGCGCCACTTTTACTGCAAGTAGTATTCAAGGCACTTCTGGCAACTGCCAATTTATTTCTACTTGCCCGGTTTGTGCAAGATAAGCATTGGCCTTGGAAAAGTGTTTGTTGTTAAAAAATCCCCTGTGAGCGGAAAGTGGTGATGGATGAGGCGATTCCAGAACCAGATGTCTATTGCGGTCGATTATCGCCCCCTTTTTCTGCGCATAATTGCCCCACAGTATAAAGACTAAATTTTCCTTTTTTTCGTTAAGTAATTTCACAATTCTGCCGGTAAATTGTTCCCAACCCTTACCTTGATGAGAGGCCGCGTTGCCTGCCTGGACTGTCAGAACCGAATTCAACAGCAAAACACCCTGACTGGCCCAACTGGACAGGCAGCCATGATGCACCGGGCTTATCGCCAAATCAGCTAACAACTCTTTATAGATATTAGCCAGGGAAGGCGGCACATCCACACCAGGTTTAACTGAAAAGCAAAGCCCATGCGCTTGACCTGGTCCGTGGTACGGATCCTGCCCCAGCACAACCACCTTGATATCATCGAAATCTGTGCTATTAAGTGCATTAAAAATTTCATCTCCTGGAGGGTAAATTCTCTTTCCACTGGACTTTTCTTGCACTAGAAAATCCCGCAGACCCTGCATATGTTTTTTATTAAATTCAGGAGCAAGAACCTGCTTCCAGGAGTCAGCCAGCTTAATATGAGATAAATCTACTGCGCTACTTTCCGGCACTGTCTGATTGAGATCGCATATGTGGAAACAGCAAAACATCTTTAATTGAGGCGGAGTCTGTAAATAACATCACCAGACGATCAATACCAATCCCTTCTCCCGCCGTCGGCGGCATACCGTATTCCAACGCAGAGATATAGTCTTCGTCAAAGTGCATGGCCTCCTTGTCTCCTGAGTCCTTCTGAGCTACTTGCTTTAAAAATCGTTCAGTCTGATCCTCAGGATCATTGAGCTCGGAGAAACCATTTGCTAATTCGCGGCCACCTATTATCAATTCAAACCTGTCTGTCACCTCGGGATTCTCCTCGTTCCGTCTCGCCAGTGGTGAAACCTCAATAGGATACTCAGTTATAAACGTAGGCTGATCCAGTTTGTGTTCCACTTTCTGGTCAAATATCTCCATCAGAATTTTCCCGCGAGGCCAATTTTCGTCAAAATTAACCGCCAAACCTTCTGCCAGAGATACAACATTTTCTTTGGATTTAAATGTAACCACATCGCCGACATCACAGTGCTTCGTTATTGCAGCTTCTACTGTGAGGCGCTCAAATGTCTTGGAGAAGTCGTATTCAGAACCCTGATAGAGAAGCGTCGTCGTGCCAAACACTTCTTTGCCAATAGTACAAAACAGATCTTCTGTAAGATCCATTAGTTCATGATAGTCCGCGTAGGCAAGATAAAATTCCAACATGGTAAATTCAGGATTGTGTCTTGTGGACAAACCTTCGTTTCTGAAATTTCGGTTTAGCTCGAAAACTTTTTCGAACCCACCCACCACAAGGCGCTTCAAATAGAGCTCCGGGGCGACCCTCAAATACATATCCTGACCTAGTGAGTTGTGATGAGTAACAAATGGCCTGGCAGTTGCTCCCCCTGGAATAATCTGCATCATCGGTGTCTCAACTTCCATAAAACCCTGGGCTTCAAAATATTGTCTGATGCAACGAATGATTTGGAAGCGAAGTGTAAATAAGCGACGCGACTTAGCATTCACTATGAGGTCAACATACCGCTGTCGATAGCGCATTTCCGTATCACTCAAACCCTTGTGCTTATCAGGCAGCGGTCTCAATGATTTGGTTAGCAATCGAAAGTTGCTGATTCGAATACTAAGTTCCCCTTTGCCGGTACGAAATGCCTCGCCCTGCCCGCCAATGATATCGCCAAGGTCAAGTTGTTTTAATAACTCTGCCTGCTCCTGGTTTAGCGTCTTATTATTCATGTACAGTTGGATTTTGCCGGCAACATCCTGAATGACAACAAAGGGACCGCGCATTCGAACAACCCGACCTGCCACAGCCGTTTGATGGGCAAGTTCGGCTAATTCTTCCTTGCTCTTCTCACTGAATGCTTGTTCTAAATCACTTGATAATTCGCTGCGTCTAAAATCGTTAGGAAATGCATTTCCCCGACTACGATTTACGGTCAGCTTCGCCCTTCGATTGGCGATTAGTTTGTTTTCTTCGGCCAAATTGGAGTTGTCTTCACTCTCAGTATCTGTCATGACTTGATTCTTATAATCCCATTTTTAAACTTGCTTCGATAAATTTATCCAGATCACCGTCCAATACTGCCCCGGTATTTGTAACCTCTATATTGCTTCGCAAATCCTTGATCCGTGAAGCGTCTAATACATAAGAGCGAATTTGACTGCCCCAACCGATATCAGCTTTTTCATTCTCAATGGTCTGCATTTCTTCTTTGCGCTTTAATTCCTCTAACTCATAAAGTTTAGCCTTGAGTTGTTTTATTGCCATGTCCTTATTCTTATGCTGTGAGCGCTGCGACTGACACTGCACCACGATGCCACTTGGCTCATGTGTCAAGCGTACCGCAGAATCTGTCTTGTTCACGTGCTGCCCCCCTGCGCCACTGGAGCGGTAGGTGTCGATACGCACATCAGACATATCCAGATTGACATCTATATCATCGTCAATCTCAGGAGAAACAAAAACAGATGCAAAAGAAGTGTGACGACGACTACCAGAATCGAAGGGTGACTTCCTCACCAAACGGTGAACGCCGGTTTCTGTTCTGAGCCAGCCGAAGGCAAACTCACCCTCCATGTGCAGGGTCGCGCTTTTGATACCAGCCACATCGCCAGCGGAAACTTCAACTAATTCAGTCTTGAATCCTTTTTTCTCCCCCCACCTAAGATACATGCGCAGCAGCATTTCAGCCCAGTCCTGGGCTTCCGTTCCGCCCGATCCCGCATGAACATCCAGATAGGCACTGGAAGAATCCATGGCCCCGGAAAACATTCGGCGGAACTCAAGTTCTTCGAGCTTGGATTGCAATTCCAGCAGGTCAATATCAGCTATCTCAAAAAGCTCTTCATCCGACTCTTCCCGCGCTAGCTGAAACAGCTCCTCAGTATCTTTAATCCCCACGGTCATTTTATCAATCGTATTGACAACGGCTTCCAGCGCGGAACGCTCTTTACCCAAAGCCTGCGCGTACTGATGCTTTTCCCAAACGGTGGGTTCGGCTAATTCCAGTTCAACTTCAATAAGGCGATCTTGCTTTAGCTCATAGTCAAAGATACCCCCTCAGAGTATCCATTTTTGAACTGAACTCTTTCAACATTGCCAATTGGCTGTTTATTTCCAGCATCTATCAGTCATCCGTTTGCTTCAACCTGATTGTGAAAGATCGCATTTTACCTTAATGCTCTGCAGTTACCACTTCAACGCGAAGAAATAGCAATAAGTAACTTTTTCCCAGCAGCCCAACTAGCAAGGTATATAGCTCGCATAGCACATCACTAATCGCTATCATTGCCTCAAATTGTAGTCCAAATTACATGTTATTAAAAAACGCAGAGCTTTCATGGCTGGAATCAGGCCTGCCCTACTCCAGGCAATTCTCCGATGTCTATCATTCTCAAGATGGTGAGCTGGAGGAAAGCCAACACGTATTTCTTAAAGCCAACTCACTTGAGTCACGATGGCTGCAGCACACTAGTGAAACCAACAATTTTGTCATCGCAGAACTGGGGTTTGGTACCGGGCTAAATTTCCTGCTTTGCTGGCAGCTCTGGAACAATGCCACCACCCGTCCAGCACACCTTCATTACCTGGCTTTTGAGAAGCATCCGATAGTAACTCAATCGCTCATTAAAATTCTGAGCCGATGGCCCTCCTTATCAACCTTAAGCAACCGGCTGCTAAAGGTGTATCCAGACCACACTGCCGGCCTGCATCGGTTGATCCTTGATGACACGATAACGCTAGACCTGCACTACGGCGATGCTTGCGAAGAATTGAGCACACGCCATACTGCCGATACTACGAAAGTAGACGCATGGTTTCTGGACGGCTTCTCACCCAAGCTGAATCCCCAGATGTGGCAAACCAGCTTAATTAGACAGATTGCTTTAAATAGTAAATCTGGCACCAGTTTAAGCAGTTACTCAGTGGCTGGAAGTGTACGTTCCGCTTTGAGTAAGTGCGGATTCGAGGTAGAGAAAAAACCCGGTTTCGGAGGCAAGCGGCATATGCTCACTGCACGTTTCGCTGGCAACCGGGGCCCATTGCCAAAAGCAGAGGCGGGAGTTTATTTCCGGCCACCGTGGTTTCAATTACCACAATCAGACACTACGGCGAAGCAAGCAATTGTCATTGGCGCCGGCCTAGCTGGCTGCTCTACCGCGTATAACCTGGCCCGCAGGGGTTGGCGTGTGCAAATCATAGAAGAGCAGGATGCCCCCGCATCGGGCTCTTCGGGCAATTCACAATCTGCACTGCAATGCCGTCTACAAAAAAACCAGTCATCGGGCTATACATTCGCTTTACATGCCTACCTGTTTGCTGCCCGTCACTACCAGCAATTGAGTCTGGAGCGCGACTTCTCATGGCGAGCTTGCGGCGTACTTCAATTACCCGAAGCGACTAATAGAAAAAATGATCTGACGTTTCGTGGGCTAAAGAAAATTTATGCAGCGCAAGTAATACGGCAGGTAGGCATTGAATTAGCTTCTTCACTATCCGGCGCAAAACTCAATCATGGTGCCTGGTTATTACCCTTAGGGGGCTGGCTAGACCCCGGGTTACTCTGCAGAGCCTACCTGTCGCACCCCAACGTCGAATTAAATTTATCTACCTCCATTAAGCGCCTGGAGCGAACCGGAAACCGGTGGAAAGCCCATAGCAGAGCAGCTGCTTGTTTTACCTCAGAGGTCGTTGTAATCGCTAATAGTTATTCGGCAAAGCAATTTTCTCAAACAGCCAATTTAGCCATTACGCCTGTCAGAGGCCAGGCCAGCCACCTTCTCAGCACCGAGAAAAGCAATGGCATAAAAGCCGTTATTTGTGGTGAAAGGACGATTTTTCCGGCATACAACGGGTCCCATATGGTGGCTGCCAGTTATCTAGTTCAGGATGAAAGCACAGAGATACGCGCTGCAGAAAACACGTCCAACAAGCGCGGGGTTCAGAGTTTATTCCAAGACGACGATCAAGTTAACACGCCAATTTCACATGCCCGGGTTTCCATTAGAGCGAGCAGTAAAGATCACAGCCCTATAGTTGGAATGGTGCCGGATGTGAAACAGATGCAAACTGACTATTCCCAGTTAGCCCGTAACGCGAAATCTTTAGTAACAACCCCAGGCGCCTACCTGCCGGGCCTCTATATTTCTACAGCCCATGGTTCCTATGGGTTGGCTAGTTGCCCTATCAGCGGGGAGTATCTAGCCAGTTTGATAAACCAGGATAACGTACCTCTCAATCAGGAACTGATGGATCACCTCAGCCCTACCCGTTTTGTTATTCGAAACCTGAAGAAGCAACGGACAGGTTAAGGGGTAAACTATTAATTCATAGTTAGCCCGCAAACAACGATGCACCTTGCCAAGATAATTTAACAGACGCTATCTCGATTGATTACCTTGTATAAAAAGCGGTAACTACGCGGCATAATGCCTCGGCATCATCCACGCCAGCGAGCTCTCTGATAGAATGCATTCCCAGCGTAGGCACACCTATATCAACTGTGCTAACGCCAATCCTCGTCGCAGTTAATGGACCAATAGTGCTGCCACAGGCCATGTCGCTGCGCATCACGAACGGCTGATAGCTAACACCCAGATTCTCGCAAAGCGATTTAAACCGCGCAATTGAATTACTGCTGCTAGCATAGCGTTGATTGGCATTTATTTTGATCACCGGGCCACCGTTTAATATCGGTCCGTGCTGATCATCATGTTTGTCGGAAAAATTAGGGTGCACACCATGTGCATTATCTATCGATAACAATAGAGATTGCCGAATAACTCGCTCAAAATCGTCTGCATGTTCAGCTTTTGCGCCAACTATTCTTTCCAGTACTGAATTTAAGAAGGGCCCCTGCGCTCCAGCTGTAGATGAACTGCCTACCTCCTCATGGTCATTACATACCAATAGCGACGAGTATTCATCTTTGCTTTTAACTAATGCACAAACCGCGATATAGCAACTCAGCAAATTATCTAGCCTCGCAGCTGCTATAAATTGTTGCTCCAGTCCAATCAGGGACGGCGGCTGGGAGTCATAAAAAGCCAATTCGTGAGAAAGCACCTTTGTAGCATCAACCAGCCCCAGCTTATTCTTCAAATGCTCTAACAAGAATGAATCCAGCTCGAACTCTTCACTTTCTTTTACCTGCAACAGAACCGGCGGCAATTCTTTTTGTGCATTAATTTTTCTTCCAGTATTAGCGCTCCTGTCCAGATGAATCGCAAGGCTGGGTATAAATGCAATTGGGTCGACCAGGTTCACCAAGCAAGAATATAACGCGCCGTCTTTTGCCAGATACTCAACTCTCCCTGCTAGCGAAAGGTCACGGTCGAACCATGGATGCAAAAGTGCACCACCGTAAATTTCCACTCCGAGCTGAACATACCCCTTACCGGTGATTTCTGGAATCGGTTTAACTTTAAGGCAGGGGCTATCAGTGTGAGCGCCAGTCAGGTGAATACCAGTGCCCACCAGTTTGTGAACACCGGTTTTGAACGCGATGATGGCAGAATCATTACGAATGGTGTAATAGGCTTTATCTTTCTCAAGCTGCCAATGCTGGGATTCTTTAATACGCTCGAAATTTGCTGCATCCAGTATAGTCGCCACCTCGGAAACGGCATGAAAAGGGGTTGGTGAATTTCTGATGAAATTCATCAACCCCTGGTTAAAACTAGTGTCATTCATAGTCTGATTGACCGTTTGATTGCGAGCAAAATCGCAGGCCGTACTACCTGGATTTGCTAGCGGATTTCCAGCAACTCAACATCAAATATCAAAGCCGAGCTTGGTGGAATTTCAGGTGAAGGGGAGTTTTCCCCATAAGCCAAATCTGCCGGGATGAACAATCGCCATTTGTCGCCCAGTTTCATTAGCTGAAGCGCTTCCGTCCAACCTGCTATAACCTGAGATACGCCAAACTGTGCAGGCTCATCACGATCTACCGAACTATCGAAAACACTGCCATCGGGCAGTGTTCCATGATAGTGGGCTAATACTGAGTCTTCTAAGCCAGGTGAAACACCACCGGCGGGACCTTCTGTAATGACCATGTATTGCAGTCCAGAATCTAGTGTAACCACGCCTTCGCGCTCAGCATTTTGTTGAAGAAATTCTTCGCTGGCGGCCTGGCTGGCTGCTACTGCTTCTTGTGCCTGCGCCGTCATACGCTCCTGAAATATTTGAATTGCCGCTATCATCTGCTCTTCTGACAACTCGACATTATCTGATACGACTGCGCGCATACCGATGACGAATGAATCAAGGTCAATCCCTTCGAGCAAGCCCTGTGCGACCAAGCTTTCACCAATATTGACACCAATAGCGTAGGCAATACGGGTATCCTCGTTATCTAAATCCAAATCGCCCTGCGCGAAAGATGCTGTAGTAGCTATCAGCAGTAGAGTAGGCAGGGTAATCCTGACGAAATGCTTCACAATATTCATACCAATTTCCTTTAAATCAAGGGACAATCAAAATTTAGCAGATTACAATTTTCTAAACTATATAACGTTGGGGCATATTAACTGGGTTAATGTCTAATTACCAGAGACCCCCTCCCTTACCAAAACGGGTTGCTTATAATATTTTGAGTCATCATTTCCAATGAAACTAACTACTCGTTACTTGCTGGCACTAAGCACAATACTTCTGGCCCTAGGTGGCTGCAGCCAGGTCTATACAGTGAGTATTAACGATAAATCGTTTTATGACCCCAGCGGAAGATTGCCATCCAACGAGGTGGAAGATTCTGACCTACAAGGTTGCATCAATCTTGCGATTAGACAGCAAAGCCTCAACAATCCACAAGAACTGAACGTACTCTCTTGCCCCAATTCCCAGATTAGAAGTCTCGAAAGAATTGGAGGGCTTGGCCTCCTGCGATTTTTGGATCTGGGAAATAATATTATAAGCAACCTGACCCCTCTAGAAAGCCTCGATCAGCTTAGCGGCTTAAATCTTGCGAATAATGCCATAGCGGATATTGCTCCACTTTTCAACATACAAAGCCTCAGCTTAGTCATCTTGACGGGAAATGACCAGATTTCCTGCAATCAGTTAGCTCTTCTTCAGCAAAAGCTGGGGGATAAGCTTGTTGCGCCGGCTCAATGTCGGAACTAACTCTTGACTGTAAATTATTCACAAACCGGCGAAGAAATAATCGTCATCGTATTTTACGGCGGCCCGCTATGGAAACGAAATTCCTTGTCTGGAGACAGAATGAGATTCTCCTCCACTTCAGCAAAAAAATGAGTGCGCGACAGGATATCTTCATCACTGAATTGAACCGCCAAATCAAAGTAGTCTTGAAAATGACGCGCCTCAGACTTTAACAAGCTAGAATAAAAACGAACCAATTCATCGTCGAGTACAGTTAATAATCTCCCGAAGCGTTCGCAGGACCGCGCCTCAATATAGGCACCAATGATCAATGTGTCGATCAATGCCTGTTTTTCAGTCTTACCTATGTGCTCGCGCAAGCCCGCTGCATATCGCGACGGACTCAAACGAATGTATGGGACATCCCTTTTATGGAGAATTTCCACTACCTGCTGAAAATGTAGCAATTCTTCACGCGCTAACTGCGACATCTTGGCCAGCAGTTCAGGATAAGACACATACCGATACATCAGACTCATCGCAGTTGCAGCGGCTTTTTTCTCACAATTAGCATGGTCGATTAGTAATAGAGACTCATTAGATAGCGCCTGCTTGAGCCAGGCGTCAGGTGTCTCGCAGGGAAGAAACTCCAGGATTTTAGTTAACATATCTATGGCTGGACTGGCATTCTAGTGACGCAGTTTTTCATTAGGTTTGGCACCGGCACCCTGACCGGTATTAGCCAACTCGTCTTCTTCTTTATCAGTTTCTGCTCTTTTAGCTATCTCTGCATTGTGTTTCTTTGATGTCTTGGCACCGAGTTGTTTCAGTTTTTCTACACGACTCAGTAGATTTCCGCGTCCTGACACCAGTTTATTTTGCGCTTTATCAAAACTTTCTTTACTCGCATCTATTTTTGAACCGATGTCTTCAAGATCGCTAACAAACGCCACAAATTTGTCATACATGGCCCCAGCCTTATCGGCAATTTCCTGCGCATTTTTATTTTGTTGTGCTAACCGCCAGATATTATGCACAGTCTTTAGCGTGGTCATTAAAGTAGACGGTACTACAATAATAATATTGCGCTCAAAACCATATTGCGACAACTCTATGCCACTTTGGGCTGCCATAGCATAGGCTGCCTCAATTGGCATAAATAGAAAAACATAATCGAGCGAATTCAGCCCAATTAAATTTTGATAATCCTTTGCCGCCAGAGTTTTTATATGCAAGCGAACAGATTGAATGTGTTGCTTGAGATAGTTTTCTTTTGCTATCTTTTCGTCTTCTGCACAGTAGGCATCCCAAGCTTTCAATGACACTTTTGAATCAATAATAATATCTCTATCTTCAGGCAGATGAACCACTACGTCAGGTTGACTTCTCGAACCATCTTCGGCTTTAAGGCTCACCTGAACCTCATACTCTCTGCCTTTAAGCAATCCGGATTTTTCCAGAATAGATTCCAGCACAATCTCACCCCATGTGCCTTGGGCCTTATTGTCTCCCTTCAACGCATTCGTTAAATTAACTGCGTCTTTACTTATGCGGCTATTAAGTTCCTTGAGATTGTTTATTTCTTTCGCCAGTGAAAACCGCTCTTTAGATTCCTTATCATAAGTTTCTTCTACCCTTTTTTCGAAATTCTGGATTCTTTCCTGCAACGGAGAGAGAATTGCAGACAGACTATCTCGATTACTCTCAGTGAATTTTTTGCTCTTATCGTCAAATATCTCATTGGCGATGTTTTTAAAAGCAACTGTCATTTGGTCGCGGGATTCGCTAAATTTTTCTCGCTCATGATCAAGTGTGGTCTGTAACCTGGTGATTTTTTCACGGCTGTCTAAATTGAGCGCGTCCTGAGACTGAATTTTATAGGCAGAATCATTAATGCTATTTGAAAGGCTGGTTAGTTCTTCGTCTTTTGCAACCATTCGTTCGCGCAGTGTGGCCAATTCCACTTGTGCTTTGCTGGATTTTCTCAGCAGAAACCCGATCACAACCAAAGCTACACATAAAAGGGTCAAAGCGAGTATTGCAGTTGATGTCATTTGTTTGCCTGGGAACAACGTTGAAGCAGGAGTGTGCGCTAACTTAAGTTATTGTTTATCTCCAACAGCAATGCATTTTTTATGCTATCAATCTCAGCATCACTTTCCTGCGTTTCCGCTATCACATTTATCGCATTGCCGGTTTCCTGTAAGCGTAAACGGAAATCAAATTCAATAACATCCTCTTCATCTTCGCTGCCGAAGCTAAACACGCGCCGGATAAAGCCTGGTGAATCTTCTTCGTCATTTTGAGCAGCAAATTGAACATTAAATACTGATTCTACTCTGTCACTATCAAGAATATTGATCTCCGCTGCCTCCAATGCCGTCCGCACCATAGCCCAAGCCCGATCATAACCAACACGAAGCTCTAGAACACGCACCCCTTCATCACCTTCAATTAGATTTGCTTTACTTACAGCGGCGATACTCCCTGCAAGCAAACTGGACGATGATGCCTGGTAAACATCATTTCTGTCAGCTAGGTATTGAGAGATTGAAGCTTTTACCCGACTCTCCCTTTCTTCCGAATGTGAAGTTTCTGGCCATTCAAAAGTCGCTGGGGCTGCTCCATCTCTGGGAACACTTAAGTGTAGGACATAGATTTCCGAATAGCCGGGATGCAGGCCTGGTTCTATCGTGAGTTTGTATTTGTTACGAGTGGATATATCGTTTTCTATCTCCACCCAGGCCGTCTCCATGACCCCGTCTATAGCATTTTCGTAATCGAGAAGTACCTCCAATTCTGTCCAATAATCTCGTATCAACGGCCAAACCTGGCTGGGCGTGGCGTCGATGACTATCCAGCTCTCATCGCCGAATGACTGAACTCTTACACCCTCTTGAAATCTAGTTTCTATTGGTCTAGGCCGGGGAATTACATCAAAATTCGATCCTGCAATGATTAATTTTTCTGGAACCACATACAACTGGTCAAGTGTGTAACTGTCCAGCTCAACCGGCACATCCATCGTCGGAAATATTGCGGCTTCCCGGTAGTCAGAGCTTCGATTGCGAAATATACCCTCGTCTCCAGCCAAATAATTACAAGCTGTCAATGGCGCTATGATAAGAATTACTGCAAATAACTTTTTCATTGTTTTCCTAAATAATCACTCAGGCAACCGCTGCCAACGTAATTTCCGCATACTGCAAAGCGTCACGTACTTGGATATGAAACTGGCTATCAAGTTCCGTTAATGGCAGCCTAATTCCTGTTTTAATCATTCCCATTTCAGTTAATGCCCACTTCACGGGTATGGGGTTTGCCTCTGCGAATAGTTTTTGATGTAGTGGCATTAGTTTTTGATCTATCGCTGTCGCTGCTTTGTGATTCCCAGCGATTGCCAACTTACACATTTGCGACATTAGCTCTGGCGCTACATTCGCGGTAACTGATATTGCACCCTTCGCCCCGCCCAGCATCAACCGGAGTGATATTGCATCTTCACCGCTATAAATAGCAATCCGGTCAGCACAGAGATCAATCAGTTCCAAACCACGCTGAACATCGCCGGTTGCGTCCTTCAAGCCTATAATATTTTTATGATCTACCAGTCGCGCAACGGTTTCATTAAGAATATCGCAAGCTGCGCGACTTGGTACATTATAGAGAATTTGTGGAATATCCACCAAGTCAGCTATGGTTTTAAAATGTTGAAAAAGACCTTCCTGGCTCGGCCTGTTATAATAAGGTGTAACTAGTAGACAGGCATCCGCGCCATGTTCTTTCGCCGATTGGGTAAAAAACAGGGCTTCCTGCGTATTATTAGAACCAGTTCCAGCAATGACCGGGACTCGCTGATTAACCAGTTGCACGCAATGCTTCACCAATTGACAATGTTCATCTGCGGTTAGCGTTGCTGACTCCCCTGTCGTGCCAACAACGACGATAGCACCGGTTCCCGAGGCAATGTGCCACTCCAATAATTTGTCGAATATCTCATAGTCTATCGACCCATCTTCTAGCATGGGCGTCACTATAGCCACGATACTGCCTTCTATCATTGAAATCCTCTACAAATCACGCCGGTATAACGGTATATTTTATCACAAGGGCGTTTCTGTCACCAAAGCTATTGCTCTGCATCAGGCAATACCAGAGACTCTGACTGGGCTTTACCAGGCCAAGCATTAATTATCGCTTTTAGTAAAGTTGCCAGAGGAATTGCGAAGAACACACCGGCTAACCCCCACAAACCACCAAACACGAGAACCGCGCTTATGATTGCGACAGGATGAAGGTTCACCGTTTCCGAGAAAATTACCGGCACCAACACGTTACCATCGACTAGTTGCAGAATTCCATAAGCAATCAGCACTGTGTAGAAGCTGCCATCCACACCCCATTGCACATAAGCAACCGCGGCTATCGGTATGGTAATTACAGTTGCGCCAATATACGGCACGATAACTGACAGCCCTACCAGGATTGACAGTAGCAGAGCATAATTTAATCCTAATATTACAAATACCAAATAAGACACACTGCCGACAATTATAATCTCAACTGCTTTTCCGCGTATGTAATTTGAAATTTGCTGGTCCATTTCCAGCCAAATGCGGCTCATAAGTGGACGGTTTCGCGGTAAAAAATTCCCGATCCATGCAATTAACATCTTCTGATCTTTCATCATGAAAAACACTAGGATAGGGACCAATATGACAAATACTATCCAAGCGATCACACTGGGTATACTTGCGAGGGAAAATTCCAGCACCACCTGTCCCCAGCTTGCCATCTCACCGCTGATACTATTAATAATATCCTCAACCTGTTGCTCGGACACTACACTTGGGTAATTCTCAGGAAGCAACATCAACGACGATTGCCAAGCGCTCAAAAGGTTTGGTAATTCTGTCACTAACCGCCTGAACTGGTTCCATGCCTGGGGCAGCAGGATCAGCAGCATGAGCATAAACAGGCCAATAAACAGAATGTAAACCAAGCCAAACGCTAACCTTGTGCTTAGACCATGGCGCAGCAACACAGTGACCAGGCCCTGCATCAAATAGGCCAAGATAACCGCGGTAATTAAGGGCGCGAGCATTTCGCCAAACAATAGAAACACTGCCAACACTGAAGCGAGCAATATCACCAGAATGATCGATTCTTCATCATGAAAATAACGATCAAAAAAATCATTGAGCAACTTCTTCATTAAATTCCTACTCCGGCAATCAGATCAGCCTTTCTGGATCCAGTAAAAATAAGCCCCTTCATCTTTCTGAAAGCCGAGTATCTGGTGCTGGCTCTGCTCAATAAAAAGATAAAAATCCTTTTCTGAGCCGGGGTCAGTGGCTACTACCTTTAACACCTGGTGAGGTTCCATCCCATTTAGAGCCAGTTTAGCCTTCAACAGCGGCATGGGGCACTGCAGCCCGCTAAGATCAATTTCTAAATCAACATTTATCTCCATCTCTACATTTTACCAAGCAATTACCCCGCCTGCCTACCAGCAAAATCAAGCAGTTTGATGCCAATTCCCAAAGTAAATACCCTTTTTTATGGTAGTCTTGATTCTAACCTGAAAGGTAATGAAACCTATGCGCTATTGGCTTTCACTGGTTTTAGTGATTACAAGTGGCTCAATACCACTGTTTTCGTTGGCCCAGAATTCACTCCCATCACTGGGAGACCGTATATCCGGCACCGTTTCGCTCGACCAGGAGTACGCAATGGGCCAGGGCTTATTGCGTAGCCTGCGTCGTAGTGCGCCCACCATTTCTGATGCCTTACTCAACGAATACCTAGAAAGTGTCACGTATCGATTGGCTTCCAGGAGCCAGTTACAGGATCATCGCTTGTCCTTTGTCATCATCGATAGCGAAGAGTTAAATGCATTTGCATCCCCAGGAGGAGTCATAGGTGTCAACAGCGGGTTGTTCATCAATGCCCAGAGCGAGGCGGAATTCGCCTCTGTAATGGCCCATGAGATCGCCCACGTAAGCCAGCGTCACTTTGCCAGAGGCGTAGATGAAGCACAGGCCGGGCGCCTCCCGCAATTAGCCACTATGATGGCAGCTATCGTGGTGATGGTAACTTCAGATACTGAACACGGTGCTGCCGCATTGACCGCCGCGCAGGGCCGAGCTGTGGATAACCAGCTACGCTTCAGCAGGAGTAATGAGGCGGAAGCGGATAGAATAGGCCAGGACACTATGTTCGATGCGGGTTTCGACCCCAACGCTATGTCTGCACTGTTTGAACGACTCGTTGCCATCAATAGATATGGTAGACGTCCACCCGAATTTCTTCTCTCCCACCCGGTAACCGAATCACGTGTTGCCGATGCTCGGGGACGTGCGTCCCGCTATCCAGAAAAATCCTTCGGGGATAATCTCGAATATTTAATAATGCGAGCGCGGGTAATTGGCCATTACGCGGAGGACAAAGAACGGCTTGTCGGGGATTTTCAGCAGGCATTGGATGAGAGCGATACTGAATTGCAGCTTGATTCCAATCGCTACGGATTGGCTGTGGCTTATTGGGAAGATGAGCAATTTGCCAAGGCCGCTGAGAATCTGGCCGTGCTGCTGGAAAAAGAGCCCAACCGGATCAGCTATGCGGTAACCCGGGCCGAGATTCTCACCTCCCAAAACGAGCCTAACCTTAGTATCAACTTCTTACGACGTCATTTGGATATTAATCCTGATAATCACCCTCTAACAATGGCATTCGCCGATGCACTGATAGAGGCCCGAGATTACCAGCAAGCGGCCACCGTTCTGGAAGGGCACGCCCTGCTCCGCCCTAATGATTTCAGCCTTTGGTTTCGAATCGCCGAAATCCAGGGACAAGCAGGTGATATCAGTAAGGTTCACCAGGCACGGTCAGAATATTTTATGCTCATCGGCGATTACCGCAGTGCCAGAGATCAACTTCAGTTTGCCCTGCGAGTCGAAGCTGAAAATGGTATTACCGCCGCGACGGAAGCTCGGCTAAGGCAGAAAATCAGAAACATTGAAACCTCTCAGCAGCAAGCCAGAAACTAATCCGCTGTCAACCTTTATCTAGGAGGCTGTAGGAAGCTTTCAGTCGAGTGCGAAAGCTTCTCAACAGCCTGCTAGGCTTTTCCCTTTACTTTTAGCTGGTTGTTGGCCGCAAAATCCAACATACGCTGCAGCGGCAGCATCGCCTTTTCTCCCAGTGCCTTATCCACCAGTACTTCATTGCTTCGGGTTAGCAGAGATTCAAAGGTGTTTTCTAATGCATTCATGGCCATCCATGGACAGCGGGCACAACTTCGACAGGTCGCGTCCTCGCCAGCGGTAGGCGCGATGATAAACTCCTTGTCTGGTGCCACCTGTTGTAGTTTGTGAAATATTCCGCTGTCTGTTGCAACAATAAATTGGGTATTAGGCAGAGATTTTGCCGCGTTAATAATTTGAGTAGTTGAGCCTATAACATCGGCCATTTCCAG
>Ga0302135_10000814_pt1 | contig 18799 bp, 19 predicted proteins | sample CBN3_surface_MG_FD_203119 | JGI IMG/M metagenome (GOLD analysis project Ga0302135, IMG submission 203119) | Marine microbial communities from Western Arctic Ocean, Canada - CBN3_32.1 | ecosystem: Environmental > Aquatic > Marine > Oceanic | place: Canada: Western Arctic Ocean | collected...
ATCCGGTTACTGGTGAGAAGATTGCCAATCCAAACGTATTTCCTGATGCGGAAGAAGTCCGCACAGTTTGCCCATACTATCAAGGCGGGCGCAATTGGCATGCTTCTTCAATAAATAATGAGTCTGGCTTCCTGTTTGTGCCCATGTTTGAAGTCTGTATGGACACTCTGCTCGACGATTCAGGTACTTTACTTTCCAGTGGACTGCGGGCAGACACAGTATCGATACCGGGCAGTGATGGTAATTATGGCCGATTGCAAGCAATTAATCTCAAAACTAGGGAGCTCGCGTGGCAACACAGGCAAGAAGTAGTGCCGGCTTCTGCAAGTTTAGCGACAGCCGGAGGTCTCGTTTTTCTTGGCTACCTTGATAACGCTTTCAAGGCTTTCGATCAACAAACAGGTGAGGTCTTATGGGAGACACAGCTCGGTGCTATTCCGGCTGCGTTCCCAATCACTTACAGTGTAGACGAGAAACAATACGTCGCGGTCGTTGCGGGCCAACTTAATATACACACCGGCGTCTGGTTAGGACTGATGAACAAATTTACTGGATTCACGCCACTTAATCAGGGTGCGGCGGCGCTGTGGGTGTTTGCGTTAGACTGAGTCGGAATAATAATCTAGTAGGCATGTAAGGTTTGAGTATTCGACAGCCATTCAATAGAGACCTATAGTTGTACTTATTCTTTTAACACCGCAGCTAATGCTGAAGTCAGAGTTTGATGCCGCAGTTTAATGCCAAGAGATCCAAGCTTTGTCGACTTAACCCGAGTGCTGCCTAGCAACAAGGCGTCGCCCATTTCTCCAAACAATAGCTTAACTATGAACGTTGGCATTGGTATGAAGCTGGGCCGGCGCAGCGCACGACCTAATTGTGCGCTGAAATCAGCATTACTGACTGTTTCTTCAGCCACCAAATTTAGCACTCCTGCTCGTGGGTTTTTCACCAGTAGAAAAAGTATCGCTTGCACCAGGTCAATGATGCTTATCCAGCTAAGGTATTGTTTACCGTTACCAATCTTTCCTCCCATCCCTAAATTGAAGGGTAAAAGTAGTTTCTGCAACATGCCGCCTTTTTTACTCAATACGACGCCAATACGTAAATGAATTGTGTTAATACCAGCCTGTTCTGCCGGTAGGGTTGCTTGCTCCCACTGCTGTCCAACATCGGCTAGAAAATCATCGCCAGCTGGACTTTCTTCGTCCACGTAATTATCTCCAGTGAGCCCATAATAGCCAATGGCAGAAGCTGCAAGTAATATTTTCGGTTTTGTAGGCAGGCCAGCAAGCGCCCTGGCAAGAGCATTTGTTAGATTTACTCTGCAACTTAATAGATAGTCTTTGCGTTTAGAAGTCCAACGTTTATCTGCTAGATTTGGTCCGGCGAGATTAATTACAGCATACAGCGGAATATTTGGGTCTAGCACCATTTCGTTAGTAGCTTCCAAATAGTGAAATGGAGCATCAACATTGTTGCGTCTGAGTGTATGTACGCTATATCCGGCTTCGATAAGCTTTTTGGTTACCGCACTACCAACCAAGCCAGTAGCGCCGGTAACTAATATGTTTTCTTGATTTAGGTCTTTCATTTTCCCCATCTTCTAATTCTTTTTGATTGTTGTTACTTGTCTCTTTTTCAACTCACGCCTCCTGCATCATCCATTCTTATACGAACATTTATAAGAAACGGTTTTTAAAATCAATATCTTTTGGCTTGAGAAATATATTTTTTAAGAAACTGATCCAAGAAAAAAATCCCAGCGTTTATATTGGCAAGCGCGCAAACATTCTTATTATCTTACTTGGAGCTTTACATGAAAAATTTACGAAATTTAACTCTGGCACTTATTGCCTCATTTGCATTTGTCAGCGTTACTAATGCGGCTGACGATATTGTTGATACCGCTGCAGCGAACGGACAGTTTTCAACGCTCGTGGCTGCTGTTCAGGCCGCAGGATTAGTGGACACCTTGAAGAGCGAAGGCCCTTTCACAGTATTTGCGCCGACTGACGCAGCGTTTGCTGCACTACCAGAAGGCACTGTCGAAAACTTACTGAAGCCTGAGAACAAAGACCAACTGATTGCCGTTCTTACTTACCACGTTGTACCTGGCAAGGTAATGGCAGCTGACATCGCTGGAAAATCCCTTCAAGTCGCGTCAGTACAGGGCAGTGAATTGTCTATAGACGCAACCGATGGCGTCAAGGTAGATAATGCTAACGTAGTAATGGCTGATATCGAAACTAGCAACGGCGTAATACATGTACTTGATGCTGTTGTACTACCTAACTAAAACCCTATCTTAGTTTTCTACTTTAAGGCTGATCCGTCAGCCTTTTTTTTATTTCCCTAATATTGATTGGGGGCCAAAGATTCAAAGGGGTTAGAGCAAATTGATGTATGAATCTAATGCTGCGTCAGAGTGTCTTGAAGATAAAGATACAACGAAACTTACCCTGTTTTTCGATGGCCATTGTCCATTATGTTCTGCTGAGATGCGGCAGCTCTCTGAACTAGACGTAGGGAAGCGATTGATACTGGTAGATCTTTACCAAGCTGATTTTGATCAGCAATATCCTCATATAGATAAAGTACAAGCCAATAAAATTTTACAGGCTCAACAAAAAAATGGATCCATGCTTTATGGACTCGATGTGAACTGCAAAGCCTGGGAGCTTGTCGGAAGAAAACGTTGGCTGCGTATTCTCCGTTGGCCTTTCATTCGAGGGGTAGCAGATATCGGTTACCTAATTTTTGCAAAAAATCGTTCCTTGATATCCTATATTTCGACTGGGAAGCGTCGCTGTAGTAGCTGCGAATTGGGAAAAGCGGATCTATGAACTCAAGAATTGATAGTAGTGCTATAGAACGTCAAATGCATATCTAAGAAGTTGGACCAAGTAGTTCAATTGCTTCCAGCAGCAGTGAGCGGTCATTTTTTGCGGAAGTTATCTGTCTGGTAATGCTTAAGATATGGCGTGCTGATTTTTATCGGTTGCTATGACGGGCGATACGCTGTTTATCAACAGCCCATTCGCGATCTTTTATGGTGGCACGTTTGTCGTGGTCTTGTTTACCTTTCGCCAGTGCGATCTGGCACTTAATTAGATGCCCTTTCCAATACATTTTTGTAGCTATGCAGGTGTGGCCTTTTTGTTGCACGGAGGAAAAAAGTCTAGCTAGTTCTTTGGAATGCATTAGCAGTTTTTTCGTGCGGCTTGGATCGGCAATGACATGGGTGCTTGCTGTATTTAATGGCATTACATTGCAGCCCAATAGAAATGCTTCTCCGTCTTTTAATAGTACATAACTGTCTACTAACTCTACTTTTTTCATGCGAAGGCTTTTTACTTCCCAGCCTAGTAGGGCGACGCCTGCTTCGAAAGTTTGTTCGAGAAAATAATCATGACGCGCCTTCTTGTTCACCGCGATAGTGGTATTGGGCGCCTTCGATTTTGATCTGCTGAGTTTTGATTTAGCCATAGGGGGCGATTATAGCGCTTTCGCTTCTCTTAAACCCATGAATTCCTTAAAAATAGTTACTCATAGACCCGCTGAAAGCTGCTTGGAGTTGGCCGTTGTGATGTGCCAGATGCGCTGATAGAATCGGTTGATGCTTATGCATAATAATAAGCTAATACACTGAGTTAAAAGAGGTTTTTGGATGGCACAGGATCGAGGGCAGTTCAGTTCGAGGTTAGGGTTTATACTGGCGGCTGCCGGTTCTGCGGTAGGTTTGGGCAATATGGTGGCGTTTCCGGTTATGGCATCCAAAAACGGTGGTGCCGCCTTTCTCTTTTTGTACTTATTTTTTATTGCCTTTATTTGCTACCCGGTAATGATGGCTGAAATTTCTATGGGTCGGCGCACTAAGCGAAACCCAGTGGGTGCTTTCTCTGCTTTGTCGGATGGTAATAAGGGGTGGCGAATCGCCGGCATGCTCGGGATTCTTACTCCTTTTATGATCGCGGTTTTTTATACGGTGATTACGGTTTGGTTGGTGGTTTACTTAAAAGAGATTGCCCTAGGCGGATTGAGTGTGCTTTCTACTGAGGCAGCTTTTGGTGAAGTGGTTGCTCGACCTTCTTTGTTTGGATACTTGGTGTTTCTGTTGGCTTTAGTTTTTTTAATTTTGCTCGGTGGAGTAAAAGGCGGAATCGAGAGACTGGCTAGAGTACTAATGCCAACCCTGGCAGTAATGTTGGTGCTACTGACAATTTTTGTACTAACTTTGGATAACGCCAGCGCCGGTCTACGCTACTATCTGGTGCCAGATTTCAGTAAGGTGAATTTATCGGTGGTTAACGGTGCGTTGAGTCAGGCGTTTTTCTCTTTGTCTTTGGGTATGGGCATTTTGATTACCTACGGTTCTTACTTTAGTCGCGAAGACAGTATTCCAAAGTCCACCCGTATGGTAGCGATCGCTGATACTAGCATCGCATTCTTCGCTGGCTTATTAATACTGCCGGCAATTTTTGCCTTTGACCCAAATACCAATACCGATGATCTATCTACTAGTAGTGTTGGATTGATTTTTAGTTTTGTGCCGCAAATATTTTTATCGATGCAGGCTGCAGTGGGTTACACCGGAGCAAGTGTTGTAGCGTTTGTGTTTTTTACTTTGGTATTTTTTGCTGCGCTGACTTCGCTAGTTTCAATTGTTGAGATCCCGATTTCTTGTTGGATAGATGAGCTAAAAATGTCACGCAAGAAGGCAGTTGTATTACAAGCCGGATTGCTTACATTATTTGCTGTGCCAGCTACCATGTCGCTGGGCCTTTCAGACTTCTTTACTAATTTCACTAGCTATGGCGGGCTGACTAAATCATTCTTTGACCTAGTATCGGATGTTTTTTACGAAACTATTTTACCGTTTGTCGGGTTTACGGTTTGCATCTTTACTGCATACCGCTGGAAAGTGAGTGGTCTTAGCGATGAGTTGACGATTGGTGACGATGACTATGAAGGATCGCGGCTCCAGAAATATATAAATTTTTCGATAGGGACTATTATTCCGGTAGTCTTGTTAGCGGTTTTTATAAGTACCGTCTCACAGATATATTTCGCTTAGTAAACTATGCCATCTATTAATCGTACTGCGCTGGTTAATTATTCTGCAGAACAGATGTTCGCTCTGGTGAATGACATTGAAAGATATCCTGAGTTTATGCTGGGCTGTTCGGCAGCTAAAGTTATTAGCAGTAATGAGCTTGAATTAGTCGGACAATTAACGCTTTCCAAGGCAGGTCTTTCTCAAACATTTACTACTCGTAATCAATTAAAGTTTCCGTCTCGTATTGAAATGGGGTTAGAGGAAGGTAATTTCTCTCGATTCTCATCGGCATGGAATTTTGAATCACTTTCGGATTCAGCGTGCAAAATATCTTTATCGATGGATTTTGAATTTGGCTTAGGATTGATGAATTTTGCAATGGATAGTCTGTTTAGCAGTTCGGCAAGCAACCTAGTTGATGCAGTAGTGAAGAGAGCCGAGCTTTTGTATGGATGACACTAATTCACAAACAGATTCTCAAAAAAATTCCCAAGCTGACAGTGATGAAGAATTTATCTCAGTTGAGGTGGCTTATGCGACTCCAGAGAAACAGTTAATACTGCAGGTCGATGTGATTGTTGGCACTACCGCTTTTGAGGCAGTTGAGTTATCGGGGATAATGAATGACTTTGACGCCATCAATCTAAAAAAAGATGCCATAGGTATTTTTTCCAAGGTATTGGATGGTAAAAATATGCCACTACCTAAGGAATATATTCTAAGTGCGCGAGATAGAGTTGAGATATACCGACCTCTAATCATAGACCCAAAGCAAGCTAGGTTGGTTCGCGCGGAAAAAACTAAAGCTGCGAAGAATCTCTCCAAAAAGAGAAAGGTAGAAAAAGTAAAAATAGAGTAAAGTCACTGAACTGTTTTATTAAACTAACTTATGAGCTCATTGAGAGACGGCAGACATGTTTGACTCTGATAAAAAAACCGAAAAGAAAAATCGAGGTAATAAAAAAGAGCCCAGCTTCTTGAAAAAACTAGAAAATGGTCTCCATGAATATTATGTTGCTCCGTATAGACGTTCCTTCATGCGAGCCCAGCGTGATGAAGAGGATCTTTTTATGTTGCTAGTATTTGCGGAGAACTTAGGAATTCCAAACCCTGCTGCTTTTTATACAATGGAACTGTTGCCTGTTGTCTACGATCGTTTTCATGAGTGGCATAAACGCATGGGTATGGAGCGCTCGCCGCTGGATCATATAAGTTGCTGTTAGATATCGCTCGCTCACATAGAATTCTTTTCTTTGGTGGGAAAGGAGGAGTTGGCAAGACTACGGTCTCTGCTGCTACCGCAGTCGCTTGTGCTAATGCCGGTGCAAAAGTGTTATTGGTTTCGACTGATCCAGCTCACAACCTTGGTCATCTGTTCGATAAAAAAATCGGTTCCCGTCCCCTACGCTTGATGGCCGGGCTTGATGGCCTCGAGTTAGATCCTGAAGAGACGGTAAAACTGCACTTGGCAGAGGTTAGTAATTCATTGCATAAACTTATGCCAATTGGGCTGCGGGGCGAAGTGGACAAACACATGGAGTTATCGAAAGACGCACCAGGTATGCAAGAAGCGGCAATACTGGAGCGTATCGCCGAAGTGGTAGAAATTGGTTTGAAAGAATATGACTTGATCGTATTCGATACGGCGCCTTCTGGTCATACTACTCGATTGATGGCCTTGCCCGAGATGATGTCAGCCTGGACCGAGGGCCTAATTAAGCGACAAGAGAAAGCGGATCGTTTTGCCGATATCGTAAAAGGCATGGGCAGTGATTCGAGCATGGAAGACAAAGTGTTCAATGACGATACCAAAGATGCTGAAAGAATGCGTGAGTCGGGTATTCGAAAAATATTGAACCGACGGCGAAAACGCTTCACAAATTTACGTGATAGTTTATCAGATAGCGATCAAACAACATTTATTATTGTTTTGGCAGCAGAACGAATGCCTGTATTGGAGTCTATTGAGCTACATAGTCAGTTGCAAAAGACAAATGTAGATATCGGTGGACTGGTAGTGAACAAGCGTGCACCGATAGGTATGGGTGAATTTCTTGATGAGCGGCACGCTCAGGAAGAAATTCATCTTGCTGTTCTTAATAAGGCACTGCCGAAATTGCAGAGACAGGATTTGTTTCTTTCTGCGCAAGACATAATTGGATTTGAAGCGTTGGAAGAGTTAGCTAAAAAACTCTAGGCAGGCTTAGTTACTGCAGCGATTTTTCGAATACTAATCGCTAGTTATTGGGGCTGGTAGTTTCAGGATTGTCAGCAGTCTCAGTAGTCGCTGAACTATCATCCGGCGTGGGTGTGAAATCACCAGTAAAACTAACTAGCGCATCTTCCACAAAATTCACCGACACTCTTTCTTGGCCTCGCTCACCGCCACCAGGTTGAAAACTATAAATGTAATCCCATCGATCCTGGTTGAATGGATCTCTAACTAGAGGCGTGCCCATGACGAAGACTACTTGCCGTTTGGTCATGCCGGGGCGCAATTGATCAATCATCTCTTGGGTGATGATATTGCCCTGAGGAAGACCGATCTTATAAACACCCGGAAAATCCATGGAGCCAATATTGGCACATGCACTGAGCAGAAGGCTGCACAGGCTAAGACCAGTTAATTTAGAGTATTTCTTCATATTGCTTTTTTATAGTTCCTTATACGGTTCAGGCAATCAGCTCTAAATAGTGTTAGGTCGCTTACTGATGAACTTTCATCAACGGCTGAGAGCAGGCATAATACATTACTAAATGCAGTAGTAAAACCGCCGACTCAGGCAGTTCTCTCTGTTTGAGCCCTGAATAACTTGAGAAACAACTATGGCTACCGAAAATCAGGAATTGCGTAAAGCAGGTCTAAAAGTTACTTTACCTAGGGTAAAAATTCTTCAAATCTTAGAAAATTCCGTTAATAAACATCAGAGTGCTGAAGATGTGTATAAGGCGCTAATTGAAGCCGACGAAGATGTGGGCCTTGCTACAGTGTATCGCGTACTAACGCAATTCGAAGCCGCAGGCTTGGTTATGCGTCATCACTTTGAAGGCGGTCATTCGGTTTTTGAGCTGACCTCTGTAGATCATCACGATCATATCGTTTGCAATAGCTGTGGACGGGTTGAAGAGTTTTTTGATGCAGTGATCGAAGAGCAACAAGAAAAAATTGCGGAAAAGTATGGCTTTAAAATCACTGATCACAGCATGTATCTTTACGGTATATGCAAACAGTGCCAAAGTGAAGCTGCTTCGAACTAACTAGTCGCTATCATCTGCTCAGCATGGGCTAGTGACTCATCACTCAAATCTTCCCCACCTAACATTCTCGCAACTTCTTTTACTTTCTCATCGCCGGTTAATTCCCTGATTTGCGAAAGTGTGCTGCCGCCGTCGCTGAGCTTGCTGACGAAAAAATGATTATGGCCCTGGCCGGCAACTTGCGCTTGGTGGGTTACGCAAAGTATTTGCGTGGTTTTCCCCAGATTGCGCATTAGCTCGCCAACTGTTTTAGCAACACCACCGCCGATACCAACATCAACCTCATCGAATACAAGGCTAGGTATTTGAGATGTCTGAGCAGTAATAACCTGAATTGCTAAACTGATGCGAGACAGTTCGCCGCCGGAAGCTACCTTGATCATTGGTTTGGCATCTTGACCGGGGTTGGTGCTCACTAGAAACTCCACTGACTCCATACCCATAAGTGATGGTGACTCGGAATCGAGCGACTGCAGGCTTACTTCTAGCTCGGCATTAGGCATGCCTAGGTTTTGCAGTTGGGCATTAACTTGTTTCGCTAATCTTTTGGAGGCGCTCTTGCGTTGCTTGCTGACATCGTTAGCCAACTGCTGATACTGGCTCCGCAGCAGTAAATCGTTAGCGGTGAGTATTTCTAATTCCTCGTCACTATTTTGAAACCGGCCTAACTGTTTGCGAATTGATGCAATTAGTGCGCTCAGCTCGACAGGGTTTATTTTATGTTTACGTGCGACATTGTGCAGGATGCTCAATCGCGAATTTACTTCATCAAGTCGCTGAGGATTAACATTAAAGTCATCTGTGTAGCTTCGCAGATCAGACACAGCTTCATCTAATTGGATATTAGCTGTTTCTAATAATTTAATGATGTTATCTATGCGGTTTGTTTTTTCGGGAAGCTCCTGCAAAGTTGCTAGGGCTTGCTGCAACATAGCGTTAATATTTTTCTCTTCATCATCACCGCAAATCGCCAAGGCGGATTGTACTGAGACTATGGTTTCATCGGCGTTGTTAAGCTGTTTGTGTTCTTTTTCTAATTCACTGAATTCATTCTCGGAAATTGAGAGCTCATCGAGTTCAGATAATTGGTAAGACAATAGCTGCGACTGAGCCGAGTACTCTTCAGATTGATTGTTGAGATTTTGAATCTGCTGCTGGTTCTTTTGCCACTGCTTCCAGATCGCTTGTAGATTACTAAGTGGTTTTGCTTTTACTCCAAACTCATCCAACAAGCGTTGATGAGTGCCGCGCTGCAATAGCGATTGATGCTCGTGCTGGCTGTGAATGTCGAGGAGCATCTCGCCGAGAGCCTTGAGACTGGCCATGGTAACTGGAGAGCCATTGATATAGCCCTTGGACCTGCCGTCATTATTTACGACTCGCCGCAGAATACATTGAGGCGAATTGCCATCAACATCAACATCATTCTCTTCGAGCCATGCCTTTGCTGCGCTGATCTTTGAGGTATCAAATTCTGCACAGATGTCGGTTTTTATAGCGCCAGTTCGTACTACATTTTTATCAGCACGGTCGCCGAGCGTCAGGCCTAGAGCACCGAGAATGATGGATTTACCTGCGCCGGTTTCACCAGTAAGGACAGACATTCCAGTCTTTAACTCGATTTCGAGTCTGTCGACGGTTGCGTAATTCTGTATGGAGAGATGATGCAGCATAGTTGGGAAGTATATTGGATCATTCTCGATAAATGCACAAAATTTCTAGCAAATTGGTATTAAGCCATTAATTGTTTTTTTGGCCCCTGAATTGGTTGGAAAATATTTCGACAGATTCCAGCAGATCTTAGAGCAGTCCCTTGAATCCTTACTGATCGACCCAATATTGTCAGTCAACAGAAATCGCTCATTTAACCCAGTCGAAAGATTTAGTTAAGTAACTGATTTAATAGCATATAATTCTTTTTTTAGAAAGTAGTTAGAAGCAAAAGGCAAACAAAGTCATGAATAAGAACAACTCTGAAGAAAATTTAGCAAATCCACGGGTTGACGACTCGGAAGTATCCACTGATGAGATAGACACTAAAGGCACAGAGGAATCCAAAGTGGTAGATACAGAAGATCAGCAAGCTGAAGGTGTTGGTTCAGATGAAAACGGTGATCTAACGCTCGGACAAGCAATAGCGAAACTGGAAGACGCAGAAAATTCTGCTCAAGACGCCAAAGATGATTTGCTAAGGGTGCAGGCAGAGATGCAAAACTTGCGACGCCGCACTGAACAAGATATCGAGAAAGCACACAAATATGGCCAGGATCGATTTGCGGTTGAACTACTTGCAGTAATGGACAACTTGGAGCGTTCATTGGAGGCAGCTAGCCATCATAAAGATGCTGCAGCTAAAGCAATTTTTGATGGAGTTGATTTAACGTTGAAGAGTTTTGTCGATTGCTTTGCCAAATTTAAGATTGAGGCGGTTGATCCCCATGGCGAGCCATTTGATCCGCAGTTGCATCAGGCAATGTCTATGCAGGACAACCCGGAAGTTGAGCCTAATACGGTGATTGCAGTCATGCAGAAGGGCTATACGCTCCATGGTCGGGTGATTCGTCCGGCGATGGTGATGGTGTCAAAGGGCAGTTCGCCCCATTTAGGCGAGGAAGCATAAGTTTCGAGTTGGCGCGGCCTTTAGTCCGACAGTCGATTGGGTCAAGAAAGTCAAAATATTTAGCTTTATTAAGGTCTCAGTCCTTGAAAATTGAGTGATTGGGCCAATATTGGATGTCAGACAAAGAACGAATGAGATTGAACTTAAGAAAGTGATCGGATAACGAAACCGGAGATTTACAAGATGGGTAAGATAATTGGAATTGACTTGGGAACCACGAACTCCTGCGTAGCCGTGATGGATGGTGGTGAGGCCAAAGTCATCGAAAATGCCGAAGGCGATAGAACCACTCCTTCCATTATTGCCTACAGCAGCGAAGGCGAGACTCTAGTAGGTCAGCCGGCTAAACGTCAGGCAGTAACTAATCCGACCAATACGCTGTTTGCCATTAAGCGATTAATTGGTCGTCAGTTTAAAGATGATGTTGTACAGAAAGACATCAAGATGGTGCCTTATTCGATCGTGGGGGCCGATAATGGTGATGCCTGGGTTGAAGTTAATGGCGAAAAAATGTCGCCTCCACAAATCTCCGCGCAGATTCTCATGAAGATGAAGAAGACAGCGGAAGATTATCTTGGCGAAGAAATTAATGAAGCGGTAGTTACCGTACCTGCTTATTTTAATGACTCCCAACGCCAAGCCACAAAAGATGCTGGCAAGATCGCTGGCCTAGATGTTAAGCGCATAATCAATGAGCCAACTGCAGCGGCACTAGCCTACGGGATGGACAAGAAAGCCGGTGATTCTACGGTTGCTGTTTATGACTTAGGTGGTGGTACTTTCGATATCTCAATTATAGAGATCGCAGAAACTGATGGCGAACATACTTTTGAAGTACTTTCGACTAACGGTGACACTTTTCTCGGTGGTGAAGATTTCGATCTTCGCTTGATTGACTATTTAGCTGATGAGTTCAAGAAAGATTCTGGCATGGATCTACACAACGATCCGTTAGCGTTGCAGCGATTAAAAGAAGCAGCAGAGAAAGCTAAGATTGAATTGTCCACCACTGAGCATACTGAAGTGAATCTGCCCTACATCACCGCTGATGCCAGTGGGCCTAAGCACTTGGTGCAAAAACTAACTCGGGCGAAGTTTGAATCACTAGTTGAAGAATTAGTTGAGCGGACTTTGGCTCCTTTGAAGATTGCTTTGCAAGATGCTGACCTCGATGCTGGCAGTATCGATGATGTGATTTTAGTTGGCGGTCAGACTCGTATGCCTCTAGTGCAGAAGAGAGTTGCAGAATTCTTTGGCAAAGAAGCACGGCGCGATGTTAACCCAGATGAAGCAGTAGCTGTTGGTGCCGCGATTCAAGCTGCGGTTCTTTCCGGGGATGTAAATGATGTCTTGTTGCTCGATGTTACACCTCTTTCCCTAGGTATTGAGACGCTGGGCGGTGTTGCTAGTAACTTGATTGACAAGAACACAACGATTCCAACCAAAAAGACACAGGTATTTTCCACAGCTGATGATAATCAAACAGCGGTGACGATCCATGTAGTTCAGGGTGAGAGAAAACAAGCAGCTCAGAATAAGTCGCTTGGTCGATTTGATCTGTCGGACATTCCACCTTCACCTCGTGGCATGCCGCAAATTGAAGTATCTTTCGATCTTGATGCTAATGGTATTTTGAACGTGTCGGCTAAAGATAAGGCGACAGGTAAAGAACAGTCGATTGTTATCAAGGCTTCAAGTGGTCTATCCGACGAAGAGATCGATCAGATGGTGAAGGATGCCGAAGCTCACGCAGCAGATGATAAGAAGTTTGAAGAACTTATCACAGCAAGGAACACAGCCGATGGTTTAGTACATGCAACCAAGAAAACTTTGGAAGAAGCTGGTGATAAAGCAACTGATGAAGAAAAGGTTGCTATTAATGCTGCCATCTCAGCAGTTGAAGAAGTAATTAAGTCAGACGACTTGGCAGAGATTGAAGCTAAGACTAAAGATTTAACGGAAGTCTCAACCACTCTAGCGCAAAAGCTTTATGCTGAAGCAGAAGCTAGCCCTGAAGGCGAAGCGGCAGGTGGTTCATCCCATGATGACGCGGTTGATGCCGAGTTCGAAGAGGTGGAGGAAGAAGCTAGTGCCGATGAGCCAGAAGAAGTGAAGGAAGACGAGAAATAAAATATAGGATTGTTCTAGTTGCTGTTGGTTAAACTTAATTAATGGTGAGATAAAGTAGACAATCGAGTTGCAGCAAAACTAAGTCATCCAGGTGACTTAGTTTTGTTCGTTTTGGAGAAGAGCAGAAACACATGTCAAAACGCGATTATTACGATGTATTAGGTGTTGAAAAAAGCGCATCGGAACCTGAAATTAAAAAGGCTTACCGACGCGTGGCTATGAAACACCATCCGGATCGTAATCCTGATGATGATAGTGCCGAGGAAAAATTCAAAGAAGCAAATGAGGCTTTCGAAGTTTTATCCGATGGACAAAAACGTTCTCGTTATGATCAATTTGGTCATGCCGGTGTAGAAGGACAAACTAGTGCAGGCTCTGCTGACTTCAGCGATATCTTTGGTGATGTATTTGGCGATATTTTTGGTGGTGGTCGTGGGGGACAGAGCCATGTACGCAAGGGTTCTGACCTTCGATACAATCTCGACCTTACTTTAGAAAATGCCGTTCATGGCACGTCGGTAAAAATTAAAATTCCTACTACGGTTAATTGTGATATCTGTGATGGCAGTGGCGCCAAGAAAGGTACCAAGGCGATAGATTGCAGCACCTGTGGCGGCCATGGTCAGGTTCGAATGCAGCAGGGTTTCTTCTCTGTACAACAAACTTGTCCGCGTTGTCAGGGTACTGGCAAACAAATTACTGATCCCTGTCATAGCTGTCATGGCCGCGGTACAGTTGATGAAACTAAAACCCTGTCGGTTAAGGTTCCAGCTGGTGTTGATAGTGGCGACCGCATTCGCCTCACCGGTGAAGGGCAGGCTGGAGTGCATGGTGGGCCAGCAGGTGATCTTTATGTTGAGATGAATGTACTACCACACCATATATTTGAGCGTGACGGTCGCGACCTGCATTGCGAGATCCCTATTCGATTTGCTGATGCAGCACTAGGTGGTGAGTTAGAAGTACCTACGCTTGATGGCCGAGTGAAATTGAAAATTCCACCTGAAACTCAGACTGGCAAGTTATTCCGTTTGCGTAATAAAGGTGTTACTCCGATACGAGGTGGTGGTCATGGGGACTTATTATGTCGGGTGATTGTCGAGACACCAGTTCACTTAACCAAGCGACAGAAAGAGATCATGGGAGAGTTTCAAGTTATTCAGGATGAACAAGGACATAAACAATCGCCGAAACGTTCATTTTTCTTTGATGGTGTTAAAAAATTTATGGATGATTTAACTAGTTAGACTTTTCTCTTTGTCTATTTATTCGGCTATCAGTTGGCTAAGTAATTTAGCAGCTCAACTAACTACTAGAGAAAACTCCTTCTAACTAATTAGGTGTTAGTTCGAGAAAACATTCTTCACTAGAGATTCATGTTGTGCTGGTTTCAGTCTTGGGCCGAAATTTGAAACAACTTTTGCTGATGCTAAACTAGCTAAATCGCCAGCTTCCTTAAAGTTCTTACCATTTGTTATTCCATAAAGAAATGCTCCAGCGAACATATCGCCAGCACCGTTGGTGTCAACGGCAGTTATTTTTTGTGAGATGATTTCTATTTCGTTCTTACCATCAAATAATAAAGCCCCTTCAGCTCCAAGCGTGATAGCAAATTGTCGAGCTTTGGTTTTTATTATGGCGATTGCTTTTTCGAGAGTTTCAGCTTCTGTCCACAGGAGTGCTTCCTGTAAGTTGCAAAATAACAAATCGACATAGGAGCCAAATACTTCATTAATGTCATTCTTAAAATACTGTAGCATAGAAGGATCAGAAAATGTCATTGCTGTTTTGACCTGATTTTCTTCAGCGAATTTCTTCAGTTCAATTAGCGCTTCTTTGCCAGTAGGAGAAGTCACTAGGTATCCTTCAAGATAAATATACTGGGAATTTTTTGCTGCTTCTAAGTCTAACTCTGCTGTAGAGATAGTTTCAGATACACCAAGGTAAGTATGCATGGTGCGTTCGGCGTCGGGACTGATCATGATCAGGCATCTGCCGGAGGTGCCTATTACTTGGTCGCTTTGGGTATTTGTTTGAATATTGTTATGGCCTAACTCAGAGAGGAAGAAATCACCGTTTTTATCGTTGGCGACTTTGCAGCAGAGATAGGCGCTACCACCAAATTGGCTTAGTGCATAAAGCGTATTCGATGCAGAGCCACCACCCGTGCGTTTGCACATGGTGTGCTGTTCGCTTAATACTCTCATCAAATGCTCTTGTTGCTCATGGGTAACTAATGTCATAAATCCTTTTTCTATATTGTAAGTCTCGAAAAATTTGTCATCTACTTCAAATTCTGTGTCCACCAGCGCATTTCCTATGCCATACACATCATACTTCGTCATACTTTGTTATCCGTTTTAAGTTAAATACTTTTGGTTTTATTTTTTGTTAATTTCTTTTTATCTTTACCTATTTAGGTTTCTAAATGTTATTTCAGCTGCTTCTAGAGTTTTTTGAATTTCCATTTTTCCGTGAGCAGCTGAAACAAAGCCTGCTTCAAAAGCTGAAGGAGCAAGATAAACACCATTGTTTAACATGTTGTGAAAGTAACTTTGGAACTTTGCTACATCGCTTTGCATGACTTGGGAAAAAGAGGTGATAGTTTCTTCTTCAGAAAAGAAACAGCCGAACATACCGCCGATTTGATTTGTTGTGAAAGGTATACTCGCTGCGGCAGCACGTTCTCTTAGCCCGTCTACTAAAGTCTTAGTCGTTTTGCCAAGTTCATCGTAGAAGCCTTTTTTCGAGATTGTATCCAGCATGGTTAGGCCTGCTGCCACAGCTAACGGGTTGCCAGAAAGCGTTCCAGCTTGATATACAGGTCCACTGGGGGCAATCATCGCCATAATCTCGCGCTTGCCACCAAATGCTCCAATAGGTAAACCACCGCCGATTACTTTGCCAAGGGTTGTTAAGTCAGGAGTGATGCCAAACACTGATTGAGCGCCACCTAGGGCAACTCGAAAGCCGGTCATTACTTCATCAAAAATTAATACACTGCCATGTTTACTGCAAAGACCCCGCAGAGATTGTAAAAAATTCTGAGAAGGTATAACGCAGTTCATATTGCCAGCTATAGGCTCGATGATGACACAAGCAAGTTCGTCACCCTGGTCTGCAAATAGTTCCTCCATTGCGCCAATGTCATTGTAAGGCAGCACATAAGTTAGGTCGGTATAGGCTTTAGGTACGCCGGCGGAATCAGGCTCGCCCAATGTAAGCGCGCCAGAACCAGCCTTAACCAGCAAACCATCTACATGGCCGTGGTAACAGCCTTCGAATTTTACAATCTTGTCGCGCTTGGTGTAGCCTCGCGCAAGACGAATCGCACTCATAGTTGCTTCTGTGCCAGAAGTTACTAGGCGTACTTGCTCTATAGATGGAACTAGTTCGCAGATCTTCGTGGCAATTTCAACTTCTGCTTCTGTTGAAGCTCCGTAACCGATGCCTTTTTTCATTTGATCTTGTAGGGCAGATATTACTTTGTCGTGGCAGTGTCCGAGAATGAGTGGGCCCCAGGCGCCAACATAATCTACATAGCGATTGCCATCGGCATCAATTAGATAAGCCCCTTCGCCTTCACTAAAGAACAACGGATTACCACCAACGCCTTTGAATGCGCGAACCGGCGAATTAACTCCACCGGGAATAAATTGAAGTGCCAGGTCATGCAGTTTCCTGGAATTTTCATTGCTCATGTAAATAGTACCTTTTATTAACTAGTAAAAACTTCTTAGAGAGTTGGCTTTACAACGATTAGTATAACGATGCCTACTAACATGAATACAGGAAGCTCATTGAAGATGCGAAAGAAGATATGGGTGCGCAAATTGTTGCCTTGCTTCAAGGCCCGCATGAAGTACCAGCAGTAGAATTGGTAAATGATAGTTAAGGCGACCAGTCCTAGCTTCACTTGCATCCACCACCAAACCATAAAATAACTGGAATTAGCGACGAGCATCCAAGTGCCAAAAACTATGGCTAGAAGTGCCGCTGGAGTCGTGATGCCCCAGAATAGTTTTCGCTCCATGATGACAAAGCGATCTTTGCTGACCTGATCTTCGCTCATGGCGTGATAAACGAACAAGCGCGGCAGATAAAATAAGCCACTGAACCAGCAAACAACGAAAATTATATGAAATGCTTTAACCCAGAGCATTAAGCCTCCTGTTTTCCGAAAATAGAAGCTATCACAGCTCCAAAGTTAAGTCTTGAGGATTGCAGTGTTCGCTCCTAAGCTGTTGATTTTACGCAATGAAATGAACCAATTTATTGCAATCTCTAATTTTTGCTCTAAGATACTCCGTCCGGCTTTTGACTAAGCAGGGAATTCCCAATTCAGCGGAACTCAGCGAATGGTAATCCACTGATCTTGACTAGCTAGAAGAAGGTAATAATCGTGATTAAGATAGGCATAGTAGGGGGCACAGGATATACGGGCCTAGAGTTATTGCGTCTACTAGCTACGCGCAAAGACGTAGAGATTATCTGTGTAACTTCTCGGGAATTACGAGGCACACCTATAGCCAATCACTTCGCCAGTTTTCGCGGAGCCACGAACCTGATATTTTCTTCCCCAGATAGTGAGGATCTGAGTTCCTGCGATGTGGTTTTCTATGCAACGCCTCATGCCGTTGCAATGAATACCGTTGCTAGCCTCCTGGATAAAGGCGTGCGCGTTATCGACCTTTCAGCGGATTTTCGGATTAAAGATATCAAACTATGGGAGCAGTGGTATAAGACTCCCCATGTAGCTCCGGATCTTGTGGCTGAGGCTGTGTATGGTCTGCCTGAAGTAAATAGAGAGGCCATAAAGACAGCAAAACTAATTGCGGTGCCGGGTTGTTACCCCACGGCGATACAGCTTGGATTTTTGCCATTACTGGAGAACGACCTAGTTGATGGTTCCCGCTTGATTGCAGATGCTAAATCCGGAGTTAGTGGGGCAGGCCGCAAAGCTGTAGAGGATTACTTGCTATGTGAAGCCTCAGAATCTATCAAAGCCTATGCAGTGACTGGCCATCGTCATCATCCAGAAATATGCCAGGGCCTTAAGAATGCTAGCTCTGATAAGGTGAATTTGACCTTTGTCCCTCACCTAACGCCGATGATTCGGGGCATTTTAGCCACTCTCTATGCGCCTATTAAGGACGGGACAAAAGTTACAATTGAGCAGTTGCAATCAATTTTTGAAGACCGGTATGCTAAAGAGCCTTTCGTTGAGGTTTTGCCACAGGGGGTTTTTCCGGCAACTCATGATGTTAGAGGATCGAATAAGTGCGAAATATCAGTCACTTACTCACTAGAAACAAAAACCGTAATAGTGCTGTCAGCTGAGGATAACCTGGTTAAAGGTGCTTCAGGACAGGCTATTCAAAATATGAACCTGATGTTCGGCCTGGCTGAAACAGAGGGCTTGGAAGGGATTGCGTTGCAGTTGTAACGTCTACTGCGGCCACTGATAGTGGTCTCTGTTAAGTTCGGAGTAATCTGAATGCCAAATGTAGTAAAAGGCAGTAAGCAAGAGAAAATGGTGGTGGTGCCTTACCGCCCACTACAGCGTATTTTCTTTACTTTAGCGATATTGATTGGTGTGGCCGCCAGCGCAATTGGTGGCTTTTTCTATGGTTATTATCAAACCATGCTTACTCAAGAAACCGTGCAGCTCAGCCAGGAAGAATTTAACCGTGAAGTCACTGGTCTGCGCTCGGAAAATTCTGAGCTTAGTAGAC
>Ga0302135_10000816_pt1 | contig 18790 bp, 12 predicted proteins | sample CBN3_surface_MG_FD_203119 | JGI IMG/M metagenome (GOLD analysis project Ga0302135, IMG submission 203119) | Marine microbial communities from Western Arctic Ocean, Canada - CBN3_32.1 | ecosystem: Environmental > Aquatic > Marine > Oceanic | place: Canada: Western Arctic Ocean | collected...
TGTTGGAGCCCTTGCAGATCAAGGGCATGACCATTCGCAACCGGTTTCTCAGCACGAGCCATCAGCCGGTCTATAACGAGGGCGGCCGGCCGAGCGAGCGCTACATCCGCTATCAGGAAGAGAAGGCCATCGGCGGCATCGGCCTCGCCCAATGCGGCGGCGCCACCGGCATCGCACCCGAGAATTCCTACCATTACGGCCAGATCGACGGCTCCGACGATTCGGTCATCCCCTATTACAAGGAGCTCTCCAGCCGCCTGCACAAGCATGGCGCGGTCTGCACCATCCAGCTGACCCATGGCGGGCGGCGCGAGCGCTGGGATTCGTCCAACTGGCTGCCGACCTTCGCCCCCTCGTCGCGGCGCGAGCCGGTCCACCGCTCCTTCCCGAAGGAGATGGAGGAATTCGATTTCGAGCGCATCCGGCAATGCTATGCCGATGCCGCCGTGCGCTGCCGCGAAGGCGGCATCGACGGGGTCGAGGTCACCTTCGCCAGCCTCACCCTGATCGAGCAGTTCCTCTCGCCCGCGGTGAACCATCGCAAGGACGAATACGGCGGCAGTCTCGAAAACCGCATGCGCTTCGGTCTGGAGGTCTTGTCCCGGGTGCGCAAGGCGGTGGGCGACGATTATGTTGTCGGCATCCGCCTGCCCGGCGACGAACTGCTCAAGGAAGGCTTGGGCCAGGAGGAATGCGTCGAGATTTCGCGCCGCTTCGCGACCAGCGGCCTCATCGACTACATCAGCGTCGTCGGCGCCACGCCCCATGACTATATCGGCACGGCCAAGATCTGGCCGAGCATGTGGCTGCCCAGCGCGGCCTTCCTGCACCTCGCCAGCGGCATCAAGGCCGAGATCGACCTTCCGGTCTTCCACGCCACGCGCATCGTCGATCTGGCGACGGCCGAGCGCGCCCTCGCCGACGGCCATGTCGATATGGTCGGCATGACCCGGGCCTTCATCGCCGATCCGCATTTTCCCAAGAAGCTGCGGGAAGGGCGAGTGGACGATATCCGGCAATGCGTCGGCGCCACCTATTGCATCGACCGGGTCGTGGCGGGCCATGACGCGGTCTGCATCCAGAATGCCGCGACGGGGCGCGAGCAGACCATGCCCCATACCGTGCCAAAGGCGGAAAAGGTCAGGCGCAAGGTTGTCGTGGTCGGCGCCGGGCCGGGCGGGCTGGAGGCGGCGCGCGTTTCGGCCGAGCGCGGCCATGACGTGGTGCTCTTCGAGCGCGATCAGGTCGTCGGCGGCCAGACCATCCTTGCCGGCAAGGTCGCCTGGCGCGAACCCTTGAGCGGCGTGCCCCGCTGGCTCGACAGCCAGATCAAGAAGCTGGGCGTCGATCTCCGCCTGGGGGTCGAGGCCGATGCGGATATGGTAAGGGCCGAGAACCCCGACGTGGTGGTGATCGCCACCGGCGGCCGGCCCAATCCCGGCTATTTCAAGGGCGCCGAGCATTGCACGACGACCTGGGACATTCTCTCCGGCCGGGTCGATCCGGGCGAGCATGTCCTGCTGCATGACGATCAGGGGGCGGAAACCGGCCCCGTCGCCGCACTCTTCCTGGCCCAGCGCGGGGCCAAGGTCGAGGTCGCGACCCCCGAGCGCAAGCTGGCGGTCGAACTGGGCGAATGCACCTTTCCGGCCCACCTGGCCGAACTCTACAAGGCTGGCGTGGTCATCACCGCCGATCACCGCCTGACCGAGGTCTATCCCGAAGGGAACAAGCTGGTCGCCGTCCTGCGCAACGAATACGCCCAGGACATAGAGGAGGAGCGGGTGGTCGATCAGGTGGTCGCCGAGCACGGCACCCTGCCGAACGACGAAATCTATTTCGCCCTCAAGCCCCATTCGCGGAACCTGGGCGACGTCAACCTCCTCGCCCTCGCGGCGAACGAGGATTACCGGGTGACGGCGAACCCCGATGGCGCCTTCGAGCTCTACCGCGTCGGCGACGCCCTCACCAGCCGTAACATCCACGCCGCCATCTACGACTCGCTGCGCCTGTGCAAGAGTTTTTAGAGAGATCGCAGAATGACCGGGCTAGGCTTTCTGCTCAAGCGCCAGCCGTCGTCTACCCTCACCCAGCTTCGACGAGGCTCTGCCACGCCAAGCCAGCGCAACCCTCTCCCCTCGATCCTGGGGGGAGAGGGGCTAACTTGGGTTGCCACGAGACAAATCGACCTCTTTTTCCCCCTCGCCCCCACCAGGGGGAGAGGGTTGCGGAGCCTTGGCGCGATAGCGCCTAGGCGAAGCTGGGTGAGGGGGCTGCCCGCTGGGTATATCGAAGCCTCCGCGACGGAACTGGCCGCATGACCGTCGCGGCCGCCATCAGCTGGTTTCTCACCCTCGCCCTGCTCGCGGGCGCCGTGCTCGGCCTGCTTCGCGCGCGGCGCTGGGCCGCGGGACGGCCGGCGCGGGTGGCCTGGCTGCGCGGGTTGCTGCGCCTGCCGCGCAGCTATTTCGTCGATCTGCACCATATCGTTGCTCGCGATACCTATGCCGCCCATATGCATGTCGCGGCGGCAGGCGGCTTCGTGGGCGCGGTGCTGCTGGTCCTCGTCATTCATCTGCTCGGGGTCGAAAGTCGGACCCTCGCCTGGATTCTGCTCGGCCTCCTCGCCCTCACGGCGAGTGGCGCCTTCTTCGTCCTGAAGCGCCGCCTGGGCGAGCGGCCGGCTCGCCTGTCGGGCGGCGGCTTCACCCGGCTGCCCTATAGCCTCTTCGCCTTCGCTTTCGGCTTCATCCTGCTGACCTTGCCCGATGCCGGGCTGGCCGCGCCCTATGGCTGGGACTCGCCCCTCGGTTTGGTCGGCCTCGCCTTGGCCGCCTGGGGCGCCGTCGAAATGTTGGCGGCCATGCCCATCGGGCCGATGAAACATGCCTTCGCCGGCGCCCTCCATCTCGCCTGGCATCCCCGGTTCGAGCGGCTGGGCGCCGAGCGCCCGGTCGTCGGCCTCGCCCCGGTCGATCTGGAGGCCGACAAGCTGGGCGTCGAAACTCCGGCGGATTTCGCCTGGAACCGGCTTCTATCCTTCGATGCCTGCGTGCAATGCGGGCGCTGCGAGGAGGCCTGCCCGGCTTTCGCCGCGGGCCAGCCGCTGAACCCCAAGAAGTTGATCCAGGACCTCGTCCGCGCCATGGATGGGCGCGGCAGCGACGCGGATTATGCCGGAAGCCCCTATCCGGGTCGGGAGATCGGCAAGGCGCATGGCGCGCCCGACGCGGCCATCATCGGCGACGACGGGATGATCCACCCGGACACCCTGTGGTCCTGCACGACCTGCCGGGCCTGCGTCCAGGAATGCCCGATGATGATCGAGCATGTCGATGCCATCGTCGATCTGCGCCGCTTTCAGGTCTTGGAGCGGGGCGCGGTGCCGGGCAAGGCACCCGAGACGCTCCAGGAACTGCGCCAGGCCGACACGCAATCCGGCCGGCCGCTCTCGGCCCGGCTCGACTGGGCGGCCGATCTCAACCTGCGGGTCCTGGGCGAGGGCGAATCCTGCGATCTCCTGCTCTGGTTGGGCGAAGGGGCCTTCGATCTGCGCAATCAGCGCACCTTGCGTGCCTTGGTCCAGCTGCTGCGTGCCGCCGAGGGCGATTTCGCCGTGCTGGGGGCGGAGGAGTTGGACACGGGCGACCTCGCCCGCCGCCTGGGCGACGACGCGACCTTCCAGGGCCTCGCCCGGCGCAATGTCGAGGCGCTGGCCAAGCGCAGCTTCAAGCGCATCGTCACGGCGGACCCCCATGTCTTCAACAGCCTGCGCAACGACTACCCGGCGATGGGCGGCAATTACGAGGTGCTGCACCACACCCAGCTTCTGCAGGAACTCGTGGCGGGCGGCCGCCTCGTCCCGGCGAAGCGCGAAGGCGGTGCAGCGATTACCTATCACGACCCCTGCTATCTCGGCCGTTACAACGGCGAGACGGCCGCGCCCCGGGCCCTGCTCGACGCGATCAGGGTCGAGCGGCGTGAGATGGCGCGCTCGGGCATGCGCTCCATGTGTTGCGGCGGCGGGGGCGGCGCGCCCTTGACCGATATTCCGGGCGAGGCGCGTATCCCCGATCTGCGCATGGCCCAGGCGGCGGAGACCGGGGCCGGCATCGTCGCCGTGGCCTGTCCCAACTGCGCCGTCATGCTAGAAGGCGTGATCGGCGACAGGCTCGAGGTGCGCGATATCGCCGAACTCCTGCTCGAAGCGGTGGAGGGCGCGGCATGACCGGCGACGACAACAAGCGCAAACGCCGCGACCCGTTCGCAGAGCGGGCGGAGACGGGCCGCGACGGCCGCAAGCGCATGGACCGGGCGGCTCCGGCCGGGGATGTCCCGGAGGCGGCGGAAGCGTCTTCTGGTCGGCATAGCAAGGACCCCTTCGCGGATCGTGGGGCCTCTGGCGCCGCTGGGCGCAAGCGCATCGACCGAACGGCCCAATCCGAAGACGCGGCGGATGCCGGGCTGGAAGTTTCCGCCGGCCGGGTTCGCAAGGACCCCTTTGCCGCGCGCGGCGATACCGGTACGAGTGGCCGCAAGCGGGTCGGCCGGTGGTGGGCCCCGGCACCGGTCGCCCCGGCGGTCCCGGCCGCGCCCCAGGCTCTGGCCGAGCGGATCAAGACGGTGGAGAGCTCGGCCTGCCATATCCTCGTCGTGCCGGACCTGGACGACGGGCGGCTGACCAGCCATGACCGCGACACGCTCGGCGCGGCGCGGATCCTGGCCAATGGGCTGGACGGCGCGGCCGTCGCCATCGTTTTCGCTGGACCGGACGGGCCGCGCGACGATCTGGACCTGGGCGCGGCGGGCGCGGACTGCGCAATGGTCTTCGCCGATGCCGCCTTCGCCGGCTATGCGCCCGAGGCGCGGGCGGCGGCGGTCGCGGCGGCGGCCGAACAGCTTGAAGCCCGCCATGTCCTGCTGCCGGACACCGCCGTGGGCGGCGGCGATGTCGGGCGGCGGCTCGCGGTCCTGCTGGGCGACCGGGCGGCGGGCGATGTCCAGCGCATCGCCAAGGATCGCATCGTCCGGCGCGGCGGCGGTGGGCGCAGTGATGTCGAGATGTCCCCGCCGCGCGTCCTGCTGATCGCCAACGAGGCGGCGGACCCGGTGATGGACGATCGTTACGAGGCCCGCGCCGTGGAGCCCGCGCCCTTCGCGGCCTCGCCTCGGATCGAGGATGGCGGCCTGGCCGCGACCGATCCCAATGCCGTGCCCCTGGCCGAGGCGGATTTCATCGTCAGCGCGGGCAACGGCATCTCGGATTGGGATGCCTTCCACGAGACCGCCGCCGCCCTGGGCGCGACCGAGGGCGGCAGCCGGGTGGTCTGCGATGCGGGCCTGCTGCCCCGCTTCCGTCAGGTCGGGGCCTCGGGCACGCTGGTCGAGCCGCGCTGCTATCTCGCCCTGGGCATCGCCGGCGCGCCCCAGCATTTGCAGGGTGTCCAGCGCTGCGAGCGTGTCGTGGCGATCAACACCGACCTCTACGCCGATATGGTGAAGCGCGCCGATCTCTCGATCATCCATGACGCGCAGGAAGTCATGGCCGCCCTTGTTCGCCTCGTCCAGGAGAAGCGCCATGGCGCTTGACGTCGCGGTCCTGGTCTCCCTCGGGCGGCATCCCGCCTCGGGCCGGATGCGTCCGGCAAGGGCCGATGCCCGCGCGCTCGAACTGGCCCTGCGCCTGCCCGATGCCCGGCTTCATGTGATCCATGCCGGCGATCCGGCCGAGCCTGCCTTGCGTGACTTTCTCGGCATGGGGGTCGCGGAAGTGGCCGTGCTGGACCTGCCCAAAGGGGCCGATCCGCTGCCCGCCCTGGCCGGTCATCTGAAGACTCTCCGGCCCGCCCTGGTCCTGACCGGCCAGCGCGCGGAGGCCGGCGAGGATAGCGGGTTGCTGCCCTATCTTCTGGCTGAGGCTCTGGATGCCGCTCTGGTTCCGGCCGTGGTCGCGGCGAGCTTCGAGGGCGATACGGCGGCCTTGCAGCAGGCCCTGCCGCGCGGCCGCCGGCGCGATCTGCGGGCTTCGTGGCCCCTGGTCGCCACCGTCTCGCCTTCGGCGCCGGCGCCGCGTCTCCCCGCCTTCGGCCCGGCCCGGCGCGGCCGGATCGAAACCCTGGCGGCCGAGGCCCTTGCCGATACGGCCCGATCCGAGTGGAAGGAAAAGCCCGCCCGCCGCCGCCCCAAGCGCCTCAAGGTCATAGGCAAGGGCAGCGCGGCCGACCGGGTCAAGGCGGTCACCGAGATGCAGGGCGGCAAGGGAAAGCTGCTGACCGATGTGACCCCGGAGGCGGCGGCCGAGGCGGTCTGGGCCTATCTGGTCGAGGAGGGCATTGTGCGGGAGCGCGGTTCGGAGTAGGCGCTCTCGGCGATAAATAACCGAAAGCTTCTGATCCTCGCCGGCGTCGGAGCGGTCGTCACCGCGCTCTGCTGCTTTACGCCGTTGCTGGTGGTCGTCCTGGGCTTGCTGGGCCTGTCCGCCTGGCTCGGCTGGCTCGACTATGCGCTCTTTCTGTTGTTGGCCGTCTTCTTGGCGATGCTGGGTGTCGCGCTGGTCCGGATGCGGCGGCGATGAGCGACGCGGCCCCGCCTGTCCTGCGCTCGACCCTGACATGCCCGGAATGCGGTCATGCCGAGACCCTAGTCATGCTGACTGACGCCTGCCTGTTCTTCCACCCCTGCGCGGGCTGCGGCGCGATGCTCAAGCCCCGGCCGGGCGATTGCTGCGTCTTCTGCTCCTATGGCGACGTGCCCTGTCCGCCGATCCAGATCGCCGGCAAGGCGGGATGCTGCGGCTGATCGCGTCGTCGACTTTCGCCTTGCGGAGATCCCTTCCGAGTTCGTCATGGCCCGGCTTCGCCTGGGCCATCCAGTGGGACTGGAGCCTGGATGCCCCGGGCTTTGCCGGGGCATGACGGGACTGGAGATTCGAGGACGGTGGCGGGCTTGGCCGGCAAGCCTAACCCAAGCCTAACTGCTCGATCAGCTTGCCTTTGATGATCTTGCGCGAGGCGGTCATGGGCATCGAGGCGGCGAATTCCAGCCGTTCGGGCCAGCGCAGCTTGGCGATGCCCTGGCCGTCGAGATAGGCGCGGACCTCGTCGAGGGTCAGGGTTTTGCCGGGGGCCATGACCAGGACCAGGCAGGCGCGTTCGCCCAGCACCGGGTCGGGATAGGGGACGATGGCCGATTGGGCGACGGCGGGATGGGAGTCCATCGCCAGTTCCACATCCACCGAATTGATCTTGACCCCGCCCCGGATGATCAGGTCCTTGGCCCGGCCGGACATGAAGATATGGCCGTCGGCGTCCATGCGGGCGAGGTCGCCGGTGCGGAACCAGCCGTCGGCATGGAAGGCCTCGGCCGTGGCCTTGGTATTGTCGTAGTAGCTGGCGATTTGAAACGGGCCGCGGGTCTCCAGATGACCCTCCTCGCCCGGCGCCACGGCACCGCCGTCGTCGCCGACGATCCGGGCCTCATGGCCTTTCCAGGCCGTGCCGACGGTGGAAAAGCGCAGCGGTGCGGGGGCTTCGACCGTGTTCATCACCGGGACCAGCACCTCGCTCATTCCCCAGATCTGATAGGCCTTGCCGTTGGGACTGGCCTCGTCCATCAGGCGGACCGCTTCCTCGGGAGTCGGCGCGCCGCCGACGAAGCTGCGCTTGAGGCTGGCCGTCACATCGGGGGTCCAGAGCCCGGCCTTGCGGCCCATGAAGACATGGACCGGGCCGCCGCAGAACACCGTGGCGCGGGTGCGGCGGATCGTTTCGGCCAGGGTGTCGGGGGAATAGACGGCCATGGTCGCGCCGGCCGCGCCGGCGGCGATGGTCGCGACGACGACGAGCAGGCCGAAGGCATGGGTATAGGCCGGGGCGCACATCACCACATCCGCCGGTTCCGTGACGATATTGTCGCCCAGGGCCTTGCAGGCGGCGGAGAGGGTGCGGTGGGCGTGGACGATGGCCTTGGGCGCGGCCGAAGTGCCCGAGGTGAAGGCCAGGACGGCCGGATCGTCGGCGGTCGGCGGATCGGCGATGGGGCCAGCATCCGCCGCCGCGATTTCGGCGAAGGGCAGGCTTCCCGGCGGCGGCTCCGGACCCAGGGCGATCACTGTCTCGAGGGCGGGCAGGGCGGCTTTCAGCTCGGCGGTCACGGCCGCGAGGTCGTAATTCTCCAGGCCCGAGAGGCAGATGAGGCCCTTGGCCTTGCCATGGGCGAGGAGGGGTTCCAACTCGCGCCGGCGATAGGGCATGGGCAGCATGCAGGGCACGGCGCCCATGGCCTGGATGCCCAGGAAGACGGTCAGGAAGTCCGGCATATTGGGCAGCTGCACCCCGATCACGTCGCCACGCCGGAAGCCGAGGCCCAGCAGGCCCGAGGCGAAGCGCCGGGCGGAGTCGTGCAGGGCGCCATAGGTCATGGCCGCATCGGGCCCGATGGCGGCCGGAGACTCGGGCGCCCGCGCGGCCAGGTCCGTGACCCAGCCATAGGCGGTTTCCTCGGTCCACTGGCCCGTATCGCGGTAGGCCCGCGCGGTCCCGGCCGGGGTGGTCAGGGCGGCGTTCAGGTGATAGCCCATGGCTTGTCCTGCCTGCGTTTCGTGGTCTCGGCGGACGAAGCTTAGCCGCCGGCCGGCCCGAGCTCAAAGGGCCGGTTCAGGGGGCGAGGGGCTGTTCGCCCGAGGGCCAGAGGCCGACCCGCTGCTGGATGCGCAGCAGGACCAGCAGGGCGATGGGGGTCAGGAAATCGGTATAGAGGATGATCCCGGCATTGCCCGGCGCGGTGTTGCCGGCGGTCAGGATCTGGGCGACATGGCCGACCCCCGCGCCGCCCAGGAAACACAGAGCGAAGAGCGCGGTGGCAAAGCGGAAGCCGGAGCCCGCGCGCACGGCCATGATGCCGGTCAGGGCGAGGCCCAGATTGGCGACCCCGACCTCGAACTCGAAAGGGCCCTGGGTCCAGCCGATATTGGCGCTGGCCTGCTCGGGCAGGAAGACATGGCCGACGAAGCCCAAGAGGACCTGGATCCCGATGGGGAAATAGAGGATGCCCTCGATCAGCCGCTCGACGACATGGGCGGTCGGGATCCGGCGCGGCCTGCCCAGCACGGCGCCGCCGGCGAAGAGCAGAGCGAGCAGCCAGGCGCCGGGCGGAAACAGGCCTATGAAGGCTTCCGTGCGATGATTACTCCCCCCTTGCCGCGGTTTCGCGCGCCGATGCGCGGGAAAGACGCCGAATGCCGCGAATTGCCGAGTATTGCGCGAAATCGCGGGCCGGAAATTGATTTCTGTCAAAGCCTTGGCGCGACTTCTCCCGAAATATAATGCCGAATCTTGGCATTTCTCGTCATCGCGGAGGATGGCCGCATGCCAAGAATAAGAACATATAACGAACTTCTCCTCTCGGCCGAATCCTACCTGCGCGGCCCTGTACCGGGCGGGGCGCGGTGGGCGATGATTGCCCTTCGGCTGAACCAGGCGGAACGAGGGAGAGAGGGCGGATGGCGATGCGGCTATACGGGGCGAAGGGGGCGGGCAGCATGGCGGCCCATGCGGCGCTGGAAGAGGCGGGGGCGGATTACGACTTCACCCTGCTCGATCTCTCCAAGGGGGAGCAGAAGGCGCCGGCCTATCTGGCGATCAATCCCAACGGGCGGGTGCCGACCCTGGTCGACGGCGACACGGTGGTCTTCGAGGGCGCGGCCTGCCTGATGCATGCGATCGACCGGCACCCGGAATGCGGGCTGGCCCCCGCGCCGGGCAGGGCGGAGCGCGGCGCCTATTACAAATGGCTGGTCTGGATGACGAACACCCTGCAGGAATCGGGCGGCGCCTGGGCCCATCCGGAGAACTGGGCGGGGGCGGACGAAGCGATCAAGCCCAAAGTCCAGGCGGCGGCCGTCGCGCGGCTGACGCGCCATTGGGACATGGCCGAGGTCGGGCTCGAAGGTCGCCCCTGGCTGCTCGGCGAGACGATCAGCGGGGCCGATCTGTTCCTCTTCATGCTGGCCTATTGGAGCCGCCGCTACCCCGTGCGCGCCCAGGACCGGCCCAACCTGGCGGAACATGCCCGACGGGTCATGGCGCGCCCGGCGGTGGCGCGGATGATGGCGGCCGAAGCGGCGGAATGGGATCTGGGGTAGCCCGAAATGAAAACCGGCGGTGCTCGGGAAAGGGTGGCGCCGGCGGTTCGACCGGGTAAGGCTTAGCGGCAGATTATGCAGACCGTGCAGGGCATGCAAATGGCGCGCGCGCCCACCGCGTCGAGCGCCTCGTCTCCGGCCAGGTCGAGCTCTTCGATGCGGATGTCTTCGGTCTTGGGAGATTCTCCTTGTCTCTTCAAAGGCGGCGTGGATGCCGTCGCGAGAAGCGTAGCCCGACGCGCCGGGCTACCCCAAAGCCCGGCCGGCTCAACCTCCGAAGATCTGCTTGTCCAGCCCGCGCACCAGGCCCTGGAAACCCTGGACCTTGCGGGCCGCCAGGAGCGAGCCCTCCACGAAGATCGAATCGGAGGTCCGATGATTGGATAACTAGTCGATCTTGCGCAGCTAAAATCGGTCCAGGATTACGTCTGCTTGGCTAAGTTCCATTTTATCGCGTCGAAAGAAGTTCGTTCCCGTAAATTTTGAATTTCGGAGGGGCGCTCAATCGGTCCAAAATATCATATTTTGTGCGGGTTCCCACCGCTATTGGGTAAGGTTTGTGTTCATTGAATCATAAAGTAGTTGGTTCGTTATCGTTCCCTTTCGCCGTTCCCCAAAAATCATAACTTCTACCTCGTCCTTCACCTCCGCAATCCCGGCCTTCAAATACGCGAAGGCGATGCTCTTCTCGACCCGGTGGCCGTAGCCGCCGCTGGTGACGATGCCGACCAGCTCGTCGCAGGACCAGATCGGGCTGTTGGGCAGGGCGTCGGCGTCGTCGGCGTCCACGGTGAGGATGGCGAAGGTCCAGTCAGGCTTGGCCTGGGCCAGGGCCTCGGCGCCGATATAGCCGGCTTCGGCGGGGCGGGTCAGGCGGTCGAGGCCGGCCTCTAGGGGGGTGAGTTCGGCGTTCAGCTCGCTGCCCCAGGCGCGGTAGCCCTTTTCCAGGCGCATGGAATCCATGGCGCGGGTGCCGAAATTGACCAAACCGTGCGTCTGCCCGGCCGCCCATAGGGCTTCGTAGACGGCGGCGAGATAGGGCATGGGCATGTGCAGCTCCCAGCCCAGCTCGCCGACATAGGTCATGCGGATGGCGCGGACCGGGGCCATGGCGATCTCGATCTCCCGGGCGGAGAGCCAGGGGAAGGCCGCATTGGAGACATCGGCGCGGGTGACGGCGGCCAGGATGTCCCGCGAGTTGGGGCCGGCGAGGACGAGGACGCCGATGGCTTCGCTTTGGGTTTCGATGGTGACGTCGAAACTTCGTCCGTCTTTGGCGACGTGCTTGTCGAGCCAGTCGCGGTCATGGGTCTCGGCCACGGCGGCGGTGACCATGTAGTAGCGAGGATCGCCGTTCCCGGCGTCGGGCAGGTGGAGGATGGTGGCCTCGCCGTTCACTTTTCCTTTTGTGTTGAGCATCTGGGTCAGGCGGACCCGACCGATGCTCTTGGGCGGGCCGTTGGCGCAGAGGCGGGAGAGATAGGTCGTGGCGTCCGGCCCGGAAATCTCGAACTTGGCGAAGGCGGAGAGGTCGAGGATGCCGGCATGGTCCCGCACGGCGCGGCATTCGGCCCCGACATGGGGGAACCAGTTGGCCCGGCGGAAGCTGGGCTCGTCCTTGGGCTCGACCCCCTCGGGCGCGAACCAGGCGGCGCGCTCCCAGCCGTAGCGAGCCTCGAAGACGGCGCCGTGGTCCTTGAGTCGGTGGTAGAGGGGCGTTGTCTTGAGGGGCCGGCCGGCCGAGCGTTCCTCATGCGGGAAGCCGATGGCGTACATCTTCTCGTAGACCTCGATCGAGCGGGCCACGGTGTACTCCAGCCCGGCATGGGGGCCGTAGCGGCGCGGGTCGAATTCGAACATGTCAATCTCGGGCGCGCCCTCGATCATCCAGCCGGCCAGGTAATGGCCCGCGCCGCCGCTCTGGGCGATGCCGACGCTGAAGCCGTTGATGCACCAGTAATTGGGCAGGTCCGCCGCTGGGCCGATCAGGGGGTTGCCGTCGGGGGTATGAGGGATCGGGCCGTTGACCGTGCGCTTGATGCCGACCCGGCCGAGGGCGGGGATGCGGGCGATCGCTTGCTCGACGATATATTCGATGCGGTCGAGATCGGGGGGCAGCAGGTCGTCGGCGAAGTCCGGGGGAATGCCGTCCACACCCCAGACATGGCAAGGGGTCTCGTAGGGGCCGAGCAGCATGCCCTTGCCCTCCTGGCGCAGGTAGTAGCTGGCCATCGGATCGCGCAGCAGGGGGAATTCGAAATCCAGGGCCTCGACCTCGGGCACGCTTTCCGTGACGAGGTACTGATGCTCGCAGGAGACGATGGGGAGGGCGAGGCCGACCATCCGGCCAAGCTCGCGCGCCCAGGTGCCGCCGGCATTCACGACATGCTCGCAGCGGATCTCGCCCTTGGGGGTCTCGACCACCCATTCGCCGCCCTCGCGCCGCATGCCGTTGCAGGGGGTATGGCGGTGGATCACCGCGCCGCGGTCGCGCGCGCCCTTGGCCAGGGCGGCGGTGGTGCTGGAGGGATCGGTATAGCCGTCGGCGGGGGTATGGGCGCCGGCGATCACGCCGTCGAGGCCCATGAAGGGGAGGAGGCTTTTGATCTCGTCGGGGCCGATCACCTCGAAGGGCATATCCAGGTGTTTGGCCTGGGCTTCGAGATGGCGGAACTGGTCGAGCCGGTCCTGGTTCTCGCCCAGGCGCAGGGAGCCGCATTTGTGGAAGCCGGTGGGCTGGCCAGTCTCGGCCTCCAGCCGCTCGTAGAGCTCGGTGGAGTATTTCTGGATCCGGACCATGTTCAGGCTGGTTTCAAAATGCGGCGTGTTGCCCGCCGCATGCCAGGTCGAGCCGGCCGTCAGCTCGTGCTTTTCCAGCAGGACGATATCGGTCCAGCCGCCCCTGGCGAGATGGTAGAGCAGGCTGCACCCCGCGATGCCGCCGCCGATAATGACCACCCGGGCATGGGTCTGCATGGCGATCTCCCCGCTGTGCCGTTCCGCGAGGGCGATGATGAGGGCGGGAGCGCGCGGGGGTCAACGATGGGGTTGCGGGGGCGGATAGGGGCGGCCATTCGCCGTTCCTCATCTTGAGGAGCGGCCGCGAGGCCGTGTCTCGAAGGGTGAGGCGCGAAGGCGGGAGGATGCGACGCTTGCGCGGTCCGAACCGGGTAGACGCATGCCGTGCTCCCCTCCCAGCCGTCATGGACCGGTGCAGCTGGGCCGGGTGAGGGGCAGACAGGCCGGGCGGAAAGCTGCCTTGCATTGAGGCGGGCGGGGGTGGCGTGCGACAGTCCCGCGCGATCTGGCGGAGGACGAGAGAGCGATGGCGATTCCCAAGGCGATGAAGGCGGTGCTCACGCGCGGGCATGGCGGGGTTGAGATGCTGGACTATTGCGAGGTGCCGACTCCCGCGCCGGGACCGGAGGAGGTGCTAGTCGAGGTTTCGGCCTGCGGCCTCAACAACACCGATATCTGGAACCGCGAGGGCAAGTACGGCACGGATCGGGACCCGAACGCGGTGACCGGCGTGGGCCGGGCGCCGGGCAGTTTCCCGGTTATCCAGGGCGCCGATGTCGCCGGGCGCATCGTCGCGGTGGGCGAAGGCGTGGACGCGGCGCGGATCGGCGACAGGGTGATCTGCAACTTCGTCCATTACGCGCCGAAGCCGAATGCGATGGGCTTCGCCGCCTCGCTCGGCTCGCCGAGCCGGCCGGGCGGTTATGCCCAATACACAAGGGTGCGGACCGAGAATGCCTATGGCTACGACGGGCCGCTCTCGGACGCCGAACTGGCGACCTTCCCCTGCGCCTATATCACGGCCGAGCATATGCTGGACGCGGCCGGGGTCGAGGCCGGGCAGCGCGTGCTGGTGACGGGCGCCTCGGGCGGCGTCGGCTCGGCCCTGATCCAGCTGGTCAACGCGCGGGGAGCGGCGGCGATCGCCGCGACCAGCGCGCGCTGGGCCGAAGATGTGGCGGGCCTCAAGCCGCGCGCGGTGGTGCTGCGCGACGGACCCAATAAAGATAATGGGGACGGGCGCGATTTTTACGACCAGGTCCAGGACGCGGCGGGGGGCGAGGGGGTCCATGCCGTGACCGATATCGTCGGCGGCCCGCATTTCTCCGACTGTCTTGCCCTGCTGCGCCAGGGCGGCTGCTATGTCAGCGCCGGGGCGATCGGCGGGCCGGTCGTGCCCTTTGACATTCGCACCATGTATCTGAAATACCTGCGGCTGATCGGCGTCTCCATCGGCTATGCCCGGCATTTCGAATCGGTGCTGGGCCATATCGAGGCCGGGCAGGTGAAACCCCTGCTGGCCGCGAGCTATCCCCTGAGCGAGATCCGCGCGGCCCAGGAGAAGTTCATGAGCAAGGATTTCTTCGGCAATATCGTGGTCCTGCCGCAAGAGGGGTGAGGCAGGTGGGCGGCCCTCGCCCTTGGCCCTTTCGCATGCACCGCCCGGCGGCTAGCCTCCGTGGCGCAACGGGGCGCTTGCCGGTCGGTTCCGGCATAGCTCCGGGACGGCGGCCGGGCTAGGCTCGCCCCCACGCAAAGCCAGGACCGGGCAAGGACAAGAACAGGGGAGGCATCATGGCCAAGTCGGATATCGAGATCGCGCGCGAGGCGACATTGCTGCCGATCGAGGAGATCGGCGCGAAGCTGGAGATCCCATCCGAGGCGCTGGTGCGCTACGGCACCGACAAGGCAAAGATCTCCTTCGAGCATATCGAGAGTCTGAAGGGGAAGCCGGACGGCAAGCTGATCCTGGTCACGGCGATCACCCCGACCCCGGCGGGCGAGGGCAAGACGACCACTACGGTCGGGCTGGGCGACAGCCTCAACCGGATCGGCAAGAAAGCGGTGATCTGCCTGCGCGAGCCGAGCCTGGGGCCGAGCTTCGGCATGAAGGGCGGGGCGGCCGGCGGCGGCTATGCCCAGGTCGTGCCCATGGAGGATATCAATCTCCATTTCACCGGCGACTTCCACGCCATCGGCGCGGCCAACAACCTGCTGGCCGCTTTGATCGACAACCATATCTATTGGTCCAACGATCTGGGCCTCGATTCGCGCCGGGTCACCTGGCGCCGCGGCATGGACATGAACGACCGCAGCCTGCGCCAGATCACGACCTCCCTGGGCGGGGTCGCCAACGGCTTCCCGGCCGAGGCGGGCTTCGACATCACCGTGGCCTCGGAGGTCATGGCGATCTTCTGCCTGGCGACCGATCTGAAGGACTTGGAGCGGCGGCTGGGCAATATCGTGGTCGGCCAGACCCGGGCGCGCGAGATGGTGCGCGCCGCCGATTTGAAGGCGGCGGGCGCGATGACCGTGCTGCTCAAAGATGCCCTGGCGCCCAACCTGGTCCAGACCCTCGAGAACAACCCGGCCTTCGTCCATGGCGGGCCCTTCGCCAATATCGCCCATGGCTGCAACTCGGCCCTGGCGACGACCACGGCCCTGAAGCTGGGCGACTATGTCGTGACCGAGGCGGGCTTCGGCGCCGATCTGGGCGCGGAGAAGTTCTTCGACATCAAATGCCGCAAGACCGGCCTCAAGCCCTCCGCCGCCGTGATCGTCGCCACGGTGCGGGCGCTGAAGATGCATGGCGGAGTGGAGCGCAAGGATCTGGGCCAGGAGAACGCGGCGGCGGTGGCGGAGGGCATCACCAATCTCAAGCGCCATGTCGCCAATGTGCGCGGCTTCGGGGTGCCGCCGGTGGTCGCCATCAACCGCTTCGACGGCGACACGACGGCCGAGTTGAAGGCGGTCGAGGACGGCTGCAAGGAGGCCGGGGTGCCGGTCGTGCTGTGCAGCCATTGGGCCAATGGCGGTGCGGGCACGGAAGAGCTGGCGCGCAAGGTGGTCGAGATCGTCGAGGGCGGGACGGCCGATTTCAAGCCGCTCTATCCCGACGAGGCCAGCCTCTGGGACAAGACCGAGACCATCGCCAAGAAGATCTACGGCGCGGCCGGCATCGCCGCCGACGCTCGGGTGCGCGGTCTCTACAAGCAGTATCAGGAGGCGGGTTTCGGCCATTTCCCGATCTGCATGGCCAAGACCCAGTACAGCTTCTCGACCGATCCCGCGCTCAAGGGCGCGCCCGAGGGGCATGAGGTGACGGTGCGCGAATTGCGCATCTCGGCCGGCGCCGAATTCCTGGTCGCGGTCTGCGGCGACGTCATGACCATGCCCGGTCTGCCGCGCGTGCCGGCGGCCGAAAGCATCCGCCTGAACGATGCCGGGGAGGTCGAGGGGCTGTTCTAGACCGCATGCGGTCGTCGGAAAGATCGCGATCTCTGCCCCATTTTGGTTGCATTCTGTCGCCATAGACGCCAGTCCCATTGTGCAGCGCGAAGGCGAAGTCATGCTGTTTGCGGTTCATGACCGTCAATCCAATACCGGTCGGGGCGACGATGCCTCGACCTTGTGGCTCGAACCGTTCCGGGCCCAGTTCCGGGCCATGACCCGGAAGTTGGCCGCTTCCGCCCTTGCAATTCTGCTTGGGACCGCCGCCATCGGCCGGGTTCAGGCGGAGCATGCGCCCATGTCCCCGGGCGTCGCGACCCTGGCCGCCGCGGTTGCCCCCGCTGCCGCCGCCTCCTCCTGGTACGGCAAGCGCTTCCAGGGCCGGCCCACGGCGAGCGGCACGCCCTTCGACATGTATGCCATGACGGCGGCCCACCGCACCCTGCCCGTGGGCAGCAAGATTCGGGTGACGAATCGGTCGAGCGGCAAGGCCGTGCTGCTCACGGTCAACGACCGCGGGCCCTTCATCGACGGCCGCGTTCTGGACATTTCCTTCGCCGCGGCACGCGAACTCGGCTTTGTGAAAAAGGGCCTGGCCAAGGTGCGGGTCGAAACGCTGGCCTGCTAGGGACAGCGCAAGCGCCCGTCGAGACGCTCGCTGCGCGCGCTCCTCAGGGTGAGGCTACGAAAAAAACGGCTCAAGGCAACGGGCTAGCGAATTGCCCTGATGAATTGGAACTCCGCTCCTTAGATCCTCATCCTGAGGAGGTCGCGAAGCGGCCGTCTCGAAGGGCGAGGATCGCTTGGTCGGTCGCCGCCGCTACTCCGCCGCCACGGCCGTCCGTTCGATGACGCCGAGATCGGCCATCACCTCGCCGAGCCTCGTGAGCCGGTCGCGGCCTTCCTGGCCGAGCTGGTCGAATCGGGTCAGGGGTGGACGGACATCGCCGATGGGGCAGCCGGCGAGGGCGGCCAGGGCCTTGGAATAGCATTGGTGGCCGTAGGTCGGGTGGCCCGGCACGATGATTTCGTCCATGCGCCGGATGTGGTGATGGATCTCCTGGGCTTCCTTCATGCGGCCCTCGTTCATCAGGTCGAAGATGCGCGAGGACGGGCCCGGGATGTAATTGCCGTAGGGATTCACATAGCCGTTGGCGCCGAGCAGGAAGGATTCGTAGACCCGACCGCCGGCCCAGACGTTCATCACCCCGTCGGTGTATTGCACGATGTCGTAGACCCGGCCGACATCGCCGCTGGCTTCCTTGATGTAGCGCACGTTGTCGAAGGCCTTGGTCAGCTTGGCGACCAGCTTGGCCGACATGTCGACGTTGCTGGTAACGGGGTTGTTGTAGAGCATGATCGGGATCGATACGGCCTCCGAGATCGCCTGGTAGTAGCGGAAAATCTCCTCCTCGGTCGGGGTGTAGTAATAGGGCGGGATGATCATCAGCCCGTCGGCGCCCAGGGCCTCCGCCTCGCGGCTGTAGCGCACGGCGGTCAGGGTATAGGCGTTCATCGTGCCGACCAGGACGGGGATGCGGCCGTTCACATGCTTGACCGTGCATTCGATCAGGCGGTTGCGCTCGTCGTCGGTCATGGTCAGGAACTCGGCCGTCGTGCCGAGGATGATGACGCCGGGCACGCCGTTGGCCATCAGCCAGTCGAGAAAGCGCCGCTGGCCAGCCTCGTCGATATCCGAGAGATCCTCGGTGAAAGGCGTGGCGGTGACGGTGTAGCTGCCCCGGAATTCCTGCATGACTGTCTCCCCTCTTGCGGCCGCCGGCGCGCACCAGACGCGCATGGTGGCGGGGAGTTTACGCGAAAATCGCGGGGCTGGGCAGAGGGCGATTGGCGGATTGAAAGGTCATCGCCTCACCCTGTTTTCCCCTCACCCTCCCATCCCTCTCCTCAGGGAGAGGGATGGGAGGGTGAGGGGAAAACGAAACGGGCGAACCTTGCCATCCGGTCTTTCGCCTTGGACCGCGGTCGGCGCTTGCCAAATCGCAGGACCGTATTTCATGATCTGCAACGAAAAATATTTTCAACCCTAGCGTGTTTTATGGCGATGAGGATGGCACGGTCGGTGCGATGTGCAGCGGGCCCATACTCCGGCCTTCGCCAGGCTCGGGATGACGGGGCTCAGCGTGAGGCCCTTGAGGAGGTTCTTCATGGCCGATGAAATCCACACCGGCGGCTTGCCTCTGCGGGGCGGTGCGGTTCGAGGCCCTAGGCGCGCCGGACTGGGTCGCCCATTGCCATTGCGAAAGCTGCCTGCGGCATACCGGCTCGGCCTTCTCGACCGTCGCCGGCTACCGCGAGGGCACCGTGCGCTGGACCGGGGAGAGGCCGGCGATCTTCGCTTCCTTACCCAGCCCGGCCGGGCCACCCTCTCCCCGAGGA
>Ga0302135_10000817_pt1 | contig 18738 bp, 21 predicted proteins | sample CBN3_surface_MG_FD_203119 | JGI IMG/M metagenome (GOLD analysis project Ga0302135, IMG submission 203119) | Marine microbial communities from Western Arctic Ocean, Canada - CBN3_32.1 | ecosystem: Environmental > Aquatic > Marine > Oceanic | place: Canada: Western Arctic Ocean | collected...
ACTAGCGCCGTAATATAACTTTATGTTTTAATTTCAATGGGTAGAAGTGGTGCCCAGGGGCGGATTCGAACCACCGACACGCGGATTTTCAGTCCGCTGCTCTACCAACTGAGCTACCTGGGCACCGTATATGGCGCATATTGATAGGAGATTTCGGGGGCACTGTCGAGACCTGAGCGTTCAAGAATTGGACCCTCGGACACCACCTGCCACATTACAAGAACTGCAAGCAGACATAAGCTGCATAAGCACCCAGAAAGACTAGGCCCACCGGCCACTTCATAGGTATACGCGCAAGGGTGACTATGAAAGGAATGGTCATGACGCCCATCATGACCCAAATGTCGAACTGAAGAAATTTTGGCGACACCGCCATGGGCGTGATCACAGATACCACTCCCATGATGCCCAGAATATTGAAAATACTACTGCCGAGGACGTTACCAAGGGCAACTTCGCTGTGGCGCCGGTAGGCTGCAATCACCGTGGTGGCGAGTTCGGGAAGAGACGAGCCGACCGCAAGCAGCGTAAGTCCGATGGTCGCTTCGGATATCCCCGCCATTCGGGCAAGGACGGCAGAGCCTTCGATGAGAAACTGGGATCCAAATGTTACCGCCGCAAGGCCACCAATGATGAAGAGTGCTTCGATAAAGATCGAACGGGGGATACGCCCAACTTCCTCGCTTTCCTTCTCATAAATTTTTCCGCTGGCGGAATGATGACGGCGTTCAGAAAAGTAGGCATAGACCGTCAGACCTCCGACGAGAGCTAACATCAAAACCCCATGCCAAAGCACAAGCTGACCCTGATGCACAAGCACAACAAACAGGATACCGGTCAATACAAGAGCGGGCAGGTCGCGCCAAAGTAGCCGACGATCACTATCGACCTGCCAGATCACCGCCGCGGTGCCCAACACCAACAGAATATTTGCGATGTTGCTTCCTATGACGTTACCGATCGCCATATCGGGTGCACCACGTAACGCAGCCTGCAAACTCACGAGCAACTCGGGGGCCGAAGTACCATAGGCGACGACCGTGAGGCCGATCAGGAAAGGCGTAACCTTCAAACGGCGAGCCAGTGCTACGGAGCCGTGCACGAGCGCCTCGCCACCGATCAAGAGCAGGAAAAAACCACCAACCAGCTGAAGCGCAATCATCAAGATCGTCCCGTAATTCACGGCGCGCCCCTCACCGCCGAGCTAGCGGCCAGCCTCTACATAACCGGGGGGGCGTAGTGAGACAACGGGCGAATGTTGCCCCAGAGCTAGTCTTGAGACTTTTGGAGACGATCGCTCGACCAACCGGCGCCGGTCAAAATGCAGATGGCCTCGTAGAGGGGTAGCCCCACGACATTGCTGTAGGAGCCGTTTAATTTTGTCACGAATCCTCCGGCGAGGCCCTGAATCGCATAGCCGCCCGCCTTGCCCCGCCACTCGCCTGTTTCGACGTAGGTTGCGATCTCATCGGCCGATAGTCTCTTGAATGAAACGGTGGTTTCGACAATGCGAGATCGCTCAACATTCCTCGTATCGATGAGATGAACTGCGGTCAGGACGCGATGTCGCCGACCCGAAAGAGCTTCGATACCAGCACGGGCCTCACCGGGGGTGTTAGGTTTTAGGAGAATCCGACGGCCCAGAGCCACCACCGTGTCGGCACCGAGAACGAATGCATTTGCGTGGCGCAAAGCAACGGCCTGCGTTTTTTCCCGGGCGATGCGGCAAGCAAAGTCCCGCGGCATCTCGCTGCGCCGTGGCGTTTCAGCTATATCCGCCGGATCGATCGCGTCCGGGACAATGCCGACCTGTGCCAGCAGGGTTACCCGTCGGTCCGACGACGACGCCAGCACCAACTCAGGTTCATATGACGATTTACTCAAGCCCTATCAATCCGTTCGTTCACCAGAAAAACCTAAACTGCAGGCATGCCTCTCACGTCGAAGCGCTCCTCGATTTTCCCGAGCAACGTATCACGGACTTGACGATACGCCTCCAACCGTGTTTCCCGATTACCCTCGACTATGCTGGGATCAAATGTATGCCAAAATTCGACGTCGCAGGCCATGGTCCTAGTCATCTCCACTGCCTGATGCTGCGCTTCCGGTGACAGCGAGATCACTAGATCAAAAGACGAATCCTCCAATTCATCAAAAATTTTAGGCTTGTGATCGCTGACATCGATACCGATCTCACCCAATACAACCACAACGAACGGGTCGATGTTTCTTTTGCGAACCCCAACGGAATCGACGAACACCAACTTTCCCAACAAGCGCTTAGCGACACCTTCCGCAAGTGGCGAACGCACCGCATTCCATGTACAGGCGAATAGGACGCTCGACGGAAGATCGCTCATCTGGCGATCACGCCCGGATGTGGAGAACGCATATCAAGGTGAACAAACGCCGTGCCGTATCCAGGTCGAGCGCAACCGTGCCCTCAAGCCGGCCCTTGAGAAGCTCCGAGCCTTCTACGTGAAGACCGCGCCGCCCCTGATCAAGCGCTTCAATTTGGGCGTTTGAACCTCGCTTGATCGCTTCGAAATAACTTTCGCAGACCTTGAAATAGTCTTTGATAATTCGACGAAACGGCGTCAGCGGGAGCGGGATCACGGTCAGCGTAATGCCTGATTCATCGCGCACGTCGAAAAGCAAACGGTTTTCCTCGATGCTGAGAAACAGGTCGTAAGGACCCTGAAGATCCCCATCGAGAGAAAATTGGTTTCCCTCGAGCAGATCAAAAATTGCGACCTGTCGCTCATGCTCGATCTCGGGACTGCGGCGAACGACGCTGCGTTCGTCCAATGTCACATTAATTATCCGCTCAGGATCAGCAGACGGGTCGTCCAGCATCGAGGTCAATCGTCCCGCCCGATATTGAGCCGAATTGCCACGGAACGCGCATGCGCATCGAGCCCCTCTGCTCGTGCCAATGTCACCGCAGCAGGACCGATCGCTGAAAGAGATTCCGCATTGCAGCGAAGCAATGATGTCCGCTTCAGGAATTCCAAGACGGAGAGGCCGGACGAGAAGCGCGCGCTTCGATCGGTGGGCAACACGTGATTGCTTCCCCCCACATAATCGCCGATGGCTTCGGGCGTGTAACGACCCAAGAATATTGCGCCGGCGTTGCGTACGGACTGGGCAAAGAGATCCGCATTTTCGAGTGCCACCTCGAGATGTTCGGGCGCCAAGCTATCCACTAAGGCTGGCGCTTCGGAAAAGTCTCGCACTCTGATGACCGCACCGTGGCTCTTCCAACTGGCTGCTGCGATATCCTTGCGATCGAGGGTCTCGAGTTGGCGATTCACGGCGTCTACTACAGCATCGCCGAACGCGGCGTCGTCGGTGATCAAGATGGCCTGGGCTGCTTCGTCATGTTCCGCCTGGGCAAGAAGATCCACGGCGATCCAGTCTGGATTGTTGCCGGCGTCAGCCACTATGAGCACCTCCGACGGGCCCGCAATCATGTCGATTCCCACGACGCCAAACACCAGCTTCTTCGCCGAGGCTACATAAGCGTTCCCAGGCCCAACGATCTTGTCTACCCGCTCGATCGTAGCGGTACCATAAGCAAGTGCGCCAACCGCTTGCGCTCCGCCGACGCGATAGATTTCGTCCACCCCGGCGATTGAAGCCGCCGCCAGGACATGAGGATTGAGCACGCCATCCGGACTAGGGACCACCATTGCAAGCCGCTCGACGCCGGCGACCTTCGCAGGAATGGCGTTCATGAGAACCGAGCTGGGGTAGGCTGCACTTCCGCCGGGCACGTAGAGGCCTACTGCCTTCAAAGCCGTCCAGCGCCAACCCAATCCAACGCCCGATGAATCTTCGTAAAACTCGTCTTCAGGCATCTGGCGCCGATGAAAGGATTCGATCCTCTCCGCAGCCAGGGTTAGGGCGTCGAGCGCCTCCGACGTACACTTTGAACCGGCAGCACCTATCTCCTCAGTAGTGACACGCATTCCGGTAGGCAAAAGGTCAAGTCGATCGAATTTCTTGGTATACTCTGTAACCGCTGCATCCCCACGCAGCCGTACTGCGTCGAGGATCGCCCTGACTTGATCGTCAACATCTGCAACCTGCTCGCGTTTTGCCCAGACCAGCTGCTCGAAATCTTGCGCAAACCCCGGATCAGTGACGTCAAGTCGTCTGGGCATGAACAGCTTTCCGGAAACGCTCGATCCATTCTGACATCAAATCGGGGCGCGTCTTGAGCGCCGATCGATTGACGATAAGGCGCGCGCTGATATCCGCAATATGCTCCACCTCGACAAGACCGTTGGCCTTCAGTGTCTCTCCTGAATCGACGAGATCGACAATGCGGCGGCAAAGTCCAAGGATAGGAGCAAGTTCCATCGCACCATTCAGCTTTATACATTCCGCCTGAACGCCCCGTGCAGAAAAGTGCCGCCGCGTGATCTCCGGATATTTTGTCGCTACGCGCACGTGGCTCCAGCGCTCGGGTTCATCCGACTGGGCGAAATCCTCCAGCTCAGCAACGATCAGGCGGCATCTGCTTATATCGAGATCAAGCGGCGCATAAATCTCCGGGTAGTCGAATTCCATGAGAATATCGCGTCCAGCAACACCGATCTGCGCTGCACCGAACGCAACAAAAGTCGCAACGTCGAAGCTTCGCACGCGGATAATTCGAACGCCCGGCAGGTTCGTATCAAAGCTGAGCCGGCGGGATTCTGGATCATCGAACGCAGGTTCCGGCTCCAATCCCGCGGCCGCCATGAGCGGACGTAAATCCTTTAAGACCCGCCCCTTCGGCAACGCAATAATCAACTCGCTATTTGTCGTCATCGGCCTTTATCGTCGAACGTGGCACGGGCAAAGCTCAATTGGCCGGTCGCACGCACTTCCTCTATGTAATTCGCTCGATTTCGGCGCCGCAGGCAGAAAGCTTTTCTTCGAGCCGCTCATACCCTCGATCGAGATGATAAACACGATTGATGATCGTCTCACCCTCTGCAGCCAAACCTGCCAGAACGAGAGACACTGACGCTCGCAGATCCGTCGCCATTACCGGGGCACCCCGTAGCCGCTCAACCCCTCTTACCATTGCCGTTCCACCTTGCACGGAAATGCTCGCGCCCATCCTTATCAACTCGGGAACATGCATGAAGCGATTCTCGAAGATGGTCTCTGTAATCATCGACGCCCCGGATGCAACGCACATTACGGCCATCATCTGCGCCTGAAGATCAGTGGGAAAGCCCGGATAGGGCTGAGTTGTCACGTCAACGCCCCCAATTGGAACATTGCGTCGAGATACGCGAAGTCCATCTGGCGTCGTAGTCACGCCAATGTTCGCGTCGCCGAGCTTGTCATTGACCGAGGCAAGGAGGCCAGGGTTTGCACCTACGAGTTCCACATCACCACCCGTGATCGCTGCAGCCATGGCGTACGTACCAGCCTCAATCCGGTCGGGCAAAACTTCGTAGCTCGTCCCATGCAAGGCGGGAACGCCCCGCACGCGCAGCGTATCGCTGCCAATGCCCTCTATCTCAGCTCCCATGGCAACAAGGCAGTTCGCCAGATCGGAGACTTCAGGTTCCTGCGCAACGTTGGACAAGGTTGTCTCGCCCGTCGCAAGGCATGCCGCCATCAGAGTATTTTTTGTGCCACCAACGGTTACCGTGGGGAAGCGAACCTCAGCGCCGATCAACCCGCCTGGAGCCCGGGCATGAATATAGCCATCGCAAATATCGATCTCAGCCCCCAGTGCCTCCAGAGCTCTAAGATGGAGATCGACTGGTCGGGTACCGATCGCACAGCCCCCAGGCAACGAGACGGTTGCTTCATGCTCCCGGGCAAGCAAGGGACCCAGCACGAGAATCGACGCACGCATTTTCCGCACAAGATCGTAAGGAGCTACAGTCGATGCGATTTCACCCGCCGTGAGAGACAAAACACGTCCCGCATTTCCGCCGGCAGGAGATGCGCCGTTCATCGAAATTTTTACGCCGAGCTTAGTCAGCAATTTCGCCAGCATCGTGATGTCAGCAAGGTGCGGCAGATTGGAGAGCGTGAGAGTTTCGGACGTTAGAAGACTTGCTGCCATAAGAGGCAGCGCCGCGTTCTTAGCGCCGCTGATCTCGATACGCCCCTCCAGGGGCCGACCGCCGATTATTCGGATCTTGTCCATGATGACGTCTCGCGAAACGGCCCGTGCCGTACCATCAAGTGACGGCCACGATCGAGGCCTCGAATCCATTATCGTTGGCTGGCTCTTCTACCGCAACTCAGCGAACGGTGCGAGCCCTATGGATAAAAATCTGGCGGATTGCCACAGGGAATGGGTTTGGACTGAGGAATTCGTCAAAGGAAGTTGGGCAAGAGGGAAGGTTTGGTGGGACAATTCACCGACGAATCAAGGGCAGAAAAAGACGGCCAACTTCACCATGTGAGCTAGCTACCGTCCGGCGTCTTTTCAGCACACCCGGCCGAACGGTCCCGTTGTTGTCGCTTTCGCTTGAGCAGGTTTTGCCGTAGCGAGAGCGCCTGACGCTGCTTGCGAGCATCCGCATTTTTGCGAGCTGCAACGCCTGATCCGTCTGTCGCCTTGGATTTAGAGAATTTTTTCAATGATTGCCTACGCGTCACAGAGAATTCAGGACTCAACGCAAGCGCGTCTGTTCACTCATCGTCAAGAGATTTTCGGCTGAACGCTTGCCCGTCAGACCCGCCTGTGGCAAGTTTTGCCGTCCGTTCACGTGCCGCCGTAGCTCAGTGGTAGAGCGCGCCCTTGGTAAGGGCGAGGCCGAGTGTTCGATCCACTCCGGCGGCACCATTTTTAGGTTGTTAATCAATCGGTTAACTCCGGGATCCCTGCCCTGAAAAGAGCCTCGAACCGAGCTATCACACTCACGTCACAGTGGCAGGAGGTGCAGCATGGCAACCCTTCAAAAGCGCGGGAACAAGTGGCAGGTGCAAATCCGCCGCCTCGGGTACCCCTCAATCAGTTGGATTAGAGGATAACTTCTGAGTTACCGATCACCGGGGCAGGCCAAGACAATCTTAATGTGGCCAAATGCCCGCCACAAGTCGTTCTCCGGCGCGGTCGGCACATTCTATGAGGATCCGCAAAATATCGCACGCCAACTGGTTGGCAATGACGTTCCCAAATGACGTCCTCGAAGAACGGCATGTCCACCACGCAGAACCGTTTCTTGGAAGGCTATGATCGAGGTAAGCTCTCACAAGCATTAGGTATCTACATGCATAGAATCGGTGACGTCATCCAGGTCGATGACTGCATGCAGCAGGGATACGCCTACGAGATTGTGGCGGTATCCGGCGCAGATTTTGCTGATGGTTTCGAGCCCCATTTCTCGCCGGCGGAGATGCTCAAGATGGGTGTATTCGAGGGCAAGTACTGCAACGACTGCCGGACCGAGCTGCCCGAGAAATGGTTTATAGGTGCCCACATCGCAGAACACCCAGACCCAGAGCTGAACTATTTCGAGGTCAAGAGCCGCCAACCGCTCGCGGTTTGGCGCGAGAAGGGTTGGATCATTGGCGACGACCCGCGGGGGTGGTTCCAGTGGTATTGTCGCTACTGGCTTGGGCGCCGTGCCCCTGGGGTCGACCAGTATCAGATCAAGCGTTGGCGTGCATTCCGTCGCCATGCTGCCCAGGTCCGAGCCAACTGCGAACCTGGCAATATCTTCTGCCGACCCCGACAGCGCCAGGCCCTGCTGCAATGGGCACACGATCCATTCATCTGAGAAATTACGGCCGGGCCGTGATCCGGTCACTGGCTGCGTCGTGCACGGCCAACTCGGCGTCTCGCTGGATTTCGTAGTTCTGCTCTCCTTTATGAGTCCATGAAGGTGCTGTCATGTGTGGGCGGCCCCTTCGATGCAAGGGTAAATATTAAATGCTTTTGATCGTTGCGGGATGCGGTCATGTGTCCGGCCTGTTTGCGCGGTACGATGACCGCTGGCCCTGATGAAGTCCGCTTGCCGGGTCCCATGCGGATGATACGGTGCCCCTCTGACGTGCCCCATTCTCTTATCACCCAGCCATTCAGCTAACTCACCAGAGACGTGGCTGGAGCCGTTGTCCGATTTCCGGGGAGTAGCTCATTGTGCCCAAGGGTGTGGCGGCGCCAACAAGTGAGTTACCGAAGGATCCGGACGAGCGGGCCTGGATCGAGGGACACCCCAGACTGGTAACTCATTTGCGCCGAGAGCGGAGATCCGGCCTCGCTTCCGCTAAGAAGGCCGCCTTCATTCGTGAGCAAGGGCATTTAATCTGTGAGCGCTGCAAAATGGATCCGAGAGAAACCTATGGGTCTGATGTCGGCAATGCCTGCATCGAAGTGCACCACGCGGTCCCAATTGCGGAAATGACGCCCGATCATGATACGCAGCTAGAGGAACCAATGTATTTGTGCGTAAATTGTCACCGGGTGCCACACCGTGAACTGCACGACGCCGATCGATAGGTCGTATAGGGCATTGTCAGACCAATCCGATCTGGTAGTTTAATCGTGCTCGGTTGTTCCTTTCGTGAGCCACGCCCTGCTTGGCCGCGTCCAAGCAAACTGTCGTTTAGTGACTGAACCCAACGACGTAACGGCAGGGAAAGCTGGCACGATCTATTTACTATGACAATGCCCGATGAACGCGCACGAACATATCCGCCCGTATTTCAACTTTGACAACAGCTTCGCACGAAGCCTGGAAGGCTTTTACGTATCTTGCGAGGCAAACCCTGCGATTGCACCAAAGTTGCTGCTGCTCAACAAAGAGCTGGCAGAGGAGCTCGGCCTCGATCCGGTCACGCTCGATTCTGAGGCAGGTCTGGCAATTTTTGCCGGAAATGTGGCGCCCGAAGGCTCCGAGCCTCTGGCGCAGGCCTATGCCGGGCACCAATTCGGCGGGTTCACTCCGCAGTTGGGCGATGGACGCGCGCTTCTGCTCGGCGAGGTCATCGACAGCCAACATCGACGCCGCGACATCCAGCTGAAAGGCTCGGGCCGCACGCCATTTTCCCGCGGCGGAGACGGCAAGGCCGCCCTTGGACCGGTGTTACGCGAATACCTGATCGGGGAATCCATGCATGCACTTGGCGTCCCGACAACACGCGCCCTGGCGGCCGTCACCACCGGCGGACTCGTCCATAGGGAGACACCGTTGCCCGGTGCGGTTCTCACCCGGGTCGCGGCAAGTCATATCCGAGTCGGGACATTCCAGTATTTCGCCGCGCGTGGCGAAGCCGACAAGGTTCGTGAATTGGCCGATTACGCAATCACACGCCACTATCCGGATACGGCTGATGCGGAAAACCACTATTTGGCTTTCTTTGACGCCGTTGCTGACTCCCAAGCCGCGCTGGTCGCCCGCTGGATGAGTATCGGTTTCATCCATGGCGTGATGAACACCGACAATATGACAATCTCTGGCGAGACCATCGACTATGGGCCCTGCGCCTTCATGGACAGCTACGCACCTGGCACCGTGTTCAGCTCGATCGACACACATGGCCGCTATGCCTACGCCAACCAGCCGCTGATCCTGTCCTGGAACATGGCTCGACTGGGCGAAACCCTGATCCCGCTGGTCTACCCAGACGAGGACCGGGCCATCAAAGCGCTGACAGAGGCGCTCCAACGCGTGCAAGCGCTTTACAAAACCTACTGGCTGGCTGGCATGCGGACCAAGATCGGCCTGTCGACGGAAGACGCCGATGACCTGGAACTCGTGAATGAGCTGCTGTCCGTGATGGAAGCCGGGACGGCTGATTTTACACTCGTGTTCCGCCGTCTTTCACAGACACTGTGCGGCGATGCCGCCCCAGCGCGGCAACTGTTCGATGACCCGGGCGCCTTCGACATCTGGGCGCAGCGCTGGCATGACCGATTGGCGAAGGACAAGATGCCCCCGGAGGCCACCGCGCAGACCATGAACCGGGTCAATCCGATCTATATTCCCCGGAACCACAAGGTTGAGGAGGCGCTGTCTGCCGCCGTTGATCTGGAAGATATGGCACCTTTCACGGACCTGCTAGCGGCTCTGAGCCACCCCTTCGACGAGGTTACCGGAAATGAGACCTATGCCGCGCCAGCACCATTCGCGGCCACCCCCTACCAGACATTTTGCGGAACCTGACGCTAGCCGCGCGCGTAGACCATGTGTGATGCCTTCCTCAAAAGCCTGTCCAGGACATTGTCAAAGTAAACCGATGGCGCCAGCTTTCCCTACCCTAACCTCGTTGGGTTCAGGCATTAAACGACGGTTTGCTTGGAGTGGACCAAGCAAGGCGCGGCTCACGAAGGGAACAACCGAGCACAATTAGACGACCAGATCGGACTAGTCTGACAATGCATCCCGGCCTCCGTCGAAGAGATATTGCCTACTGACATCAACGCCAGTCTCGGAATTTCTACGTGTTAGATCCAATAATGCCCCGCCAATCCAGCAAGAGACAGGAGATCGCACCGATGACAGAAAATGGGAGAAGCGGCGACAACGAGGCCAGCCTACGTATGGCGAATGAATTCGTTGAAATCGCGAACGACAAGCTAGCCACCGGAATTCAGCCGCTGGATATCGCATCGGCAATTCGTCATGCTGCGGCAAATTTCACTGCGTTCGCCTACACTCACGGTACGGACGACGCACTCGACACCGCGAGCGTAATGGAAGAGTTCCGGCAGTTGCTTGAAAACTATGACAAGCGCCATCGAGATAAAGCACGTCCACTGACGGATTTGGAAAGGCTTGTGGAGCAAGTCAAAAACGAATAGTTGGCTGAGCCCTTTATACCGGCTGCGCACGAGATGACTCAGGCGATTCCAGGACCGGGTGGTAGCGTTCTACAAACGCCGTGCCGGCTGGTTGGTTCGGACTGGGCTTGAAACGCCCAAGCTCTCAGCACGACACTCTATGGCGCCATAACCAAGAAACGGCTCCTCATCGTCGCTCATGCACCCGTTCCAGAATACCCAGAGGCTGCGCGACGCCATTGCAGAGGGGCCGCGGTCAGACGAGACCCAGAGCGTCGAAGTCGTGACGCTCATGGTCTCGTTTGATTGGGCGTCGACCCGGGCGGGATCACCGAACAACATGTCCTACGGGTTTCGTCCCGATGATCCCGTCCAGTACTTCAAGATGTTTTACCTGTGGCCAAACATCCTGTTTGTGATCTGGCCCGGCGCGGTCAATCTGGGCGCGCTGACGGCGGTGCCCTTGGGCTACGACCAGACGATCCAGCGCTACGATCACTATATGCTCGACGATACGCCCGGCGAGTCGGGCGACCGGGCGAGGTAGTGCTCGCCGGTGTCACTTCGGATACGGTGGAATTCGATGTACGCTGTTATCTCACCACCTGAGAATGCCGCCCCGGCATCCGGGGTCGTTCCGTTGCGCCGATGGGCTGATGGGGTGGCAGAGGTATCCTTTGTCCAGGTCGGCGACGAAACGCGGCTTCGTCATCTCTATCAGTCGGATCCATGCCGTGTTTTGTTTCCGCGCCAGGCTGACGGGGCGCCCAAAGAGGCGGTGATTGTCACCACGTCGGGCGGCGTCGTCGGCGGCGACCGCCTGCGATTTGAAATCGGGGCGGTGGCTAATTGCGTGGCAACTGTGACCACCCAGGCCGCCGAAAAGATCTATCGCGCTACCGGCGCCGATTCAGAGATCGACGTGACTGTCAGCGCGATCAATTGCGGCTTTCTGGAATGGATGCCCCAGGAAACGATCTTGTTTGACGGTGCCCGGCTGCGTCGCCGGACGCGGCTCGATATTCAGGGCACCGCCCGCGTGCTGGCCGGTGAGATTGTGGTGTTCGGCCGTCGGGCGCGCGATGAGAAATTTACCCGCGGGTTTCTGCACGATGACTGGCGAATCTTTCAGGACGGCCGGCTGGTCTGGGCGGATGCATTGCATCTCAGCGGTGATATTGGCGCCGCGATCGCGAACGTTCACGCCTTTGATGGCGCGGCCGCTGTCGCAACCGCGATCTACTGCGCCCCCGATGCTGCAGCATGGCTTGAGGCCGCACGCGACCTACTCGGCGAGGGAGGTGCCAGCTGTGTCGACGGGATTCTCGTCATCCGGCTGGTCAATACCGATGCTGCCGCGTTACGGGCCGACTTTGCTCAATTCTGGAAAATGTTCCGGCATAAAACCGCCGGCCTGCCGGCGACCCTGCCACGGGTCTGGGAAATATAGGGGAATCAGACATGCAACTTTTACCACGCGAAAAAGACAAATTGCTCGTTGCCATGGCGGCGATTGTCGCGCGCAAGCGGCTGGAACGGGGCGTGAGGCTCAACCATCCCGAAGCAGTCGCGTTGATCACTGATTTTGTCGTTGAAGGCGCGCGGGACGGACGCAATGTCGCAGAACTGATGCGCGACGGTGCGACCGTGATTTCGCGCGACCAGGTGATGGATGGAATCGCCGAGATGATCCACGATATCCAGGTCGAAGCCACTTTCCCGGACGGAACCAAGCTGGTCACCGTTCACGAACCTATCCGTTGAGGAACGCGCCATGAAGCCCGGAGAAATCATCACCGCCCCCGGCACCCTGATCCTGAACGAGGGCCGCGATACGCTGGAGCTCGAAATCTCGAATACCGGCGACCGCCCGATACAGGTCGGCTCGCACTATCATTTTTATGAAACCAATAAAGGCCTGTCCTTTGACCGCGAAGCGGCGCGGGGTTTCCGGCTCGATATTCCGGCGGGGACAGCCGTGCGGTTCGAGCCCGGTCAGACCCGCTCCGTGCAGCTTGTCGCCTATGCGGGCAACCGCGTGGTCAGCGGCTTCAATGCGAAGATCAACGGAAAGCTGGAGGGCTGAGCGATGGCGTATGAAATCGAACGGGGCGCCTATGCCGATATGTTTGGCCCGACGACGGGCGACAAGGTTTGCCTCGCGGATACCGATCTGATTATCGAGGTCGAGGACGACCGCACGATCTACGGCGAAGAGGTCAAGTTCGGTGGCGGCAAGGTCATCCGCGACGGCATGGGACAATCCCAGGTCACACGTGCCGGCGGCGCTGTCGATACCGTGATCACCAATGCGCTGATCGTCGATCATACCGGCATCTACAAGGCCGATATCGGTTTGAAAGACGGCCGGATCGCGGGGATCGGCAAGGCGGGTAATCCCGATATTCAGCCCGGCGTAGATATCATCATCGGCCCGGGAACCGAAGCGATTGCGGCGGAAGGCAAAATCGTTACGGCGGGCGGGATCGACGTTCATATTCATTTTATCTGCCCACAGCAGATCGACGACGCGCTCTATAGCGGTCTTACCACCATGATGGGTGGTGGCACGGGCCCGGCGGCGGGTACCAATGCCACGACCTGCACGCCCGGCCCGTGGCACATCGCGCGGATGCTACAGGCAGCCGAGGCGTTTCCGATGAATCTTGGGTTTTACGGCAAGGGCAATGCATCCACCCCGCAGGCGCTGGAAGAACAGGTCAATGCCGGGGCCTGCGCGCTCAAACTGCATGAAGACTGGGGCACTACCCCCGCCGCAATCGATACTTGTCTCGGCGTTGCCGACGACATGGACGTCCAGGTTTTGATCCATTCTGACACGCTGAACGAATCCGGTTTTGTCGAAAACACCGTTGCCGCCTTCAAGGGGCGGACCATCCACGCCTTTCACACCGAAGGTGCCGGTGGCGGTCATGCACCTGACATCATCAAGGTCTGTGGCAAGCCGAACGTGATCCCGTCATCGACTAACCCGACGCGGCCGTTCACGGTGAACACACTGGATGAACATCTCGACATGCTGATGGTATGTCATCATCTCGATCCGAAAATTCCGGAAGACGTGGCGTTTGCCGAAAGCCGTATCCGCCGCGAAACGATTGCAGCCGAGGATATCCTGCACGACAGGGGCGCGTTTTCGATCATCGCGTCCGACAGCCAGGCCATGGGCCGGGTTGGAGAGGTTATTACGCGAACCTGGCAGAGTGCCGACAAGATGAAAAAGCAACGCGGCGCCTTGCCGGAAGAAACCGGCGACAACGATAATTTCCGCGTTCGACGCTATGTAGCTAAGTACACGATCAACCCCGCGATTGCGCATGGCATTTCCGAACATGTCGGCTCCATCGAGGTTGGCAAGCTGGCGGATCTCGTGCTCTGGAACCCGGCATTCTTCGGCGCAAAGCCCGACGTCGTGCTCAAATGCGGCACCATTGCCGCCGCCCCGATGGGCGATCCGAACGCCTCCATCCCGACGCCGCAGCCGGTTCACTATCGCCCGATGTTCGGCGCGTTCGGCAAGTCTCTAACCGCGAGCTCGGTCAGTTTTGTCAGCCAGGCCGGGCTTGATGCCGGGCTCGGCGAGGCCCTCGGGCTCGACCGCCAATTGCTGGCGGTCAAGAATACGCGCGCCGGTATTGGTAAAAGCGCGATGCTGCTGAACGATGCGACGCCTGAAATCGATGTGGATTCAGAAACCTACGAGGTTCGTGCGAATGGAGAACTCCTGACCTGTGAGCCGGCGGACGTGCTGCCGTTGGCGCAACGCTACTTTTTGTTTTGATGCAACGGGCATCCCGGATGGCAGGGCGGGGACGCTGGCCGGCGGCGGATGCCGTCGGCACGGTCGTGCTCGATTACGAGGCGCGGCATCGGCGGCGTATCCGGCTTATTTCCGACAATGAGACACCGGTGCTGCTCGATCTCGAAAAAGCGACGGCGCTGCGCGACGGTGATGGCCTTGCGCTGGATGGTGGTGGCTGGATCGCCGTGCAGGCGGCGGCCGAGGACCTGGTGGAGGTTCGCTGCGCATCGGCGCATGACCTGCACCGGGTCGCCTGGCATCTCGGCAACCGCCATTGCCCCGCCGCGATTGAAGCCGAACGGATCTTGATACGGCGCGATCACGTTATCGAGGAAATGCTGCGGGGGATCGGCGCCACATTGAAACCTGTGATTGCGCCATTCGACCCCGAACGCGGCGCTTATGATGATGAAAATCAGGTTCACAGGCATCACAATGATTAATAATGGTGATCTCTACCGGCTGCTCAGCTGGCTGTCGCCGAGTTATCCGGTCGGCGCATTTTCCTACAGCCATAGCCTTGAATATGCTGTCGAAACCGGTCGGGTTGCGACGGCGGACGACGTCTCGGAATGGGTGTCAACGGTTCTGATGCAGGGAACGGGCCGGGTCGACGGCGTGTTGTTTCGCGAGGCGTATTCGGCGGTCGGGGAAGCGAACTGGGATCATCTGGATGAGATTGCCGATCTGGGGAACGCGTTCCAGGCAACATCGGAGTTCGCGCTCGAGACACGTGCGCAGGGCAATGCCTTTATCAAGGCGACGCTTGCCGCTTGGCCCGCCGATGCCATATCCCGGATAGAAGCCGGGGCTGTCTATCCCGTTGCGGTCGCGGTTGCCTGCGCGGCCCATGATATTGCCCTCAAAACGGCGCTCCACGGTTACTTTCATGCTTTTGTAGCAAATTTTATCTCCGCGGCGGTCCGGCTGGTGCCGCTCGGCCAAACTGATGGACAGCTTGCTATCGCCGCACTCGAAGATGCCGTGTCACAGGCCCAGGACCAGGCTCTTACCATCCCTCTCGACGATATCAGCTCGGCAGCACCGCTGATCGATCTTGCGTCGATGCACCATGAAACCCAGTACACAAGGCTTTTTAGATCATGACCACTTCCCCGCACGGCCCTCTCCGGGTCGGGATCGGCGGCCCCGTCGGTTCCGGCAAGACGGCCCTGACCGATGCACTCTGCAAGCATATGCGCGATCGTTACAATATCGCCGTCGTCACGAACGATATCTACACGCAGGAGGATGCCCAATTTCTGACGCGCTCCGGAGCGCTTGCGCCGGAACGGATTGTGGGCGTCGAGACCGGCGGCTGCCCGCATACGGCCATTCGCGAGGATGCCTCGATCAACCTTGCCGCTATCGCGGAGATGAATGTCCAGTTTCCCGATCTCGAGATGGTCATCATCGAATCTGGTGGCGACAACCTGGCAGCAACCTTCAGCCCCGAGCTCGCCGACATCACGATCTACGTCATCGACGTGTCGGCCGGTGACAAGATTCCTCGAAAGGGCGGGCCCGGCATCACCCGGTCTGATCTTCTGGTCATCAACAAGATTGATCTGGCGCCATTGGTCGGTGCCGATCTTGACGTGATGGACCGGGATTCCCGCAAAATGCGTGGAGAAAAGCCGTTCGTCTTCTCAAACATCAAGGCAGGGTTCGGCGTTGTAGAAATAGCGGACTTCGTTACGAAAACCGGAGGGCTCGCCGGTATCGGGGCGGCAAGGCCGGTTTAGAGACGGTGCGTTTCTGGCGGAACCGGTTCGGTCCAATGTTTGCAGCCGAGATCCGCAAGCGCCGTGTTCAACACCACACCTATTCGTGTTGGCGCTGGCACCTGGACGAGGTGTTCGTGCGGATCAACGGCGAGACCCACTATCTCTGGCGTGCCGTCGATCATGACGGCGAGGTGCTCGAGGTCTTTGCTACGAAACGCCGGGATTTCCGGGCTGCGCTCACGTTTCTAAAGCGCGCAATGAGAAGATGCGGCCGGCCTCAGGTGATCGTCACGGATCGCCTTCGGTCGTATCGGGCGGCGATGAACGTAATAGGTGATGCCGCTGACCAAATCTGTGGTCGCGGGCTCAACAACCGGGCGGAAAACTCACATGAGCCGTTCCGAAGACGGGAAGGTGCGATGGCCAGGTTCAGGGACATCAAGACCCTGCAACAATTTGCTTCCGCACACGCCTCAATCCACAATAATTTCAATCTCGGCCGTCACCTCAACCGCCGCGATACTTTCGAGTAGAACCGCTCCGCTGCGTTAGCCGAGTGGCGTCAATTGGCGGCATGAAGCTTACGTGACGCGTAAATTTCGAGACTGGTTCGTACTAGACTGACACCACCCACGCGCCCAAAATGATAACGCCCGTGGGAAACCGCCGCCTATGAATTAACTTAAAACTGGACCAATCAAGTCGGGTCCAATCACAAAAATGGAGATTTGTATGTCCGTGTATAGAATTACGAGATTCGCAGCGTCGGATATGGATAAAACCGCCGAATTTGCTGAATCCATGCGAGATGAATTCGAAAATGTAGGCGCTGAATTTATTGACATCGTCTCATACGGAAATGGAAAAGGCGTTGTTTTGGCGAAATATCCAGATCAAGCCACAATGGATGTGGCGGGTGAATTATCCAAAGAGGCTTTCGGTAGAATGATTCAAGCGGGATTAGTCGATGGTGACTCTGTTCATCCCCATATGGGCGAAGTATTAAAATCCTTCTGACGGCACTATAAGATAAATAGAGCCGGGCAAGAAAATCCGTTGGGTTGCGTGATTCTGAGCCGATGTCTTGATTGGTTTGGCTCGGCCAGATCGGCTGAGAGCCCTTTTCAATTGGTGCTGGTCGACAAGATAGCGTTCCAGAAATAAGTGGTCGTGGACGGAGGTGTGCACAGCGGCAAACTTATGCAGGGTATTGATATTCCGGAAACGACCATCGCGCTTCCATGGCGCCCTCAGCAAGAGACCGGAGAGGAGGAGGGCAAACGGAGTTTGTTCTTGTTATATTGAGAAAACTTGGGCTGAAAGCCTGAGCGTCCTAACCTAATTTCATAGCAGGTTGTTATGGCGTGCATTCCGAAAAATTAAAGGCACCGTTGTTAACAACCAAGCCGGGGATGAACTGGACAAACGATTCCTAGGGTTGTCTGGGCCGATAAATGCATTCTAAACCCGCTGTCTATATAGCTTAAATGGAGACTTTTGAGATGCCGTCAGCCAAAGAAATGGAAGCGCGAATTAAGAAGAAGGAAGAGGATTTAGCCAATGACAAGGCTAAGTTGGTCACTATACGTGAGCAGGATTCCAAGACTGATACGGTAAGGGCTGAGGTTAAACGTATGCTGAAAGAGGCTGCGGATACTGCAAAGGCCTACGTTAAGGCTGAAGGCTTTGATGATTACGACTGGGTTATGGGGACTAAGATATCTTCTTCAAGGTCCAAGGGACCCAGCAAGCCTGCCAAGGATAAATACCGCCACCCTGAAGATGGACGTATTGGCAAACATAAAGGGCCTAGGCTGCAATGGGTGAAGGAGTTCATTGACAGTGGTCAGGAAGATAAGATCCTGATCACTGGTTGGAATGATTAAGACCCCATGCTGCTAAAAGATGGCGAGGTTGAATTCCGCCTTGGCAACACCCCGCGACGTGTTCAAGCAGAACCGCTCGGCCGCCTTGGCCGAGTGGTGTCAGTTGGCTACCTGAGCGCCGTGTTGTCTGGGGCTTGGGGGATCGGTTCGCATTAGGCTGACAGCGCCGACAAACCCTACTATGCCCATCCCCTGTTCTGGGCGCCCTTCGTCGTCGTTGGCGAGGGGGCGCCCTGATTTACGGTCAGTTACCGGCTGACATGGACAAATGTCGAGAACGGTGTACGAAATAGTTGGTTGCGGGCCCCCGATTTGAACCTACAAGAGCACCGGTACGATCAGTGATTCTCGTTGTTTGCAGGCCCCCGCAACCACTCTTAAACGGTTTTTCTCAACTCCCGCTTTGTAGGGTCTTGAACAAATCCTGCCCCAGATTTGACCCTGTCGAGATCGGGCGACTCAGTCCCAAAATCGCATAACGTGTCATATGGAAGATTGGGTGCGAAAAGCAGCAAATAGAGTCGGGCGTGCGGCCACGCAACATAATCAATT
>Ga0302135_10000818_pt1 | contig 18726 bp, 16 predicted proteins | sample CBN3_surface_MG_FD_203119 | JGI IMG/M metagenome (GOLD analysis project Ga0302135, IMG submission 203119) | Marine microbial communities from Western Arctic Ocean, Canada - CBN3_32.1 | ecosystem: Environmental > Aquatic > Marine > Oceanic | place: Canada: Western Arctic Ocean | collected...
CCGCCGACTAATCGCCGGCTTGTCGATGACGATCAATCGATGACGATTCGGGGCATCGACGCCTCGCCCTGTTCCAACTCCTTCTCCACCGCGGCCCAGACCTTTTCAGCCAGGGCATGGAACGCGCCGGCCTGAGGGCTGTCGGGGGCGGAAATCGTGATGGGATTGCCGCTGTCCGAGGTTGTGCGGATCGCGATATGCAGCGGGATCTCGCCGAGGAAGGGCACGCCCAGGCGCTCAGCCTCTTCGCGCGCGCCGCCATGGCCGAAGATTTCGGACCGCTCGCCGCAATGGGGGCAGAGGAAATAGCTCATATTCTCGACGATGCCGAGCACGGGCACCTCGACCTTGCGGAACATGTTGAGACCCTTGCGGGCATCGAGCAGGGCGATGTCCTGAGGGGTCGAGATGATGACCGCGCCGGTCAGCGGAACCCGCTGGGAGAGGCTGAGCTGGGCGTCGCCCGTGCCGGGCGGCATATCGACGACGAGGACGTCGAGTTCGCCCCATTGCACGTCGCGCAGCATCTGCTCGATCGCGCTGACCACCATCGGGCCGCGCCAGATCATTGGCGTGTCCTCGGGCACGAGAAAACCCATCGACATGACTTTCAGGCCATGGTTCTCGAGGGGAATGATGGTCTTGCCGTCGGGCGAACTCGGCTTGCGGTCGATGCCGACCATGCGTGGGATCGACGGGCCGTAGATATCGGAATCCATCACGCCGACAGCGAGGCCGCGGGCCGCAAGGCCGAGCGCGAGATTGATGGCGACGGTCGATTTGCCCACGCCGCCCTTGCCGCTGGCCACGGCGACGATGGTGCGGACACCCGGCACCTCCAGCTTCGCCTGGGCACGACCGCGGGGCAGGGGCGGGCCTTTCGGCGCGGCGCCCTGCGGCTGCGCCGGCGGCGCAGATTGTGCGGGCGCGGATCTATGCGCGGTCAGGACGGCGCGGGCGGAGCGGACGCCGGGAAGCGCGGCGACGGCCTGCTCGGCGGCCTGGCGGACAAGTTCCATCGCAGCGCCGCGCTTGGGATCGACTTCGATCGCGAAACTGACGACGCCGTCCTTGACGGCGAGACCCTGAACCATGCCCTGGGCGACGATGTCGCGTCCCGAGTCCGGATCCAGAATGGCGCCGAGGGCGGCGGCGATTTTTTGTTCGTTTGGTTCGGACATGGTTGAAAATGCCTCATGGACGACGATATCAAATAGAACGGATGGGGGATCCGCGCTTTGCCCGGTTGAGCGTAGCCACATATAAGTGCAGCCCCTATGGTTGGGAAGACGCGCCCGCAGTTGCGAGGCAGCGAACGGACATCCAGGCGAGTAGAGGAAACGTTTCATGCCATGGAGCAATCAAGGCGGCAGCGGCGGCAGCGGCGGCCCCTGGGGTAGCGGACCCGGAGGCGGGCCGACCCCGCCCAATCTCGATGATGTGCTGCGCCAGGGCCAGGACCGCCTGCGCGCGATCCTGCCGGGCGGGCTGGGCGGCGGTCGCGGCTTGACCCTGATTCTGATCGGGGTGGCGATCCTGTGGGCGGCATCCGGCTTCTACCGTGTGCAGCCCGACGAACAAGGCGTGGCCCTGGTGTTCGGCGAGTGGACGAGCGATCCCGAGACGACGGGACCCGGCCTGCATTGGAACTATCCCTGGCCCGTCGGCGAAGCTTTGACGCCGAGCGTGGAGACCATCAACAGCATCGAGATCGGTTACAACAGCATCGGGAAGGGCAGAGGCGGCCGCACGGCCGCTCGCACGAACGACGTGCCTGAAGAAAGTCTGATGCTGACCGGCGATCAGAACATCATCGATATCGATTTCTCGGTACAGTGGAAGGTCCGGAACGCCGGTCTATTCCTGTTCAACATCCGCGACCCCGCCGCGACCGTTAAGGTCGCAGCGGAAAGCGCGATGCGTGAGGTGATCGGTCAGATCGATATTCAGCCGGCGCTGACCGAAGCGCGCGAGCAGGTCCAGCAGGACACGCAGGTCCTGCTGCAGCAGATGCTCGATACCTACGAGGCAGGCATCGAGATTACCCAGGTTCAGCTTCAGGACGTGCAGCCCCCGAAGGCCGTGATCGACGCTTTCGACGACGTGCAGCGGGCCCTGCAGGACCGGGACAGGTTGCAGCTCGAGGCGGACGCATACCGCAACGACATCATCCCGCGCGCTCGCGGTGAAGCCGTCCAGCTCGTCCAGAATGCCAGCGCTTATCGAGAGAAGGTCATTAACGAGGCCCAGGGCGATTCGTCGCGCTTCCTCTCGGTTTATCGCGAGTATGTGGTGGCCAAGACCGTGACGATCCAGCGCATGTATCTGGAAACGATGTCGGCGCTGCTCAAGGACACCGAAAAGATGGTCATCGACAGTGGCGCCGAAGGCCAATTGAACCCGATTCCCTACCTGGCGCTGCCGGAGTTGAATAAGGCGATCGACCGCGGCGCGGCGAAAACCGGCCGGGAGGCCACACAATGAGTAAATTAATAGTCGGCCTGATCGGTGCGTTCGTCATTGTTCTCACCATTCTTGCATTCAGTTCTCTTTATACGGTTTCCGAAACACAGCAGGCCCTGGTCCTTCAGTTTGGCGAGCCGATCGGCACCCCGATCCAGGAACCCGGCCTTCACGTGAAAAGCCCGTTGATTCAAGAAGTGCGGTATTACGACCGCCGGGTTCTGGACCTCGATCCGCCGGCCGAACGGGTGATCCTCGCGGATCAGAAGCCGCTCTGGGTTGATGCCTTCGTGCGTTACAAGATCATCGATCCGCTGCGTTTCTTCCAGACGGTGCAGACTGAGAGTCGGTTGCGCGATCGCCTGGGCCAGATCGTCAATGCGAGCGTGCGAAGCACCCTGGGCAGTGCGACCTTGTCGACCGTCCTGTCCAACGAACGGGCAAGCCTGATGGCCGAGATCCGCGGCCTGGTGAGTGTTGAAAGCACCCGGTTCGGGATCGCGGTGGTCGATGTGCGTATTCGCCGCGCCGATCTGCCGGAAGAGACCAGCCAGGCGGTTTATCAGCGCATGCGTTCCGAACGTAACCGGGAAGCCGCGGAGTTCCGTGCTCAGGGTTTCGAACGCGCCCAGCGGGTTATTTCGACGGCCGATCGCGAGGCCACGGTCCTCCGGGCCGAAGCCGAGCGCGAGGCGCAAATCCTTCGAGGCGAGGGCGACGGCCAGAAGACCAAGATCTTGGCGGAAGCCTATAGCAAGGACGAGGAATTCTTCCGCTTCTACAAATCCATGTCGGCCTATACCGAGGCGTTAGGCTCGAAGAACACGACGATGGTGCTGACGCCCGACAGCGACTTCTTCAAGTACTTCAACACTCTTCCCTCCAGTGCGGAAGGTGACTGACGAGGCGGTGACACAATGGCCGATTTCGCGGCGGCGCTCGGCCTGCTGTTGGCCATCGAAGGGGCGCTCTATGCTGCCTTTCCCGAGGGCATGAAGCGCATGGTACGGGTGGCGCTCGATATGCCGGCTTCCACGATGCGCGCGGGCGGGCTGGGGGCCGCGGCACTTGGCTTGGTGATCGTATGGCTGGTGCGTGGGTGAGGCGATGATACGACGAGATGGGCGGATGACGGCTGTCGAAGAACGCCGCGGGATTTGGCCGCGCGGCGTCGCCGCCTTGGGCGTTTTGCTGATCGCGCTCGCCTGGGCCACGGCAAGTCAGGCTAAACCGGCCCCGGAAAGCTTCGCCGACCTTGTCGAAAAACTGTTGCCGGCGGTGGTCAATATATCGACGACCCAGGTCGTCCAGGCCCCGGGTGCGCAGGAAATTCCGGAATTGCCGCCGGGTTCGCCCTTCGAGGACTGGTTCAAGGAATTCTTCGAGCGACGTGAAGGCCAGGAAGCCCAGCCCCGCCGGGCCCAGTCGCTCGGCTCGGGCTTCATCGTCGATGCCGGTGGCTATGTCGTCACCAACAATCACGTGATCGAGGGGGCCGACGAGATCAAGGTGATCCTGCACGACGATACGACCTTGGATGCGGAGATCGTCGGCCGGGATCCGAAGACCGACCTGGCCCTGCTCAAGGTCAAATCGTCGACGCCGCTGCCCGCCGTGACCTTCGGCGATTCGGATGATCTGAGGGTCGGCGATTGGGTGATCGCGATCGGCAATCCGTTCGGCCTGGGCGGAACGGTGACGGCCGGAATCGTCTCGGCCCGCAGCCGCGACATCCGCTCGGGCCCTTATGACGACTTCATCCAGACCGATGCGTCGATCAACCGGGGCAATTCCGGGGGGCCGATGTTCGACATGGAGGGCAAAGTCGTCGGCGTGAACACGGCAATCTATTCGCCATCCGGCGGCAGCGTCGGTATCGGCTTCGCCGTGCCGTCGAATCAGGTATCGTCGGTGGTCACGCAGCTCAAGGAATTCGGCCGCACTCGGCGAGGCTGGCTGGGCGTCCGTATCCAGACCGTGACGCCGGAAATTGCCGAGGGTCTGGGACTCGGTTCCGTGCGTGGCGCCTTGGTCGCGAGCGTGAACCAGGACAGTCCCGCCGCGAAGGCTGGGATCGAACAGGGCGACGTGATTCTTACATTCGACGGCACCGAGATCGCGCGGATGCGCGAACTCGCGCCCGCCGTCGCGGCAACCGAGATCGGCAAGAAAGTCGAAGTAGTTGTCTGGCGCAAGGGCGCCGAAAAGGCGCTCAAGGTGGAACTCGGCGAACTCAAGGAGAGCGAGCAGGTTGCTGCCGCGACCCTGGCGCCCGAATCCGCGCAGGAGCCCTCGGAAATGCGGATCGACGCCCTGGGCGTCACGCTTGCTGCGCTGACGGACGAGTTGCGGACCCGTTTCGAACTTGGCGAATCGGTTGCCGGGGTCGTCGTGGTCGATGTCGCACCGGAAGGGCCGGCGGGCGATAACGGCTTGCGAGTGGGCGATGTCGTCACCGAGGTCGGCCAGGAGAGGGTCACCTCGCCTGCGGAAATCGCGCGCAAAGTCGAGCAGGCGAAATCGGCGGGCCGAAGCAGCGTGTTGCTGCTGGTCGAACAGGGCGGACGGCGCGGCCAGCCCGCCTTCATGGCCCTGCGGATCGCCAAGGACTAGCCACGGAAGCCGGCTAGTCCCGGCTAGTCGAGGACGAAGTTCTCGCGCCGGTACCCCTGAAGATAGAGCAGGGCCGTCAGATTGGCATGGTCGATCCGGGCCGTCACGGCCTTGCGCACCACAGGCTGGGCATGAAATGCCACGGCGAGGCCGGCTTCCCCCAGCATGGCGAGGTCATTGGCCCCATCTCCGACTGCCAGGGCATCGGCCGGCGTCAGGCCGTGCTCGGCGGCCACGCGGCGCAGGGTGGCGAGCTTGCCTTCCCGATCGAGGATCGGCTCCACAAGCAAGCCGGTCAGCATGCCGTCACGAATCTCAAGGCTATTGGCGAGTTCCGCGTGAAAGCCCGCCCGGGCGGCGATCGGGACCGTGAAATGGCGGAATCCCCCAGATACGAGAAGGGTGTGTGCGCCGTTGGCGGCCATGGTCCGCACAAGCGTCCGGGCCCCGGCGGTCAGGACGGTGCGCTCCAGAATGCCGGCGAATGTCGATTCCGCAAGGCCGGCCAGCATGGCCACGCGTTCGCACAGGGCTTCGCGGAAATCCATCTCGCCATTCATCGAGCGGGCAGTGATCGCGGCAACCCGCTCCTTCAGGCCGGCTTCGCCCGCCAGTTCGTCCAGGGTTTCCGTGGTGACGATGGTTGAATCCATATCGGCCAGGAGCAGGACCTTGCGGCGCGCGACCATCGGCTGTGCGACGACATCAATGGCGAGAAGGCGCTTGTCCAACGCGGTGCGGATCGCATGGGTGGCGGCTTCGGGGGGCACATCGCCGAATGGCAGATCGCAGGCCAGGCCGGGATCGAGCCAGTCAGGCGCGCCGGCGCGACCCCCGATCGAAGCGAGCGCGTCGCGAACCAAGGTCAGTGTACTATCCTTGATGGGAAGGGTCGGGTTGCCGGCGATGAGGGTCAGGACAAAACGCATGGCAGGCCATCCGGAGGGTGGAACAAGGGGCGAGGAAACGCTTCCCGGAACCGATCCGGGAACGATCATTGTCGCGGGCGCCACGGCCAGCGGGAAATCCGCGCTTGCGCTTGCGCTGGCCCGGCGTTTGGGCGGGACGATCATCAATGCCGACAGCATGCAGGTCTACCGCGAACTTCGCGTGTTGAGCGCCCGGCCGACAGTCCGGACGATGGCGGCGGTGCCCCATCGCCTCTACGGCATCCTGTCGGCCAGCGAACGCTGCTCGGTAGCCCGGTGGCGCGATCTCGCCCTGCCCGCAATCGAAGCGGCCCGGCATGCCGGCCGCGTTCCCATCGTGATCGGCGGCACGGGGTTCTATTTGAAAGCCCTGGAAGAGGGTCTGGCGCCGATACCGGATATTCCCGACGCCGTGCGCGAAAGGGCGCGCGCGCGGCTGGATACGATGGGGGCAGAGCAGTTCCATGCGGCGCTGGCGGCGCGCGATCCTATAGCGGCGGCGCGCCTGGCCCCGGGGGACAGCCAGCGCATTTTGCGCGCCTGGGAGGTCGTGGAGGCGACCGGCAGGCCGCTTTCGGATTGGCTGGCCCAGCCGGGGGGCGCGGCGCTGACCGGGCCGCGCCTGCGCATCTTGCTGGACCCGGCGCTAGAGAGCCTCTACCGCGCCTGCGATGCAAGGTTCGACCATATGATGCGGCGCGGCGCTTTGGCGGAAGTCCGGCGGCTTCTGGCCGCCGGGTTCGATCCCGATCTGCCGGCCATGAAGGCGGTCGGTGTGCGCGAATTGGCCGCCCTGATCGACGGGCGTCTCGACCGGGCGGCGGCCGTGGCGGCGGCCCAGCAGGCGACGCGGCGCTATGCGAAGCGTCAGGGGACTTGGTTCCGCCATCAATATACGGCTAATCTTCGCCTTGAACGGGTCGATGAATCGGCGATCGAATGCGGTGTGTCCTATGCACGGCGGTTTGGGTTGACCCTACCGCGCTGAAACACTAGCTTTTCTGCCGCTTCGCGGAATATCCGCTGAATTTTGGGAACCGGGAATCGTGAGCCTTCCGAGCGAAGCGCCGCGGACCCGGTCGCATGTCTATAGGGAAGACGGTCATGACCGGCGAAAGAATGACAGGATCGGATGTGTTGCTCAGGGCTTTGGCCGAGCAGGGCGTCGAAGTCATCTTCGGCTATCCGGGCGGCGCGGTCCTTCCGATCTATGACGCACTGTTCAAGCAGAACGCGATCCGCCACATCCTCGTGCGGCAGGAAGGCGGCGCAGTGCACGCGGCCGAGGGCTATGCCAGGTCGACCGGCAAGGTCGGCGTGGTTCTGGTCACCTCGGGACCCGGTGCGACCAACGCGGTCACGGGTCTGACGGACGCGCTGATGGATAGCATTCCCGTGGTCTGCCTGACCGGCCAGGTGCCAACCCATCTGATCGGCAATGACGCATTCCAGGAAGCGGACACGACAGGCATCACGCGCCCCTGCACGAAGCACAATTATCTGGTCAAACGCTCCGAGGACCTGGCGCGGGTGGTTCACGAAGCCTTTCACGTCGCTCAGAAGGGCCGCCCGGGACCCGTCGTCATCGACCTGCCCAAGGACATCCTCCAGGGAGCGGCGACCTATTCCGAGCCGCCTCCGGGCCGGCACCGAAGCTACAACCCGCAGGTGAAGGGCGATCCGAGCGCGATCGAGCAGGCCGTCGAACTGATGGCCAAGGCGAAGCGCCCACTGTTTTATTGCGGCGGCGGCGTGATCAATTCCGGCCCGGGTGCTTCACAGCTTCTGACCCAGTTTGTGCATATGACCGGGTTCCCCTGCACCTTGACCCTGATGGGGTTGGGCGCGGTTCCTGCGTCCGACAAGCAGTTCCTGGGCATGGTCGGGATGCACGGCACCTACGAGGCCAATCTGGCGATGCATGACTGCGACCTGATGATCAATATCGGGGCGCGTTTCGACGATCGTGTGACGGGGCGCTTGAACGCGTTCTCGCCGAACTCGGTCAAGATTCATGTCGATATCGACCCCTCCTCGATCAACAAGAACGTCGCCGTCGACGTTCCGATCATCGGCGACGCGGGCCATATCCTGGAGGACATGATCAGTATCTGGAAGGCGCGCCAGCATCGGCCGGACGGCAAGGCGCTGGATTCGTGGTGGAAAGAGATCGAGGCTTGGCGGGCTAGGGATTGCCTGCACTACGAGCCGAACGATTCGATTATCAAGCCGCAATTCGCCCTTCAACGCCTGTTCGAGAAGATCAAGGGCCGCGACCACTACATCACCACCGAGGTGGGCCAGCATCAGATGTGGGCGGCGCAGTTCCTGGGCTTCGAAAAGCCGAACCGGTGGATGACCTCGGGCGGTTTGGGGACGATGGGCTATGGCCTGCCAGCGGCGATGGGCGTGCAGGTTGCGCATCCGGACGCGCTGGTGATCGACGTTGCGGGCGAAGCCTCGATCTTGATGAACATTCAGGAGATGTCGACCTTGGCGCAGTATCGCCTGCCGGTGAAGGTGTTCATCCTGAACAACGAATATATGGGCATGGTGCGCCAGTGGCAGGAACTGCTGCATGGCGGGCGCTATTCCGAGAGCTACATGGAATCGCTGCCCGATTTCGTGAAACTGGCCGAAGCCTTTGGCGCGACGGGCCTGCGCGCTTCCAAGCCGGAAGAGGTCGACGATCTCATCGATGAGATGATCGCGATCGACGGTCCGGTCATCGCCGATATCATGGTCGACAAGACAGAAAACTGTTTTCCCATGATCCCGTCCGGCGCGGCCCATAACGAAATTCTGCTGGGTCCCGATGACAAGGCGGTCAGGCCGGTTTCTGAAGAAGGCATGGTACTCGTTTAAGCTGCGGCGCGATCCGGCAGGATCGCGGGCGCGGCGCATTCCGGGGCCGGCCGCCGACGGGCGCCCGCCCGTTTATCTTGGAGACTGGCGACGGTGGAAGATCAGGACATCAGGCAGCATACGATCGCGGTGCTCGTGGACAACGAGCCCGGCGTATTGGCGCGCGTCATCGGCCTGTTCTCGGGTCGGGGCTACAACATCGAGAGTTTGACGGTTGCGGAAGTCGATGACGCAGCCCATTTCTCGCGCATCACCGTCGTCACCTCGGGCACGCCGATGGTGGTCGAGCAGATCAAGGCCCATCTCGGCCAACTCGTGCCGGTCCATAAGGTCAGGGACCTGACTTTGGAAGGGTCGCATGTCGAAGCGGAATTGGCCCTGGTCAAGGTTGCGGGAACTGGCGAGAAGCGGGTCGAATCGCTGCGGATCGCCGATATCTTCGGGGCCACGGTGGACGACACGACCTTGGATTCGTTTGTCTTCCGGATCGACGGCACGAGCGAGAAGATCAATCGATTCATCAATCTCATGCGTCCCTTCGGCATGGTCGAGGTGGTGCGCACGGGCGTCGTGGCGGTCAGCCGCGGCAACAAGGGATTCAGCTAAACGGGGCCGTCCGCTGCCGACGCAGTCGCCGGACGGACGGGCCAAGGACCGAGAAGGAGCAAGTCCATGCGTGTGTATTACGACCGCGATGCGGACGTGAATTTGATCAAAGGCAAGAAAGTGGCGATTCTGGGTTATGGCAGCCAGGGCCATGCCCATGCCATGAACCTGCGGGACAGCGGCGTCGAGGATCTCCGGGTCGGCCTGCGGCCGGGTTCGGGCTCGATCAAGAAGGCCGAGGATGCCGGCTTCAAGGTCATGGAGCCGTCCGCGATCGCGGCCTGGGCCGATATAGCCATGTTGCTGACCCCCGATGAAGGGCAGGGCGATCTTTACCGCGACAGCCTTCACGAAAACATGCGCGAGGGCACGGCGATCTGCTTCGCCCATGGCCTCAACATCCATTTCAACCTGATCGAAGCGCGCTCGGACCTCGACGTCTTCATGGTGGCGCCCAAGGGCCCGGGCCATACCGTGCGTTCGGAATATGCCCGCGGCGCGGGCGTGCCCTGCCTGCTGGCGATCGACAAGGACGTTTCTGGCAATGCGCATGAGATCGGCTTGTCCTACGCCTGCGCCATCGGCGGCGGCCGGGCCGGCGTGATCGAGACGACCTTCAAGGAAGAGTGCGAAACGGATCTGTTCGGCGAGCAGGTAGTGCTCTGCGGCGGACTCTGCGAACTCATCCGGGCGGGGTACGAGACTCTCGTCGATGCCGGGTATGCACCTGAAATGGCCTATTTCGAGTGCCTGCACGAGGTCAAGTTGATCGTCGATCTGATCTACGAGGGCGGCATCGCGAACATGAACTACTCGATCTCGAACACGGCAGAATACGGCGAATACACCCGTGGCAGCCGCATCATCACCGATGAGACACGGGCCGAAATGCGGCGCGTCCTCGACGATATTCAGTCAGGGCGCTTCTCGCGCGATTGGATGCTCGAGAACAAGGTCGGCCAGACCAGCTTCAAGGCAATGCGTCGCCGGTCCGAGGAGCATCCGATCGAGGAGGTCGGCGAGCGCTTGCGCGGGATGATGCCGTGGATCGCCCAGAGCCGCCTCGTCGACAAGAGCAAGAATTGAGGCTGGAACAACCTTTCGTATCGATAAAGCCGGGCGCTCCCGAGGCAGTCTCGGGCGCCCGGCGAATAAAACCGTTGCGGCGGTTGGGCAAAAAAGCTTAGAGATAAAGTGTTCATCAGCGGTTTCCGCCGTTGGTGGACCTGTGAGGGCCCGATTGGCGGGCATTTGCAGATGTAATTCGGGCGAACGGTCGGGTTGATGCGGCTAATTGGTGCATACGCACGCTTTTGGCAGATGGCATTCGCTTCGGCGGATTCGGCGCTGCGTGCGCTGCGCTTCGCCCTTCTCTCGGCGGACGGGGGCCTTCGACTTACGCGCCCCTGAACTTTCGTCGCGATGCAGATGGTGATGACTGTTCAGGGGGAAAGCGTTTTCAGCGATTCCACCGCGTAAGTCCGTAGAAGGAACAGTCCCATGAGCACGAGAGACGACAGCAACCGAGTCTTGATCTTCGACACCACGATGCGCGACGGTGAGCAATCGCCAGGCTGCTCGATGAATCTCGAAGAAAAATTGCGGATCGCGAAGGTCCTGGAGGATCTCCGCGTCGATGTGATCGAGGCTGGGTTTCCGATTTCCTCGATCGGCGATTTCGAGGCGGTGCGCGAAGTCGCACGGACCATTACGGAATCCCAGGTCGCGGGCCTCGCCCGCGCCAGTCGCAAGGACATCGACCGAGCGTGGGAGGCCTTGAAAGAGGCCAAGCGCCCGCGCATCCATACCTTCATCTCGACCAGTCCGTTGCATATGCGCGTAAAGTTGCGCATGGAGCCGGACGAGGTCCATGACGCGGTGGTCGACAGCGTCAGCTATGCCCGCAACCTCTGCGACGATGTCGAATGGTCGCCGGAAGACGGCACGCGGACAGATCACGATTTTCTGTGCAGGTGCATCGAAAGTGCGATCAAGGCCGGCGCGACCACGATCAACATCCCGGATACCGTCGGTTATACGGTGCCCGACGAGTTTCATGCCCTGATTACGATGGTGCGGAACCGGGTGCCGAATATCGACAAGGCACGGATCTCGGTTCATTGCCATAACGACCTGGGTTTGGCGGTGGCGAACTCCGTCGCGGCGATCCAGGCTGGCGCCCGTCAGGTCGAATGCACGATCAACGGCATCGGCGAACGAGCCGGGAACGCGGCGCTCGAAGAGATCGTCATGGCCCTGCGTACCCGCGAGGACGCGGTTGGGGCCTGGACCGGTATCCATACCGAATCGATCACCAAGGCGTCGCGCACCTTGTCCTCGATCACCGGGTTCAACGTCCAGCCCAACAAGGCCGTGGTCGGGGCCAATGCCTTCGCCCATGAAGCGGGCATCCACCAGGCCGGCATGATGCGCGACTCCAGCACCTACGAGATCATGACGCCGGAATCGGTGGGCCTGACCAAATCCTCGCTGGTGATGGGCAAACATTCGGGCCGCAACGCCTTCCGCGAGAAACTCATCGAGTTGGGCTACGATCTGGGCGACAACGGGGTCCAGGAAGCCTTCGTCCGCTTCAAGGAACTGGCGGACAAGAAGAAGCAGATTTTCGACGAGGACATCGTGGCTCTCGTCGACGATCAGGTGCAGGGTCCGGGCGAACGCATCCGCTTCGTCTCGCTGCAGGTCGTCTGCGGCTCGAAGGGGCCGCAGACCGCGGATCTGGAGTTGGAAGTCGACGGCGCCGTGAAGCGTGTCTCCGCCGAGGGCGACGGGCCGGTCGATGCGACCTTCAAGGCGATCAATATCCTCTTTCCGCATCAGGCCAATTTGCAGCTCTACCAGGTCGATGCCGTGACCGAGGGCAGCGATGCCCAGGCAGGGGTGATGGTCCGGTTGGAAGAACAGGGGCGGATTGCCAATGGGCAGGCGAGCGACACGGACACGGTGGTGAGTTCCTGCCGGGCCTATGTCCACGCGCTCAACCGCCTGGTTGCCAAGCGTGAGAAGACACATCCCCAGCGTGCCATCGCCTGAGCGGGATCGTATGAATGAGAGGTATTCGAGGTCGATTGCCGTGCGGCAGGAAACCGGCAAGAAAAGCAAAACGGGTAAGATAGGGTTCTATGTTCTCTAAACTGCTGGGTTTTTTGTCCGCCGATATGGCGATCGACCTTGGGACCGCGAACACCCTGGTCTATGTCAAAGGCTGGGGTATCGTTCTCAACGAGCCCTCGGTCGTTGCCATCGCCGAGGTGAAGGGTAAGAAACATACCCTCGCCGTCGGCGACGAGGCGAAAATGATGCTGGGTCGCACACCCGGCAATATCCACGCGATCCGGCCGCTGCGCGACGGGGTCATCGCGGATTTCGAAATCGCCGAGGAAATGATCAAGCATTTTATTCGGAAGGTGCATAACCGCCGATCCTTCGCCAATCCGCAGATCATCGTTTGCGTGCCGTCCGGCTCCACAGCCGTCGAACGTCGGGCGATCCAGGATTCAGCCGAAAGCGCTGGCGCACGGCGGGTTTTTCTGATCGAGGAACCGATGGCGGCGGCAATCGGCGCCGGCTTGCCGGTGACCGAGCCGACGGGCTCGATGGTGGTCGATATCGGCGGCGGCACGACCGAAGTCGCCGTGCTCTCGCTCGGCGGAATCGTCTATTCGCGCTCGGTTCGGGTCGGTGGCGACAAGATGGATGAGGCGATCATCGCCTATATCCGGCGCAACCATAACCTTCTCGTGGGCGAAGGAAGTGCCGAGCGGATCAAGAAACAGATCGGCAGCGCCTGTCCGCCGGCCGAAGGCGACGGCGAGGGTCTGGAGATCAAGGGGCGCGACCTGATGAACGGCGTGCCCAAGGAACTCTACATCACGGAGCGGGAAATTTCGGAGAGCCTGGCCGAACCGGTCGGCGCGATCATCGAGGCCGTGAAGGTGGCCTTGGAGAACACGGCGCCGGAATTGGCAGCCGATATCGTCGACAAGGGCATCGTCCTGACCGGCGGCGGCGCCTTGCTGGGCAATCTCGACTATGTGCTGCGCCATGCGACCGGCTTGCCGGTGTCGATCGCCGACGATCCGCTGTCCTGCGTCGCCCTGGGAACGGGTCGCTGCCTGGAAGAAATGAAGGTTTTGAAACACGTCCTGATCAACCCGTACTGATCGGGTCATGCGGAGCCGGACGCCGCCTTTCGAGGCGGGCCCGGCAGGAGGAAAACGAGGCAAGTAGATGGCGCAAAGGCCGGGACCTGTCCTTCGCATTTCAACCCCAATCCGCGCGTTTGCACAGCGCTTTGCGTTCCTCATGCTTTTGGCCGGGGCGATTGGCCTGGTGGTTCTCGGGAAAATCGATACGCTGCTCGTCGAACGAGCCCGCGTTCACGTCGCCGACGCTTTTACGCCCATTCTCAGCGCTCTTTCCGAACCCTTGCGCACAGTCGAGTCCGTGGTCGAGGAGTTGCGCGATCTCGGACGGTTGCGGGCGGAGAACGATCTCCTGCGCGAGCAGAACGAGCGGTTGCTCCGCTGGCAGACGGTGGCGCGCCAACTTGAATCCGAGAATCGCGAACTCCGGGAGTTGATGAACTTCAAGAGCGGTAGGGTGCCCAATCAGGTCACCGCCCGCGTGATTGCCGATTCCGGCGGCGCCTTCGTGCGCAGTGTCCTGGTCGATGCCGGCGCGCGGGACGGGGTCGAGAAAGGCCTCGCGGCCGTGACCGGATTGGGCCTCGTCGGGCGCGTGATCGAAGTCGGCAACCGTTCGGCGCGGATACTTCTGGTTACCGACCTGAATTCGCGTATTCCCGTCGTGCTTGCCAGTTCCGGTCAGCGGACCGTGCTGGCGGGGGACAATTCTGACCGGCCGAGGTTGCTCTATCTTCCCGTTGATCTGAACATCATTGCCGGCGAACGCGTGGTGACCAGCGGCCATGGCGGCGTGTTTCCGCCTGGTCTGCCCGTGGGCATGATTGCGCGGGTCGGACAGGGCGAGGTTCGGGTCGAGCCACTGATCGGTTGGAGCGAGTTGGATATTGTGCGCCTGATCGATTTCCGGCAGCCGGTCGATGAATTGGCGGGCCCGCCGATGCTCGACCTCGACCCGGGACGATGAACTCCGGGACCTGGAGTCGGATCGACCAGCTTGCACGGAAACTCGCTCCTTTTGTGACGACCGTGTTGCTTGTCGTGCTGAGCTGCCTGCCGATTTCGGTGTCGGAGATGGGATCGATCGCACCGGCAATCTCGCTGATGGCGGTCTTCTATTGGTCGATCCAGCGCCCCGAACTCCTGCCGCCCATCGCCGTGTTCGCCATCGGGTTCATCCAAGATGCCCTTTCCGGCGAGGTGCTCGGCCTCAGCCCGTTCGTATTTCTATTGGTCCACGCGATCGTCGTCGGACAGCGCCGTTTTTTTCTTGGGAAGAGCTTTCTTCTGATCTGGTGGGGTTTCACGGTCGTGGCGGCGGGCGCCGAACTTATTCTGTGGATTCTGGCATCGCTCATCGCACTCCATCTTATCGATCCCGAACCGATCCTGATGCAAACTGTCCTGACCATCGCTCTGTTTCCCTGCATCAGCTGGTTGCTGGTGCGGGTGCATAGGGCTTTCCTGACGTCCGCCGATGCGTAGCGATTCGGATCGGTACAAAAGTTTTACACGGCGTACGGCTGCTGTAGCGGGGTTCAAGATCGCGCTGTTGAGCGTGCTTGGCGCGCGCATGTACCAGCTTCAGGTGGTTCAGGCCGACCGCTACGCGACTCTGGCCGAAGAGAACCGAATTAATCTTCGCCTGCTGCCGCCTCCGCGCGGACGAATTTTGGATCGCAGGGGCCGTTTGTTGGCCGTCAACCGCCAGAACTATCGTGTGCTGATGACCGTCGAGCGGGCGGATGCGGCCGAGAGCGCTCTGGCCGCCCTTGCGCGGTTCATCTTCATCGGAGACGGCGATCGCAAGCGCGTGTTGCGCGAGATCGGGCGTAAGCGCAGCTTCGTGCCGGTCACCGTGCGCGAAAACCTGGATTGGAGAGAGGTCGCGCGGATAGAGGTGAATGCGCCGGACCTTCCCGGCGTGACGATCGATGTCGGCCGCAGCCGGTTCTATCCGAGCAACGAATTGGCGGCCCATGTCCTCGGTTATGTCTCGGCCGTCTCCGAAGAGGAGCTGAACGGCGACCCGCTTCTCGAGTTGCCGGGTTTCAAGATCGGCAAGAGCGGGGTGGAGAAGGTCTATGACGAATTGCTGCGAGGCACGGCCGGAACCAGCCAGGTCGAAGTCAATGCGATAGGCCGCATCATTCGAGAGCTTTCACGCCAGGGTGGCGAGCCGGGCCGGGATATTTCGCTGACTCTTGATCTCGACCTTCAAACCTTCGCAGCCGAAAGGATCGCGGATGAGAGCGCTGCCGTGGTCGTCATGGACGTGCAGACGGGCGATGTGCTGGCAATCGCCTCGACGCCCAGCTTCGATCCGAATGCGTTCAATTCCGGCCTGTCGACGGCGGATTGGAATGCACTGGTCAACAATGCGCGGTCGCCGCTGACCAATAAGGCGATCGCCGGGCAATATGCGCCCGGGTCTACTTTCAAGATGATCGTGGCGCTCGCCGCCTTGGAGAACGGTGTCGCGTCGCCCGAGCAAACCGTATTCTGCAACGGGAAGTACGAGTTCGGCGACGGGACTTTCCATTGTTGGAAGCGTTGGGGGCATGGGCGAGTCGATATGGTCGATGCCATCGCCGAGTCCTGCGACGTGTTCTTCTATGATCTGGCCCGACGGGTGGGCATCGACCGTATCGCGGAAATGGCCGGCCGTTTCGGTCTGGGTCATAGCCTTGGCATCGATCTTCCCGGCGAGCGCTCCGGCCTCATGCCGACGAAGGCCTGGAAGCAGGCAGTCCAGGGCGTCGCGTGGCAGTCGGGGGAGACCTTGGTGGCGGGAATTGGGCAGGGCTTCGTGCTGACGACCCCATTGCAACTCGCGGTGATGACGGCGCGCCTGGTCAATGGCGGCCGGGCGGTCGTTCCCAGGATCACCCACCGGGAGGCGAGTGTGGAGGAATCTGCCGAGTTCGGCGAAGCCGAGATGAGCCTTGGCGTGTCCGAGGCAAGTCTTCGCCTGGTGCGCCGGGGGATGGACGATGTCGTAAACGGTCCCACGGGCACGGCCCGGGGTGTCCGAGTCGAGGATGAGGCTCTGGCCTTTGGAGGGAAGACCGGCACGGCGCAAGTGCGGCGTATATCGGAACGGGAGCGCCAGACCGGCGTCCGCAAGAATGAAGACGTTCCGTGGCATGTACGGGATCACGCACTTTTCGTCGGCTATGCCCCCCTGGCGGAACCGCGTTACGCGATTGCGGTCGTGGTCGAACATGGCGGCGGCGGATCTGCGGTCGCCGCGCCGATCGCGCGCGATATCCTGCTCGAAGTCCAACGCCTAGACCCCGCGCGTTCGGCCCCTCAGCCTCTGGCCTTCCTGCGTTAGGGCAGGGTCATGTTCAAACCGATGGACAGCGCCGAGTCGGAACTCTCGTTCTTCGAGAAGCTGTGGCAAATCAATTGGGTGGTCGTCCTGCTGCTTTGCGCCACGGCCAGCATCGGTTTCGCGATGCTGTACTCTGCCGGCAATGGGAGTTTCGACCCCTGGGCGTCGCGCCAGATGGTCCGGTTCGGAATTGGCCTGTCGATGATGCTCGTGATCGCGCTGGTCGACCTGAAGTTTTGGTACCGGTACGCCTACGCGATCTATCTGGTGGCGCTGCTGTTGCTTGCGGCGGTCGAATTCGCGGGCTTCGGGGCCATGGGCGCGCAGCGCTGGATCAATCTCGGCGTGATTCAGCTCCAGCCGGCGGAGATCATGAAAATCGCCCTGGTGCTTGCCCTGGCGCGGTATTTTCACGCCGCGAACCCGATCGATCTGGGCCGGATTCTCTATCTCGTCTTCCCGCTCCTGCTGGTCACGGGACCGACGGTTCTCATGGTCAGGCAGCCGGATCTGGGCACCGCGCTCATGCTGGCCGCGGCGGGTGGCGTGGTCTTCTTCCTGGCGGGCGTTCGCCTCTGGATGTTCGGTGTAGCGCTGACCGTCCTTCTGGCCGCGGTCCCGGTGGCCTGGCATTTCCTCCACGGCTATCAGAAGAAGCGCATCCTGACCTTCCTCGACCCCGGTAGCGACCCGCTGGGCGCCGGCTATCACATCCTCCAATCGAAAATCGCACTCGGCTCGGGAGCGCTGTTCGGCAAGGGCTTTCTGCAGGGCACGCAGAGTCATCTGAACTTCCTGCCTGAGAAGCAGACGGATTTCATTTTCACGATGCTGGCGGAGGAGTTCGGACTGGCCGGAGGGTTGGGCCTTCTCGTGCTCTATTTCTTCCTGCTGGCCTATGGTGTCGGGATCAGCCTGCGCGCGCGCTGCCAGTTTGCGCGGCTGCTCGGCATGGGCGTCACGGTAACTTTTTTCCTCTACCTCTTCATCAATATAGGCATGGTGATGGGCCTCCTGCCCGTTGTCGGGGTGCCCCTGCCGATGATCTCCTATGGTGGCACCGCCATGCTGGCGGTGATGATCGGATTCGGTCTGCTGCTCTGCGTCGGCGTTCACCGCGATATGCGGATCGGCCGGCGCGGCCTGATCGAGTAGGCTCGCCTTTCGGCGGGCATTTGGGCCGACCGTATCGACAAACGGCCAGTGCTTTGCTATACGGCCGGGCCGCATAGTTTCACGGGCGATTAGCTCAGCCGGTAGAGCAGCTGACTCTTAATCAGCGGGTCGAGGGTTCGAGTCCCTCATCGCCCACCAAACATATCAAGGGGTTAGAGGCTTTTCGCTAACCCCTTTTTATTTCTAGTACGGCTATAGTACGGTTATTTGAGCAAAACCTACCTAATTTGGCGCCCATTTCTTGCTCATCACGGCATCCTGCACGCTTGGCCGAACCTAGATAAGCCGACAATGCCGGAGAAGTTAAGCTTCTCCCGGAGTGGCCCCGTGGCCCGTGAGAGTGCGGAGTAGAGCAGTTGATACCCAGGCACAGAGCTCCCGGATCACGCACCACGGCCCAGGGGCCCGGGCGAGGGTTTCATTAGCCGATTGCGGAAGCACCGTGGTGGCTCCCTGTAATCGCCCGAGGCGGCTCCTCAGGCCGGGGCTTGGGCCGGGTCTTGCTCAAATGGTTTGCTCGCCAAGCGCCTCGGTTCGGCTATCACGGCACACGGACCGTGGTAATGGGGTT
>Ga0302135_10000819_pt1 | contig 18701 bp, 18 predicted proteins | sample CBN3_surface_MG_FD_203119 | JGI IMG/M metagenome (GOLD analysis project Ga0302135, IMG submission 203119) | Marine microbial communities from Western Arctic Ocean, Canada - CBN3_32.1 | ecosystem: Environmental > Aquatic > Marine > Oceanic | place: Canada: Western Arctic Ocean | collected...
CTGGATTCCACGTCCTGAAGGATTTCTTGGAGCGTTCGTCACGTTGGTTGTGTTGTCCTACCCCTATGTATACCTTCCGGTAGCAGGTCGCCTACGTCGGATCTCTCCGAGCATCGAGGAAGGATCCCGCATCCTCGGAGCCAGCTCCGCAAGGACGTTCTTCTCGGTAGTAGTACCCCAAGCCAAGGGAGCTATCGCTGCAGGATCCCTGCTGGTCTTCCTCTATACGATCAGTGACTTCGGTGCGGTCTCCATGATGCGATACGACACACTCACGCGAGCGATCTTCAGTACGCGACTCTTCGACCAAGCCACGGCCGTGTCGCTTGGGTTGCTACTCGCTGCCCTTGCCCTGCTCGTGGGTTTCGGGGAGCGTTGGTTCCGCTTTGACACTGACGACGGGCGCCCCCTCATCGGATCACCCCGGATCTACCACTTGGGAAAGTGGTCCGCCCCTTCGAGCATCGGCTTAGCCACGCTATCTTTCGTGTCTTTGGCAGCTCCCGTCTTGGTATTTCTGGTGTGGTGGACGCGGGGCGTTTCTGCCCCCGGAGGCGGGTACGAAGGGTTCTTGGCGACCATTTCGAGATTGGGACTCCCAGCAATCAATACCGCTCTTGTCGGTGTGGTTGCTGCGGTCGTCGCGACCGTTGTTGTGTTCCCTGTGGCCTATGCACGCAGGCGCGGCGGTTCAGCTGTCGCGGGGGCAGCGTCCGTTTCTGTGATTGCTTCGTTCGCTTTGCCTGGATTGGTCATTGCGTTGTCGATTGGCTTCTGGGCTCTCCAAGTACCGGCCCGTTGGCTTTACCAGTCCTTCCCGCTCTTGATCGTTGGGTACGTGGTGCACTTCGGGGCACAGTCGCTCCGTTCCACTCAGGCCTCACTTGATGCTGTGGGTACCCGCTTCGACGAGGTTGCTCAAACACTGCAGGCCGATCAGAAACGGCGACTTCGAACCATCGACGTTCCGCTGATGATGCCGGGGGTGTTGGCGGGTGGTGGCCTTGTCATGCTGTCTGTAATGAAAGAACTCCCCGCGACCCTGCTACTCGCCCCGCTCGGATTTGAAACGCTCTCGACCAGAATCTGGAACGCGGCTGAGGACGGGTTCTTAGCTGAGGTGGGAGTCACATCGTTACTCCTTATCTTGGTCTCAGCGGTGCTTACTTGGACCTTTGTGCTGCGGACCGAAGTCGAAGATTCTCAGGCAGACGCAGGCCATTCAACAGCCTGAATGGAGCAAGCGACGCGGAACCCAAGGCCCATCGCCAACCGCTTGGATCCTTGGTTGTCGACGGCGCATCGATAGAGAGGCTTCCCGTTCTTACGAAGGACGCCGGCTGCAACGCCTGCCACCACCTGACGCCCTAGTCCCTTCTTTCTGTGAGATGGGCTCACCAGGACTCCTATGTCGTGGAACCCGGGCCTGTCCTCCCATGGTCGGGCTCCGCCGAGAGCAACAAGCTGCTGGCCCGCGTTCCAACCAGTGAGAATTGGGTCAAGAGCGTCGAGCTCGAAGTCGGCCTCGCCTAGCTCTGCGGCCGACGCTGTCGAGAACAATTGTCGCACCCTGTCGATCGTTTCAGGGAGCGTCCCACTGAGATACTCCAGCGATGGGTCGACCACCGGTGGCGGCGCACCGGCATCCAAAACGTGGTCATGGCCGATACCGTGGCTCTTGGCACCGGCTGTTGTCGCCCACGCAAGGAACTCCCCATGGGTGAGCGATGTTGATGTGCTCTCCAGAAGCTTGATCCGATCGACAGAGTCTGGACCGGTCCAGAGCACCGTGTGGTCCGCGATGTTGTACTGGCTAACCAATGTTCGTCCTGATCGGTCGCCTGATGTCACGATCGTGGTGCCAGTGCCGTCGAACATCGCCTGGTCGACAGACATGACCTGAGCTAGTGAGGTGGCGTAGGCATCCAGCATGCAGGTCACCCTAGGCGAGGTCTCGAGGAGACCGCCCTTTCGGTGGTTAGGCTGCGGCGGATGTTTCCTTCTTACTCTCCTTTGTCTCGCCACTGGGCGCTCGATCCAGACGTCGTTTTTCTCAATCATGGATCGTTCGGCGCTACCCCGAAAGTGGTCCAGGGCTTCCGGCAAGAGGTTCTCCAGCGCATGGATCGAAACCCCATGCAGTTCTTCCTCCACGAGTTCTACGCCATCTTCGCCGAGGCTCGGGCAGCAGTCTCCGCTTTTGTCGGAGCTGATCCGGAGGGTGTTGTCTTTGGTGTGAACACCACGACCGTCGTCGGCGGTGTGCTGCGGTCGATCAGCTTCAAACCGGGGGACGAGATCCTCATCCTTGACCATGCCTACGGGGCCTGTCGGAACGCTGCGCAGTACGTGTGTGACCAGACTGGAGCCACATTGGCAGTGGCAACCCTTCCCTTCCCCGTGGAAGATCCCCAAGATGTCACCGAGGCGGTTCTCGCAGCTGTGACGGATCGAACCGTGCTCGCGTTGGTTGATCACATCACAAGCCCAACCGCCTTGGTGTTGCCTATCGAGGACATTGTTCGTGAGCTCAATGCGAGGGGCGTGGATTCGCTGGTGGACGGGGCTCACGCGCTTGGGATGACGCGCCTGGAACTCGATCAGCTTGGAGCCACGTATTACGTCGGCAACCTCCACAAGTGGGTTTCGGCTCCCAAGACCTTGGCGTTCATGAGCGTTCGGGCGGACAGGCGGTCCACGGTGAGACCCGCCGTCATTAGTCACGGAGCGACGGGCTCAACAGAGGGGATGTCGAGGCTTCACCTCGAATTTGACTGGCAGGGGACGGCTGACCTCAGCGCTGTGGCCTCTATTGGGTTCACCTTGCAGGAGATGGCCGCGATGATGCCGGGCGGGTGGGATGAGATCTATCGACGGAACCATGCTCTTGCTATCGCTGGTGCCACCGCCGTGAGGGAACGTCTTGGAACGTTGCCAATGGCTCCGGACTCGATGTTTGGCAGCATGGCGATCGTTGAGCTTCCCGGAGGGCTGCCTGATCCGCCGAAGTGGCCGAACCTGCCCGGGCTGCAAACGGTACTCAATGAGAAGTACCGAATCCCGATTCCAGTTATCGCTTGGCCAGCGTTGAATACGAGGTTGATACGGTTGTCGGCCCACTTGTACAACTCAGTAGAGCAGTACGAGTATCTGGCCGATGCCCTCGCCTTGGAGCTCTAAGGCCCTAGGTAGCGATGTGCAGGATGCGCCCTTGCTCAAATGGGGGTGCCGGGTCCGAGGTGACGTGCGCCACTACCGATGCAGGGACGGAGATGTCTGCGAGGTAGAGGTCCCCCGTCGCGGTCGCGTCTCTCAGTCCAACCTTCGGGAGACACAACGTCAGGGTGGCTGTTGCCGTCACCCCCGATTTCGACCTGCCCCCGGAGGTATCAAGACCTGATGGTATGTCAAGGCTGAGGACTGGCGTTTGACCAGCGAGGGTACTGGCCCACTCGTTGGCTTTGCCGCTGAGTTCGCCGGTCAGCGAGTAGCCGACCATCGCGTCGATCACTAGGTCTGCGTCGAGGACGGGTTCTTCGGAGAAGGGGATACCCATTTGCCTGAGCGTGCCACTCTGATGCGCAGCAGCCTCCCCCAGGTGATCACTTGAAAGGCTCACGGTGACCTCCACTCCCAGATTGTGCAGGTGGCGGCCAGCCGTGAGTCCCCCGCCTCCGTTTCCGCCTGATCCGGCAAGGATTGAGACGGACTTCGGGGTGAACAGTTCGCGGGCCAAATCAGCTAGGGACCGGCCAGCGTTCTCCATCATCTGGAGCAGCGTGATCCCCATGTCCTCGATCATGATCCGGTCGATTTCCGCCATTTGAGCCGCGGTGATCCAAGCGACTTGCGCCCCAGAGATTGTCGGAATCGGCATGGCTACGAGCCTAGGTGCTCTTCAAGCGTGGAGAGCGCGGGGCGAGTAACTCGACTCCAACCGAGTCCAAACGCAATGCCGAGAATGGCGCTTCCCAGAAGAAGGGTTCTGGGTGCGACTAACTCGGCCAGATAACCAATGCCCAGTTGAGAAGTGGCAGCTGTGAGGGAGCCGAGACCTATATCGAAAGCCAGGATTCGACCCCGGATCTCGTCGCTCGTCAGACTTTGTAAACCGAAGGAGGAGAAAGCCCACTGGCTGCCTCCTCCTGTATGAGCGAAGGCGATTCCGAGGCCAGCTACGGCCGCGCCTGGGGCAAACGAAAGAGCGATATAGCCAAGTCCCCAGATACTCATCATGTACCCGATGCTGCGCAGCAGTCGCACGTCGTTGTTCTTCATGAGGCGCCGGTACACGATGGGTCCTACGAGAGCGCCCACCCCTCTGGCAGCGAAGAGGAGGCCTGTTCCGGCATCTCCCATGTCGAACTCATCGGTCGACAAGATGGGGAAGAGGGCGATGCCGCCACCCGCGATGAGACCGAACCCTGCCTTTGCTGTGAGGAGAGCTCCAATCTGCTTGTTAGACCGAGCAAGACGAATGGCTTCGCCCGTTGAATCCCAGAAGCTGCTTGTTGTTCGTTCCCGTTTTTCCGAGAGAGGGGTTCGAATCCTGCTGACTAGGAGACCGGCGATCAGGAATGAGATGGCGTCGACCGCGAAAGCGGCATCTCGCGAGACCACCGTTGCAAACAACCCTCCGAGCGCCGCCCCTACCGCCGCCATGGTTCCCCAGGCGCTACCAATCAGGATGTTGGCGGGGGCAAGCAGTTGTGGCGCCACCAGATTGGGTAACGAGCTGGAGGAGGCAGGGAAGAAGAAGGCGTTGGAGGCTGAAAGACCGGCTGCGAGACTTAAGCCGAGTAGGGCGCTGCCGGTGGGCTCAACCGTAAGCAGGAGAAGCGCGATGGTGGCGCTCGCAACACTCGCCGTGATCATGATCTTGCGCCGGTCACGGCGGTCGGCGGTGTTTCCGCCGATGGGTGAAAGGAAGAACATCGGTAGTGCGTTGGATGTCAACACCGCAGCCGTTGCCAGAGATGAGTCGGTGAGCTCGTATACCAGCCCGAGCAGGGGAACGATGGCGAACCAATCCCCAGCAAACGAGATCAACCGTGCAAAGTAGAGCCGACGAAAGTCAGTGTTAGCCAGCAGTTGCCGGTACGGAGAGGAGGACATTGGGTGAGGCTAACCGAGTTGAGTCGATGGTCTGTACACGAAGGGCTCGGCGACAGCGTCCGAGGTTCATTGTCCTGTTAGGCCCACAAGCGTTGTCGTTCTGACAACGAAAACTTCGATCGGGGCGGTTGGCCAAAACACGTTGGCTGTTCTGTGTGGCCGGCGCTGCCCGCGCTCGGCCTTATGATCGGTTTGTCGAGAAGTCGCCGTGTGCGACCAATTCGACAACGCGTCTATGTCAGGGTGTGACGCTTCCGCCGCCGCTCAATAGGCCGCTGGGTTGACTTCGTGTGCGAAGAGGCGCGCCGGGTGGTCTTCGGGGAGATCGTGTAGGGCAAATGGGGCACCCGCTTGTTGCATCTCGACGAAGTGGTCCTTGGCAGCGTCGAGCGACTCGAGCATCTCGGCCGGTGTCTGTTGGACGACACCACGAAACACGAGGATGTAGGCCGGTTCGTCGAACGGCACCTCGTATCCCGTCGGTATCCCGGCTCCGAACAAGAAGAAGCTCCCGGGTTTCATGAGCCTTCTCTGGCCACCGGCACACAGCACATAGGAGCCACGGACCGTCAAGGTGAACGCCTCGTCGTCGTGGTGGTGCTCGTCGACATAAGAGCCGGCAGGCATGTCGAGATAATGAGCACGTCCGGTCTCGCCGAACAGGAGCGGTCCGATTCGGCCTTCGAGGGTGTCGACGCCGGCGACAGCTAGAATGTCGTCGATGACGCTGACACCTTCGGCTAGTTCCACGATGCTCGGACGAGCGGTCTCGTGTTCAGACATCGGTTGGGCTCCTTTTCTAGAGATGGGTGTCGAATGGGTAGAGCTCATCCATCCGGTGACCGAGTGGATGAATCTAGCCCAGCCTCCGGATGACGCGTTGGCATTGCGTTTCATGTTAGCTGCGCGGAATGCGCCGCTAACCATCTTCGCCGAGAGGATTAGCGTTCTGTCCTGTTAAGCCCACTTCGGGAGTGTCTGCCGGTACCTCTCGGGCTACTCGTGGAACGGTCTTAAGAGAGCCACCGCGTATCGCTCTTCTGAGTCTGTCCACCAGTTGGTTATGGCTAGTCCGGCCTTCTCGGCCTCTCGCTCCACTTTTTCACGGGTGAACTTGCAGGAGATTTCGTCGTGGATTTCTTCGCCCTCGTCGAGGTGGACCACCATGTCTAGACCTTTGATGGTGACCTCCATATCTCGATTGCCTTTGAGACTCATGGATACGCACTCGCAGTCAGCGTCCCAGCGGGCGATGAACTCAAAGGCGTCGACGTCGAAGTCGGCGTCTAACTCCCGGTTGATGACCTGGAGAATGTTCTTGTTGAACTCGGCAGTCACTCCCGCCGAGTCGTTGTAGGCAGCGACAAGGGTGTCTTCGTCCTTTACGAGATCGACGCCGAGAAGGAGACCGTCTCCCTCCTCCAGCATGGTTGCGACTGTGCAATAGAAGGCGATTCGTTCCTCGGTTCTGAAGTTTCCAATCGTTGAACCAAGAAATTTGACGAGGCGCCGTCCGACCCTTGTGATCTGCGTCAGGTCGTTGGCAAAGTCCCCGATGAGACTTTCGATCTCGAGCCAGGGGAACGAGTCCCCCAAGTGCTGCGCAGCTTCGATCAAGGCAGACTCGGAGATATCGAATGGGACGTATCGAGTCCCGGACCCTGCTCGCCCCAGAGCTTCGATGAGGAGGCGGGTCTTCACTGAGTGCCCCGCGCCTAGCTCTACAAACTCCTGGGGTTCGATCGCCGAGATCATTTCGTCGGCATAGGAGTTAAGGATCTCGGTCTCGGCGCGCGTGAGGTAGTACTCGGGGAGCCGGGTGATGTCTTCAAACAGAGCTGATCCACGGGCGTCATAGAAGTACTTCGATGAGAGTGTCTTCGGAGACGCGCTGAGGCCCGCTCTGACGTCCATGGCGAGATCTTCAGAATGATCTACTTCTGGAGAGAGCCTTCGGATATTCGATTCGGAGCGGGCTGGTGAGGTCATGAAGGCCCCAGTGGACGAATAGTGGTGTTCTCTGTCGTTACGTGGACGAGATGATCCTCGGGAACGGTAGCCCACCCGGGGCCTTCGTCGAGAGGCTCCGAAGCGATCCACGTGCCAGTGGGGCGTTCGGCAACATACAGACTGTTCTGGGGTCGGTCGATCGAATGTCGGACCGCAACGATCTCGTGTTCGTCTGCGACGACGAGATTCAGCGCGGCCCATGACTCGTGGCGGCGGATGGTGGCGTCGACGTGCGAGAACGTGTCCGTCACCGCTTGGACGAGGTCTCCGGAGTAGTGATCGACGACGGTGGCGAACAGGACTACTGAATCGCTCAGTGTCTGCATGGTTGCGTAGGCCTCAGGGCTCAATGAAGCGACCAGCTCTTGTCCGAGCGCACCTCGGAAGTTTTCCATGCTTCCGTTGTGGGCAGCAGCCAACGGGCCCTCGGTAAACGGCGCCACTTTCAGCGTTCCCATACCTATTCCGGGCGTTGCCGATCGGACAGCCGCGAGGAACGTCTTGGACGTGATACGTTCAGAAAGTGCCCGAAGGTTGGCGTCTTGCCAGGGTGCGTCAGAAGTGACATACCGGAGCGGTTGCGGATCGGTGCCATCCCACCACGCAACGCCGGTGCCGTCGACGTTGACGTATCCATCAACCAACTCTCGGGGGGCGTAGGCTTGTTTCTGGAGCGAGTGGGAGGGTCGATAGAGCGCTTCGGCGAGCGGAATCGGTTGACCCAGGTACGCGGCGAGGCGGCACATCTCAGACGTCCCAGACGAGGCGGATGCCGGCGAAGATTTGGCGCCGTGTGGGGTGATCCCAGTTGCGGAAGGTGTTGCGGGCAACCGGAACGGAAGTCGCCCATGAGGCACCTCGAAGTACTCGGTAGTCACCGCCGAAGAAGACTTCGGAGTATTCCGGGTACGGGAACACCGAGAACCCCGGGTGGCCGAAGAATCGAGAAGTTGTCCATTCGTACCCGTCCCCAAGCAGTTGCTCAACACCGTAGGCGCTAGCGCCCCTCGGGTAGCTTCCGACCGGAGCTGGACCCCAACCGATAAGGCCGAGGTTGGCCTGAGACACGGCTGGGGGAGTGTCTCCCCACGGGAACTTTCTGGTCCGTTTTGTCTGCGGGTCCCAGGCCGCTGCCTTCTCCCACTCTATTTCAGTCGGAAGCCGCGCACCGGCGAACCGGGCGAAGGCCTGCGCCTCATGGAAGTTCACATGCTCAACGGGCTCAGCTGGATCAAGTGCGGCGACATGGCCGAAGCGACGAACGAGCCAACCTCCACTGAGGTCTGGGATCCAACCTTGAGGCGCGGTATGCCCGTACTCGGAGAGCCAAGCTCGGCCTTCCTCAGTCCAGTAGTCATCGCGTTGATAGCCACCGGCTTCGATGAACTCGGCGTAGCGCCGGACAGTTACCGGGTATTTGTCAATGGCGAAGGCTTCGATGGTTACCTGATGAGCGGGCCGTTCGTTGTCGTAGGCATACTCGGTGTCGTCGGTGCCCACTATGAAGGGGCCGCCAGGTACCGGCACTTTCGCCGTGTCATCCACAGCTCCAGTTGATGTCGGCAAGCGCCGCGAGGATGCAGCCACGTATGGCGCAAGATCAGAACGGAGGTCGAGAGCCTGAAGCACCGTTTCTTGATGCTGTGCCTCATGCTGGGCGATCATGGACCAAACGTATCCGCCGGCGATGAGCCTGTTCTCTGGGTCTAGGTCCTGCCGGCGAAGAGCGTCCAGAGCTTCTCCTCGAACGTTCCTCATGTAGATGGTTGCTTCGTCCCGCTGCATGATCGGTAGGTCACCGCGCTCATACCGAGGGTTGTCGAAGGGGTCGTACATCTGGTCGAATGCAGCATCGTGGGCCGCCAGCCCCTCGACTTTACGGAGTAGCCAGTACTCCTCGAAGTTGCCGACATGGCCCATGTCCCAGACTATGGGCGACATGAGCGGGTTGAACTGGTGATGGAGATCGTGGTCGGAGAGCGCGTCCGTCACGCCGAAGGTGCGCGAGCGAGTGGTTGTGAGTTGTGACTCCAAGAGCGTTCGGCGCTCAGCGAGCGCTGCAAGGTGGGCAGCACCGGTCATTGTTCACCTTTCCCGAGCCCAGACCTGTGGCTCTTCCAACGCGCCGCCCCTCGGTGGTATTCCGCTTTCGGCCGTTGGCCTTGGCGGGATCGGGGGGCTGTATCGGTTTGCTCGACTCGTTGTCTTCGGGAAAGCCTGCCCAATGTGGGAGTCGATCGCAAACTGAAGAAGGCGAAAACTCGGGAGCCTGTCGCCGGCGGGTACGCGGCGATAAGTCCTAAAGTCAACGGATGGAGCTATTTGCAAGAGTCAACGTGTTGGGCGGCCGGGCGGTCAGACTCGACCGTGGTGATATCCGCCTCGCGGTGTCGCTTGATGCCAGTCCGGTAGAACGGGCCCAAGGCTGGGTTGCTAAAGGAGTGGACCAGTTGCTCATCGTTGACCTTGATGCAGCGGCCCACAACGATAACAAGAACCGAGGCTTGGTGGCCGACATGGTGGCCGCAGTCGACATTCCTGTGCTCGTCGGCGGCGGAGTGCGGACACCAACGGAAGCGAGGCGCCTCCTTGATTCAGGAGTAGATCAGGTGGTGATGGGAACCGCGGCTATAGAAAATCAGCTCATGGTCTACGAGCTCTGCCGCGACTACCCAGAGAAGATTGTCGTGAGCCTCGACGTACACCCCAACGAAGAGCTGGCAACGAGAGGTTGGACGGCCCAGTCCGGAAGATTCCTTGAGGAGGTGATCCTTGAGATGGCCTCAGCTGGAGCTGCAGGATTCATGCTGGCAGAGGTTGGTAGGGATACCCTGGTTGACCCGCCGCACTTTGAAGCGCTCATGACCGCGCTAGAGATGGTCGACGAGCCTGTCATTGCATCGGGTGGCGCTCGGCATGTCGGGGACCTTTCTGCCTTGGCTGCGCTTGAGTATCAGGGGCATAAGCTATCGGGCGTAGTGGTTGGCCGCGAGGTCACCGAAGGCCGATTCACCGTTGCCGAAGCCATTGCGGCTCTGAGCTAGATCACTGAATGTAGCCACATCTTTCTGGCATCACTTCGAGAACGCAGCTTGGCTAACCCAACGCCCGTTTGAGGTCGGCCAGCAGATCATCGATGTGCTCGATGCCCACGGAAAGGCGCACGAGGTCGTCGGGGACCTGTAGGGGTGAGCCAGCTACAGATGCGTGGGTCATGACTCCGGGATGCTCAATGAGCGACTCAACTGCGCCCAGCGATTCCGCCAAGATGAACAGCTCAGTGCGCTCTGCAACTGCCTTGGCAGCCTCCGCCCCGTCTGCCATTTGGAACGAGACTATGCCCCCAGGAGCCAACATTTGACGTTGTGCGATCTCATAGCCGGGGTGCGATTCCAGACCTGGGTAGAGCACCCTGCTCACCCTTGGGTGGGACAGCAAGAAGTCGGCTATAACGGCAGCGTTCTCGCAGTGGCGGTCCATCCGGACGGCAAGTGTCTTTATACCCCGCAAGAGCAGGAAACAGTCCATCGGCGCCGGCACTGCTCCAGCGGAATTTTGTACAAAACCCAGGTCGGCCGCCAGTTCGTGATCGTTGGTCGCTACGAAGCCGCCTACCACGTCGCTATGGCCACCCAGATACTTGGTGACCGAGTGCACGACGTAGTCAGCACCCATGTTCATGGGTTGCTGCAAGTACGGGGTCGCGAACGTGTTGTCCACGACTACTCGAGCGCCTTTGGCGTGCGCGAGGGCAGATATGGCTGTGATGTCGAAGACGTTGAGCAGCGGATTCGTCGGACTCTCCATCCAAACCAGCTTCACGTCATTCGGCCAAGCTGAATCCAGAGCGGCAATATCGTGAAACGGCAGAGCCGTCCAGGTGATGCCGACGCGAGACCACACCTTAGAAATCAGTCGAAACGTACCGCCGTAAGCGTCATTGGCCATGAGGACGCGGTCTCCGGGCGCAAGCGTTCGAAGAATCGCATCCTCGGCTGCCATGCCCGAAGCAAAGCTGAAGCCGTGCCGCGCCTGTTCGAGCCCAGCGAGAGCTCTCTCTAGGGCTTGGCGGGTGGGATTCTGTGTTCGTGAGTACTCGAATCCTCGATGCTTGCCCACGCCATCCTGCTCATAGGTGGATGTCTGATAGATCGGGACGGTCACAGCGCCGGTCACTGGATCGGGCTCCTGGCCTACATGGATAGCCCGCGTTTCGAAGGCTGCTGAACTCGTCATCGTCTGCTTCTTGTGGGTCGGCTCAGGAAAGCTACCACGTCGGTTCGGCTCAATACGGCCAAGGGGCGGCCGCCGCTCAGCACAAGAAGGGCTGGGGCGGTGTCGAGGAGGCCGACTGCAAGCTGTACCGGCTGCCCGATACCGATCGTCGGTAGGGCTGGCGCCATGACATTTCCCACAGCTCGATCAAGCAGGTCTTCGTCTTCGTAGAGCTTCTCCATGAGTTGCAGTTCGTGAATAGAGCCCATGACCTCGGCCAATGCTATCGGCATCTCGCCCTTTGCCACAGGTAGTTGGGAGAATCCGTGCGTCCTCATGGCGAGCACTGCGTCGCTCACGGTGTTCTCGGGGTGCACGTAGATGAGCTGATCTGGCTGCTCGCTTCGTTCGTCCATGATATCGCGCACGATCGGGCCTTCCGACTGGATGAAACCCAACGTGGCCATGTAGGTGTCATCGAATACTTTCGAGAGGTAGCCGCGGCCTGAGTCCGGCAACAGGACAACGATCAGGTCGTCGGCGCTGGATTCTTCGGCCAAGCGCAGCGCGCCACAGATCGCTGTGCCGCCGCTGCCACCGATGAGCAGGCCCTCAGTCGTTGCGATTTCACGGGCCATACGGAACGAGTCTTCATCGCTCACCGCGATTACCCGGTCCACGACATCGGCGTGATACGTAGTTGGCCAGAAATCCTCACCTATTCCTTCGACGAGGTACGGTCGACCGGAGCCACCCGAGTACACCGAGCCCTCAGGGTCCGCACCAACGATCTGGATGTCGGGGTTCATGGACTTCAGGTAGCGCCCGACACCTGAGATGGTTCCGCCGGTGCCCATGCCACTCACGAAATGGGTAATCTTGCCGTCGGTCTGGCGCCAGATCTCAGGGCCGGTCGTGTCGAAATGCGATTGGGGATTCAGCTGGTTGGAGTATTGATCGGGCCGAAAGGCACCCGGCGTCTCCTTGAACAAGCGCTCGGCGGTCGAGTAGTAAGAAGCAGGGTCTTCTGGGGTGACCGCGAGCTGACAGACAACAACCTCGGCGCCGTAGGCCCGCAGCAGCTGGACTTTTTCGTCAGCCACCTTGTCGGTCACAACGAAGATGCACTTGTAGCCGCGCTGAGCGGCCACGATGGCCAAGCCAACACCGGTGTTGCCGGAAGTGGGCTCGATTATCGTTCCGCCCGGCTTGAGCAAGCCGGCTGCTTCGGCTGCGTCGATCATGGCTACAGCTGGGCGGTCCTTGACGCTGCCGCCTGGGTTGCTTGCTTCCACCTTTGCCACGATGGCCGTAGGTAGGCCCTTACTGATTCGCCCAAGGCGCACCATGGGTGTGTTCCCAATGAGGTCCAGCACCGAATCGGCTATCTCCACACGAGTCCCTCTCGTTGCGTGTATGCACATGACGATACCGAAGCTTCGCCCGTATTCCGAATGAGTTGACCGCGTCGGGCCGCTAGCGCGAGGGTGGACTCCAAGCCCGGGGGGAAAGATCCCCAATATCCGCCCGGCGATGACCCGCAGCGGCCTCCGAGATGACACAGTCGCCAGAAATCGCCACCATCGTTTTGCTCAGCGGCGGTCCTGCGGATGCATGCGGCGGACGTCAAACGCATCGAGACCGCACCGACGCAGGACTGACCTAGTTTGGGCCTACCGAAGTTGACTGAGTGCCTCTCGATGGCGGACTGTCTCGACACCAAGAGTCGTAACCAGAGCTAGGCATACGACCGTCACAAGTGCGGCTGCGCTCAGGCCTCCGAGCGCCAGGCCGGCGATACCGAGGACGCCGATGAGCGCGAAGCGCTCCCAAGTTAGCGAGCCGGTGAAACGGTGAGCCATGATTGATTGGGCTGCAATGAAGAGCATCAAGCCACGGATGAACGCCCACCTGCTTGTACCGTCAAGAGCAACGTTGGGGTGTGCCAACAGTTCTTCGGCGCCGACTGCGAACAGGATCACACCGGCCACGATCGGAAGGTGAGCCAACTAGTAGGCGTCGCGCGCCAAGCGTCCTCGGCCCATACCCGTGGCATTCTTGAGGGCTTTCTCGCCGATGGGACGCAGCCAGTCGAAGTATGACCACCACATCGCCAAGGCGATGAGCAGCATCGCTGTGCCGGCCACGTAGAAAGCCGTGGAACCGGCCTGACCGACTATGCCGACACCGATGGCGATCAGCCCTTCGCCGAGCACGATGATCACGAACAGTCCATGTCGCTCCGCAAAGTGAGACGCGTTGATTTCATACTCGTACTGTTCCACCGTGAGCGCGCTAAGGAGGTTGACGACCACAGCGCCGATCCAGAACCATGGACGCTGGTCGGCAGCGACGAAGCCTCCGACCAGCACTAGAACCGTCCCCGCCATCATGCGCAAGATATACGCGACCATCCCCGCCATCTGGTCTGGCTTGGCCCTTCCCTTGATCTCATCGGCCCTGGCGTTCAGCCACATGAAGGCTCCGGCTAGAGCCATTACCCCGAAGTACGCCAGGCCGAAGATGCGACCGTCGCCGGCCCAGGCTGCCTGGACCGAGACCGCAAGGATGAAGGTGCCCGCCGTTGCTAGCAGAAGGACGAGTCGAGGCCGAAGCTCGTCGAAATCGGAATATCCGGCGAGCCACGTGTATTGGGTCCACGCCCACCACATGAGTGCGAGGATGACGGCGGCGCGCCATAGCGTGGGCCAGTCGAGTTGCCCGTGGATGTATGCCACGACCTGCGTTATGCCAAATACGAAAACGAGGTCGAAGAACAACTCGACAAAACTGGCGCCGCGATCCTCATCCATAAAACATCCCTTCGTAGGCCGCCCGGCACGGAAGGCCACACGCAGAGGGGACAGCATACGAGCATTCTACGGAGTCGCACCGCAGCGCACCGGCTCCCAGATCGATCAGCACGGTTGGGCCATCATGAGCGTCGGGATTCGATTGAAGCCGAGGGGTCAGAGTTCGAATTCCGTCAGCTCCACCCAAGAGAAATGCCGGGAACCTCAGCCTAGGCTGAGTTCCTGGGCTGCTGGGAAGCGTCGGGCCCTGTTAGGAACCCTGCCGGGAGCTACGCGACGTTTTCCGTAGAGGTCGGGTCTTCGTTCCCGAAAGTATCCCCATTGCGTTCGGAGGCGTCCCACGAGAGCTGGATCGATTTCGGCGGTGATGACTTCATCATTGGTGTCGCCTGCTGAGGTCATCACTTCGCCGTGTGGATCGACGATCATGCTGGTACCGAACCATGGCGCCGAGAAGCCATCCTCGTCGTGGCCGCCACGGTTCGCACCAACGAATTAGCACGTGTTGAGCGGGGCCTGCGACCTCACTTCGAGGTCCCATCGGCGCTTGAACTGCTTCGAAGAGCCGGGGACATGCTTGCTAGTCTTGATACGAGCGAGAACGAGAAGACACGCCATGGAAACGACTCAAGGCTTTGAAACGACAGAGGGCTTTGACCTGCTTGTTCGCAATGCACAAATCGTGCGACCGGGAGCGGAGGAACCTGGGACCGGGGATATCGCCATCAAGGACGGCGTCTTCCCACGCATCGATGGCACCATTGCGGGTTCAGCCAGGCAGGAGCTCGACGCCACAGGTCTCCTTGCGTTTCCTGGAGTCGTGGACGCGCATCAGCACTGGGGCATCTACAACCCTTTTGGAGAGGACACAGCGTCGGAAAGTCGCGCTGCAGCTCAAGGCGGAGTTACGACCTGGATTACCTATATCCGAACCGGGCAGTATTACCTCGACCAGGGCGGGCCTTATGCCGACTTCATGCCGCTCATTCTCGCTGGTTCCGCGGGTCGTTCACACATCGACTATGGCTTCCACATCGCGCCGATACAGCATTCGCATATCGACGAGGTAGAGAGTCTCGTCGACGACTTCGGAGTCTTTGCCCGGGGTCTTGACGCTGACCTCGCGTTGGTCAACCCCGATCACACGCGGACGGTTCACGCCGAGGATTCCGAATCATCCCAGGAGTACGCCCAATTTGAAGGCTACGAAATGTCAGCGCCGGTGGTCCGCACGGTCCTTCGAGGAGAGACCATTTTCAGCGATGGCCGCGTCGCTGACACACCGGCGGGTCGATACCTCCGCCGTCCCCAGGTTTGACGGTCGTGTCAACCCATGGGCCGCTTTCGGGAATCAAGGTTCTTGATGCCTCGTCGATTCTTGCCGGGCCCTTAGCGGCTCAGATCCTTGGTGACTATGGGGCGGACGTCATCAAGATCGAACATCCCTCCGAGGGCGATGCCATGCGAGGCCATGGACCAGCGAAGGATGGTGTTCCCTTGTGGTGGTCTGAGTTGGCTAGGAACAAGCGCACGCTTGGGCTCAAACTCTCCGATCCTGACGGAGCTGAGGTATTCAAGAAGCTCGTTGCTACGGCGGACGTGGTCATCGAGAACTTCAGGCCAGGGACGCTCGAACGGTGGGGAATCGGGTGGGACACCCTTTCGGAGATCCAGCCAGGGCTGATCCTTGCTCGCATCACGGGTTGGGGACAGGAAGGCCCCTACTCGGATCGGCCCGGATTCGGCACCCTAGCCGAGGCGGTGAGCGGGTTCGCGCATCTCACAGGGCAACCTGATGGTCCCCCGACCCTTCCACCCTTTGGTCTTGCTGACTCCATCTGTGGAGTCTCTGCCGTTGGGCTGATCACGATGGCGCTCTACCACAGGGACACAAACGGTGGAACCGGCCAACAAGTCGACTTGTCGATCCTCGAACCCATGATGCTGGCAGTCGGTCCAGGACTCACGGTCTATGACCAGCTCGGCATCGAGTCCACGCGAACGGGGAATCTTTCAGTCAACAACGCTCCACGCAACCTGTACCGGTGTGCCGACGGGGCTTGGGTCGCCGTATCGACGAGTGCCACAAGTATCGCCGAACGAGTTCTCCGGGTCGTCGGGCATCCCGAGGTCATAGACGAACCCTGGTTTGCCACTGGACAGGGTCGTGTCGAACATGTCGATCTGCTCGACGGCTGGGTAGCTGACTGGATTCAGCAGCGCGATGCCGACGATGTCATCAGCGCATTTACCGACGCCAGCGCAGCAATCGCACGTGTCTACACACCCCGTGACATCCTCGACGATCCACACCTGAAGGCTACAGGCATGATCACCACCGTGAAGGATGACGTCCTAGGCGATGTCGTGATGCACGGAGTCCTTGGGAGGTTGAGCGAAACTCCAGGGCAGATTCAGTTCACAGGCAGGCCACTTGGCCATGACACGCAGGATTGCCTCGGGTCGCTTGGATACGACGCCGATGCTGTCGAGGATCTGAGGAGCCGCGGCGTCATCGCCTGATCTCCGACATCGAACGCATCTCTTTGCTCCAGGGTTGAATGAGCTGCTGGTGAGCAAGGCTCACCGCGCGGACCAGACTGTCGGACTGTTAGCCCAAGGGCCTCGTATCATTAGGCCGATGGAACTCGTTCGTTGGACAATTGGCAAGATGCAAAACCCAATCCGGGGATTGCTGCATGGTTCAGCTGCGTTGGCATCTCTCGTTGGCCTCGGGTTCTTACTGGCAAGGGCGCAAGGTGTTGCGGCAATTGTGGCCGGACTTGTCTTCAGTCTCGGTTTGGTCGGACTGTTCACCATCAGCTCGCTGTATCACTCGGTGAATTGGCGTCCCCGGTGGAAGCTCAGAATGCAGCGGTTGGATCACTCGATGATTTTCGTCCTGATTGCTACTTCATACACGCCGGTCGCCCTGCTTGTTCTTGACGGAACTTGGTCATGGCTGAGCATGGTGGTTGTTTGGACGATCGCTGTTGTTGGGATAACCGACCGGGTGATCGGTTCGATGACGTCCAACTGGTTTGCGTTCACCCTCATGATGGTGCTCGGCTGGCTGGCAGCCCCCTTGATGGGTGTGATCTGGAGCAGGGCCGGGGCTTCTGCGGTGCTGCTATTCGCAGCTGGAGGTGTGTTGTACTCAGTGGGGATGGTCTTCAATGTGACCAAGTGGCCGAGGATGTGGCCAAAGGTGTTCTCCGCTCACGAGCTGTTCCACGTCATGGTGGTAGCCGCATCCACCTTCCATTGGGTGGCGACTTACCGGTTCCTCATTCCCCTAGGGGCGTAAACCGAGCTGCTCATAATGAGCGCTTCGACTTGGTGCATTAGCACAGGGTTTGTATCCTCGGTGGCTCATGGATCTCGCTGCGTATTTTCCGATTCTCGTGATGTTCATTCTGGCCACTGGTTTCGTGGCCGTCTCGGTGTTGGTCGCTCGCTGGGTGTCCAACCGCGGCCCGGGGAGTCCCGAACAGCTGGCACCTTATGAGTGCGGCATCGTCCCGGAAGTGGAGCCCCCGCATCGCTTCTCCGTCAAGTTCTACCTCACAGCCATGCTGTTCGTGATCTTCGACGTTGAGATCATTTTCCTCTTCGCTTGGGCTGCAAACTTCAAGGAGTTTGGTTGGTACGGCGTGGTGTCAGTTGGACTCTTCACGTTCCTTGTTCTCGTGACCCTCGCGTATGTCTGGAAGCGAGGCGCTCTCGATTGGCAGGTCGCTCGTCGTGAGCGTCAGGTCGTTGCTCGGCTACAGGACGCTGCATGATGCGGACACCCGATCCGATTATCACCTCGCGACTTGACGCCGCCGCCGAATGGATTAGGGGCCAACAGGTAGCGCGGTGGTCTCAGACAAGGTCGATGTTCCCTGCTGCGTTTGGGCTGGCGTGTTGTGCGATCGAGATGATGGCTACCGGAGTGGCTCACAACGACTTGGCTCGGTTTGGTATGGAGGTTTTCCGTGCCTCTCCTCGTCAGGCTGACCTCATGATCGTGGCTGGGCGCGTAAGTCAAAAGATGGCCCCAGTGCTGCGCCAAGTGTATGACCAGATGGCTGAACCCAAGTGGGTCATCTCAATGGGCGCCTGCGCCTCCTCTGGCGGTATGTTCAACAACTACGCGTTGGTGCAGGGTGTCGACCAAATAGTCCCGGTCGATGTGTACGTCCCAGGATGCCCTCCAGGGCCTCAGTCGCTGATGCACGGAATTCTCACTCTGCACGACAAAGTCATGAGCGGAGAGCTTGCCCGATGAATGACGAAGTGGAAGAGGTTACAGACGAGGTAGAGGTGGAGCCTGTTGAGCGCTCCTTTCCCGATGATGCGTTGCTCAGCGAATTGGTAGCCACGTCTGCCACTGCCGAGTACGTGCTGAGCCACGGAGATCACGTGGTCATGCTCCCCTCTGATGAGCTTTTGGAGTTTGGTACCGCTGCCAAGGCTGCCGGATTCGATCTGCTCGCCGATGTCACATCCGTGGATTATCTGGGAGTCAAGGAGCCTCGCTTTGAGGTGGTGGTCAATCTCCTC
>Ga0302135_10000826_pt1 | contig 18633 bp, 14 predicted proteins | sample CBN3_surface_MG_FD_203119 | JGI IMG/M metagenome (GOLD analysis project Ga0302135, IMG submission 203119) | Marine microbial communities from Western Arctic Ocean, Canada - CBN3_32.1 | ecosystem: Environmental > Aquatic > Marine > Oceanic | place: Canada: Western Arctic Ocean | collected...
GCAAGTGAAACCGCAAGCACTGCAGCAAATGAAGCTGGCGTCGCGCGACCGCTTGTCTTAGCCGTCACCGTGCTGACGAGCTTTGATGAGAATGATATCGCCGTAACCGGGCAAGGACACTCGGTCGAGGAACAGGCAGTACGCCTTGCTCGTCTTGCACAGAATTGTGGCCTCGACGGTGTCGTGTGTTCGCCATTGGTCGTAAACGCAATCCGCAAAACATGCGGCCCTGACTTTACGCTCGTCGTCCCTGGAATTCGGCCGGCGGGGGTCGCGATGAACGACCAGAAATCCGTCGCGACACCTGCAAAGGCAATTGCTGCGGGGGCGAGCTATTTAGTCATCGGACGGGCGATCACGGGAGCAGCCGATCCGCTCACTGCCGTGCACGAAATCGCGGCCGAAATCGAAGCCAGCTAAGTCCAGACACATGGCGGTCACGGCAAAGATTTGCGGGCTCAACGAGTCGGCGACCATTGAAGCAGCTGTTGCCGGCGGAGCTAGCCACATCGGTCTTAATTTCTATTCGCCGAGCCCGCGTGCCGTGACTGTCGACGAGGCGGGACGCCTCATCCAGCCCATACCAGCTAGCGTCTGTACTGTTGGAGTGTTCGTCGATGCTGATGACGCGCTCATCGATAGTGCCGTAGCAGCAGCCGCGCTCGACATGCTGCAGCTCCACGGTTCGGAAACGCCAGGCCATGTTGCAGCGTTAAAATTGCGAACTGGTTGTTCTGTAATGAAGGCAATTTCGGTTGCTCAAGCCGCGGATTTAGTAGGAGTCGAGCAATACTGTGAAGTTGCGGATTGGCTAATGTTCGATGCAAAACCACCAACAGATATTGAAAACCCGCTCCCTGGTGGCAATGCGCGTTCGTTCGATTGGAAGCTGCTTTCTGGACGTCAATGGCCAATCCCTTGGATGTTAGCCGGCGGGCTCAATTCAGCGAATGTTGGCAAGGCAGTGGCTCTTACTGGCGCTGCCGTCGTCGACTGTTCTTCTGGGGTCGAGGACAGGCCGGGGTCCAAGAGCCTTTCTAAAATAGCCAAATTTTTGGCAGTCGTCGCTGAGCTATAACTCAAGCAGTAGGTTTCAACGCCAGTGGACAACCGCCCAGACCTTACGCTAATACGCCCCTTGTAAGATGCGTCCACTGGGCAATATTCCGCCCAGAGCATTAAATTACCGAGGCCTTTAGACCAGCGCATGCAACAACCCAACACTTATCGTAGCGGCCCCGATGAAACCGGGCATTTTGGCAAGTTCGGCGGCCGGTTTGTCGCCGAGACATTGATGCCCTTGGTTCTCGCAGTCGAACAGGCCTATTCCAGCGCAAGCAGCGACCCCAAATTTCAAAGCGAGCTTGAGTATTACCACAAGCATTATATCGGGCGACCGTCGCCGCTTTACCTTGCGCAGCGCATGACTGAACAGTTCGGCGGCGCTAAGGTATATTTCAAACGAGACGAGCTGAACCACACTGGCGCCCATAAAATTAATAACTGCATCGGCCAAATCCTACTTGCGCGCCGCATGGGAAAGACCCGCATCATTGCAGAGACAGGCGCGGGTCAGCACGGTGTTGCAACAGCGACAGTGTGTGCCTTGTTTGACCTACCTTGTACGGTTTACATGGGCGAAGTGGACATCGAACGCCAGAAACCCAACGTCTTTCGCATGAAGCTGTTGGGCGCAGAGGTTAAATCTGTAACCAGTGGGTCAGCCACCCTCAAGGATGCCATGAACGAGGCGCTTCGTGATTGGGTCGCCAACGTTGACAATACCTTCTACATCATCGGTACAGTCGCGGGTCCGCATCCTTATCCGGCAATGGTGCGGGACTTTCAGTCAGTTATTGGCAACGAAGTACGTGAACAGATGATGGAAGCAGAGGGACGGTTGCCGGACACCCTTGTCGCCTGCATTGGCGGCGGTTCGAATGCGATGGGTCTATTTCACCCGTTTCTGGACGATGCTGGCATCAACATCATTGGTGTGGAGGCGGCGGGGGAGGGCCTTGATTCAGGACGTCACGCAGCATCCCTAACTGGAGGCGTCCCTGGCGTTCTACATGGCAATCGCACCTACCTCCTGCAGAATGAAGATGGTCAGATCGATGAAGCGCATTCGATTTCTGCCGGCCTCGATTATCCAGGTATTGGTCCCGAACACGCATGGCTTAAGGAAAGCGGCCGCGTCGAGTACGTTTCAGCAACCGACAAAGAAGCGCTCGATGCGTTTCAACTCTGCACGCGCCTTGAGGGCATCATTCCGGCGCTAGAACCGGCACATGCGCTTGCCCATGTCGCTAAAATTGCACCGCCGCTTTCGCCGGACCACATCATCTGCATGAATATGTGTGGCCGAGGCGACAAAGATATCTTTACAGTCGCTGAGATGCTTGGGGCGGACATATGACGAAAGGAGCGGCGCAGCAGGCCGATTCTGGGCGAATTCGACGGCGCTTTGAGAAGCTCAAAGCAGCGAATCGGGGCGGTTTGATCACGTTCGTCACAGCCGGTGACCCCGACCCTATAACGTCACTCGATCTTGTTCTAGGCCTACCCAAAGCTGGTGTTGATCTAATTGAATTGGGTATGCCTTTTACTGATCCTATGGCGGATGGGCCAGCAATCCAGGCCGCTTCTTTGCGCGCACTCAAGTCAGGTGCCAGCATGATCAAGACGCTGGATTTGGTCCGCGCCTTTCGAGACAGTGACAGTGAAACTCCAATTGTGCTCATGGGCTACTACAACCCGATTTACATATACGGGGTCGAACGTTTTCTCTCCGACGCGCTAGCCGCCGGCGTCGACGGTCTAATCATTGTGGATTTGCCGCCGGAAGAAGACGAAGAGCTTTGCCTACCCGCTTTGAGCGCAGGAGTGAACTTCATTCGGCTTGCTACACCGACAACCGACGACGATCGCCTGCCGACTGTCCTCGCCAACACCAGTGGATTCATTTACTACGTTTCAGTCATGGGCATCACAGGAACAAAGGCGGCGCCAGAAGACGCGGTACACCTCGCCGTGGATCGGCTACGACGTCACACGGACCTACCCATCGCGGTCGGCTTCGGCATACGAACCGCAAAACAAGTTGCAGCGATCACGGGTTCTGCTGACGCGGCCGTGGTTGGTTCATCCATTGTAAATAAGATTGCAGACCAGCTCGATGAAGCGGGCCACGCGGGTCCGGACTTGGTGGCAAATGTACTTAGCTTCGTATCCGAACTCGCGCATGGCGTTCGGGGCGAAGCGGAAGTGAGTGAAACATGAACTGGTTGACTAACTTTGTGCGGCCTAAAATACGGGCACTTGTTAAGAAACAAGATGTACCGGACAACCTGTGGTGCAAATGTGACAGCTGCGGGCAGATGATATTTTATCGTGACCTCGAAGCCGAGATGCATGTTTGCCAGCATTGCGATCACCACCTCCGACTACCGGCAAAAAAACGTCTCACGATGTTGTTCGATGACGGTAGCTATAAACGCATAGAATTACCTGAATCAACGCCTGATCCGCTCAAATTCAGAGACAGCAAACGCTATACTGACCGCATCAAGGCAGCGCGGAGCAAGACCGGTGAAGACGATGGCATTGTCGTAGCCCACGGCAGCATGGGCGGCCTTAATGTCGTGGTTGCCATATTGGATTTCGACTTCATGGGCGGGTCGATGGGGATCGCCGTCGGTGAGGGTTTCATCGCCGCGGCGAGGCTGGCGGTAGTTCAACAGGCACCGCTTATCGTTGTCACCGCGTCGGGAGGTGCCCGCATGCAGGAGGGCGCACTTTCGCTCATGCAGTTACCGCGAACCGTTGTTGCCGTCGAGGAGGTCAAGGAAGCCGGCTTGCCATACGTCGTCGTCTTGACCGATCCGACGACGGGAGGTGTATCGGCGAGTTTCGCTATGCTTGGGGACATACACGTGGCTGAGCCTGGTGCATTAATTGGCTTCGCCGGAGCGCGGGTGATCGAACAAACTGTACGTGAGACACTCCCGGAAGGTTTCCAGCGTGCTGAGTATCTTTTGGAGCATGGGATCGTCGATATGGTCGTACAGCGAAAAAACCTACGTGATACCCTAATTCGCGTAATTCAGCTTATTCGCAATCCACGCCCAGTAAGCGAGGCAGCGTCAATTGTTTCCAGCGGGGTTACTGAGACTGGCCTGTCCGCACCCGCTGAAGCCTAAGTCCGCCACCAACGTCATAAGGCAGAACTGGCCGTGAAAAGTGACGCCATTCTCGAGCGGTTGCTCAAACTACATCCCAAAACGATAGACTTAGTCCTCGACCGCGTTCTTGCACTCCTCGACGACCTTGGTCGACCGCACGACAAATTGCCGCCAGTTGTCCACATCGCAGGCACCAATGGCAAAGGCTCCACGCTGGCATTTCTCCGCGCAATTCTCGAAGCGGCTGGTTATTCAGTGCATGCATATACTTCTCCGCATCTCGTCAATTTCAACGAACGCATCCGGCTTGCCAGCAAGTTGATTGATGAGATGGCACTTGCGGACATACTCGACCATTGCGAACAAGTGAATGATGGCCGACCGATTACCTATTTCGAAATCACGACGGCAGCGGCGTTTTATGCCTTCGCAAACGCGCCGGCGGACATTCTGCTTCTTGAGTGCGGGCTCGGTGGACAGTTCGACGCCACAACAGTCATTGATCGCCCGCTCGCTACGGCAATAACCCCTGTTTCAATGGACCACATGCAGTTCCTCGGCGATACGCTCGCAAAAATTACCTTCGAGAAGGCCGCGATCCAGAAACCTGGAGTTCCATCGATCGTCGGACCACAATCCGCCGATGCGGCAGAGGTCATTTCCGATTACGCGAAGAGAGTAGGAGCACAGCTCCAGCGTCATGGAGTGGAATGGCGAGCGGGAACTCGAACGACAAACGGGCAGGAGGGCGTTGCCTATAGCTCCCCTACGCGTAATTTAGAAGCCGCATCTCTTGCGCTTCCCGGCGCATTTCAAATCGAAAATGCTGGCACAGCCATCGCCATAGCGGACAATCTCGACGGATTCACAATTTCCGACGAGGCAATACGTGTTGGGCTGTCTACCGCCGAATGGCCAGCACGACTTCAACGACTGGAACAGGGTCGATTAGCATCGATATTGCCGACTGGCTGGGAACTATGGCTCGATGGCGGTCATAATGAAGCGGCGGCTATTGCATTGGCGTCAGTGGCGATAAAATGGAATGACCGCCCACTTCATCTCGTATTCGGCATGCTCAACAGCAAGGCGCCGGACGCTTTTCTCAGGCCCCTAGCCTCACTGGTCACAAGCCTTCACGCTGTGACGATTCCGAGAGAAGGGAACGCCCTGCCAGCCAGCGATCTCGCACAAGTTGCGCGCCAATTGGAGATCAAAACGCACACAGCAGATAGCGTCAGCGCTGCGTTGCAGAACTTAACAACGGAGAGTTTCGCTACAGGGCGCATTTTAATCTGCGGCTCACTTTACATGGCCGGCATTGTTCTGGCCGAGAACGGTTAAACGAGAATTCTCATGCTCGGTGCCATAATCAACGATATCGTCGGTTCCGTTTACGAAGCCAACCCCATCAAAACCATGGACTTGCCGCTGTTTCATCCAGCCGCGACGTTTACTGACGATACGGTTTGCACGTTGGCTGTTGCCGATTGCCTAGTCACCGGTGGCGATTTTGCCCAATATCTGCGTGGTTATGTGCGCAGTTTTCCCGATCGGGGCTATGGGCAGATGTTTTTGGAATGGGCCTTTGCTGACGGGGCGCCTGCTTACGGAAGTTGGGGAAACGGCGCGGCGATGCGCGTCGCGCCGATTGCCTACGCCGCCGACACTTTTGACGCCGCGATCGACCTTGCCCGCCGGTCAGCAAGTGTAAGCCACGATCACCCCGAGGCGATAAAAGGTGCGCAGGCGGTCGTTACTGGCGTTTTTATGGCTTTATCCGGAGAGTCAGCGCCAACAATCCGACACCAAATAGGCGATAGGTTCAAATACGACCTCAGTCCCTCAGTCGATGCAATTCGACCGACGTACAGCTTTGATGTGTCGTGTCAGGGCACGGTGCCACAAGCGATCATTTGTGCATTTGACGCAGAAAATTTCGAGGATGCTCTACGGAACGCTATATCTCTCGGAGGCGACGCAGATACCCTCGCCTGCATCGCTGGAGGTTTAGCCGAAGTGCTCTACGGTATCCCCAATCACATAGCGCAGGAGGGAAAATATCGCCTATTGCCAGAGCTACGAGAGGTTCTGCAACACTTCAACAACAAATTTGGTCGTCAACGCCCTATTTCAGACTAAGCGACTCCGCCTTGCCCGCGCGCAGCAATGCTTTCTCGGGTGTTGGAATTACGACGGTTTACATCGTCGCCTTTGGTTTTCGTTTCAAATTCAGCCTAAATGACTGATTCGACCCACTCCGCCAACTGGCTCTTTGGCAATGCGCCAACTTTGGTCGCCGCCACTTGGCCATCTTTAAACAGCATCAGAGTGGGAATACCACGCACCCCGTACTTCGTCGGTGTCTGTGGATTCTCGTCTATATTCAACTTCGCAACGGTAACCCGGCCAACCAAATCACCAGCGATTTCCTCTAGAGCTGGCGCAATCGTCTTGCACGGGCCGCACCATTCTGCCCAGAAATCTACCAATACGGGGCCTTCGCTCTTCAGCACACTGGTTTCAAAATCGTTGTCGCTTACTTTTACGCTGCTCATGGCTATGCCCTCCATTGCGGACTCATTTCACCTCAAACCGTAGTGACGAGGTAAACCCTATATAGAGTCTATGAGGCGGGGAACAACCGGTCAAGACGCTGTTCGTCTAAGAACATTATGTGTGGACCATCGGTCCACAAGAGGGCGCACCGAATCGCACGATCGGGCCAAATATTAGCCAAAATTGCACGATATGAGGCCATTTGGCGCCAATAGAGCTCAGGCACATCCTGCTGATGCGTGAGTGCCGGCCGGTTCGATTTATAATCGACGACCAGGATTTCCTGCTCGCGGACGACAAGTCGATCTACTTGTCCAGATACGACGTACGGGCCCTCTGGGCCAACAACCGTGCCAACAATCGGCACCTCCGCCCGCCCTTCCTCTGCAAAAATTGGCGCTAAATCCGCATCTGTCAGTACTGCGAAAACCTCGTCCTCTATTACATCGCGTTCCGCAGGTTCTAATCCATGTAGCGGTCGCGCAAGATACCGCTGACAGCTTGAGCGCTGCTGGTGCGCCGGCAACGTCGGTAGGGTCTCAAGTAAGCGATGTATGAGAAGACCTCGTTGAAACCGCGCGCCGTCGTCGCCATCAAGGGGAGACCGGACAACGGGTTCACTTTCAGTCCGTGACGGCACAAGAGGGCGAGGCGGTGTAGGTTCAGCGGTCGGTGTACTGACCATCCAAGGCATAAGACCAACCAAATCATCGGTTGCGTCTCTATCCCGGCCATCTGGAGCAGCAGGTATATTCTGTTGTCCGTCAAACCGCAGACCAGAGCCGCTCCAACCCTCGCCTTCTTCCTCGTGAAACTCAAACGGCACGACGCCATCCAGACGCTCTACTCCCCGGACAATGAGATTGTACCAGCAATCGACGGCTGGCTTTTGAATGCCGTGCCAGCCGCAGACATACAGACGGTCTTCGGCACGGCTCATCGCAACATAGAGTAACCGTCGATATTCTTGGTCACGCACCTCATGCGCCGTCGCTCGTGCCATCCGGCAGATCCGCTCTTCCAACGCGCGCTTCGGTGGCCAAAGAGGAAACTCGCCATGCCACAAGATGGGCGGACTGTGCGTCACCGGAGTCGATGCCGTGTCCGGTAATATTACAATTGGCGCCTCAAGGCCTTTAGCGCCATGAACCGTCATTACGCGCACCTCATCGCGGCCTGACTGTTCAAGATCGCGTTTTACTTCCGCACGACCCACTTCGATCCAAGTCAAAAAGCCCTGCAAAGAGGGAATGTGTGCGCGTTCGTAAGCAACTGTGAGATTGAGAAATTCGTCGATCGCATCTCCAGCGTCACTGCCAAGGCGTGCCAGTAAGCTTGCCCGACCGCTGCGCTCACCAGCAGCCGGTGTGACCAAGACATGTGCAAACAGTTCATATGGCGGCGTAAAATCAACTCGTGCCAACAATCCTGCCAGCCAGTTACGGGCTTTCGCAAAACGTGAATCGTCTGTTGCCAATTGACTGAGACGTTGCCATAGGCTGTCGCGACCACGGTCCCAAGCGAGTTGAAATAGATCGTTATCATCAAATCCGATGAACGGACCTTTGAGCACTGTCGCAAGCGTCAGGTCATCTTCGGGCAACAGAAGAAACCTACCTAATGCCATAAGATCCATCGCCGCGAGTTGCTCAGTCAGCACCATGCGATCTACGCCAGAAACAGGCACTTCCGCGCCTTTAAGCGCCCGTACAAGCTCCTCGACAAATGCCCCACGACGCCGGACCAAAACGACAATATCACCGGCGCGGACCGGTCTGTTGCGAGACTCCAATACCTCCGTACCGATCCACTCCCTGATACGCTGCGCTATCGAATTCGCAAGCCGCGACCGCGGACTATCCTGCGGTCGATGTTCGACGGGAAGCGTCCAGGGCTCGTCATCCTCGGTCTCCTTTGGCACCGCAAGCGGCCATACTTCAACGCGGCCCGCATGCCCGGAGCGGGCCGCAAAATGCTGCATCTTCAGTCCGTCTTCGAGCACGCCGTCAGCAGCAATTTCATCATTGAAAACAGCGTCGACCGCGCGCAGTACAGCCTCTGTCGAGCGGAACGACAACTCGAGATTGACATCAAACCACTCTGCCTTTGCGCCGATAACGCGGCTTGAAAAATACTCGCGCATCCGTCTAAATGCCGCCGGATCTGCTCTTTGGAAACTGTAAATCGACTGCTTCACATCGCCGACAGCAAATATCGTGCGCGATTCTCTATGAGCCCCCTCGCCAGAAAAAAAATCGCCTGCAAGCGCGGCTATAACAGCCCATTGCTCAGGGTTCGTGTCCTGTGCCTCATCAATGAGTATGTGATCGAGCCCACCGTCGAGCTTGTAGAGCACCCATGGCGCTATGCCAGGTAGCTCTAATAGCCGACGAGCCGTGAGGATCAAGTCATCGTAATCGAGACGAGCCGTGGTCGCCTTCTCCGCCTCGTAGGCATCGATGAGTGCCTCACCCAGGCGCAGCAAGGATGCCGACGCATGCGACGTAATCTGCGCACGGCGTCGCTCCATAAACTGGACGAGACGCTCTGACTCTTCGGCCAATATTGAGTCCGCGGCCGGAGCAGCAGCACTCGCACTTTTGCTGATCAAACGTGCGCGGGGCTGAAGCTCCTTCGTCAAATAGCAAGTGGCGTAGTCGTCGAAGGTCTCTAAGCGTTGTTGCTGATCGGAGTCGATCCAGTTGTCGATAGTTTTGCCTCGCGGCTGATCAGATTTCTCGCTTCCTTGGGCGAGTGCCAGCGCTGCATTCTTGAGGCCACTACGATCAAATGCTGCATCGTCGCTGGCCGCAGCGAGAAGAGTACGTTCGTCGACCGACATATCAGCGCCAAGTTGTCGAAATATCGCATCAATTGCTGCGTCAATACCGCCCGGCTTGCTGAGCAATTGCTTAAGGCGTCCTCGCTCATTGGCAAGCACTTGCATCAATTCCGCAAACTGGTCCTCACGGATGTGTTCGGTAATGTTTGCAAGTGCATCCGCAATATGGCTCCGAGCGCCGCCGTTATTTCGTGCCGCTATGAGGACTCTGTCACGCGCAACTGCAAGCAATTCCGCAGCACTTCGCTCATCCATCACCTCGAAGTGAGGCGCTATTCCAGCTTCCAATGGAAAGCGTGCGAGGAGCGACTCGCAGAAACTATGGATGGTCAGGATTTTCAGGCCGCCTGGCGCATCCAGGACATATGCCAAAAGTCGCCTGGCATGCGCTATTTTGTCGGCATCAGGTTGCCTCCCTGTCAGCACCGCGATAGCTGAAGCCAAAACATCATCAGCGCTCGTTGCCCACAACCCAAGGGTCGCATTGACACGAATTGCCATCTCGGTTGCCGCGGCCTTGGTGAATGTCAGGCAAAGGATACGCGACGGCACAGTTCCGCCCAGGAGCAATCCCAACACACGGTCGACCAATACTTTTGTCTTGCCGCTGCCTGCGGACGCTGCCACCCAGATACTGGCGTTAGGATCTGACGCGCGTTGTTGTTCATCAGTCGGACTATCCAGGGCAATTTCGTTCATAGCCCGGCATCCTCGGCGCCGATAGACGACCATTCCTGCACTCTGGCAAGATGTAGATAGTCGTTGTAGCGCATGGCGCGTATCGGATTTGGAACAGCCAGGTAGGGTGTGCTCTCATCATCGTAGACGGCAACAAGTCGACGCAGTCCCTCTAGCGCATCAGCCGCCAACTGCGTTGCGTCTCCGCCGACGCGTCGCACCTCACCCGCTGGCTCACCACCCGTTAGACGCCAATAGGCAAGATCAGAGATCGTTGTGGCCTCAGAAATTCCTGGAAAGCCTCCCGCCGCCGCGATTGCGGCTTCAAGTGGGAGCTGAGGCGAAAATCCGAGCATAACTTCTAAATTTGTCGGCACGGCGCCGGTCTTGTAATCGATAACTGTGTGGTGCCCATCTGTGCCGAGATCGATCCGATCCGCCGTCGCTGTCAGTGTGAAAGGGCCAAATGGCGCGTCGATCTCAAGCTTACCTTTTACTTCAACGATAGACCTTTCAATGGCCTCTGCCCTGCTTCGTTCCTGTCGTAGAAACCATTCAGCAATACGCTCAAATCGTGGCCACCAGAAGGCGCGGACGGATGGCTTGCTAAGGGCTTGTCCAAAGGCGCGCTCACCATGTGCCAACAGTCTTGCCAGGTCACTTTCCTGAGGAGGACCCATTTCTTCCTTTAGAAAAGATTCCAGCGCTTCATGAATGAAGATGCCACGCTCCGCCGCACCTGGATCGGCCTCAAGCGGATCGATCGGTACGAGACCCAAAATGTATCGTGCATAAATTGCGTATGGATCTCGGATCCACGTCTCAATGCGTGTCACCGAAAGCCTACGCGGCCGCGCGTACAGCGGTGGCCGCGGTGCTGGCGCAGCTATGCGCAATGGTTTCTGCGGTAGGTTGAGGGCACGGCACCAGCCTTGCCAATTTGATGGCCTCAACACGTTTGGGTCGAGACCGGAACCGACCAGCACCGTGTCAAGACGCACGAGCCAACGTGAGGGAACGGTCGGCGTCCCATCCACCTTCCGCGCGCGCGTCAAGACGACTTCATCAGCACAAAAAGCCTGGGCAAAATCGTGCGCGGCCAACCCAATGCGCCGTTCTGGCAACGGCAAGCCGAATGCAGTGCGCATTGGCCGGCTCATCCAGGGATCAGCCGTCGGCTCCGGTGGCCAAGTGCCTTCATTCAGACCGCCAAGTATGGTCAAATCGGCGCGTTGCAACCGCGCTTCCAATGGTCCCAGAATATTAAGGCGGGGGTGACGCCCAAATTTTGGCCGCACGACTTGCCCGGACATGAGAGAATCAAGCAGAGCCGCGTAGGCGCTTCCATGTATTTCAGGCAAGACATCCGCCGATTGGTGCAGCTCGGCAAAAAAGATTGCAAGCGCCTCGCCAGCATCACCGGCCCAAAGCCGTACTGAGCCATCCAATTCGTCACTCGCCGAAAGTAATTCTGTCGCTGCCAAATGAAGTTCAATCAACGCTGAAAATGGCACTGTGTTTTCCATCATCGCCTGCGACAACGGCTGAACGCACCTCTCAAGAATTTCTAGAAGCGCGTTAATCGACGCCACTTGCAACCCTTCAACCCGGTTTGATTTTTCACGGTCAAGAAGAACCGCCCGCAAACCAGCTACACCAGCGCCAGGCCGTGGCCCGCGCAACACGAACTTCTCCAGTTCACGAATTTTTGCCCTGAATACACCCGGTGCCAATCCGCCTACTGCTAACGGATGCTTTAGCAAAGCCAACAATGCGACCGGCGAGAATGACGTCGATGCCGCCTCCAAAATCAATCGAAGAAACGTCCCTGGTGCCGTATCACCAAGGGCCTGACCACCAGAGTCGTCGATCTCGATACCCCAGCGCAGGAGCTCGGCGGCAACTCGTCGGGCAAGGTTGCGATCCGGCGTTACAAGCGCCGCAGTTCTACCTGGAATCTCCAAGGCGTGGCGCAACTTTAGCGCGATGACGCCCGCTTCTTCCCCCTCGTCAGCACAGTCAATCCGTTCGAGCGCCGGTAAAGATGAGCGTGCGAGCGCCGGTAAATTTCGCCAGGCATCGCTCGTCTCCGCAGCCCGCAAAACCTCCGCCACCAAGCGGACACTCTCCCTCGGTGGTTCTAGGATCTCACTCGGCCATTCCTCAACCTGCTCGGGCTTCACACCAAAATAGGTCAATAGACGAACCATCCCGTTTTGCGGATGGGTTTGCTCGCGCGCAATCGCAGCGAGGTCGTCTTCATCGACATCACGCTGCAATCCGGGGAGGACAACGCGACCTTTGGACAGGCCAGCGACTACAGCGAGGAGTTCTGCCGTCGCCGGAATACTCCCAGTCGAGCCGGCGGCGATGACCGGATCGTCCGGTGGGCTATTCGTCCACGCTTCCGCTTGTGCGCTGAGGACTTGGTTTCGACGTTCAGCCGGATCGAGTGCACCGTCGTCCGCCAAAATCGCCGGCCAGTAGTCGGTCAGGATCTTCAGGAAATCCAGCGTCTCTTGCCAATGTGCCGAATAATCCTCTGGAACGAGTGTCGCCAATTCTTCAAATGACAAACGTTCGGTTTGCACTTGATCGAGAAAATGGCTCAATTCTGCCGCTAGTCGAGCTGCCTGATCGAGTGTGATATCTCGATCCTCACGCGGCCACTGCAGGATGAGGCGTGTCAGTAAGAGCTGACGGCGGAGCCCAGGTACCGCCGGTGGTATATCGGGGTTTTCAATCCCAAGAGCTTCATCAAGAATTAGTTGGTCTTCGTCAACTTCACCGATCGGCCGCAGCGCAGGAAGAACAAGTGCTCGACCACCGCCTACCCGAAGAAACGCTTCGCCAATCGCTCGACAGGCACGACGCGTTGGCAGAAGGATGGTGTAACGGCCCAATGCCAGTGGATCGCCACTGGTCTCTTCCAGCACCTGCGTTGCAAGCGCATCAAGAAACGGGCGCCCGGGGCTGATGGTAAATATGCGGCTCACATCAATCATCGGTATCGTATTTCGCCGGATCGCGCATGTAACTCGCGCTCAGCGTAACGTAACTCGTCCGGCGTACCGACATGGAACCATTTGCCATCGTGAACTGTGGCATAGAGACGCCCTGCATTTTCAGCAGCGTCGTAAAGAACGTTCAACGAAAACGGTTTATCGGGTACGTGAGTAAAAAGGCGTGGATGGAGAACCTGCATACCCGTAAACAAAAATGGAGTCTGTTCCCCTGGTCGACACCGCTGAGCACGGCCATCTGGGCTCATGTCATAGTCCCCAGCACCATGATAGGCGTGAACCTCCTTAACCGGATATAGCAGAAGGAGAGCATCCATCTTGGAGTCGGACCACTGAGCCATGATCCTGGTCAGCGCGGGCTCCGCCCCTTCGAGCCAAACCGCATCACTATTCACCACGAGGAAAGCATCTTGCCCGAAATGCCGGAGAGCATCTCTTACACCGCCACCTGTTTCTTGAAGCTCAGATTCTGGCGATAGGGTGAGCCCTGTCCGGTCACGTAGATGATGTTCGAGTTGTTCGCTCAAATAATGCGTATTAACGACGACCTGGGACACGCCCGCCTCAAAAACCCGCTCCAGCACGTGATCGATTAGCGGCCGGCCAACCAACTCAACCAAAGGCTTGGGACGCAGATCGGTCAATGGGCGCATACGCGTGCCGCGGCCAGCGGCCAATATCATTGCTTTGGTGATGGCGATCACGAAGCCTTTTCAGTCAACGCGTGCGGTGTGATTCGCTCAACCGTCGGCAACTCACGACCCAACCATGCCTCGATCGACGCCAACGCGGGGTGCGCGAGATCACTATGCAACCATTGCCACACCCGGGGGAGATGGGCGAGGTAGTGAGGCTTTCGGTCGCGCCGATCAAGCCGCGTAAAAATACCAATGATCTTCATGGCGCGCTGCGCACCCATTACCGCATAGGACGCACTGAAAATATCGTGATCGAGTGTCGAAAATGCATCAAGGTAGCGACGGATCAACCGCTTTGATAACTCTGGAGAGACATCGCGCCGGGCATCCTCCAGAAGTGAAACGATATCGTAGGTGACGGGCCCGAACACAGCGTCCTGGAAATCAAGCAAACCGCACGCCCTAACGCCTTCCCTGTTTTTGAGAACCATTAAATTATCTACATGGAAGTCACGCAAGACGACGCCATTCGGAACTTTGCGAGCAATTGACAGAAGTGGCTGCCACAACTCCAAAAATTCGGCACGTGCCGCCACTGGTAAATCTGCGCCTCGGATCGCCGGTAGATACCAATCCACAAACAAGGCCACCTCAGCAAGAAACCTTGTGTTGTCGTATTCGGGAATCGGCTGACCCGGTGGCAATTGCCTATGTAGGCCGATCAAAACATCTAAAGCCAGCGTGTAGAGCGCATCTTCGTCAGCACCCTCGGAGGTCAATATTCGAGTATACGTATCGTCACCAAAATCCTCAATCACGGCTAGACTGCCGGACTCGTCTTTGGCTAAAATTTCCGGCGCGCTGTATCCGAATTGAGACAACAACTGCGCGATCCCTATATAGGCCTGAAGATCTTCGCCGGGGGGCGGCACCTCCATCAGTATCGCGCTTGTGTTACCGAGTGACAGTCGCTCGTAACGGCGAAAAGAGGCGTCGCCGCTTAGAGGCGAGCGAATGGCGTCGGCCCATCCAGCAACTTCCAAGAAACTCTTGATCTGCGCGTCGCGCTTCATTTGATGTGCAGGTCCGCAAGACGCTTCAACCAGTCACTGACACCAAAAAGCGAAACGCGGCGCGCATCTTCATCGGCACAATATTCGAAAACAATTTCGAGCCGGTCGCTCGCAAGTGCGGCACCTAATCGCTCAGGCCATTCGATCAGAACCGCACTGTCGTGCCGCATCTCGTCAATTCCCAACTCCGACGCTTCATCGGCGGACTTGAGGCGGTACAGGTCGAAATGCCAAATACTAAATGTCTGGCCCTGATAGTTTTGCGCTAACGTAAAGGTAGGGCTTGGAACTTCTGTATCAGCTGCACCGAGGGCACGAATTAGCGCACGCGCGAAAGTCGTCTTTCCAGCGCCGAGTTCTCCTTTAAGAGCAATGACATCGCCCATCCGCAGAAGGGGTGCAAGCCGTTGTGCAAAAAGGCCCGTGGCTTCTGCACAAGGCAAATCGTAACGAAGCTGCATGACAAGGCCGGCGTCGGTAGCCATGAGCATGGTTGTACTCGCCGCTGGACTGCCACGGCAAGCCTCAGCGGCAGCACTCAAAGTCTGTCGCTCAACACACCGTCCCGAATTTAATAGCGATAATAGTCCGGCTTGTAGGGTCCGGCCTTATCCACACCCAGATAGTCAGATTGACTGGTGGTAAGTTGCGTCAGCTTTATACCGAGTTTCGACAAATGGAGTGTCGCGACCCGTTCATCGAGATGCTTTGGCAAAACGTAGACCTTATTTTCGTAATTCGAATGATTATCCCAGAGTTCGATTTGCGCCAAAACCTGGTTTGTGAAACTGGCGCTCATCACGAAACTCGGGTGACCCGTTGCACAACCAAGGTTAACGAGGCGACCTTCGGCAAGAAGAAGAATGCGTTTTCCATCGGGAAATTCAATTTCATCAACTTGAGGTTTGACGTTATGCCATTTCATATTGCGGAGGCCGGCGACATCGATTTCAGAATCGAAGTGGCCGATATTGCAAACGATCGCGCGATCCTTCATCTGACGCATGTGATCGACCGTAATGACGTCCAAGTTGCCTGTTGCCGTTACGAAGATATCGCCGGTCGCCGCGGCGTCATCCATGGTGACTACTTCATAGCCCTCCATCCCGGCCTGCAATGCGCAAATTGGGTCGATTTCCGTAATCGCCACGCGGGCACCCTGTCCTCGCAAAGCAACTGCACACCCTTTGCCAACGTCGCCATAACCGCAGATCACGGCAATTTTTCCCGCCAGCATAACGTCCGTCGCCCGCTTGATACCGTCGACTAAACTTTCACGGCAGCCGTAAAGATTATCGAATTTTGACTTTGTGACGGAGTCATTGACGTTAATAGCCGGAACCTTGAGCGTCCCTGCCTTAGCCATTTCATATAGTCGATGCACACCGGTTGTCGTCTCTTCCGACAACCCCTTTACGTCATCGAGCAAAGCCGGATATTTCTCGTGCATCAGAAGCGTTAAATCGCCCCCGTCATCGAGAATCATGTTAGGCGTCCATCCATCCAGCCCTTCAATTGTCTGATCAATACACCACCAGAATTCCTCTTCCGTCTCCCCTTTCCAGGCAAACACCGGGACGTTCGTGGCAGCGATTGCTGCCGCTGCATGGTCTTGGGTTGAAAAGATATTGCAGGACGACCATCGTAAGTCTGCGCCAAGCGCGGTCAGGGTTTCAATGAGCACCGCCGTCTGAATCGTCATATGCAGGCAACCTGCGATACGCGCGCCTTCAAGAGGTTTTGTTGCCGCAAACTCTTCACGCAGAGCCATCAAGCCAGGCATCTCCGTCTCGGCAATTGCGATTTCCTTACGACCCCACTCAGCAAGCTCAATATCGGCCACTTTGTAGTCATTCATTGCAGTCATCCGAACGTCTCCGTTTTATAAATATGTGCTGGCGACTTCGCTTAAAGCCGCCAATTAACGCCAACTGCCTTCAAGAATTGATCCAAGAAACGCCGGCAAACCATGACCTCGAACAATGGTATAACACCTGCCAAATCGCCTGCAAGAGAAATATAAAGATTTCTTTATATAATTCTTGTTAGCCGTTCTTGGCCGGCGTTACATCACCTCGAACTCATAATTGTCCGTTGGCCTAAATCATATTCCGGCCCGCGCCACTATCGATGTCGCGATGGCTGAGATGATAGCGCCGGCCTTCCTGAGTAAGCCACTTCCCCAATCGCTCGGTCACGAAAACTGACCGATGGCGGCCTCCTGTGCAGCCAATTGCTATAGTCAGGTAACTCTTGCCTTCTCGCTCATAACGCGGAAGCAGCCGATCCAACATCGCAGTGAGGTTGTCAAAGAAGGGTACAAAATCGGAATCCCCAGCGATCACAGCGGCGACTCTCGAATCGACACCCGTAAGCTGCCGCAATGTCACGTCGTAATGGGGATTAACGAGAAATCTTACGTCAAATACTAGGTCTGCATCGCGTGGAAGTCCGGCGCAATAGGAAAAGGAAAGAACAAAAAGCCCAAGCCCTCCCGCGTCTTCAAGCGCGAATCGCTCCGCCAACTGTTCCTTCAGCTCTCGTGTATTCTTGTCTGTCGTGTCGATCAAAACGTCGGCACGATCACGCAGGTTTTGCAGCAACCGACGTTCCAATCTAATGACATCAGGCAACGGTCGATCCGCGCCCAACGGATGCCGACAACGGGTCTCCGTAAACCGCCGAGCGAGCGCCTCATCTTCACAATCGAGAAACAAAATTTTTGCTTGGAGGTCCTCCAGGACAGATTCAACGCCAAAGTCCCGCGTACGAACGTCAACGCCAATGGCGATCGGTCGCTGTCCAAAGAGATCGCCGGACCGAACTAAGCCCCTGAAGAGTGATAGCGAAAGGTTATCAACTGCTTCGTAACCCATGTCCTCCAAGGCCTTCAATGCAGACGTCCGCCCAGCACCAGATATGCCGGTTACAAGGACTGCTCTTCCTCGAGAAATGTCCGAGTTACCTTGCTCCTCTACAATTTTAAGCCGACCTCGCGCATAAGCTTATTCTCTGTCATCTCCACCAAAAAAGACACTGCCAGCCTGCACTCCGCTTAGTCAGCCCTCAAACAGAAGGAAGGCAAACGACAAAGCGAGCGCCGAGAACCGTGCCATCGACATCGCAACGGTTTTGCGCACGAATCGTCCCACCATGGGCCTCGACGATCTGTTTGGAAATCGAAAGTCCGAGCCCGGAGTGTGTACCAAACTTCTCACCGCGCGGACGTTCGGTATAGAACCGGTCAAAAATCTCTTTGAGTTTGCCTTCAGGAAAGCCTGGGCCTTCATCTTCTATTACGACTTCAACATTGCGGCCAGTGCGTGACGCCTTGACCCGGATGGCGCCACTGGGCGGCGAAAAACTCGTGGCGTTTTCAATGAGGTTGTGAAAAACCTGCATTAATCGATCTCCAATCGCATTGACCTTCAACTCTCCGTCGTCGACAAACTCTACCGATACCCGTGGCTGCCCGGCGTCTACTGCCGAAGAAAATTTCGGCAGCATGGCAAGCATTTGCGCCACATCGACCGGCTCTAGCTCTGCCCGGCTTAACTCTGCGTCGAGCCGTGATGCATTGGAAATATCACTGAGCAGACGGTCGAGCCGCTGCACGTCTTCGACAATAATTTCCAT
>Ga0302135_10000827_pt1 | contig 18627 bp, 11 predicted proteins | sample CBN3_surface_MG_FD_203119 | JGI IMG/M metagenome (GOLD analysis project Ga0302135, IMG submission 203119) | Marine microbial communities from Western Arctic Ocean, Canada - CBN3_32.1 | ecosystem: Environmental > Aquatic > Marine > Oceanic | place: Canada: Western Arctic Ocean | collected...
TTTAAATACCAACTCAGTAGCATTATTATCAGCGGCAAAAGTACCTTCAGCCACAGCTAGAATAGATGCGCCAACCAGCAAAGCATCAGTGCCGCTGGCCTCGTTAGGTGCGTTAAACGTTATGCCACCAAGAACAGAGCCGTCAGTAATTGTGGTGTCGCTAGACTGTAATACAACTAATGCGCCGTCGGATGTTTTTGCTGTTAGGTCACCCTCAGCAATTAAAGCACCCAGCGTCACAGTATTATTGAGCGTCATGCCAGCACTGGTCGTTGTTAAGCGAATAGAATTGTTGTGAAATAGTTTTGTTTGGTTTGAGTCAGCATAAAACAGGAAGGCACCATCAGCAGCATAAAGAGTTGTGCTACTTAATGCAGTAAATCCACCTGCCGTTGACAGCTTTCCAGCAAACGCTGCGGTGGAATTTAGCACGCTACCCGACGCTTGCGTCATGGTTAAATTAACAACTTCCGACCCGCCATAGTTATTACCAAAGGTCAGTGTTTGCACTGGACTGTTTTTGGATTTAATTGTCCAATCATCTCCATTGTCGTCGCTGTTATCCGCCGCTAAAGTAAATGATGCATCGGCTCCATTTACCGCAGTGATTGTTAATGATGGACTAAGTGTGACTGCGCCGCCGCTCGTAAGCGAAGCAATACTGCTGACAATATCGCTGGTCGCCAGTAAATTTAGGTCGGTAACAATATCGCTGGTTGCTAAAACATTTAAGTCAGTAACAATATCGGAAGTTGCTAGAACATTTAGGTCAGTAACGATGTCACTTGTTGCTAATATGGCAAGGTCAGCCACAACATCAGTCGTTGCTAATATAGCAAGGTCAGCAATAGTTGTTGAATTCCCAAGCAATCCCATCGCGGTTACATTTGCAGAAGTTCCGAGGAGCGCCATGTCTTCTACAATTGCAGCCGTACCAAGAATGCCAAGGTCAGTAACAACAGTACTTGTACCCAACAAATTAATAGCGGTCGTAACATCAGCTAGTGATTGAACAGCAGTTATATTTGGGCCAGCTTCAACAGCGCCAGTAGATGCATTAAAGCCAAGCACAGTGCCTTTGCGAGTAGCAACAGCAGGTATAACCAAAGAAACAGCAGGATCAAAATCACTGATTTGCAATGCGCGATCAGAGCTATCTTTTAAATCAGCAGAAATAGCAACGAAACGATCAAGCTCAGTATTAAGTGTGGATATTTGAAACGCACCAGAGGACGGAAAGTCAGTTGTTCTCTCAAGGCCAATGTCTCTAGTTATAACTACTGTACTACCACCAGTTGCCCCCGTTACTGAAAGAGCAACAGCACCAGTTGAACCATCCCCACCAGACACAGCATACTGACCAGAGCCAGAACCCAAGACCTTTGTAGCCCCATCAACATATACATTTAAATCAGCAGAAGCAAAGAACTCAAATGATACTGTAAATGATGTTGTTGTTGCGCCTTCGCTCACCGTATAGGATACCCTTGGCGAGTTGGTAGATAGGTTAATAGTCATGTGGCACTCCTTTCGGCCCTGCTACCAGCACATATAAAGCATAGCAACGCACAATTAAAAACGGGATATAGCATTAGTAGTTTCATTCATTTGGTTCTTCCAAAACCACATTCTGGCAAAAGGTAAAGACCGAATAACTTGCTTTGATCCCTCTCCATATTCACCATTAAGGAACTGTCCAACACCTTCCGCATAGTCTGTAGTTATGCTTACACCAGCACCAGCTACACCAGTAGCAGCATCTAGCATTCCCATTGGTCCTTCTCGCGGCGGGAACTTTGGGTTAAGCATACCACCACTGATATTAGGACCACCAAGGGCAATAGAAGTAGACATAGAAGTGTAGAACAAATCACTATATAGAGCCATAATACCGCTCTGATCAAACGACCTAGCAAACCGATCCTCCCATTCCATTTTATCCCATGCCCACTCTGGGGTCTTAAGCATCAAAGATAGATAACCAGCGCCAATAGCTGTAGCCAATCCACCCCATCTGTTTTTCATCTGCCCTTGCATGAATGATCCTGCAACCTTGTTAGTTGCAGCAAGTGCATAACTATAGAATTGAAAAGGTAAGCCAAGAAGACCACTCTCAATGCGTGCGTAGCCCCTTACACGGGCGTCTTCCTTCATGCCAAACTTACCAGCAACATTCATTGGAATATAAGCAACGCCATCTACAATGATTGGCTTATCTGCTGGGGTTCCCATCATAATAGTATTAAGTGCGCCACTAGATAATGCTGATCTAAAAGCTGTTAGAGTTTCTTCGTTTACTTTTGGCTGCTCAGAATGACGCTCATAAGCCAGCTTGTTAAGGACATAGTCAGCTTTATCAAACTTAACTTGCCTATCCTTAAGGAAAATCAGAGCGTTTTGATCTATTCTTAATTCATAGTTCTCAAGCGATTCTATCTCTCTTAGGGGTATAGTTACATCGCCAAGAGCATAAGGTGTCTCTGGTCTTGCTGGCCCTTGTATTGGCTTTACCTGCAATGGCCCTTGATATTGAGTCTTTAATAGCTTTCCGTGAGTAAGCTCATGGTAAAGAATGAACTCTAAGAAATCATTAGGTGTTTTAATTACATCTAGGTTTTCAAGCACAAACTTTCTATGGACATAACTACCAATGCCACCACCAATAGGTTTTTCTACATTTTTATATTGTTCAAGATCAGCAAGTCTTTCCTCTGGCGTCATGCTGTCTATACTTTTCCTAAAGTCTTTATACGCCATAAACGCTTTTTCTTTATCAACGAAAACTTTAGGCGGAGAAGTAACGTTACCTAGCTTATCGTACTTAATGTATTGATGCAGCCCCATAGCATCAGGATAATCACTCCTAGCAAATGCACCACGAACCTCTGCTGGATCAGTTATAATTTGACTGACATTAAACTCCTTGCCAAACAAAGAAGTCAATTCACCATCTGTTAAGTAAAATAAATTATGAGCAGTAAGATCAGCATGGCCCATATCAAAGCCCTCTGACCTTAGTATCTCTTTATTAAGCATAAAGTTAGCGTAGTCTTGTGGTGTAACAAACGCATCTTCAGCCATAGGAGTAGAACCCTTAGTCCAAGGCTTAGAAGCAAAAGAATCTTTTATAAAATCAGGATCAAAAAGTATCTGGTTTTTACGCACAACAACAGGAAGATACTCACCGTCCTTTGTGTATGACTTGGTTTCGCCGTAAACTTTCTTGCGATTGGTTTCTGGCATTGTATAGCCGCCCTCCCAATCTTTAGTGTTAGGCAAATAGAATGGATTACTAGGATTGCCTGTACTTTGGTGAGGAGCAGCAGCAATGTTTAATGCCATCTCTTCGCTAATACCATAGCGCAGCAAATACTCTTTGTTCTGCTTAGAAATAGTGCCGTTCTTCCACGCTATAGAGTCCTTGATTATAACATGGCCACGAATGATTGAATCTAATGTTTTGGCAAACTGGGTAATAGGCGACAATCCATTGGCAATGTAGAACGCATTCTTCATCATGTCGTACTTAGTTGTAGCTCTTGGATTGTTGCTAATGTCATCAATCATACGAATGGAAACATTACCTTGAGCCATTTCCAAAGCCTCACCAGCCCAATTCAATTCCTTACTATCTAATCTAACACGCTCATTAGAAAGTATTTCAGTTAATCCCCTAAGAACATCACCTAATTCATGCTCCATAACAATACGACTAAAATCAGGAATCGCCGAAAGGCCAGCACTGCCAAGGTAGTTAAGTTGTGCAGCCTCCTTCATTACAAATGCAGCCTTGTTATCCCAACGATCAGGGTCGGTCTTCATGACCGAAGTAACCACACGGTCATACATATGAATAAAATCTCTGCCTACTTTGTTAATGTCACGCTGAGAATGCCCAGCCTCCATCATCTCAAGCCGCACATCCTCTAGCATCTCATCAAAGTCTTGCCCGTCAAACATCTTAGCAAACTCATAGCGTCCGCCTGTTTTGTGAACGTAAGACTTCATAGTATCTATAGGGTTCTGCACCATGAACTCCCAAACCAAATGGTTCGGTATGTCTAAGCCTCTGTGCTTTAAGTGCATTGATTTGCCAGAGCCAAAGAACTCATCGGCATCTTCTGTAGTTTCGTTAAGTATCTTACTTACAGTGGCCTTGGCCCTAGCATCAGTTGCAGTCTTATTACTGTCTAACCTTTGCTTTACTATTCTACCGCTCTTATCTCTAACGTAGATAAATGGGTTATCCCCATACCATTCAGAAATTATCTTCTCAAGATCCTCTCGTCTGGCCCTAACAGTTGCATGATCAAAGTATCTAGGGCTAAAGAAGTCTTCATTAGCAGGTGTAACGTTAGTTTCACCATCAGCAATAGAATCTAAGGAATCTTGCAATCCCTCTCTGCGCTTAGTGGCTCTAGTCATTTGACTGCGAATAGATGCAACAGTCATTTTCTTATACTTAAACTTAGGATTAGATTCTATTTTAACCAACCTAGCCTCAAGATCAGCAATCCTGCCGTCAACTTTAAGAATGTCTGAATCAAGTTTATTCTTATTACCTATAAGGCCTGTCTCTTGTAGGCGCTGGCCCCATACGTCATAGAAATCATCTAGCACCTTACGAGCCGCAACTTCCACCTCAGTCTTAGGTTCTTCTTTAAAGACACGCTGCCTGTTAATCTCAATTAAGAAATCATTGTAAGTCTGTTGTTGACCGCTGCCAAACTTAGACTCAAAAGCAACTGTTTTTTCTGTAAGGTTCATACCTGCGCGGCGTTTAACAGGTGTACCTATAGATAACCCCCACAACTCAGTGAGTTTAAAATCAGCCTTAACCCATTCGCCCTTGAGAGGTGCCATGCGCTGATACACAGAAGCACCTAGCGTCTTGCCCATAGTATGCAGGTTTTGCAGCAAAGCAGAATCAGATGCCATACGACTCATTCTTTCCTTAACAGAATCAGGTATAGCAGCAGACAACACCCTGCGAATAGGCGTAGAAAGATAGATAGGGCCAGTACCACCAGCCGCTATAGCATAGGGGTCTTTGCCTACAGTATCTAAGTTTCTTACGGCAAGCTCAGAAGTGAGGGACTTTAAACGTGCTGCATTCTCTGGTGATAAAGCAACAGGCCCATTCGGACCAACACCAGATTGGCGCAAAATTGTGATTGAACCATTTATACTAATAGTAGTTTCACTTTCGTATTGCTTGCGTATTGGTTTTGATCTGGCCGCAGCAAGTTCCTCATCTGATAATGAAGCTAAGTTCTCAAAACTTTCAGCCCGCTCGGTTGCTTCTATGTGAGCCTTATTGTGCCTAGCCTCTGCCAATATGCGTCTGTTCAAAGGTACACTAAATGCACCACCAAAAAGCAAGCCAGATACCGCAGCCATAGCAGTATTACTAACGCCCTCTTCCATTGTTTGTAATGGATCAATTGCAGACCTAGATACTTCTAACCCTGCTTGCAACGCGCCGACGCCAGCACCAGTGCGCAATGCAGACTTAACTATACCAATACCAGCGCCACCAAAAGGAAGAGGGATTAAGTTAATAGGATCAAATAAGCCAGCGCCAGCTTGCGCCCAGAAACCAGAGTTAGCTAAGACTCTACGATTGGCTATACCATCATTTATGCCAGCCTTCATATCGGCCATATGCTGTTGGTTCTGGGCAAAAACTAAAGTGTTAAAGTATGGCTGATACTCTTCCTCAATATCATTTGTAGAATTATAGTTTTGATCAACCTTATATCCGTGCTTCTTTCTAGCCTTATACGCATCTATAAAAGGCTGGTAGGCAATACTATTCATTGCACCTACTGTATCTGAAAAAGCTATAGCTTGCTTAAACTCAGGCTCAAAGTTTTCTGTAAAGTTAGTAGTGGGAAGCTGTGTTATCATTGATTGCGCCTTGCCATTAATGCTTCTGTAAGGCCCGGATCAGACTCAAGTAATGAACGCCCAAATGCAGGAGAACCTTCTACTAGACCCTGTTCTTCTTCCCTTGCTTTTGCGTTTTTAATTAAATTCTCCATTACCTTAGACTCAGATAATTGCTGAAGCCCTAACTCTTTTCGTATCTTATTTAAGTATGGCTCTTTGCTAGTAAAATACATTGGCTCGTTATTTTTAGTCTTAATTGGACGGAATGAACCAAACTCGTTCATTTCCATAGCTTGATAATAAGCAGTACCATCGCTACTCTTTTCTATTGGATGAAGAAATGCTTCACCCGCAGTAAATCTATTGCCACTAACAGCTATATTATATGACTGAGTGAGCCTCGGAGCAATTAATGCTGCATACTCACTTGTTATTAATCCACTAGAATTAGCACCAAATGTATAAGGTTTGCCAGTAACAGGATGTTCAGTGTTATTTGCAAATGTAGTAGCTACATGAGCTAAGAACGCATCCCTTACTTGTTCTTGCGGGAATACAACACTAGGAGCAAAGCGACTTTTACTGCCGTCCATATGAGAAGAATCAAAAACGTAGCCGTCAGTGTCAGCAAACTTTTCAGCATACATTGACTTAAGACCTTGAGTCACCGCCTCTGCATTTCCGCCTGTTGCCATCCACAAATGCCTAGCAGAATTAGCAAGCAAGTCTTTTGCTTCGCCAGAGTATTCCTGCATCTCATCGTCTTTACTCATAAACGAAGTGCCGTTATTAAATTCAGATTTCATTCTGTTTTGAAACGCTGGGTCAAAGGAGTTTTCATCCATTCGCAACAGCAAACTTTTCATGTCGTTTATTCCTAACAACTTGCTTGCATGATGTGCAGATTCTAACTTAGATAAAGTTTCCTTGCCTAGTATATCCTCAAACTGCATTAAGAGATTTAGGTTCTGACCATTCTGATCTTTGTAAAATGCTAGGTTAGCAAAGTGCTGCATTGTTAGTGCGACTTCATCATCAGTAAATCTTTGCTGTCCAGCTATGGCAACGCCCTTAAGATTATCTGCAAAGCCTTGAGATATAACTCCACGCATTATATTCTGTTGAACTTGGTGCCTAATCATACCTTGATCTGATGCCATTGCTGCATCAAAACCTGCTTGACCATCAGGTGCCATTGATTCTGGCGATAACATTGCTTCAGATATAGCATTAGATATAGCCGCAGGATCATCTGCATCACCAACTTCAAGGCCAAGGACATTGAGAATGACAGCTTTATCAGCAGCTAGTGCAGTTTCAACATGCTCAACTTTTGTGGTTCCCATATTACCAATTAGAAGCCTATTAGATACAATCTTAGCCGCTTGCTTTCTGTTGTTTTCTTTAACTTTAGCATTTGTTAAAGTATCAATATGACCTGTAATTGTCTCAACATTTAAATCCTCACGAGCAATACCGTTGATTTGTTCAGCAACTCTTTGTGAATACGGGCTGGCATTAGAGTCAATCTTTCTTGCTGCAACCGCTGTCCTTAAATCATTCAACTCGGTTTCATTCATTTGAGAGTAATGAGTATCAACAATACTTTTAGCCCACGCTTTGCGTATCATAGCTTGTTGTATGCGAAACTCAGGGCCACTTAATGCATTCTCTTGAATACCTAAGCGAGAAGACTCAGAAAGAAATAAATCATACGCTCCCTGCCAACCAAGTGTAGCAGCACTATTCAAGGCATCGTTGCCTAATGTAGCAGCTTGAAGCTGAAGCAAGTTATTTTGCCGCTTTTCAAGCGCACCGTTTTTGTTTTTACCTATGTACTGAAAGACATGAGTCATGTCGCCAACAACTAAAGTATCTTCGTTGCTTCTAATTGCCTGCACTACAGCAACTTGAACAGTGGTTAATCCTTCTGTTGAGTCACCGTTTAGTGCACTTAAAAACTTGTCAGATTTCCCATCAGCCAAACCAAGATCAAGTAAAGAGTTTAACCCAGATCGCTGAACTTGTTGACGATCTGATTTAAGTCTAGCAATTGTATATCCCTTTTCGCCATCTTCAAATCTTTTTTCAAATCCAGATTGACGATCTATAACCTCATCACTTAATGCAGCCGCTGCTGCTTGTAACGCATTATGAACGCCACCAAATTTATCAAACGATGTAGGCTGCCCCTCACCGCCAGCAAGCATAGTTAAGTCAGGATTTTCTTGTGCTTGCTGCAAAACACGTTCTAAAAACTGAGAGGCGTAACCACCAAATGCCTCGTTGCTTTGAAGTGTTTCAATCTGTTTCATTCTAGCTAAATTGTTTTGAGAAATAACCAAATTAGCTTTTAATCGTTGCCGCTCTATATTTTCAATATTAGATTTTCTGGCGTCTAATGCTTCGGCAAATCTCAATATATCTGCTGCATTACTATCATCTAAGAAGGCACGATTTCTTTTCTGCGTATCATCTAAACCAGCAGTTTTAGCGCCTAATGCTTCTATTTGATTCGGGGTAAGATCAGGATTGTCCTTAACCATCTGATTAGTTGCTTCTTCACGAAAGCCTTTGTCAGTAAGCATTCTTGGAAGCAACATAAGCCTAGCAGCATTAATATCTTTCTGGCTCAAGGGATTAATATACCTACCTTTTTCAGAATCCCATTGAGGCTTCTGATCTAAAATAATTGAAGGCATAGAACCATCTGTTCCACCAGTACGTAGGTGTAACATAAATCTCTTACGTTGCTCTCCTGTTGGAATCCTAGTAAAAATGTCTTGAATAACGCCTTGAGCAACAGATGTTTTATAGTTTGTTTGATGTGTGATTAACTCAGACAAACTTATTAACTCAGCATCGTATAAAGCTTGCGCCTTTTGCATCTGCTGTTGAGACAATTCAGCGGCCAAACCATAGTCACCTTGCTCCGCAGCATCACGCGCATAGCTAATCCCTTCTAATAGATTGTAGTTAGCAAGTTCTGCTTCTCTAACCCTTGCTCTTGATCGTGCCTGATCCATTAGGTTGATCTGAATTTCAGACAAATACTTCTTGCCATTATCCAAGATGATATTTTTATACTTACCATCAGCAGTTTTCTCTGCTGATTCAGCAATAAAATTACTCATCTGATTTGCAAATTCTGTAGGACTACGCTTGTACTTACTAGCCAGCTCCTTAGCTTTCAATCTAACCTTGCTATCAGCCTCATCCATAAACCTAGCGTCAACAACTTTTTGATAAGCTCTTCGCGCTATACTACCAAAGCCTTTAGGTGCAGATACAGGCTCAACTTTACCTGTCTCCGGATTCACTCCAAGGACTTCCTGCATAGGCGCATCTAACCCAGCCTCAGTGCCAGCTTCTTCCGCAAGTATTTGATTCTCTTGAAACGCAAGTGATGAGATTCTATCAGCGCCTTGCTTAACAGTTTGCCACAATTCAGCCTCGCCCGTATTCATGCGAGTTACACCAATTGGTTTAGTAAAAACCTGTTGTCTTTGACGAATTACAGCCATCTATTTATTCTTTCCAAAGAGTGTTGGTCTATTCCCAGCACGAGCAGTAACATTATATTTATAAATACCCTCGCCAAAACTCTGACCAGCGCCTAGATAACCAGCAGTAAGAGCACTACGACCACGTTTTCTTTCAGAACCAGCCATAGCCGCCGCACTCTTGGCTCTCATTTCAGTATCAGAGGCCAGCCTAGAAATATCAGTAGAGTAAATCTCTTCTTGCCTTTGCATAAAGGCGCGAACACTTCTATCACTTACATCCCTACCAGAAAAAGCAAAGAAGGCCTCATTAGAAGACACTGATTGTGCATAGTCTTGGGACATGGCAAGTGCATTCTGAGCAGCTTCAATCTTACCCAACTCCATGTCACGTTCCATTTGTTGAGCGTTTGCTTCCGCTGCTTTTTTTTGCGATTGGCCTGATTTATATGAGCCAACTCCGCCAATAACAGCCGCAACTAATTGCCAAGACATTAAAATACTAGCTCCGCTATTAAGCCATTAACCTGTAAAGATAATGGTGCTGATTGACTAATGGTAACCTGTGGAGTTCTACCGTAACCCATTAGTCTAAACTCTTTGGGTCCGGTAAATGCAACTCTATCAACAGACATGTCATCTGTAACTTGGCGAATAACCAAGTTGGTGTTATTAACATTGACTGATAACGTAGTGTTAAGATCAACAACAACACTCGCAAGACTTCTAATCTTACCACTAACAGGGCCAGTTTGTGTGTTGGTATCTATTGGATTGGTTACTAAATTCACATCAAACTTATAACCAATCTCAGCAGAGTTTAATAACTCAACAGCACTAACATCAACATTGCCGCCGCTGACAGTAAACTCCCCAAGGTAATCGCTGCCACTAATAACACTAACAACAGCACCGTTTGCAAACTGAGAAGATACTGTAAAAATTCCGCTATTAGTACTGGTAGCCGTATAGGTTTTAGACATGTCGGTGTTGAATCCAGTTTCAAATTCGCACAGAACAATCTTTGTATTGCTTTCATTTGTTGTAGCCAACCTAGTAGTGTCTGAACTTACTATTGATTGCAAGTGACTGTAATCAGTTTGGCGAACTGTAACAATATTCGCGGCTGGATTTGCTACAGTAAAATCAGCATGTGCATTAATAGCAGTGTAGATATTATCAGCAGTAGTATTGTTGCTTTCGTTTGGTCGGAATCCTGTGGACGATGATGGAGATGAGCCAGAAGAAGCCTCAGATGTAAAAGTAACTGTAGTGCCGTCCGCTTTAGTTAGTATTAAAGTAGTGCCAACCGCAATGTTTGCATAATCAGTAACAGTAATTGTAGTTGTTCCATCACCCATGGGAAATGCAACATTAGCAAACACCCTGTCATCTATGGTTACTGTAGAATGAAAGTTACCCTGACTTGTAAACTCTACCCAACCAGCACGTTTCTCCGCTCTGTTGGAATTAAACACAGCCATATTGCCAGCGGAATTTATAACAAAGATATAACTTTCAGAGCGATCTATAGCACCATAGAAAGTATTCATTTCTATAGGAGTGGATATTAAATGCGAAGATAAGGATGAAACCGAAACAGCAGTGTATGCATCTTCTGTATCTGTAAACAAATACTCACGAACAATAGCCCCACCACTTTGAACAAATACAGTAGCACCATCCAGAACTTGAGGGCGAATATGATCACAGCCAAAGGGAGTTTGCCTTATGATCTGTACATTAGTAGGCGTAGTGGGTTTGTCTTGAAAAGACGGAATGTACATCTCGGAAGAAGCAGTGAAGACTTGCAAGTCTCTGTTGGAAACCAAATGTCTAATTTGCTGCACTTCGCCAATACTAGCGGTAAGATGAATTGAATCGGAATCATCTGCATCGCCGGTATCAAAGTTATAATAAGCCGCTGACTTGCTCATCCAAATTGAATCAGGTTGAGCTAATGTACCTGCAAAACATAATCTGTTTTGATGAAAGGTAACGGCAGATGGAAACCCTCTAAGGCTGGAATATGATTGCTCTGCCCAATCCGTAGTGGGTGCAGCAGATGTTATTTTAGGATAACCACCACCATCTATAGAAGCATTAGCAGCGCCCCCAGCAGTAAATGTGTAATGATGATCGTCAATAATACCTGTGATTACTCTAGCGCCATTAAGATTACTAACAGATATATTCCCTACAGCAGAGCATTCGGAAAGCGTAACTGAATCTCCCACCTTCATGCCATGATTAACATGCGTTACTTCTACGGTAGTGGAGCTAATAATAGTTTTAAAAGGATTAACTTTAAGCTGCACAGATAAACTATCTAATATAGTGCCAGTTACTTGAGTGCCTGACTGTACGGAGGTAATTAATATTTCTGAATTATGATAGAGAAGTGTAATGCCAACATGTAGAGATTGTTCGTAATTATCATTTTCATTGTTGGTAACACCAGTATCAAAGTAATGTACGCCAACCTCATTCGTAACGCCAGCAGTTACATTTCCAGCAGGATTACCAGCAGAAGCTATTTGCGTAACAGTCCTAAAGAACTTAGTACCTGTTACAGTAGCGCCGTTTCCCCCAGTAATTGCTTCGGTTTGAGCGTGCATATTTATATTGGTTCCAGTAACAGTAAATGCAAAACCACTATCATTACCAGCAGAAGTAATGGTAACAAGTCTAGCGGCATCAACATTTACTGCGTCCCCTATTTCTGATCCAAATTCAGCATACCCTCTGGATGAGCTTCCACCTCCAAATGTTAGTGCTCCTCCAAGAACTAAATTAGCCCCGTCTCCCACTGCCGCAGAAACGGAAAGACCATCAGGATCAGCAGTGGCAGTGAAGTTGCTGGTTGTTAAAGTAACGCTACCGCTTGTATCGCTAGGAGATAACACAACATTAGCACTATGAAAGTTATAATAAGGTTGATAAATACGCTTGCCATCAGACTTAGTATCAAAGCTAAATTGTTCAGCTATAAATGTAGTAAGGGCTGTTCTTATAACCTCAATTGTTTTGAATGTCGGGTGGCAAATAAACATAACATCGCCAGCTTGAGCAAACGTGCACTCATGAATAATATCATCTGTAAGAGGAAGGCTTACTCCATCTGCCGCAAATGAAGTTGTAGTAATAATTGAAGTAACTACGCCTGTGGATGGGTGAATCTGAAACACCCTAATCTTACCGCTCTGTATAGAAAGTATGTACTGTTCATCATCAGAGAAAATAAAAGGCAGCAGTCTGGATTGTTGTTTCTTTGCGCTGTTGTAGGTTATATCAGCAAACTTATAAATGTGACTAAGGCCAGCACGTTTTATCACGCCGCCTTCAGACCTAAGAAAGAAATTCTCAACCTTCTGAGCCGACGCCGTATATACAGCAGTATCAGTTCGCGATAATAGTGACGGACTAACCTCACCAAACTGAAAGTTAGTTATCGGAATACTTACCTTCTGCATTTAACTACGCCTATTAGAAATAAATCTTGATGTATCCAGCTTACGATTTGTTTGTGATTGAGAGTCTACGCCCCTTGCTTTTGCCATAAGCAATGCAGCCTTTTGATCCATAAGCTGAGAGAGACTTCCATCACGCGCTAGTGATATTGCAAACACAGAAGCAAGCTGAAACTGGACAGACATAATAAAATAAGAAGGCCAGTATTGTTCAAGAACCCTGTACGTATAATCTGCCACAACTTCATCCGAAGCATCAGCATCGCAAAACAAATTATCGCTATAGGTTTGAAACTCAATATTAAATCCATTTACAGTAAGAGCATGAATCATAAGAGAGTTGCTAGGCATTTGATATGACGCTTCATACCTTCCGGTAGGTGCATCACTTAATCTATTTAATACAAGTTGATCTGTTGCAAACCGCCATCGGGTATTAACCAAGGCCGCTTGAGCAACATCTTCGTACATACTAGAGGAAATTAAAGCTTCATTGTTTCCGTCATCAAATGAAGTAATAGGCTCCGCTCCAATAAGAATCAAAGCGCGACTACAAATGTCAACGGGCGAATTGGATGAAGTGCTTGTTACTGCCATGTAAGTAGTAAGGGGGCCGAAGCCCCCCTCCTTTTATTAATCGCCATCGGTTTCAACAACGACTGTGCCATCAGACACATCCACCACTGAACCAGTATTAGTCAGTACAGTTACAAAGTTAGTTGTGGGTACGTTTGTATCCTGCACGATAATTAGATCACGAATGTTTAACATTGCTGCGGCATCATTAAAATACGCTGCGGTGTTAACCGTTGCAATCGCGTCTGCTGTTCGGTACATCCAAAGAGCTGCACCACTGGCACCTCCAATACGATGTAGACCTGCTGCTGCGTAAGCCATTATAAAGTTCCTTTCTTAAGAGTTGTTGTCCAGAACTTCACAAATACCATTGGCGTCAATCGCGACAGCGCCCATAGACATCATGGAGTTGGCTAGGTGAGATGCTTTTTCAGCAACGTAGTTAATCTCAGTAGCAACTTCTGCATTAATACCAAGGCCAACAGATCCTGTATGATAAGCAATATTCTTACCAGCCGTTACAGCAGAAGTAGAGAATACTTTAAAGCCCATGAATTCCTTCATGGTCATACCACCAGCAAACGGTAGATTTGCATCGCCAACATAATCAGATGAAGCAAACTGAGTGATTGCAAACAAATCAGCAAAGCCCTTTGGATGCATTGCTAAATAACGCTGTCCGTCTTCTGGAACGTTATTAACGCCCATAGTTTCAAACAATGATAGTACGTCAGCAATTTCAAGAGCCGAGCTAGTATCGTGAATCGCTGTACCACCAGCCGCATCCATAGCTGCATAAATCAACTCGTCAGTCTTACGACCAAGAGCAGCAGCGGCGGATTGAGCAACAGCTTGACGCTCGTTGATATTAGTCTTTAGCTCATCCAGCTTATCAATATACTCAGGAGCATAGTAATCAGCCATAGTTGCCTCAACGGTTGTGTGCGCCAATTCCATAGGAGTGACATTGCCGTTGCGTGATTTAGTAGTGGCTACGCCAGCACCAATTTTTTGAAAGCGAACAACAGACGCCGAAGCGTTTGCAGTACGAACCGTATTTCGCAGTTTAGAACCCATGCGCTGGTATGCCAGATGAACATCGGATTCAAACTGCTTGATGAAGGCTGTGTCAATTGTATTAGCCATTTCAAGAGTCCTTTGTTAAGATTGCATTTGTACTCTGGGTATCCTTCTGCATCCTCAACGTAGGTATCCTTACGGGCTACTCAGTGCATTACGGGCCGTGACAATCAAGCGTAGACATTCTTTTGTTACGAATTGCAACGCACAAAGTGAAGCTCACCCGTATAGCTTTTGATAAGAGTCCTGAACTTGCTTAACATATTGAGGATCGCGTTTCTGCGGATTCCAATAACGCTCGTCCTTTTGCATGGTGCGCAAAGAGTCCTCGGTAATTTGACTAGAGGGAGAAGCTTCGCCAATCATTGAAGGAGTTTTTAACTTCTCCATTATATGTTCAAGCGCCACAACGCCGTCCGCAGTTTCGCACATGCGCTCAATAGCGCCAAGAGTTTCCTCTGGAAAGAATTGATTAGCAAACAAATTAACAGCTTCAATTCTATCATTTGAGGAATCGCCAAGACGCGCAGCTTCCGCTTCAAGATTAGGCTCGTCCCTTCCTAAAGCTTTAGAGAAAACCTCAAGGCCCTTTTCAAATTCCTCCTGCCCAAGTCCGCTATCAAAGGAATGCGAAGACCACCAATCAATGAACTCATTATCAACAGAGTCTTCTGTGCTAATGCTATCGGGAAGTAAGTAATCACCCTTAGTGGCTGGACGATCTGCGTACGCTTCCTTTTGCATTTCCTCTTGCCAAGAAGCCTTTAGGTCTTCTTCTTTTGAACCCAGCTTCGTAGACAATTCATTGTACGCTTTGCCCAAATCCTCTGGCGAGTTAAATTTCTCAGGCAACCAATCCGGTCTATCGGTCTGCGTTTGCGTAACTTCACTAACTGCTTCTGTGGGTTCAGACGGTTCATTGAGTAAAGACTCAGACATTCTTTTTCACCTTGTGTGCATGATTTATTCGGGACTCAATTAAAGCAACAATATATCGCTGGCCTTCTATGTGCCTTAATTCTTCAGTGGTTACATTTGGTCCGTGTACTTGCTGTATTGTTATTGATTTCAAGTACTTAAGGAAAGACTGGCCTGCTTCAGTTGCAAACAATTGGGCTGCAACTAAACTAATTTCCTTGTCTTTATTTGCTTCTCTTGTATAGCCGTCAATCCCAATGTTAGTTTTTGCGCCAGACATTCTATCTCCTATTGCTGTACCGGCGGCGCGGCTTGCTGCTGCATTTGCTGTTGTTGCATTTGCTGCTCTTGCATTTGCTGCGCCATTGCAACTATCTGCTTACGCTCCTCGGGATCACGAATCAACCCGTCAGGTACACCAAACTTCTTAGCAAGGTATGCTGCCGTTTCCTCAGAATTGATTAGAAGATTAAGAACCTCTGGGCCAAAGGTGCCAAGAACAACTTCTAGGAATCTAGCTACAGAGGAAATATCCTGATTTGCTTGGGCTTGTGCCAGCGGAGATGTGGACCTTACCTTAACTTCACGCCCATTAATCACAGGTATTTCTATGCGGCCTTGCTTTTTAAGAATGTAAACAACGCGCTGCAATACAGGCTGAACTAACTCCGCTTGTAATCTACCAAAGGCGGAACCCATACGACGAGATAAGTCCGCCATGCGTTCGGCTACTTCCGTTGCAGTAGCAGGAGTTTTATCAGGATTGCCAAGCATATCATTGTATAACGCTCTCTTAATGTTCAAGCGCATATCCGAAAGTATAAGCTGTGCTACATCAAAGTTACCAGCAGCCTGAATAGGTTGTAACCCACCAGAGCCTATAGCCTTTGGTATAATAGAACCCGGAACTAAAGAGATAGTATCTGGATTAACGACACCATCATCATCCATTTGATATATACCTGAGATAGCCATCTGTGCATTCTCAAGGATTAACTCAATAGTTAAGTTGGTTGTTTTAATCGCAGACAGTGCATTAATAAGGGGGCCACGCCCGTAAACTTCACCAGCACATTTAGCCCAGCGAAAGCAAATAAAAGGATTAGCGCCAGAACCTTTAAGCTCTCGGCTATAAACCAAACTCTCTGTAGTCATACAGAAAGCGTAGCTCATGTAGACTTCTTCGTTCTTGTGGGAGTAATCACGGCAAACCAACTCAAGAATGGTAGTGGTATCATTCCCGCCATTGCCCATTCTGTTTTGAATCTGATCATTTAATTTAGCATCAGGATACATGATTAGTATCTGATTGTATTTGATACCCTTTCGCTCTCTATATATATGATCAATGCGATCATCTGGCCCAGTATCAAGAACAACATGCGGCAAGGGAATAGCTGCGAATCGCACAGGATTCATTGCATCACCCTCTTCGGCCACAAGCACACCAGTACCTACAGCTAAATCCATAAAGGATTCGTGAACTTCTTGAGAGAAGTTAGAGTTCTGCAAAACCTCAAACACGTAATCAGTGACTTCATCAAGATCATTATTAACAGAATCACGCTGTTCTTTTGGAACCTCGGAGCCAGCAGTTAGGTCAGCCCATCGCGCAAAGTTAGGAACGATGCCCGATTGTAATCGGGAGGCAAACTCTTGCACGCCAACAACAGCGGTCTCATCAAAGATTTTATCATCTCGCCGTTGTCCAATGGTTTCTGCATAGAAGGACTCACGTTGCGGAAGTGAATATTCATAGCACTCTTCAAAAAGGGGGATGAAGTTTTCGCGCTTGGCTTTTGCCTTGCCATAATTATCAAAGTAATTTTTAGCTATAGGATCATCTATCATGTTTCAAACCTGTTATAAAAACCAACGCCGCCGCCAGACTTAGAGCGGAGTAAGGAGCGCCTGCCACGAGCGCCACTTCTAAATCTTGTAGACACAGCCTGTTGAATGGCATCTTCAGTAGCCTTGGCTTTTTCTTTAGCAAGATCGTCAGCCGCTTTTTGAAGTGCATCAGACATAGGCTTAGCAGATGGCGCTAGGGCATCAGCCACAGTTCTTTGCTTGTCATCATCACGACTTGTGGGAATTGTTTTTAGTCTAGCCGCTTCTAGGTTTCTTGCTCTGGTGTCTGCCGTTCGCTGATCATATCCACGGATGCCAGCGCGTGGATATGACAAATCCTTATCTATAAGGCCAAGACCCATACCAATATCACTAGCCATACTGCTTGGTATTGCCGCAAGATCTTTTACAAAGCCTGCCCCAAAATCTGAAAGCTTGCTAAGTAAACTTTTCTTTTTCTTTTTGTGTTGAGGCATAAGTATCTCCTAGGTTATCCACCGATAACCACATTAAAAGCAAATCATCAACGCACAATTACATGCGCGCCCATAATCCCTGCCTGCGCTTAGGGCCGCTACGTTTAGCAAACACATCAAAGTCCCGCTTGGCAATGACAGGCTTAGCTGCATTTTGATTGCTCATCAATGCACGACCCTCGCCAGCGCCAAGAAGCTGATACTGCAAGGCGTCATGTATGTGGCTAAACATATTCTTGTCAGGCTTATCTGCATACCGCTCACCAGATACTTCCATGCGACGATACTGATACCCGCCCTCAAAGCCCTTAATAAGCTGAGTGCAACGGCGATCAACTAAGAAGGCGGGCTTGCCTTCCGCCATCTTGGTAAGCTGCGAAGAAACCGACTCAAGCCGCAGGTCCACGGAATTAGATGGGGCGGGGAATGCTCTAAGGCCAGCACCTCTAAGTATGTGGAAAGGGGTAGACTCGTCGGTTTGCGCCCTGAAATCACCCGCAGGATCACCATAAATAATAACTTCAGAACACTGAGAAAACCTAGTAGCAATCTGCTCACGAAGAACCTCCGCAAATCTAACGATGCCCATGTCAAACGCAACAACTTCATCCTGAATAAACCACCTTCCGCGAACCTTCTGACCCATAGTAGCCGCAGGAGTTAAACCAAAATCCAAACCAATGTATAAAGGATACCCAGCGGCTACAGGTATTTCCTCTTTAGCAACGTGTGTGTCAGTAACAAACATAGGGTAAATCGGCTTTCCGTCCTGTATAGAACCTAACTTGTTCATAACATAAACATCTATCCAACTCTTAGTCTTACCTTGAATAAGATTGGGATAGTAAGACTTCATCATGT
>Ga0302135_10000831_pt1 | contig 18573 bp, 16 predicted proteins | sample CBN3_surface_MG_FD_203119 | JGI IMG/M metagenome (GOLD analysis project Ga0302135, IMG submission 203119) | Marine microbial communities from Western Arctic Ocean, Canada - CBN3_32.1 | ecosystem: Environmental > Aquatic > Marine > Oceanic | place: Canada: Western Arctic Ocean | collected...
CAGCCAGACTTTGAAGAAACCAAGCTATTGGCTGAACAAGGAAATGCATTCGCCCAGCACAATCTAGGACTTATGTACGCCAATGGAGACGGTGTGCCTGAGAATGATGTAGAAGCAGTGAGGTGGTATAGGTTAGCCGCCGAACAAGGATATGCATCCGCCCAGAACAATCTAGGACGTATGTACGGCAACGGAAGAGGTGTGCCTGAGAATGATGTAGAGGCTTATGTCTGGTTTTCAGTAGCTGCGGCACAGGGGCATGAGAATGCGAGAGGCAATAGAGACATAGTTTCCGAACGGCTAACACCCGATCAACGCGCACGAGGACAAGAGATAGCTGCCAAATGTTTTGAGTCTGACTATCAGGATTGCGAATGAACAAACTACTAGCAACAATAATACTGCTCTTCAGTTCTTGTTCATTAGTGATGGAGCCCGACTTTTATCGAATGAGTGAGGCTGAACTCACAGCCTACAACCTAACGGTCGCCGGCCCAGAACAGGTAACCTGTATGCAAGTGCCGATTGACAGGAACCAAGATAGCGACAAAATATGCGGAACACTGGAAGAAATTCAGCGTAGCATCGAACCTGTCTTACCCGGTGCAAAAATTAACACTCTACGGGTTTTTTCTCCGATTGAAGGCGAAAAGTCACGAAGCACCAACCCTCCGCTGAAGCCCCCTTTTCGAAGGCCACTTTAATTCGGCAAAAGCTTAATCATGAACAAACTACTAACAACAATAACCTTACTCTGCTTTTCCAAACCTAATCAGCCCCCACAACCGTTACAGTCCAATGCGTATCCACTGGCTCTTCAGCCTTAGATAGCTGCACCCACCCCTGTTTTCTAGTAACCGCCCAGCCAGCACCCACCCTAGGGGCACACCCCGATAAGTCAGGATGGTTCCATTGCACCCGTATACATACTATTCTGGACGAACGATCTGGTATAAAAAGAATCGCAATGAAGCACCTTACCTTAACAGCTGTCTCCGTTCTGCTTATTGGTTTGACCATGAGTGGCACTGCGTATTCTCAGGTTCCTCAAATTGAACGTGATGCTTTAGTCGCTTTATATAATTCTACGGATGGGGATAATTGGGAAACGAAGACAAGGTGGTTGGGAGCTGCTGGAACGGAATGTCACTGGTACGGGGTTACTTGCTCTTCAGGTTTTGTTTCTAGGATTTTGCTTCCTTATAATTCCCTCAGTGGGAGCATTCCTGCTGAGCTAAGTAATCTAACAAACTTAATTAACCTTAATCTTTCTTATAATTCCCTCAGCGGCAGTATTCCTGCTGAGCTGGGAAATCTAACAAACTTAACTTCCTTTCATTTTGAGTGGAATTCCCTCAGTGGCAGTATTCCTGCTGAGCTGGGTAATCTAACAAACTTAGCTGCCCTTACTCTTTCTACTAATTCCCTCAGTGGGAGTATTCCTGCTGAGCTGGGCAACCTGACAAACTTAACTCGCCTTACTCTTTCTAATAATTCCCTCAGTGGCAGTATTCCTGCTGAGCTGGGCAACCTGACAAACTTAACTCGCCTTACTCTTTCTAATAATTCCCTCAGTGGGAGTATTCCTGCTGAGCTTGCCAATTTAACTGCTCTTACTTTCCTTAACCTTAGTACAAATTTTCTGACAGGGCCTTTACCGCATTGGTTATCGGATATGGCTATATACAGTTTGAGTACCACTGACGCTTTTACTTCACCTCTGGTAGTAGCTATTGAAGGAGGCAGTCGCGCCATTGCAGATACCGACGGCATTGCAGGGGAATCGGTCAGTTTTACAGGCACAGCAACTGACAGTGATGGAACGATTGCAACTACTGAGTGGCTGGTCGGGGGTTCTGTCGTAGCCACGGGCTTGACCCCAACCATTGCGCTGCCCAATGGTTCAACCGTAGTCACTTTCAAAGCTACTGATAATGATGGGGTCAGCTCGACAAAAACGGTCACAATTACTGTTGCAACTCCCACTTATACTGTTACTGACGAATGGCCTTCACCCTATAATGGTGTAACGCCTGACTCATCTTTTGGGTTGGCATTTAATAACGTTGGTGTTTTTAATTCGAGTGATGCAACAATCTATGTTTGTTTAAGAATATTCACCGATGGACTTCCTAGTTCAGTCAATGGCGTTAGTAAGTTTGATATAGGGTTAAAAGTAGTGTCTCTATCTGACGTTACAGTTCAGATAACTAAGTCGAGAGAGTTCAACACTATTGGAGCGCTTAATGAGAGCGCCCAAACACCTGATTGCAGCGGTATATTTGAAACAACCACCGGTGTCTATACAGATATTATTCAGACCGACACTAGCGTTCTTAAAACCACGTGGAGCTTAATAGACCCAACCAACTTGATTCTGAAGTTGGACAGCTTTAAGGAACTGACTGCTAACTAGCCACCCCTATTTCCTAGTAACCGCCCAGTCAGCACCCCACCCTAGGGGCACACCCTGATAAGTCAGGATGGTTCCATCACACCCCTATACATACTATTCTGAGCGAGTGGTTTAATTAATATAAGAATAGAGGAGAGTCATTATGAACTGGGATACTTTTCATATATTCAACCTCTGATAGAAATCAACAGTAATTGCTATAAATGCTCCAGTCCACGCCAATTATTGAGACAATATACCACTAATTGGGTGATTATTGATTAAGGCCAATGGCTGCTAGGCCGGCATGAACCACCCTCTCGCTGGCAACCAAATATCTAGAGTCGGAGGGTTAGCTGACCCGTATTTACACGGATGAGTTGGTTAATACCTCGGAGGGTTGGCGGTTCAAAGCACGGCTAATTGAGGTCGACCAGCCTGCAAATCCTTGAGTTATCACAAATTGGCAACCCTCGCTATGGTTTTTACTCTATACCGGGTGGTAGACTGTTACTGGTCGCCTTGCCACAGGGGTAGAGGTGGTATTATGAAGAATGGAGGTTTGAAATGCGGCGCAATATTCTCATTGTAAGTTCCATGTTTGCCCTTTTCGTAGTGCTCGGAGTGGGTGTGCTCAGCACTGAAAATTCTGCAATTGCTCAGTCTCAACTTAAGGCCCTAAGCGACACAGAGTCCCTCGTGCCAATTTACGAGGTTGATGCTAATTGGCCTAAAGTTCCATTGCCGAACAACTGGGTGATTGGAAATGTTATCGGCGTTGATGTGGATGAAAACGACAACGTCTGGATGATTCATAGACCAGCCGCACTAACCAACAACGAAATACCTCTCTATCATAATCCGCCTACAGGCGTGGATTGCTGTATGCCAGCGCCGCCGGTTCTGGTATTTAATCCGGCAGGTGACTTGGTAAATTCATTCGGCCCGCTGGAAGCCGGGGGAGATTTCTGGCCAGATGCCGAACATGGAATCCACGTCGATCATATGAATAATGTTTGGATTGGTGGTGGCGGTACGGGCTCCAGTAATGCCGACTCGGCAGTGTTTAAATTCGCCATCGACGGAACCCTATTGCAGACACTGGGGCGCAAAGGGGTGTTGCCCTACGACAGTAGTTCTCGAGATACCTTTGGCGCACCTGCTGACATCTGGGTAGAGGAAGATGATGAAGAAATATGGGTGGCAGACGGGTACGGCAATCGCCGAGTAATCGTTCTTGATTATAACACGGGTCGTTACAAGCGTCATTGGGGCGCCTACGGAAACGATCCCGTAGATGCACCAACAACATACGATCCCAGTGCACCGCCGTCTGACCAGTTTCGCCCGCCGGTGCATTGCGTGCTCATTTCCGACGATGAGTTCGTTTATATCTGTGACCGCGGCAATGATCGAATTCAGGTTTTTCGCAAGAATGGTGAGTTTGTCTTCGAGCGCTTTATCGCTAAAAACACCACTTCAGCAGGTTCCGTATGGGATATAGAATTTTCCAACGACTCGGAACAAAAATGGGTTTTTCTCGTCGACGGCATTAACCATCGTGTGCGCATCTTACGCCGTAGCGATTTAACTCAGGTGAGTGAATTTGGTCATCAGGGTCGTTGGGCAGGTGGTTTCTATGCCGCACACAGTATTGGCATTGATTCACAGTCTAATCTTTATATAGGCGAGACCTGGGAAGGCAAGCGAGTGCAAAAATTTGCCTACAAAGGCATGGGTTTACCACAATAGATCAAATCAACGTTGTGAAATTATATAGAGGCACGCTCGATAAATAGACTACAGAATTTTAAATATTGGCTACTAAATGGCCACATTAATGGCTTCATAATCTATTTTTTAGCAAAAATTTGTGAAACGCTCACCTTCCCGTTCAAAGGTCTGCATATAGTTATCAGCAGTACAAACGTAAGTTTCAGCATTAGCAGCAACAGAAAAGCAGAGTAGGATTATTGTTGTTAGTAGTTTGTTCATTCGCAATCCTGATAGCCAGACTCAAAACACTTGGTAGCTATTTGTTGAGTTTGTACGAGTTGGCTGGGTGTTAGCAGTTCAGAAATCATATCCCTTTGGTTTTTCCCAGTCTCATACCCCTGCGCCGCAGACACTGAAAACCAGACATAGGCTCTAACATTATTTTGGGGAACACCTTCTCCGTTGGCATACATAAAACCCAGATTGAACTGGCCTCTGGCATTCCCTTGTTCAGCCAAGAGTTTGGCCTCGTCAAACTCTGACTGACCATAAGCTCCTGAAGATAAGAGGAGGATAGTTGCGATAAGGAGCTGTTTTATATTCATACCCAGAAGATACTATAGATATAGGCTGTCAGGTATCGCTTGAGAGACGTAACATGTGCACTGTTATCACTCCAACTGAATGCTAAGCGTCATTGGATAAGCGAAGTCGAACCGGGATCCCGTCGCAGCTTTCGCGACCACCACTAAACACCTCTATCAGCTGATCGGCCCAGCTATACTTTTGCCTACGAAGGTTATGGTAGAGGTCATGTGAGTCTAGATCTAGAGTGCCTTCATAAGACTGGGATTGACCCGCGCGATCTAAAACCACTTCGTTTGAGGTTTTCAGGTGATCCATCCAATAGGACTCTGAACCTCCATGCTCTATCCAGGATGCACCATCGTTATCAACAATCCAAATTCGAATTCGGCTAGACTCGCCATCTTCTTCGGCCCTCTCCAAAGTCACTACTTCTCCCCCGAGCTCAGAAGCGACAATAGGAATTCCAATGAGCAGGACTGGTATTCCAACTAATAGCCCTAAAAACCAATAAACGTATTTCATAGTTCCTGCTTTTTCATGTGTGTATTGAGATGCAGATAGAATTTATTGAAGACAGAACAGCTTCAAACGCGTCCATATCCAAAAAATCAACCTGTCCCCGCCGATTTGAATGCAAGATATTTGCAGGATATTATGGAATTGAAATGAATTAGGACTAGATTTAACGCTCTAACTCATTGATTTAATTGGTCGGGGCGGCCGGATTTGAACCGACGACCACTACACCCCCAGTGTAGTGCGCTACCAGACTGCGCTACGCCCCGATATAGCTCGTTCAGAGAACTTAATACGAATGTGCTTTTTGAAGTTTTTTTTGCAATCCCGCTACAACTTGGCGATAATTTTCTCTAAATCTCGCACCAGCCAATTTAGCTCGGAATTATTAATGGCAGACGCCGCCCCAGGCCCCTCACTCATTTTTTGCCTGGCCCCACCTATCGTGTAACCCTGCTCATAAAGTAAGCTCTTGATTTTACGAATTAAAATGACATCCTGACGTTGATAGTAACGGCGATTTCCGCGGCGTTTCACTGGCTTTAATTGAGGAAATTCGGCTTCCCAGTAGCGTAATACATGGGGTTTTACTGCACAGAGCCCACCAACCTCACCGATAGTGAAATACCGCTTGCTTGGAATGGGAGGTAATTCGACGCTAGTCTTCCGTTCCACCATATCCCTCTACTTTTACCTTCAACTTCTGACCTGGTCTGAATGTGACTACGCGGCGGGCTTTAATTGGGATTTCTTCCCCGGTTTTTGGATTACGCCCGGGTCTTTGCTTCTTATCGCGGAGATCGAAATTACCGTACCCGCTCAGTTTTACCTGCTCATTGCGTTCGAGAGATAAACGGACTTCTTCAAAAAATTGTTCTACGACTTCTTTCGCTTCACGCTTGTTTAACCCTAGCTCTTCAAACAACCGTTCTGCCATATCGGCCTTGGTTAGTGCGCCATCACCATCCGCCATATCAAGAACCCCAACTAATTCCGTAAATTTGCATTAAATTTATCTTCTAGTTCTTTGACACAATTACTAATTATCGAACCTATGTCATCGTCGCTAAGAGTGCGGGAAGGATGCTGCCACGTCAACCCCAAAGCGATACTTTTTTTGCCTTTTTTAACTGCATCTCCTTGATAAACATCAAATATTCGTAAGTTAGTCAGGTATTCTCCCGCATTATCCCTGACATTGTTTATTACGGCTGCCGCGGAAACCTCATCATCTATGACTATTGCTAAATCTCGGCTAACTTCTGGGAATTTGGATAGTGCGCTGGCTACCGGTAAATCTCGAGTTCTGATCGCATCAAGGTCCAGCTCAAATAGGTAGGTTTCGCTGTTAATGCCCAAGTTACGCTGTATTGTAGGATGAAGGCTCCCAATATGACCAATCAATTGGCCATTCTGCTCAACCGCTGCACATTGCCCGGTGTGAAAACAGCCATGACTCACTGCGCTGAAACTGTAAGCTGAGTTACCCCTACTTAGGGACAGCAGAGATTCGATATGACCTTTTACATCATAAAAATCACTTAACTCTTTGTTATTATTCCAATTAACAGGGGATCTTAATCCGTAAATTAACCCTGCTATCTTTGCCTTTTGCTCAATTTCTCCGTCGCGCCGAGTGAACACCAGACCTGATTCGAACAAGCGCATTCGCTCTTGCTGACGGTTCTCATTGTATTTCAAGGTGCTTAGTAAGCCGGGTAAAATGCTGCTACGCATTACGGACATATCTGCTGAAATGGGGTTTTGCAAGGGAATTAAATCATCACCCGGACAAACTAACTCAGCCATGGCCGGGTCAATAAAACTGTAGGTTACCACCTCCTGATATCCCAGAGTCACCAAGTACTCACGGATTCGACCAATACTGGTTTCCGCCTCGGGCCTGGATTTGAGGCGTTGACTCGCCATGCCAGCGGTTTTCGGTAGATTATTGTAACCAACTATTCTCGCCAGCTCTTCAATTAAGTCGGCTTCCAAGCTAACATCGAAGCGAAATGAGGGCACCTCTACTGTTAAAGAGTCCGGGTTCTCAGCAAGGAGTTTAAACCCAAGCCTTGTAAGTATGTCTCTGACCTCTCGCTGCTCTATTTGCATGCCTAATAGCCGGCTTATGGAGCGGTATTTGAGGTTGATAGTCAACGCAGCGGGCAAGTTTCCAATCGCTTCAGTGATCGGGCCAGACTCGCCGCCCGCAATTTCGAGCAGCAATTGCGTACCGCGCTCCATAGCGCGCTGTTGCAATTCATAATCCACGCCGCGCTCATAACGATGTGAGGCGTCAGTATGCATGCCGTAACTACGGGCCTTTCCGGCAATAGCTAACGGCGCAAAGAAGGCGCATTCGAGAAACACATCCTCTGTCTTGTCAGTTACCGCAGTATCCAGACCTCCTATAACTCCCGCCATAGCCACAACTTTATTTTTGTCAGCTATTACTAAGGTATCAGGTGTCAGGCCTACTTCTTTGCCATCAAGTAATGTCAGTTTCTCATTTTTATCAGCGAGCCTAACCTCTATGTTTCCTTCAAGCTTGGACAGATCAAAGGCATGCATGGGCTGGCCTAACTCCATCAAAACAAAATTGGTTACATCAACCACTGGATCTATACTGCGCAAACCAGAGCGGCGTAGCTTTTCCTGCATCCACAATGGCGATTCAGCATTCGGGTTAATATGACGAATTACCCTGCCAAGGTAACGTGGGCATTCATCTTTTGCGATAATATTTACAGAAAATTCATCGGTAAGCGTCGACACCACGGCATCGACTTCAGGTACGACTACTTTCTTCCTAGCCAGTACTCCTACCTCTCGTGCCAGCCCAATCATGCCTAAGCAATCTCCCCGGTTAGGCGTCAAGTCTAATTCAATACTTGTATCATCTAGATTCAGATACGACCTAACATTCTCACCAACCGGCGCATCATCGGGTAGTTCCAGCAAACCGTCAGAGATTTCTGTCAAACCAAGCTCATCGGCAGAGCACAGCATCCCATTGGACTCTATACCACGCAGCTTTACCTTCTTAATCTTAAAAGGTTTTTCATCATCCCTATGAATTTCAGCACCAAGTGTTGCAAATGGCACCTTTAACCCAACACGCACATTAGGGGCGCCGCAGACGACTTGGAAATATTCGGCCCCATCGCTGACCTTGCATAGGCTCAGCTTATCCCCGTCGGGATGCGGCTTTATGGATTCAACCAAGCCAACTACAATACCGGAGAAATTATGCGCAACAGCATTCGACCCATCAACCTCGAGACCAGCCATGGTGAGCTCATCTATCAGTTGTTGAGTTTCAAGTTTAGGGTTTACCCATTCTCGAAGCCATTGTTCACTAAAAATCATAGTCCAAACCTGATAGTTACTGCGTCAAAAGATCAAACGCAAGCCACTACTAATTCTTTAATTAAACAACCGCAAGAAACGCAAATCGTTTTCGAAATAAGTTCTTAAGTCACCTACCCCGTACCGCAACATTGCCAAACGCTCAACACCCATACCAAAAGCGAAGCCATTGTATTTCGATGAATCTATGTTAGACATTTCCAGTACGTGAGGATGCACCATGCCGCACCCCATTACTTCCAACCAACCGGTATGACTGCAAATGCGACAGCCATTGCCACCACAACTTACACAGCCCATATCTACTTCCGCGGACGGTTCAGTAAATGGAAAATAAGAGGGACGAAAACGAACTTCCATGTCTTCTTCGAAGTAAGCACGCAAGAAATCAACCACCGTGCCTTTTAAATCAGCAAAACTGACATTCTCGTCGATAAAAAGACCTTCTACCTGATGAAACATGGGTGTATGGGTAAGATCAGAATCACAGCGATACACCCTGCCAGGGCAGATCATTTTAAATGGTGGTTTTCCATTTTCCATGACATGAATTTGCACAGGCGAAGTGTGGGTTCTCAAAACAGTGCCAGGACTAACATAAAACGTGTCATGCATGGCACGAGCCGGATGATGGCTGGGAATATTAAGGGCTTCAAAATTGTGGTAATCGTCCTCGATCTCTGGACCTTCCGCCACATCGTAGCCGGTTGATTCAAATAAAGCGGTGATTCTATCGATTGTAATGGTTATCGGATGCAAACCACCTGGGCTCTGACTCCTGCCTGGCAGAGTTACATCGATCGCCTCGGCGCTCAGTTGAACTTCCAACGCGGCTGCGACCAATGCTTGTTTGCGGTCATCAATGACGGCTTGCACCTGTCGCTTGGCGACGTTGATGCTCTCACCCGCGTGTGGGCGTTCCTCTGCTGGAAGCTGCCCCAGATTCTTTAACAATGCCGTCAGGCTACCTTTCTTTCCAAGATAATGGACCCGCAAAGAATCCAGCGATTTTTCATCGCTAGATTCTTTGATTGCTTGCAGTGCTTCTGCAAGAAGGGAATCAGTATCCGCCATTGGTCGTAACCAGGGATTAGAGGGTTAGGCGGCCAGGCTTGCTTTAGCTTGATCCGCGATGGCTGTAAAAGCGCTTTTGTCATGCACAGCCAAATCAGCCAATACACGCCGATCAACTTCAATATTTGCTTTCTTCAATCCTGCGATTAGCTGGCTATAGCTGATACCATTTTCACGAGCCTGTGCGTTGATGCGCGTAATCCACAACCCGCGAAATAAGCGCTTCTTTACACGGCGATCGCGATAAGCGTATTGACCCGCTTTAGTAACAGCCTGTTTGGCAACTCGGAATACCCGGCTTCTTGCACCGTAATACCCTTTTGCCTGCTTTAAGATTTTTTTATGTCGGCGTTTAGCTATCACGCCGCGTTTGACTCGAGCCATGTTTATTCTCCTGAACTTAGATGATTACTTAATTGTCGCGAAGCATACGTTTTACGCCTGGTACATTTGACGGATGAACCGCTGATGTGCCGCGTAACTGACGCTTTCGCTTGGTAGTCATCTTGGTGAGAATATGACTCTTATACGCGCTTTTGCGTTTGATACCGGATCCGGTTTTCTTAAACCTTTTCGCAGCCCCACTGTGGGTTTTCAACTTACTCATGTTGCTCTAACTCCGCATTTGCAGTTCCTGTTAGGAAGACTGCTTTTGATTAAATATATAGCAAAGTATCTTGCTAACGTTTTCTGACCGGTGCTAGCACCATGACTATTTGCCGGCCTTCCATCTTGGGTTCCTGTTCAACAGTGCCGTACGGAGCTAAATCCTCACGAATCCGCTCAACCAGCTCTGCCCCAAGATGTTGATGGGCTAGTTCTCGACCGCGGAATCTTAACGACACCTTTGTCTTATCCCCATCATCTAGGAAACGTATCAGGTTGCGTAGTTTTACCTGATAATCCCCTTCTTCCGTCCCTGGTCGAAATTTGATTTCTTTTACCTGTATTCGGCGTTGCTTTTTCTTGCTCGCCGCTCTTTGCTTCTTCAGCTCGAATACGTGCTTACCATGATCCATAATCTTGCAGACCTTGGGGTCTACATCAGGTGAAATTAGCACCAGATCAAGTTTGGCTTCTGCCGCAGCAGCTCTAGCCTCTTCTATGGGCACAACACCAACCTGCTCGCCTTCGGCGCCGATGAGCCGCACCTGTTCGGCTTCAATGTGCTCGTTAATAATGTCTTTTTTAGCACTACTTCTCATGATTTGCGCAAGCGCTTATACCTCATATTCAATCTCTTTGTAATGCTGGGCACTCGGGTTGCAGTCTGGATTGCGACCAAAAACGGCAACATCCTGACTTAAGCGCGAACAAAAGTCATCGAATGCCATAGCTCCCAGATCTTCACCTCCACGCTTCCTAACTGCCACAGTTCCAGATTCCACCTCTTTATCTCCTACTACCAAGAGGTAAGGAACCTTCTGTAATGTGTGCTCGCGGATTTTAAAGCCGATCTTCTCATTTCTCAAGTCCGAAGACACTCTAAACCCTTTATTTTTCAAGGATTCTTCCAATTCTGCACAATATTTGGCCTGCTTGTCGGTAATATTGAGAATTATGGCTTGTTCTGGAGACAACCAGGCTGGCATGGCGCCAGCATAATGTTCGATCAAAACGCCGATAAACCGCTCGAATGAACCCAAAATGGCCCGGTGTAACATAACCGGTGGTTTGCGCTGTCCATCTTCCGCCACATAATGCGCACCAAGACTCTCCGGTGTGAAGAAATCAACCTGAATAGTCCCGCATTGCTGAACTCTGCCCATGCAATCCTTCAAGGAGTATTCAATTTTAGGCCCATAAAAGGCGCCCTCGCCCGGAACCAATTCCCAGGGAAGAGAAGTTGCATTCAGGGCATTTTTCAAAGCTCGCTCGGCATCATCCCAAAGATCATCTGAGCCTACGCGTTTTGCAGGTCGGGTGGATAAGCGTAAAATCACGTCGTCAAAGCCAAAATCTCGGTAAACTGCGAACAATAGATCCATGAAATCAGCCACTTCTGACTGAATCTGCTCTTCTGTGCAAAAAACATGGCCATCATCCTGAACAAAGCTGCGTACCCGCATCAAACCGTGCATGCTGCCCGAAGGTTCGTATCGGTGGCAGGAACCAAATTCCGAAAGTCGTAGCGGCAAATCCCGGTAACTCTTCAGACCCTGATTGAAAACTTGGATGTGACAGGGACAGTTCATGGGTTTAATGGCGTACATGCGGTTGTCAGACTCTACGCTGAACATTTCTTCGGAAAACTTCGCCGCGTGGCCCGACTTCTCCCAAAGACTGTAATCAACCAATTGCGGGGTATTTATTTCTTTATATTCATTGGCGCCCTGCACCTGGCGCATATAACTTTGAACTATCTGATAGATGGTCCAGCCTTTGGGGTGCCAGAACGCCATACCCGGTGCTTCTTCCTGAAAATGGAACAGATCCAGCTTTTTACCCAGCTTGCGATGATCCCTTTTTTCGGCCTCTTCAAGTCGTTGCAGATAGATAGTCAGATCTTTCTTTGATCCCCATGCCGTGCCATGAATGCGCTGAAGCATTTCATTTTCAGCATCACCACGCCAATAGGCGCCAGCAACTGAAGTTAATTTGAATGCTTTGAATTTACCTGTGGAGGGAACGTGGGGCCCTCTGCACAAATCAATAAAATCTCCCTGCCGATAAAACGACAGGTCTTCATCACCGGGAATACCCTCAATGATCTCCACCTTGTAGTCTTCACCCATCTTCTTGAACATGGCAATGGCATCATCGCGGCTCATCACCGAACGCTCAACCTTGAGATTCTCCTTAACTAGGGCACCCATAGTCTTTTCAATGGCTTGCAAGTCTTCAGGGGTAAAAGGACGTGCGAAGGAAAAATCATAGAAGAAGCCGTCTTCAATCACCGGCCCTACCGTCACTTGTGCTTTGGGAAACAGCCGCTGCACTGCTTGTGCCATCAAATGAGCACAGGAGTGTCGCAATATTTCCAACCCGTCATCATCTCGCTCGGTAATGATCGCGACTTCGGCATCCGAATCGACTGTGAATGAAGTATCCACCAAAGCGCCATCCAAGCGACCGGCAAGCGCCGCCTTAGCCAGACCAGGGCCTATGGACTCTGCAATCTCAGCAATCGAAACGGGGTTTTCATAATCCCGTTTGCTGCCATCTGGTAGAGTAATTTGTGGCATTCGTATTCCAAATAAAACCATCGAATCTAATAAGCAGATTCAAAACATATATTTCAAAGCGTTGTGAATATCTCAGATTCTATAAGTTGGTAGGCACGACCAGATTCGAACTGGTGACCTCTACCATGTCAAGGTAGCGCTCTAACCAACTGAGCTACGCGCCTACAATAAGTCTAGACTAATATCCCGATAGAAAAGACTGGCGATTATACGGAATCAACCGCGTAAGTGTCGATGGTTAATGTGCGTTACTTCAGCATTTCCGCCTTTAGCGCCGTAATCTGGTCCCGTGTTGCTGCAGCCTCTTCAAATTCTAGGTTTTTAGCAAATTCATACATTTGCTCTTCGAGCTTCTTCACTTCTTTCTGAATTTGCTTGGGATCACCAAAATCGAGCGTTAAATAGGCGCCTGACTTCTCTGCTGCCTTGCGACCGCGGCCATGGGCCCGGGTACCTGGTGCCGAGTACGCTCCCTCCATTACATCGATGACCCGCTTCTTCACTCCAGTGGGGGTGATGTTATGCAGTTCATTGTATTCCAACTGGGTATTACGGCGTCGGCTGGACTCATCCATCGCCCGCTGCATGGACCCTGTTATGCGATCAGCATAAAGAATAGCTTTGCCATTAATATTCCGAGCCGCTCTGCCTACAGTCTGAATAAGTGATCGCTCTGAGCGTAAAAAACCCTCCTTGTCAGCATCCAGCACGGCCACCAGAGACACCTCTGGAATATCCAGCCCTTCGCGCAGTAGATTAATACCTACCAGCACATCGAACACCCCTAGACGTAAATCCCGTAGAATTTCAGACCGCTCAACGGTTTCAATATCCGAATGCAGGTAACGCACACGAACATCGTGTTCTGCTAGATAGTCAGTCAAATCTTCCGCCATGCGCTTGGTTAAAACCGTTACTAAAATTCGCTCCTCCTTGGCCACGACAATGCGCACTTCAGATAGCAAATCATCTACCTGGGTTAAGGCCGGCCTGATCTCCAGAGGTGGGTCAACTAATCCGGTTGGTCTGACGACCTGTCGAACTCGCTGGCCCTCATGTTCCTCTTCATAAGGACCTGGTGTGGCAGAGACGTAAATTATCTGTGGCGTAAGATTTTCCCATTCCTCAAAGCGCAGCGGCCTGTTATCCAGCGCCGAAGGCAAGCGAAATCCATATTCAACCAGCGTCTCTTTCCGCGACCGATCACCCTTATACATGGCTCCTAACTGAGGAATTGACACATGGGACTCATCTGCGACCACCAACGCATTTGAGGGCAAGTAATCATAGAGTGTTGGAGGCGCCTCGCCAGACGCGCGACCGGATAGGTAACGGGAATAGTTCTCAATGCCGGTGCAATAACCGAGTTCCTGAATCATCTCCAGATCGAATCGAGTACGTTGCTCCAGTCTCTGAGCCTCCACCAATTTATTGTGCTTCCGCAGATGTTGCAAATGCTCAGCTAACTCTTCCTTTATGCAATCGGTCGCATTTAGCAGGGTTTCCCTGGGCGTCACATAATGGGATTTCGGAAAGACAGTTAAACGGGGCACTTCTTTTGTTACCGCACCAGTTAATGGATCGAAAAAAGAAAGTTTCTCCACTTCGTCATCATAAAGTTCGATTCGAATCGCCTGCCGTTCCGACTCGGCAGGATAGATGTCGATAACATCTCCGCGCACTCGATAAGTAGCACGACGTAATTCCATATCATTTCGGGTGTACTGCAAATCTGCTAGTCGCCGCAGTAAGTTTCGTTGATCGATCTGTTCACCACGGTCCAGATGCACCACCATTTTTAAATAGGACTCGGGATCACCCAGGCCATAGATGGCAGAGACGGTTGCAACCACAATGACATCCGATCGCTCCAACAACGCCTTCGTGGCTGAAAGCCTCATCTGCTCTATGTGATCGTTAATCGAGGCATCTTTTTCAATATATAAGTCAGATGAAGGAACATAGGCTTCGGGTTGGTAGTAATCGTAATATGAAACGAAGTATTCAACGGAGTTGTGCGGGAAGAATTCGGAAAACTCACCGTAAAGCTGTGCCGCCAACGTCTTATTCGGTGCCATGACCAGGGTCGGACGCTGAGTCTGCTCGATGACCTTGGCAACAGTGAACGTCTTACCTGAGCCAGTAACCCCTAACAGTGTCTGGGCACGCAGCCCGTCTGCCAGCCCTTCTACCAAACTGGCAATGGCTTCGGGTTGGTCACCTGCAGGTTCAAAGTTTGAATGGATCTTGAAAGGTTTTGCCATGAAAAAATACAAAGATGGTCAGTTAATCGGCTAAGGCTAACGCATAACACCCAATGAGGTGTAGTCAGAGTTGACCAAGCTCGCAAATCTCATTAGTATACGCGCGTTTTGTTGCTATACTTGCATGGCATTACGATGAAATTATTGCCCAATAGCTCAATGGTAGAGTAGGTGACTGTTAATCACTTGGTTCCAAGTTCGAGTCTTGGTTGGGCAGCCAAACAAAAACCCGTGTAACTCAACAGCTACACGGGTTTTCTTTTTCTAAGACTCTAATTCCCTCCTCTCTAATAAACCTCTACTTAACGCCTTTGACATTAGTTTGACATTAAATTTAGCCCTACGTCATCTGAACTTAAAATAGCCTATATAAAGAAGAAAGACTTTAACTACCCGCCCACAGGATACTCCAATTGATGTCCATCAATATTCAACTTAGCTCACCCTTCTCGCGGGGCACACCCCCTTAAGTCAGAATGGTTCCATCGCACCCCTATACATACTATTCTGGACGAACGAATATGTATTCCTCAGAGCAAGGCTACGAAGATTCTCATCTCTATGATGGGGTATGATTCAGTGGCCAAGTCTCATCGACAAAGTCAGTGAAAAAAGATATAAAAGTGAAATTTTCCTATATAGACATTGCCACTTGAGAACACATATCGTCCTTTACCATTCATTGTGTCGTCTTTAAATTTTCCTATATAGGCACCACTACTTATTGGTCCATACCGAACACAGAACTAGAATCGGATTTTTACACCTCCGTTGATCACAAAGCCATCCAGCGGAGCGTAAATAGCCACGAACTCTGGATTAGTCTGCGAGCCCGTAAAAATCTCGCCGTCGCGAGTCTGACGAGTATCACCGAAATTCTCAAAATTAAGGAAGAACGAGAGGCCATCGTTCACGATCTTTTCGGTCATCAGGCCGAAGACCCAATAGTCAGGACTCTTCGTGCCTGATTGAAGAGCCTGCTGACCGTAGTAATAGGCTTCGAGCCCAATACGAATATCGTCTTCCCGTTCATAGACATATACCAGGTTAACCCGGTCTTTGGGGATCAATAGCGCTTCAACCTTTACATTCTTTTGATGTTCGAGCACGTCAGCGCGGGTATAGCCAAGAAAGAACTTGAAAGCATCCCATCTCCACACGGCATTCATCTCGGTACCGCGAGTATCAATATAAGGAACGGGCTGACGATAAACGTACTCGTCGGCTCCTACCTCAACAAGATTGAGTGGATCATTCACTCTGGTATAGAACAGCAGGAGGTTAAGGTCGAGTGACAGCGAACCAGAAACCTGTAGCGAATGATTCAGGTCAGCATTGACTCCAGCGGAGCGCTCGGCTTCGAGACTGTCAATCTGAAGTGGCTGCAAGCCCTGAAATTGCACCTGTTCTGCTTCTTCTGAAAAAGGCGTTGGCAGCTTGTATCCCAAACCGCCGCCAAGGCGCAAGACAGTATTCTGCATACCGGTATAAAGCAGCGATATGCGCGGCAAGATGAACTCACCGTAGTCGGCGTCATGATCTACGCGTAACCCAGCTTCCAACGTCCAGTTTTCAGACAGGCTTCGAGTTCCCTGGGCAAACGCGCCAATCGTGTGTTGATCATAATCTATCTTCATGGGCGCGGCAGCGGTCCCCTGATCAAAATCCTCAGTCCAGAGATTTACCCCTGCAACCCAGTCCAATGAACCTGTTGTACCAAGCAGGTGCAATTCAGAGAAACTTGAAAGTTGCGTGCCACTGAATTCGAATTCCGGCACCAGCAAGTCGCGACGAAATCGGCTGACACTGTTACGCAGTATAAGTTCATTGCCTGACTCGTAGAGTCGGGAGTATGCCAGCTGGGTAGAGAGTCGGAGAGTGGCGCTGTCTTCGAAATAGGCAGGTTGTGAGCGGTCTCCGGCAATGTATTGCATATCACCACCTAGTCGATCTTCCTTGACCGCGCTGATGCCAAGACTCAGTTCGCTCTCTTCGCCATATACAAACAGCTTCGGGTTGATTGTCCAGCGTTCGAATTCTGGGATGGCACTGAAACCGATATCGGCAGGATCATAACCATCACTCATATTGTAGGAGGCAAATACTGTGGTTCCTAAATCGCCGCTTCTTGCGCTATAGAAAGCACTGGTATCCAGCCCATCCGCTGATGTGCCATTCACGAGCAGGGATAGCTCTGGCTCGTCAGTGGGAACCCGGGTCACCAGATTAACAAGCCCTGCGATCGCTCCTCCGCCGTACAAGGTCGAATTCGCTCCCTTTATGACTTCAACCTGCCTCAAATCAAGCGGTGCAATCTGCAGCAGACTAAGCCCTCCGGAAAAGCCGCTATAAAGCGGCAGTCCGTCGCGCAATAATTGTGTGTACTTACCCTCAAGGCCTTGAATACGAATCGATGAATTAAAGCTAGTGGCGGAAGTCTGTTGAACATGTATGCCGGTGCTCTCATTCAGCAACATGCGAATATCACCTGGCTTCATACTCGCCTTCTCATTAATCTCTTCGCCCCCGAGCACTTCCACCCGCGTGGGCAAGACTTCGAAGCTGCGCCGGCTGCGCGTTGATGTCACTACAATCTCTTCAATCTCCTCGTCTTGAGCACTAACCGATTCTGGGCTTGCGCTTAATAGAGTAGCTGTGAGGATTATGTATACAAAATGGGCTTGATGGCGTGGCCCGGCTCGATAGTTCATAGATATATATTTGTTCAGGCGTGGTGAGAAATAAACGGGGTCAGAGTAATAGTAATGTAGCTTAGTATACAAATTCAGTAGGCACTTATAGCACTCTTTTTAGCACACTCTAATTTCGCACTTGTAACTCGTTGATCCCTTGAGAGAATCGGCTACGCTGTCTACTGAAACCCTCTTGTCGGTGGTTCGATTTTCTTCCGGTATTTTACCAAGAATTCACACATATTTTTTTGTGCTACATACACTGGGAGCATCAATGGCATAATTTTAGGAATGTCCGCTTTGGGTTGTAAGTTCAACCGGTCAGTGCAACACGCGCATTAAATCTATCAGCCGGAGTTTCATAATCCAAGGTCTTTCTTGGCCTTTCATTCAACTCTCTTGCTACCCAGTCCAGCTTTCTTTGAGAATGAGCAGATAAGTCAGTGCCTTTGGGAAAGTAGTCTCGCAATAGTCGATTCGTATTCTCATTGGATCCTCGTTGCCACGGACTGCTCGGGTCACAGAAGTAAACCTTGATGTTTGTTTCCAGTGTGAATCGCTGATGCCTTGCCATTTCACTTCCACGATCCCAAGTCAGCGATTTATAAAGCTCGTCGGGTAGCAAGCGTGCTTGCTTTATGAGCGCGGAAACAACTGTATCAGAACGCTTGTCTTTTAGTTTTACTAGCATCACATACCGAGAATGCCTTTCAACCAGGGTGGCGATAAAACTCTTGTTCAAGCCCTCAATCAGATCACCTTCCCAGTGG
>Ga0302135_10000839_pt1 | contig 18503 bp, 15 predicted proteins | sample CBN3_surface_MG_FD_203119 | JGI IMG/M metagenome (GOLD analysis project Ga0302135, IMG submission 203119) | Marine microbial communities from Western Arctic Ocean, Canada - CBN3_32.1 | ecosystem: Environmental > Aquatic > Marine > Oceanic | place: Canada: Western Arctic Ocean | collected...
GGTCGGGGCTGATCGATATCCGGGTCCAATTGCGCGACCCCGGCGAGGAGCACAAGGAGACAATTCAGAGTGGCAGTCGCGCGGCCGCCGCCGGCGGGGTCACTGCCATGGTCTGCCTGCCCAACACCGACCCGCCGATCGACGACGTCTCGGTCCTCGAATTCATCGCCCGCCGCGCGCGCGAGGTGAAGCTGGTCAAGGTCTATGCCTATGGCGCCCTGACCCGCGGCCTGGAAGGGCGCGAGATCACCGAGATCGGCCTGATGGCCGAGGCCGGCGCGCTGGGTTTCACCGATGGGGTCAAGGCGACCACCGATGCCACGGTGATGCGCCGCGCCCTATCCTACGCGAGCGCTTTCGGCAAGCCGATCATCCAGCATCCGGAAGAGCCGAGCCTTGCCGCCGGCGGCGAGATGAACGAGGGCGAGATCGCCATGCGACTCGGCCTCAAGGGCATTCCCGCCGTCGCCGAGACGATCATGGTCGAGCGAGACCTGCGTCTGGTCGAATTGACCGGCGGGCGCTATCACGCCGCCCATCTTTCGACCGCCGGGGCCATCCAACGCATCCGCGAAGCCAAGGCCGACGGCCTGCCGGTGACCTGCGACACCGCGCCCCACTACTTCGCCCTGAACGAGATGGCGGTGGGCGACTACCGAACCTTCGCCAAGGTTTCGCCGCCCCTGCGCGCCGAGGTCGACCGGCGCGCCGTGGTCGAGGGCATCAAGGACGGCACGATCGACGTGATCGCCAGCGATCATGCGCCCCAGGATCAGGATTCCAAGCGCCTGCCCTTCACCCAGGCCGAGTTTGGCGTGGTCGGGCTGGAGACGCTGCTGCCGATCTCTCTCGAACTGGTCCATAACGCCCATATGTCGCTGATCGAGGTGCTGGCCCGGCTGACCTGCCGGCCGGCGGATCTCCTCGGCCTGCGCAGCGGCCGCTTGGCCAAGGGCGGCCCCGCCGATCTGGTCCTGTTCGATCCTGACCGGCCCTGGCGGATCGAGGACGGCGAGTTGAACAGCAAGTCCAAGAACTCGGCCTTCGACGGCCGGCCGGTCCAGGGCCGCGTCTTGCGAACCGTGGTCGACGGGCGCACGGTCTACACTCTCGACGGCTAAACGGAGGCCCGGGTCTTGCCCGATCTACTCGGCGATTTTTCGCATACATGGCAGTTCTGGCTCATCGGCGCCGTCGGTTATCTCCTCGGCTCGATTCCCTTCGGCCTGCTGATCTCCCGATTCGCCGGGCAGGGCGACATTCGCAAGATCGGTTCGGGCAATATCGGCGCGACCAACGTCTTGCGCACCGGGCGCAAGGACCTGGCGGCCCTGACGTTGCTGCTCGACGCGGGCAAGGGTGCGCTCGCGGCGATCCTGGGGTTGCGCTATGGCCCCGACGCCATGGTCTTCGCCGCCAGCGGCGCGATGCTGGGCCATATCGCGCCGATCTGGCTCAAGGGCAGGGGCGGCAAGGGCGTCGCCACCGCCTTCGGCGTCCTCATTCCCATTGCATGGCCGGTCGCCGCGGCCTGCGCCGCGATCTGGCTGATCGTCGCCGTGGTCACGCGCTATTCCTCGCTCGCCGCACTGATCGCCTTCGTCGCGGCGCCGGGTCTCGCCAAGCTGTTCGCGGATCAGCAGATCGCCGAGTTCGGTCTGTTCCTGGCCGTCGTCATTATGGTCAAGCACATCCCCAATCTCGGTCGCATTATCAAGGGTCAGGAAAGCCGCATCGGCGGGGATGCGAAGGCTCCTCCTGATGCCCCGCCCGATGCGCCGGCCAAACCCTCGGCCCAGCCGCCGCGTAGTCACGACGCCTGACCATGGCGGCCCCGGCGGCCCCGGCGGCGATGGCGGCGATGGCGGAGCGCGAGCGTATCGACCGCCTGCGCCTGATCCGCAGCGATAATATCGGCCCCATCACCCTCCGGCGCTTGATGGCCCGATTCGCCAGCGCCGCCGATGCGCTCGACGCCCTGCCCGCGCGCTCTAGGCGCGGCGGACGGCGGGGTGCGGTCGCTGTCTGCCCACGCGACCGGGCCGAGGCCGAATTCGCAGCGGCCGAGGCCCTGGGTGGCCGCCATGTGATCTGGGGCGATGCCGACTACCCTGCCCTGCTGGCCCAGATAGAGGATGCGCCGCCCGCCTTCACCGTGCTGGGCGATGTGGCCCTCCTGTCCCGCCGTTCCGTCGCCCTGGTCGGCGCGCGCAATGCCTCTGCCAATGGCCGCCGCTTCGCCAGGACGATTGCCCGCAACCTCGGTGAAGCGGGCCTCGTCGTCGTTTCGGGCATGGCGCGCGGGATCGACGGGGCCGCCCATGAAGGCGCGCTGGCAACCGGCACGGTGGCCGTGCTGGCTGGTGGCGCCGGACAATATCTATCCGCCGGAACACGCGGCCCTCCACGCCGCGATACGCGAGCAAGGCGCTATCCTGGCCTAACATCCGCCCGGCACGGTGCCCCAGGCCCGCCATTCCCCTTCCGCAACCGGATTATCGCCGGGCTTTCCTTGGGAACGGTGATGGCCGAGGCCGCCAAACGCTCCGGCTCGCTGATCACCACGCGCCAGGCCGGGGAACAGGCGCGCGAGATCTTCGCCGTGCCGGGATCGCCCCTGGACCCGCACTGCGGCGGCACCAACGATCTGATTCGCCAGGGGGCCATCCTGACCGAATCGGCAACCGATGTGCTCGAATCCCTGCCCGGCGCCGAAGCGCCCAGGCTGCCCGTCCGACCGCCCGCCGATTTGCCCGAAACCCCATTCGAGGAGGGCGATTCGGCCATCGAGAATGCCCGCGCCAAAGTCGTCGAGGCGCTCGGCCCCGCCCCGGTTCCGGTTGACGAAATCGTCCGCCAGTGCCATCTGTCCCCGTCCGTCGTCTCGACGGTGTTTCTCGGATTGGAACTGGTGGGACGGTTGGAGCGCCACCCTGGCAATCAGGTTGCGGGCGCCTAACCCCTTCACGCCAGAACGTTTTTCGAGCCGAAACAGAACAATAGGGCGCATCTCCTGATGAATGTTGTCGTCGTCGAATCGCCGGCCAAGGCCAAAACAATCAACAAATATCTGGGATCGGATTACACGGTTCTGGCGAGCTATGGCCATGTCCGCGATCTGCCGCCCAAGGATGGCTCGGTCCGCCCGGACGAAGACTTCGAGATGAGCTGGCAGGTCGATCAGCGCAGCGAAAAACAGATCAAGGCGATCGCCCAGGCCCTCAAGGGCGCCACCGCGCTCTTCCTCGCAACCGATCCGGATCGCGAGGGCGAAGCGATCTCCTGGCATGTCCGCGAAGTACTGGAGCAGCGCAAGGCCCTCAAGGATATCGCGGTCAGCCGCGTGGTCTTCCACGAAGTCACCAAGGGCGCCGTGCTCGAGGCCATGACCCATCCGCGCGAGATCGACGTCGCGCTGGTCGATGCCTATCTGGCGCGCCGGGCGCTCGACTACCTCGTCGGCTTCACCCTTTCGCCCGTGCTGTGGCGCAAGCTGCCGGGCAGCCGCTCGGCCGGGCGGGTGCAATCAGTCGCCCTGCGCCTGATCTGCGAGCGCGAATCCGAGATCGAGCTGTTCAAGCCGCAGGAATTCTGGACCGTCGAAGTCGCCTTCACGACCGAATCCGGTGAGACGTTTACCGCACGCCTGACCCATTTCGACGGCGCCAAGCTGGACAAGTTCGACCTGGCCAACGAGGCGGCCGCGAAACGCGCCGCCGACGCCATCGCCGGCGCCAATTTCGCGGTCGGCGAAGTCGAAAAGAAGCGGGTCAACCGGCATCCCCGCCCGCCCTTCACGACCTCGACCCTGCAGCAGGAATCCTCGCGCAAGCTGCGCCTGGGCGCGAGCCGCACCATGCGCCTGGCCCAGCAGCTCTACGAGGGCGCCAATCTGGGCGGCGAGACGGTCGGCCTGATCACCTATATGCGGACCGACAGCGTGGTCTTGAGCCAGGACGCCATCCATGGTGGGCGCGCCGCGATCCAGCGCCTCTACGGCGACCGCTATGTCCCGGAGAAGCCGCGCGTCTATCGCACCAAGGCGAAAAACGCCCAGGAGGCCCATGAGGCAATCCGGCCGACGGATATGTCCCGGCTCCCGAAGGATATGGCCCAGCATCTCGATTCGGACCAGCTTCGCCTCTACGAGCTGATCTGGAAGCGAACCATCGCATCCCAGATGGAAAGCGCGGAGTTCGACCAGGTGGCCGCCGATATTCCGGGTTCGGACGGCAGGACAATCCTGCGCGCGAACGGCTCCACTCTCGCCTTCGACGGCTTCCTCGCGGTCTATCAGGAGGGCCGAGACGATGTTGCGGACGAGGATGGCGACGACCGCACGCTGCCGCCGCTCGCCGCCGGCGACGGCCTCGAACGCAGCGACATCTTGCCCGAGCAGCATTTCACCCAGCCGCCGCCGCGCTATACCGAGGCGAGCCTGGTCAAGCGCCTTGAGGAACTTGGCATCGGCCGGCCTTCGACCTATGCCAACATCATCGAGATTCTCAAGGACCGTAACTACGTCCAGACCGATAAAGCCCGCTTCGTGCCCGAGGACCGGGGACGCGTCGTCACCGCCTTCCTCGAAAGCTTTTTCGCGCGCTATGTCCAATACGGTTTCACCGCCGAACTGGAAGACAAACTGGACGATGTTTCCAACGGCACGATCGATTGGAAACAGGTCCTGCGCGAGTTCTGGGAAGCCTTCGAGACCGCCGTGGCCGGGACCAAGGACCTGTCCCTGACCCAGGTCATCGACGCGCTGGACCACGATCTGGGCCCGCATTTCTTTCCGGTCGGAGAGGACGAACGCGATCCGCGCAGCTGCCCGACCTGCGAGGGTGGCCGTCTGGGTCTGAAACTCGGCAAGTTCGGCGCCTTCATCGGCTGCTCAAACTATCCCGAATGCCGCTATACCCGCGCCTTGGTCATCGCCGCCGGCGCCGAAGAGGATGCCGAGGCCGGCAATGCGGGGCCCCGCGAGATCGGCGAGGATCTGGAAAGCGGCCAATCGATCACCCTGCGCAAGGGTCCCTATGGTCCCTATCTGCAGTTGGGCGAAGCCGTCGAGAAGGGCGCCAAGCCCAAGCGCGTCTCCCTTCCCAAGGGAGTCTCGCCGGCCGATGTCGATCTCGAATTGGCGCGCAAGCTCATCTCGCTGCCGCGCCTGGTCGGCGATCATCCGGAAACCAGCAAGCCGATCGTGGCCGGACTCGGCCGCTACGGTCCTTATCTCCAGCATGACGGCGCCTATACCTCGCTGCCCGCCTTCGAGGACATGTTCGAGATCGGGCTGAATCACGCCGTCTCCCTCATCAAGGACAAGAAGACGGGCGGCGCGGCCGCCTTGCATGAGCTGGGCGATCATCCGGCGGACAAGAAGCCGGTGCGGATCATGAACGGCCGCTATGGCCCCTATATCAAGCACGGCCGCAACAACGCCCCGATCCCCAAGGGCAAGGCGCCCGAGGAAATCAAGCTCGACGAGGCCGTGGCCCTGCTCGAAGCGCGCGCCGCAAAGGGCGGTGGAAAGGCCAAGCCGAAAGCCAAAGCCGCCACGAAGACGGCGAGCAAAGCCAAGACCGCTGCAAAGTCGAAAGCCAAACCGAAAGCAAAGCCCAAAGCAAAGGCCCCGGCCAAAGCGGCCGTCTCGGCCGGCGACGACTAGGCCGCCGATTTTGGCAAAGGGCGACCGCAAGCCCGGACCTTTCCCGACCAAGGAGGCGGTTCTCGACTTCATCCGGCAGAATCCGGTTGAGGTCGGAAAGCGCGAGATCGCGCGGGCCTTCCGGATCACCGGATCCGACCGCCGCAGGCTGCGCGAACTGCTCAGAGAATTGGAGAAAGAGGGCGAGATCGCAAAGGAGCGGCGGCGGGTCATGCCGACCGACCGCCTGCCCTCGGTCACGGTGGTGCGGATCGACGAGATCGATATCGACGGCGAGGTCATCGCCGTCCCGACCCGCTGGCAGGGCGACGGCCCGGTCCCCCGCATCTATCTGTCGCGCACCGGCGCCGGCATCAGTGCGCCGGCGGTCGGCGACCGGCTGCTCGCCCGGCTGAAACCCCTGCCCGACGGCGGCTATGAAGGCGAGGCGATGCGCCGGATCACGGCCGCACCCACGGTGGTGCTCGGTGTCTATCGCAAGGGGCCGCGCGGCGGTCGGGTCCAGGCCACGGACCGGCGCCTGCGCGACGAATTCGAGATCGGCGCGGGCGACGAAGGGGCGGCCGGCCCTGGCGATCTCGTGCTCGTCGAAACCCTGGGCCGCGAACGCGCGGGCCTCGTCCGCGGCCGGGTGACCGAGGTTATCGGGCGGCTCGACGACCCGGGCTCCTTCAGCCTGGTCTCGATCCATACCCACAACATCCCGACCGAGTTCTCCGCCGCCGCCCTCGCCCAGGCCAAGGCGGCCAAGCCCGCCGATCTCGACGGCCGGACCGATCTGCGCGACCTGCCATTGGTCACCATCGACGGCGCCGATGCGCGCGATTTCGACGATGCGGTCTGGGCCGCGCCCGATCCGGAGACGGAGGGCTGCTGGCGCATCATCGTCGCCATCGCCGACGTGTCCTGGTATGTGCGCCCCGACGATGCCCTCGACCGGGCCTCGGCCCTGCGAGGCAATTCGGTTTATTTTCCGGACCGGGTCGTGCCCATGTTGCCCGAAGCCCTGTCCAACGACCTGTGCTCCCTGCGACCGGACGAGGACCGCGCCTGCCTGGCCGCGCATCTGCGGATCGACAGCGAGGGGAAAGTCACGTCGTACCGTTTCGAACGCGCGCTGATGCGCTCGTCCGCGCGCCTTACCTACGAGCAGGCCCAGGCGGCTCATGACGATCATCCCGACGAGACGACGGCGCCGCTGGCGGAATCGATCATCGCGCCGCTCTACGGCGCCTATGCTGTGCTGGCCGAGGCACGACGCAAGCGCGGCGCGCTGGAAATCGATCTGCCCGAGCGCCAGGTCCGCTTCGACGAGGTCGGCCGAATCGCGGGAATCGAGCCGCGCAACCGTCTCGACAGCCATCGCCTGATCGAAGAATTCATGATCGCCGCGAATGTGGCCGCGGCGGAAGCCCTGGAAAGCCGGCGCGCGCCGGTGATGTACCGGGTCCATGACGCGCCGGACCGCACCAAGATCGCCGCTATCGCCGAGTTCCTCAAGGATCTCGGCTACCAGCTGACCCTGGGCCAAGTCCTCCGGCCCGCGCTGTTCAACCAGGTTCTTGTCAAGGCGAAGGGCACCCCGGAGCAGGCCCTGATCCACGAAGTCGTCCTGCGCAGCCAGTCCCAGGCGGTCTATTCTCCGCACAATCTCGGTCATTTCGGCCTGGGCCTGCGCCACTATTGCCACTTCACCTCGCCCATCCGCCGCTATTCGGACCTGCTGGTCCACAGGGCCCTGGTCCGTGCCTTCAACCTGGGGCCCGGCGCCCTCCCCGCCGGCGCCGAGGATCGCTTCGAGGCTCTCGGCGAGCAGATATCGAACCATGAACGGCGCGCCGTCTCGGCCGAGCGCGACGCGATGGACCGCTATGTCACCGCCTTCATGGCCGATCGGGTCGGCGCGACCTTCGAAGCCAGAATCAACGGCGTGACCCGCTTCGGCCTGTTCGTCACCCTGGCCGAGACGGGAGCCGACGGCATCGTCCCCATGCGCAGCCTGTCCGACGACTACTACGACCATGACGAAGAGAATCATTGCCTCGTCGGGCGCGCCTCGGGCCGGCGTTTTCGGCTGGGCGATCCGGTCGAGGTACGCCTGCGCGAGGCAAGCGAGGTCACCGGCAGTCTGGGCTTCGAACTGATAGCCGGCGGCAGCTTCCCGGAAGGCGGCACCCCGCGCACCAACCGAAAGTCCGTGCGCAAACTCCAGAAAAATACCCCAAGAAAAGGCAAGGCTTCGCGCGCTCGAAAAAAGGAACGGCGCAAGTGATGCGCTGGTTCGATCGAGAGAACACTTTATTTAGTGCTTCACAGCGGCCCCTGCGATAGGGTGGGCCCTGCCCGGGTACGGGGCGGCGACAAAACTGAACCGGCCATGATTCGAGAGCACCACCCGTTTACCCATCCGGCGCCCGCGCCGCGACCGGGCATGGCAAGAGCGGCCTTGTTGAGTGCCTATGCCGCTATCGGATTCGCCCTGCTCCTCTCCGGCTGCGTCAATCAGAAGGTCTCGGGCACCTCCTTCGAGGCCGACACCAAACTGGTTTTCTCCAAGGGATACGGCGATATCGCCGAGCGTTACATCGAGGATGTTCCGGTCGGGGATATTGCCTTCGACGGCCTCAGCGGAATCACGGATATCGATTCGTCGCTTCTGGTCAAGCGCAATGGCGACCAGGTCCAGCTGGCCAACGCCGCCGGGCCGATCGGATCCTTCACTGCCCCCGGTCAACGCGACGTAACGGGCTGGGCGCAGCTGACGAGTTCGGCGCTTAGTGCCAGCCGCTCGGCGTCGCATGAATTGGCCGAAGCGGATCCCGAACAGATCTACGAAGCCGTGTTCGACGAGGCCCTATCCGGCCTGGACGGTTTCACGCGCTACTCCTCAGCCCGCGACGCGGACGAAGAGCGGGCCAGGCGCACCGGTTTCGGTGGCGTCGGCATGCGCATCAAAATGGACGGCGAGAAGCCGGTCGTGGTCTCGATCATCGAGGATACCCCGGCGGAAGCCGCCGGCCTCCGGGCCGAGGACGTGATCACCCATATCAACGGCTTTCCGATCGCGGGGATGGATCTGGCTGATATCGTCGACCAGCTGCGCGGTCAGATCGACACCCATGTCGATCTGACGGTGACGCGGCCCTCGTCCGACGCCTCCCTGACCTTCGCGATCGAGCGCCAGCGCATCATTCCGCCGAGCGTCGCCGCGCGGCAGGACGGCGACTACCTCTATGTCGCCATCAGCCATTTCAACCAGGACACGGCCCACCAGCTCGACAAGGCGATCACGGAGCTGCGCAGCGCCATGGGCAGCCGCCTGAAAGGGGTGGTTCTGGACATGCGCGACAATCCCGGTGGCTTGCTGGACCAGGCGGTCGAAGTCGCAGATATGTTCCTCGACAGCGGCACGATCCTGAGCACCCAGGGTCGGCATTTCGACAGCTTCCAATCCTACGAGGCGGAGCAGGGCGATATCGTCCGTGGCATCCCGATCGCAATTCTGGTCAACGGCAACACCGCCTCGGCTTCGGAAGTCGTCGCCGCGGCCCTCCAGGACCATGACCGCGCGATCATCATCGGCACCGCATCCTACGGAAAGGGAACCGTGCAGACGGTGATCCGCATGCCGAACGAGGGTGAGCTGATTCTGACCTGGTCGCGCATCCATGCACCGTCGGGCTACACCCTGCACCGGCTGGGGGTCATGCCGGCGGTCTGCACCAGCGGCATGACCGAAGGCGCAGGACAGGTCATCAATCGGGCCCGCCGCCGCGAAGCGGAGCAGGCCAATCTGATGCAGAAATGGCGTGCCGTTTCGGTTCCGGACAAGCAGGAAGCCGATGTTCTGCGTGCGTCTTGCCCGCCGCATGGCGAAACGAAGGAGGTCGATTTGGACGTCGCCGAACGCGTTCTGGCCGACTCCGCGCTCTACCGACTTGCCGTCGCGCGCTCCCATGCCGAGGTCGCAAAACGCTGATTCCTGCGCACCGCCCTTGACAGGGGCGGCGACGGGCCTATCTTCGCCCGCTGAATTCGTCCACTGGCGCGCGGAGGCGTCTTATGGCCAAGCCAAACACCGTCCTGATCAGACTCGTGAGCACCGCGGACACGGGTTACTACTATGTGACCAAGAAAAATCCGCGCACGATGACCAAAAAGCTCGAGATGCGGAAATATGATCCGGTCGCGCGTAAGCATGTGATGTTCAAGGAAGCGAAGATTAAATAGCCGATCCATCGCTCCCGACGAGACGAAGGGCCGCCCGGTGGGCGGCCCTTTTCGTTATCGGGTCCTAACCCGGACGAAGGGCGCCAGCCTACCCGCTATTGCAGTAACTATTTGATCGTCTCGAGAAAATTCGTGATCGAGATCAGCTTGGCGATATAGGCCTCGCAGCCACCCTGGCTAATCTTCTCCTCGTCGCCCTTCATCGCGAAAGCTGTCACGGCGATCACCGGAATATCGCGTATGTCTTTGTCGGCCTTGATTCATTTCGTGACCTCCAGACCCGAATCCTCGGGCAGTTGGATGTCCATGAGGATCAGATCGGGACAGTTTTCTTTGGTCAGACGCAGCGCCTCCATCCCGTCGCGGGTCTGAATGGTCTCTTAACCGTGCGCTTGGACTACGTCTTTGAAGAGCTTCATATTGAGCTCGTGGTCTTCGACGATGAGTATCGTTTTACTCATACCGTTGTGTCTGCGATCCCAGGCTAGAATTTCCATTCGCGCCATGACCCAACATGACTTAGATCAGCACGGCGCGGATGTCTCCCCACTAACATCAGAGCATGAAACGTTATGATTAACTAATCGTAACAATTGCATGCCGGCCATCCGTTCGGGGGTCGGCATCGGCATTCCGGGAACTCTTTCGCCCGCACCGGCCTGGTCAAGAACGCCAACTCGGTCTGGCTGATCGGCCGGCCCTGGACGCTGATCTCGCGGCCCTGCTCGGCCGGCCGGTGCGCCTCGCCAACGACGCCAACTGCTTCGCCCTGTCGGAAGCGATCGATGGCGCGGCGGCCGGATACGACCTCGTTTTCGGAGCCATCCTCGGCACCGGTGTCGGCGGCGGCGGCGTGGCCGGCGGCCGGGTGCTTACGGGCGCCAACGCGGTCGCCGGCGAATGGGGCCACAATCCCCTGCCCGCCATGACTCCCGAAGAATGGCCCCGCCCGGAATGCTATTGCGGCCGGCGCGGCTGCATCAAAACTTTCCTGTCGGGGCACGGCCTGGCGGCGGACCATGCGCCCGCCGCCGGGCAAACCCTGGCCGCGGAGGAGATCGCGGCCCAGGCCGTCGTCCTGGGGGGCGGTCTCTCCAACCTGTCATGGCTTTACGAGGCAGTGCCCGCGCGCTGGGCGCACTATGTTTTCTCCGACCGGGTGGACACCCGCCTGCTGCCGCCGCGCCACGCCTATTCCAGCGGGGTGCGCGGCGCAGCATGGCTATGGCGCCCGGGTGAATGCGAAACTGCGTTGTCCGAAAGTTACGGAGGGGCCACGCGCGGCTAGCGCAAGAGGCGCGGGCCATTATCTCCGAAGGCGATCCAGCGCGCTTCGGCCCAGGCGCGGGGCGACCAGGCGGCAGCCTGCTCCCGAACCAGGGCGATCCGCCGCGCCTGCATCCACCGCGCCGTATCGTCGCGCAGGCGTGCCCTCAGACCGCTGCCCTGATTGGGCGAGAGCGCGTACCAGAAATAGGCCTATTCGGCATCGGCCGACCCGTCGACACCGGAGCCGAAACGCTCTCCCATCATCAGCTGGGCGGTCAGGTCGCCGCGTTCGGCCAGGGCCAGGCAATAGCGCCGGACCTCTTCCTTGTGGCGTGCCAGACCAGCGCAACCCTCGGCATAGAGGCCCATCACCGCCCGCAAGGCCTCGACCTCGCCCTGTTCGACCGCCTTGCAGTACCAGGCCAGGGCCGCGGCACCGTCCTTGCCGACGACCCAGCCGTCGCGAAACATATGGCCGAGGCGGACCTGGGCCTGGGCGCTGCCCCGCTCCGCGGCGCGACGCAGCCACAGCAATTCCGCCGCCGGATCGCGCCCGACGCCGCGCCCGTCGCCATAGAGGAGCCCGGCCAGATATTGCGCGCCCGCAAGCCCCTCCTCCGCCGCCGCGACCACGAGAACCGCGCCCGTGCGCTCGTCCTTGGGAACTCCGGTGCCGGCGAGATAGAGCACGCCGAGGCGATAGAGCGCCTCCGGATCGTCGCGTTCGCTGCGCAGCAGCAGGGAATTGGCCAGAGGCGAGAAGTCGCCTTCTCGACCGGCATGTCGCTTGGACCGGCGAGAGCACCGCCCGCAAACCCCCTCCCGCAAGCCCCAAGGCGGCGGACATGAAAACCGTTGCCGACAGGCAATGGGCGACCCAGGATGATCGGAGATCGACGAAGCGTCCGGTTGCGGACGCCGCCCGAGACGCCCGGAGGGCCGGAACGGCCAAACCCGCCAAACCAAACGGAATCAATGAAGACGCTCGCTGCACCACGGACGCGCGAATTGGACGATCTCCCCTTGCGATCCCGTCGAGCCTCTCAGGCTATGGATCGGTCGCGAGGCGGGCAAGCCCGCGGCAGGCGGCATTTCGTCAATCCGCAGGGCGAACGGGAGGGCATCCGGCAACGACGGGGCAGCCGGCCATGATCGGGTCGGCGCCCGAGTCCACATCCGATTCCGCGTCCGAGTCCGGCGATTCCGCACCCGAGTCCGGCGCCCCGATGCCGGGCCTGTGCCGGGATTGCCTGGTGGCCCTGGACGATGGCCCGGCAAGCGGGCGCTGCCCGGCTTGCGGCTCGCCGCGCACGATCCGCCATCCGGAGTTGCACGATCTCGCCATCGCGCATCTCGACTGCGACGCCTTCTACGCCTCGGTCGAGAAGCGCGACGATCCCAGCCTGCGCGACCGCCCGGTCATCGTCGGCGGCGGCCAGCGCGGGGTCGTCGCGGCGGCCTGCTATGTCGCTCGGCTCTACGGCGTTCGCGCGGCCATGCCCATGTTCAAGGCGCTCGAACGCTGCCCCGACGCAGCCGTGATCCGCCCGAACATGGCGAAATACGCCACCGCCGGGCGCGAGGCCCGGTCCATGATGCAGGCCCTGACTCCCCTGGTCGAACCGCTCTCGATCGACGAGGCCTTTCTCGACCTGAGCGGCACCCAGGCCCTGCACGGCGGCAGCCCGGCCCAGGCCCTGGCCGGACTGATCCTGCGCATCGAGCGGGATATCGGCGTCACCGCCTCGATCGGCCTCAGCTACAACAAATTTCTTGCAAAGGTTGCATCCGACCTGGACAAGCCGCGCGGCTTCGCGATCATCGGACGGGCGGAAGCGCGGGCTTTCCTCGCCGAACGGCCAGTCGAGACCATCTGGGGCGTCGGCCCCGCCCTGGCCGGCCGCCTGCATCGCGACGGTATCCTTCGCATCGGCCATCTGCGGCGCTACGACGAGCGCGAGTTGCAGGCCCGCTACGGCGCGATCGGCCGCCGCCTGGCACGCTTCGCCGAAGGCGAGGACGACCGGCGGGTCGATCCGAACGCGCCGACCAAGAGCATCTCGGCCGAGACCACCTTCGACCGCAATATCGCCGCGCCCAAGGAGCTCGAAACGGCGCTCTGGCCCCTGGCGGAAACCGTCGCCCGGCGCCTGGCTAAAAGCGGGCTGAGCGGCGCGGCGGTGACCCTGAAGCTAAAGACCGCGCGCTTTCGCACGGTCACGCGCAGCCGGGCGCTCCCCACGCCCACCCAGCTCGCGAATGTGCTATTCGACGCCGTAAGGCCGCTGCTGGCGCGCGAGGCCGACGGCACACCCTATCGCCTGATCGGGATCGGGGCGAGCCACCTGTCGGCGGGCGAGAAGGCCAACCCGCCGGACCTGTTCGACGCCGACGCCCGGCGCAAGGCGCGGGCGGAAAAGGCGGTTCAGGCGGTGCGCGCGCGGCTGGGCGACGATGCCATCGGCAAAGGGCGCGGCTTCGGCAAGAAACCGATACGCCCGGCCCAGAAGAGAGAGGACGGATGAAGACCGCGACCGGGCGACACGACTTTCTGACCGCGTCAAGGCCGGCCGCCTTCCTCGACCGGGACGGCGTGCTCAACCATGACGACGGTTATATCCACCGGGCCGGGGACTATCGCTGGATGGACGGCGCGGCGGCCGCCGTGCGCCGGCTCAACGAGGCCGGCTACTGGGTCTTCGTGGTGACCAATCAGGCCGGTGTGGCGCGCGGCCTGTACCGGGAAGAGGATATCGCGGCCCTGCATGGCTGGATGGCCAAGGCCCTGGCCGAAGAGGACGCGCGCATCGACGCCTTCTACTATTGCCCCTGCCATCCCGATCTTGAGCCCGATCCGGCCCACGACGGAAACACCGCGCCCTGGCGGCGCGAAAGCCGCTGGCGCAAGCCCGGCCCGGGCATGCTGGAGCAGGCGACGCGCGACTTTCCCATTCGCCGGGAGGGCAGTTTCATGATCGGCGATCGCGACAGCGACCTCGAAGCCGCGGCCGCCGGCGGCGTGCCGGGCCATCATTTCGGCGGCGGCGATTTGCGGGCCGCGATCCAAGCGATCGTCGGAAGGAATACTCTGCCCTGATAAGTATTCGCGCAGCATTTCCTGCGCGCCGAGGAACATCCATTTTGAAAACCGGGTCCGATGCGACCGGCCGGACGGCAAGAGACCGCCCGCGCCATCCTCGAATGCGTGCTGGGTTCCCGCGCCTGGCTGACGGCGGCCTGCCTCGCCCTCGCGGCGGCCCTGACCCTCAGCAACTCGCGGGGCGGGCTTATCAGTGCCGCGGTCGGACTTTTCCTGCTCTTCGGCTCTTTCGCCCTGACAAGCCGCTACCGTTCCATGCGCATCGGCATGACGGCGGGAATTTTCGCGATCCTGGCCGTCGTCGCGGCCCTTACCCTCGGCAATTCTCTCGATCGACGCCTCGACACCACGTCGGAATCCTCGTCCGTGCGTATGGGTATCTATGGCATAGCGATCGAGAATATCGAGGAATCGCCCTGGCTCGGCACGGGCCTGGGATCCTTTCCGGAGGTTTACCGGCTGCATCGCGCGCCCGGGCAGTTCCGGTATTACGAGCAAGCGCACATCTCCTATCTGGAACTCGCTTCCGACCTCGGACTTCCCGCGGCAATCGCCTTCTTCCTCGGACTCGGTTTGCTTTGGCTTCTCTGCGTCCGCGGCGTGCTGCGCCGACGGCGGAACGTCATTTTTTCCTGTATCGCCGTCACAGCGACCGGCCAGGTCGCCGTTCATTCCCTGTTCGATTTTCCCCTGCAAATTCCGGCCGTCTCGGTTACATTCGCACTGCTTCTGGTGGTAGGTTGCGCACAGTCGATCGGGCGCTCCGACGCCTGAAGACATGATCATGGCGAGAGTGGGTTTTTCGCGCCGACCCCGGCAAATCCGACACAGGACCAACGAAGCAAAGTCATGACCTCCATCACGAACAGCGTGATGATTTTCGCCTTCGCGAATCACATCATCTTTGCCGTCTTGCTGTTCGGCATCTCGCTCGTCCTGACCCTGGGCGCCCGGTCCCTGCGCATTCTGGATCTGCCGAACGCCCGATCGTCTCACACCGCGCCGACCCCGCGAACAGGCGGATTGGCGATCGTCGCGACCTGCGTGATCGGCTTCGGCGTGATCTATTTCAAAAGCGACGACGCCCGAATCCTGGACCCCTATCTGCTTGGCTTCGGCTTCGCCAGCCTGGGCATGGCCCTTGTCGGCCTGCTCGACGATTTCGGCCGTTACAACTTTACCCTCAAACTCGTCGCCCAGATCGTGGCGGCGCTTATATTGGTCGCCTTCGGCATCGTGATACGCCGCCTCTCGCTTCCCTTCGTCGGCGACGTGCAGCTCGGCCTGTTGGCCTATCCGATCACCATCGTCTGGCTCGTCGGCATGACCAATACCTTCAACTTCATGGACGGTCTGAATGGGCTTGCCGCCGGAACAGGCGTCATCTGCGCCGTGTTCTTCGGCATCATCACTTTCATCGAAGGGTCCTATTTCGTCTATATCTTCTGCTACATCCTGATCGCTGCCTGCCTCGGCTTCCTGTGCTTCAATTTCCCCAAGGGGCGGATATTCATGGGCGATGTCGGCAGCCAGTTTCTCGGCTTCGTCTTCGCCGCTATCGCCATCATCGCGTCCGAATACGATTCATCCAGAACGTCATTCATGGTGATGCCGCTTCTGTTTCTGATTTTCATCTACGACGTGACTTTCACCTTCCTGCGCCGGCTGGTCCGGCGGGAAGACGTCACCCAAAGCCACCGGGTGCACCTCTACCAACTTCTGAGCCGGGTCTGGAACGGCAACCACACGCGCGTCACCCTGTTCCACTATCTGGTCGCCTTCGCCCAAGGGCTGGGCGCGATCGTGATGATTAGTCTCGACCCACCCTACAAAGCCTATGTCTTCCTGCCGTTCCTGGGATTTCTGGTGGTCTACACGGTCATCGTCATACGGCGCGCAAAACGATCCGACTTGGTCTAGCAAGGCGATCTTTCTCGGCGATCGACCGGCGGACGGCCCGCGCGACCTAGCCGACATCCAGCAGCGCGACCACTTCGGAAGACACGAAGGGAATGGCCCGGTAGATCCGGACAAGCCGCATGCCCATTTCGGCGAACTCGCGCCGCAGTTCATCCATGGTTGTCGGATGGGACCCAAATTGGAAATTCGGCCGGATCTGACGAATGACCGCGCGCTTGGCGGCCCGGGCGCGATCGAAGGCGCTGAAGGACACGATCAGATGCCCCGATGTGACCCGCGCCAGTTCCCGCATTGCCGCCCGGCGGATTTCCGCCGGCACCCGGTGCATGAGGCCCAGGTATATCGAACAGGAGAAGGTTCCGTCAGCCAGCGGCAAGGCCGTGACATCCGCCCGAACGAGCCCTCGGACCCTGGCGCCCCGATAGGCATCCCCGGTCAGGCCGAGCATGATCTGTGAAATATCGCTCAATACCATTTCCGTGCCTGCCGATCGTTGCCGGCGGCAAAGAGGATGACGGAGCCCAGCCCGTCTCGCCCCTGGGCCACGGCTTCGTTGATGCCCAACCCGGCAGCCGCGAAATTGTTGCCGTCGAAATCGTCGTGGAAAACGCCGTTATAGCCCCAGCTGTTCGAGAATATGTCGACGCCGTCGCTGTGGTGCCGGTAGACATCGCGGTATTCGCTATCGGTAACCGTGCCGCCGAAAATACGGTAGCCGGTCAGGCCTGAACCGAACGCCACGCCGACCGTTCCCACGCCATCGTTGCGCGCGCCGATCAGGCCGGCGACGGCCGTGCCGTGGCTGTCGCCCGAGCCCGGCGCAGCGTCGGAGTCGCCGCCGCCGTAGTCCTCGTCGATATCGGTGCGATAGGCGCCCTGGAACTCGGAATGGGTGTATTCGACACCGTCATCGACCACGCCGACCAGCACGCCGGCGCCGGGTTAGTCCTCCCAGACCGAGGTGACGTTGATGTCGATGCCCGCCAGGCCGCCGGACTGCCCGGTGTTCAGCAAATGCCATTGGCTGCCGAACAGACTGTCCTGCGGCACCCAGTTGGTCGACGGCACTAAAAGCGCCGAGGGCTGATCGATCGTCAGGCCGGATAGGACCGGCTGCGGCGACAGGTTGTCGAGCGAGGCGAAATCGATTCCGGGCAGGCCGTTTTCGACAAGCGGCGCCGCATCGCGCGCGACGCCCCTCAGCGCCCGTTCAAACGACATCGCGCCGATCAGATCAGCGGTGCCAGTTCGGAAAAGATCGCCGTCCAGGGCCATATCGGCAGCTGTCAGTCAACCAATTAAAAACGCAGTCACTCAACCAAGGCCGCGCGCGCCCCAACGCGGCCTGGCTGTCGTCCTGCCGGCGGCCCTCTTCCGGGACCGTGAAACTGACGGATTTTACAGCTCGTTTACTATACCAATGAATAAGCGCGAAATGTGGTGAAGATTCCATGGAGAAATCGCGTGGAAGACGTACCGATCGAGCCGCCGCCGCCGCCCGGATCACCCCAATCAGCCCATCGCTCGCTTGCATCGTTCCGGAGGTGCTGCCAGAAAGGCCGGACAGGTCGGGCGTCCGACGAGGCGTCCGGAGATCCATTGTCGAACCGTATGCGTCTATTCAGCTTCACTAAGGCTCGAATCGCCTTCCTCCATGACGTGTTCATGGCCGCGATTTCGTTCCCCCTCGCCGTCTATATCCGGGTCGGGGACAACTTCATCTGGTACGTGGATCGGATCCTGCTGCTCGGCACGGCGCTGTTCACCGCCGTCGCGGCCCTATGCTTCTGGTATATGCGGCTGTATCGCGGCGTCTGGCACTACGCCTCGCTCAACGACGTCATGCAGATCACCAAGGCCACCACGGTCGCGATCCTGATCTTCATGCCCCTCATGTTCGTCGTCACGCGCCTCGACGACATTCCCCGCTCGATACTGGTCATCGAATGGTTGCTGCTGATCAGCCTGGTCGGCGGCCCGCGCATTGCCTATCGCATCGTCAAGGACAAGCGATTCGATACGATGCTGCGCAAGGAAAACTATCGCCGGATTCCGGTTCTGCTGTTCGGCGCCGGCGATGCTGCCGAACAGTTCATCCGCGCCACGACCCTGCCCGAAAATGCTACCCATCTGGTCGTCGGCCTGATCGACGATCACGGCACCCGGATCGGGCGCAAGATTCACGGTGTCGATGTCCTGGGCGGCCTGGCCGATTTCGAGGATGTCGTCCACGCCCTGAAAAAGCGTGATGCCGCGCCGCAGCGGGTGATTGTGGCCACCGCGGATCTCGATGGCAAGCAGATGCGAGAACTTTTG
>Ga0302135_10000841_pt1 | contig 18499 bp, 24 predicted proteins | sample CBN3_surface_MG_FD_203119 | JGI IMG/M metagenome (GOLD analysis project Ga0302135, IMG submission 203119) | Marine microbial communities from Western Arctic Ocean, Canada - CBN3_32.1 | ecosystem: Environmental > Aquatic > Marine > Oceanic | place: Canada: Western Arctic Ocean | collected...
AAACGGCTACTCCCCTGTCGGTCTCCCCGTATAACTGTTCAGGTTAACCTGCAAGCGGGCCTTCGGTCCTTGCTCTGCATCCCACACAAACGCCATGGCACCTCGCTGCTGCCAGTTAAAAGCCTTCAACCGATGCCACGCATTTGGCGGGGTAAGGGCAGGAAGGTACTCTACGCTGACTCCTTGCTCCTCCATTGTAATAGGCTTGGCACTCCCCTTCCTATGTTGATCTCCCAGATGCCACTCCCGGAATGTTGTATCGGCCCATACATCCTTGCACTCGTGAGCCATCAAAGCCGCTAAACGTGGGGGTTTTACGTGGTGTCCGTGATCTAAACCCAGCAAATTCGTCCCGAATCGCCAGAATTTGTAAGGAGAAGGGCTCACATCCACAGAAACATTCGGATCATTGCGGTAGTACGCGTTCAGAACGTGACCCAGAGTAAATGCCGTCACCTGATCGTGGTTACCGGATACTTGAATAATCTTGACGGGAGCGACCTCCGCCATGCGTTCAATCATCGTCACAGCAAGCTGAATAGCCCTCTCGTAGACATGCAGATAAGACAGGCCTTCAGGCTGATTCGTTCCTCGCGTAGTCGTGTGCTCTAGGTTGTCGTGGTGCAGGAAGTCGTTGCCAAACGGGAATACGATCTCCTCGAAAGGACCATGCTTCTTGGCATCAGCAAGCAACGTATCAACCGACCACATACAAAGCTGCTCACACTTTTCCAGGTCCCAGCTGTGATCGCTATCACCCTGAAAGCACATCATGCCGTAATGCGGATCCATGATAGATATTTCGAGTGCCCTACGTGGCGTACCCTTCTTCGACTTTGGATACTTGATCGGGAGCATGACAGGAGAAGCTTCTTCAATCCGCTGCAACAAACGCTCCGCCGCAACTCGATCATCTTTCTTCCGCCGCAGCGTAATCTTGATCTGCCGCAGCCCTGTCTTCCACAGCGAATCATCCTGGTCCTTGTTCTTCTTCGACCCGGCAACTTCCCAGTTATTAACGACACATCGCTCCACCTCGTAGAGCTCCATATCAATCTTAGCGTCCGTGAGGAGCTCCTGCTCGGTCGTAATTCGAGTACCCAGATAGTCGATAGCCAGCCCCGATGAGGTGGGCCGGACTTCCAGCTTCTCTTTTTTCGACTGATACGCTCGCGTATCCAAGGGCCTAGAAAGCGGCGACCCGCAGAGATTGCGTAGTTCCTGCAACAACCCGTGGCGGTGCAACCGGTGATAAACAACGCCGCGTCCGGAGAGTCCAAGCTCACGAGCCGTGGCCGCTAAGTTGCCTCCGTGCGACAACGCAGCGTCGAAAATCTGTTGTGGTGTGTGCTTTACTGGCTTCATCACTGTCCTCCATGACATGGTGTTTCCGCAAGTGCATGCTACTCATACACCCAATGCGGGTTGTCCGAAACCCACTTAATTATGCGATCTATGGTCTGACTGAACTCGAACGGCGGGCGAAACCCTGTTGCCTTCAAGTTGTTGTCCACCAACGCATACCTTCGATCGTAGCCCGGCCGAATCTTGTCGCCACGAACAATGTTTTTGAGTAAGGGGCGATCAAGCTTGTGAGCGACCATCTCTGCCAGGTCGTTAACGCTCAGCTCTGTCTCACCGATGACGTGAAACCTATCCGGGCGAGATTCCGACTCCGTGCAAAGGGTAGGCGTAACCCTGTTACAAATGTGAACTAAAGCTGCGGCCATGTTCTTCGCATCCAACCAGACTCGGCTGGACGTCGTCTTGCCGTCCTCTTCGCCAAATAGGGTCATAGGCTCTCCCGCAGAAATGCGTTTTATAGCGAGAGGCAGAAACTTTTCGGGATCCTGCATCTCGCCGATAACGTTCATAGTGTTCGTTATCACTACTGGCACATTATACGTCCTCCAGTAGCTGATTGCTAAGGCCTCTTGTGCCGCCTTGCTGGCAGAGTAGGGATTACTTGGGAGAATTGTGTCCCATTCGTGGTGACCGGGATTGTCCCAACCAGCGTCCCCGTAGACCTCGTCAGTCGAAACTTGGATGAACATCCGTGGCGGGTGCTTCTTCGCGAGCTCAAGCATATTGTACGCAATTTGCGTGTTATTGAACCAAGTTTCACCCGGGTGATTAACGCTGTAGGTTACACGGCTGTCACTCGCCATGCTGATGATAACGTCAATCTCTTTGGTGAATATCTGTTTACAAATCGGTTTCGTGAACTCGTGGGTAAGATCCCAGCGATGCACAGTAAACCGGCTTCGCTGTTCCGCAGTCAGCGGGGCGAGAACATCCTGCAAGCGTTTTGCACTGTTGACATGCTCCGGCCTCCAGCTCTCAATGCCAACCAGATCCCAATCTGTGTTTTGTAAAATCCATTGGACTGTGTGGGCTCCAATGAAGCCGCCTACGCCCGTCAACAGTACTCGCTTACTCACTTAGCTCTCTCCTTCTTAGAATCGTGCCACTCAATCGGCTCTGTCCGCTGCCAAGGCTGCCAGATTGCCTGACCGTTGGGCACTCTTGAAACATTTGGAAAATCAACCCACCCGGAAGTACCGTACTTCTCTTTTAGCTGGCACAACGCGGCATCAACAGGACCGCACCAAGTATTGTCAAAATAGAATTTGCCACGACCTAACTTCACGTTAGAGATAAGCATCTCCGTCTCGGTGACACACGCTTGAGTGGCGTGGTTGGCGTCAATGAACGCAAAGTCTACGGGGGTCTCCGCGGTAATTACCTGAGGAACCAGCTCATGACAATCGCCCACATGCACCGTGATTCGCCCCTGTAGGTTGAGTTCTTTGAATAGCTGGCGAGCTCGGTTAGCTCGTTTAACGTCTAGCTCAAACGTGTGCAGATGCCCTTCCAGCTTCGTCTCAACCAACGTCTGAGCCAACAACGCAGCACTACAGCCGTGATTAGTCCCTGTCTCCACCAGCACGTTAGGTCGATCGTGCTTTAGCGAGCCTAGGCAGCAGTAGTACTGCAAATTCCACGCAGGGTAGCAAGTAGACCAGTGATGACTGCGGTCCTTCATCTTCTGATACAGCTGCGGCAGCGGTATGACCTTTGGTTCTCGCGGAAGAAAGGCTCGATCAGTACGTATGTCATGTGACTTATATGTTGTCTCTGCCTGGGGCTTTTCATCTGCTGTCATTTCGGTCTCCTTCGCTTGAGCCAGGGTTCCTTGTTCTTCATGTATGTTCGAGACTTTACCCCGACAAGCGGATCCCACAAAGAACCAAAATCAATGATCGTGTGCTGCTTTCCGATCCGAGCATACAACCTGTCAGCCAAGATCTCCGCAGGCATGCTGGCAGACAGGCTAATGAGCAACGGCTCCTTCTCCCCCTCGACCTTAGCCATAATAGCCTGGTACGTCTCATCCAGTGCCAGATAATTGTTTTTCGGAGGAACCTCAACAAACCCCCAGTACTTCAACCCGCTCTTTCGCAGCTTCTTCATGTGCGGAGGCCCAACAATCAAGACCTTACGGGTATTCACCGCGTCTAGAATGTCTTGCATGCCGTCGTAGATAGCCCCGTGATGAAATACGTCTGACGTGTACCATCTAAGATCCGTCAGGTTATTCCGCTCAAGAAACCGCTGAATAGATTTACCGTAGACACGCATGGAGAAGTTCTGCATGCCTAGCATGTATTGCGGACGGCCAATTAGCACAGCAGCAAGATCGACACCCATCTTCGGAAAAAACTTGTGGCCATCGCAGTTCTGCCCGCCCTTCTTATTCTGGCGAAGAACCGCTCGCCACTCGCCATCACCCCAGCGACTAAACGTAAAAGGATTTTCCAAGCACTTGATCTGCCTTAAGGCAGTTGACAACTTTAGCTTTTCAATCATTAAGCAATATTCCGGGTAAGATACCAACAACGCTGGCGATGGACGAACTCCTGCTTAGTAAATAAGCCCTCTTGAATACACCTGCTGACAGCATTAGCTACGCCCGGGTGGCCCCCTTTGCTTTTTGGCGTGTAGTCGTCACCGCAAATCTTGGCTTCTGGAAACAGGGACAATGCCGTAGAGATATCGGTGTAAACGGATTCCTCGTCATGTGCGGCATCGATGTAGATAACTTCCGGCTTAATTCCAGAATTTAAGACAGCGTGCATGCCCTCAACTGTCGTCATCTTCAATGGCCATATACGGTGGCGGTGCGGCCACAGGTTAGAGCAGAAATGGTCCCACAACTTGACTCGCACCTTGTTGTACGCTGCGATCCTATGATGCTCAGGGCTACCCTCCCAAGTGTCCACACAAATGATGTCCATCTGCTTGAACTGTTGGGCTACAAACTGAGTACTCCCTGCTCCAGTCCACGTACCGAGCTCCAAGAATGGTCCTTTACTTGCCTTATCCAGTAGCTTGGTAAATACCGCCCCCTGTACGCTGGCGTCGAACCACTTAGAACGAGAAGGCAGTTTAGGGTGCTGATCAGGAAAAGGCGTGCAGACCTCACGCAACTGTTTGTCATTCATTTCTTTTTCTTTCTCTGGAACGCAACCATGTTCCCGTCAGTGTGAAATTCGTCTCGTGTATAAAAGCCCTTCTCGAAGGCGACCTCTACGCCCCGCTGCACGCCAGGCCACGAGTCATTGCAATCATCACAAATGATGAGAGCTTCCGGCCAGCGGTAACGACAACGGTACAGCCGCTCTACGAAAGCAGTCTCCGTGTGATCGTCGTCCAGCAACACGCAATCAGCCTCCACCCCGGCATTCGCCAGGTGATCCACAGTCGCATGCGTCGTCGACAGCTGCACTAGCTTTACCCTATCCCGGTACCTCCGCAGATTATTCTGACAGTGCTGCAACACCGTTCCGTCGCCCTGCAAGAAACCACAGAGCTCGCCCGTCGCCGGGTCGTGCGAGTCATACGGCGGAAACTTCAGTGCTACGCGAGGGTTCATCCGCCAGTGGTCCAGGCAGATAGCCTGCAAGTCACTCCTGGTTTGCAACGCCGTCAACGTTGTGCCCGCTCCCGTAAATGTTCCAAACTCCACGTAAACTGGGTTCGGAGGCAATGACTCAATCCACCGGACAAACAACTTTCGGCTTACCCGGGCAAACCAATGACACATACTAGAAGCAATATCGTATGGCTCGTCCGGCCACTCTGGCTGCGGAAATATCTCCTTACTCAACTCCATTTATTGTCTCCAGGCTTTGGCCCCCGTGGGTCCTGCCGCTCGTAAGTATTTAACCAGTCTGCGTTACCAATGGCTCCTTTAAAGTTCTCGATCTGCTTCTTACGCCCATCCTTCTGATATTCCCAAGGCTCTGGATCTCTCGTTGAACTTTGCCCCGATTCTACAGCCACGTACTGGCCCTTCTTGACCATCGGACTCCCTGCCACGGTCAGCGGCACCAAGTTTGACGGACTGATATCGTCAGTAAACTCTCGATCTCTCCGACCTTCCAGCTGGAGAGATCCGCCGCAACGTCCGCAGGTGCTGAGTATTTGATTAGCGTACTTTCCTTTAGGTCGCGGCACTCCGTTCTCGTCCTCCTCAAACCAGAGATGATGCGACCACACGCCCTCTTCCAGAGAAAGCCCTGTGCTCAGGTTGAACACCCGATCAAACGAACTAGCTACCTCGCAGAAGTAAAACTTGACCTCATTATTGTAATCTAAGGCGTAAGCAGCAGACCATTCCGTCTGAATCCAACACTTAGCAATCGTTTCCCAGCGTTCCTTCTTGTCCTTCACCACGTCGTTAGCGGCAACCAGCACAGGTGAATGATCGCACGGCTGGTCTTCCTCGTGCATGTTCCAGTTCAGGTAGCCCGTGTCCGTGTCCAGCACGGAGCCTGTTGGGTTTTCGCCCAGGAGACGCTCTACCTGCGGCTTGTATGGGCCCCAGCGTTTGTCCTCGCCGTTGACCCAATCGAAGCTCGTCCACAAGCCGCGGTTAGCCTGTGGCACGTATTTGCACATCAGATCAACCAACTCGGGGAACTGTGGGTGCATCAGCGGCTCCCCGCCGAAGATACCCAGCACCTTCTTCCTATGAGGCTCTTGGTCGTTGTTGCGGTTGACCTTCATGCCGATGTCAGCATGACTGTGCTTCAAAAACGGTACAGCTACCTTGAGCACTTCCTCGAATTGCTCCACTGACATGTAGTACCGCTTCTTCTCGTGCCCGAGCAATCGCGTGCAATTGCTGCATGCAGGCTTAGGCCAGCAAGCAGAGGTCACACAGATCTGATGGCACCACTGGGCTTGAGGAGGGATCATAGTTTACCTAGAGGGAATGAGTTTCGACGGGCTGTAACTTTGCGTGCTCACTGCGTTTTCAAGTATACCTCGGAGTTGGCGGGTCCACCGGGCATGGATCTTCTCGTTAGGGTACAAGGCGTCAAGAACCGTCTGCCTGCCTCGGTTCACCCGCCCCTGCAACTGGTTCAAATGAGTCAAACAGTAATCCACCTGGTCCGCCAACCCCTCGTACATAATATCTGCCCACACCATCAGCTGCTTCTTGGGATCGTAAATGTCTGGGTAGATCACCATGTTACTGCATTCGGGCTTAATCACGATGCAACCGCAAGCTAAAGCCTCCAAATCACGAACACACCAGGGTGACCAGCCCCACGGACTGATGACGATTTTCGTGTCCAACAACGCATCCACGTACTCGTAGGGATACTGGAATACTTTAACTGGCTTGCCGTTCTTCTTAGTGCCTCCGAAGTCGTGATAGCTCTTAAAGACTTTCACCTTCCCAGGCAACGTCGGCCATATCGCCTCGAGATGGTGCCGAGCCGCAGTAGGGTGACTCCGGATAGACTTAGGGAAATACGTCGTCCTTCCGCTGAAAAAGATGTCTATATTACGCTTGTGCAGCGGCTTGATCTGAGAATCGATGTGCTCGAATACGTTGTCAGAGAACGGAGGAGTCGGCGGTCGTGAAATCGGCTGGATTTTTTCAAGCACCGCAGCAGGTAGCGGATTACGCTCCAATCTCACATCAGGGCCGCGGTCGTGCAGTTCTCGCTCCTTGTAGACCATGCCGTAGTATTCTCCGCCCCAGCTACGCCGCTGCTGCATGACGGGATGCCGCAACGCTACTCCGGTTAAATAAGCCCGTACCTGCGGATAGCTGATAAGGTCACGCATCGGCGGATCCAAATACGCATAGTCAATTGAACTATCACAGATCATCGGAGTGTCCTGGTAGTCGAACAACCCTCGATGGCCCTCCGTGATCCACAAGCTATCGTCCCGATGAATCATCCCCTCTTTCCCGGGGATATGCGGGCATGGAATCGCTAGAACATCCGCAGGATTCTCACCCTCTTCCGTTACGTTAATTCGGTACTTATCCAGATACTTATTGTGCTGCGGATCCCACAGGTAGTTCGACCTGTACCACCGCATGTGGCGATACGGCTTAAATCGGGATACGTTGATCTGTTCCATCTAGCAATGCCAATCCGGGTTCACGTAATGTGCATGGCCGCCGCGGGGAGCCCAGTAACCTTCTCGGTAACCGAGATCGATTAGCAAGTTCACCATACTCTCCCGTGGTTGGGGTAACAGTCCGGACGGAAGAACATTCTGCTTGCAGTACGAAGCATTTGTGTAAGGCTCAACGTACCGATCAGACGGCGGCAACCCGAAGTGCTTACGGAGCTCGGCTGGGCCTTCCTCCACTCGAACGCACTTCAAACCTGAGTGGTTCTTCTTAGCCAGGCGGAGCCACGCCCGCAGATAAGCACAGGCCGCCTGCCCCGGCCTGCCTTTGTAATCATCCTCAAAGCCCCGCAAGTACCTAATCGCAGCCGTGGACACGCCGGAAGAGCGTTCTCCGTGGAATAACCCGTGAAAATACAAGCTGTTGAGTATTCGCATGGGGTCTCGAAGCACAAACGTGACATCCTTGTCTTTCAAATAATCAACCCCAAGGAACGGGGCCAGGTAAGGGCTTACCTCCACAGGCTTAGCTGCCCGCATCCTCTCTTCCAGGTTTTCCGGGCCCGTGTCAGGACCGAATGTCGTGCCAACCTCCAAGCCCGAAGACTCTAGTAGCGTTGTGACGTACCCCAGACCACCGCGGGCCCAGCCTGTCACGACATGTTTAAGCCTCATAAATACGCTGCTCCACATCATCAGTCGTTAATTTTCTTATTTCCATTACAAAAAACCCAATCAATAAAAGACATATAGGGAATCCACCCCTTTAGATGCTGTTTGTATCTAATTGGCTTATAATTTTGATAGATAACATCAACATTAAAAACATCGTCATTCATATATGATTTGCCGCCATCTCCTGAGAGATAAACGCTGCCGTTCAACAGATCGCAAATAGAAGATAAATCCTCGCTCTTACCTCTTCTTTCAAAACTTAAAGATGAAGCAAAAACGATCTTGCACGATATGTTCAAAACGCTCATCCCCCAATCAATAATCTTCATGTTTAAATTCAACATGCTGGATTCGTCACTATCCAGAATAGATCTAATCTCATCCCAGTAATGAAAATAATTTGCATGTGAATAACACCGTTCAATAAGTCGGATGATTTCTTGGTTGCGTGCCGGATTTATTTCCGTATCAACGAGATTGCCTTTATTCAGCACATGTAAGGTGATCCATTTAAACATGGGGTTGTTCAAATTGTCAGATGAATTGCATCTGATTTTGTTTCTGTGATGGAAATCCCCTTTTGTAAAAGCAACATCATCTCTAATAACAAAAACATCACATTTGGACATTTTGTCAAAAAATCCCATGTGAGGCATGAAATTAGGTTGGTGAGCACCAATTATCATTAAACCTACCTAGCTCAAACGCTTCAGCCTGTCACGACATGCTTAAGACGCATCATTTATAATCACCTGCCCCGCACTTACGACCCACTTCACTCACCACTAAGGCCGGGGTCAACGGGCTGAAAAAATGCCCAGTGTGCCCGACATTTGCCAGCGTACTTACCCAGTAGTCCATGGCAGTCTGCTCCTTTTCTGTTAGAGGGCCGTTTAGCCTCTGCGGAGCTCTGTCAGAGATATCTCGCAACCTGTTGAAGTAAGCCACAACGTCATCAACATCCCGAGGACCTCGAATAAGCAGTTCTACCACGTGAGGGCAGTCCCGCTGCATGGCGTAGTCCGTCGATTCGCTGATGTCTTCAGCCGGCATCTCTGACGTAACAAAAAACACCGTCTCTCCCAGCGTCCTCAAAGAGTCGAACAGCTTCTCATCCAGCCCCGGGTTGAACGTAATGGCCAGCTGGAGGAGGCCCTGGTAACTATCGCTAAACCGCAGACAGCCGCGGAACCTCCGGTAGTTCTTCCAACGCACCTCAATTCGCAGTCTGTCTACTTTGTACTGAAACTCCTCAGTGCTGTACTCCTTGAACTCTCGCTCCCCTTTCAGGAGAAACTCGATAATTTCCCACCAACTCATGACACACCTCGCTGAAACGTTGATAAAGCCGGAGCCGCCTCGTCTTTCGCCGACAACGTCGGGCTATTCGTAAACTTAGTCCACGGAATACCGATATCCGGATCGAACGGATTAACCGATCGTTCATCCTCCGGCGACCAAACTCCGTCCTGCTCATACAAGACTGTCGCGTTGGCTGACAACACCTGAAAGCCGTGAGCGAACCCTTTAGGCACGACCACCGCATCCTGGGTTTTTTCTATATTAGAAGCACCGCCTACCAGCTCAAAGCCTTTCCAGACACCGAACGTTGGACTCTTTGGCCGCATATCAACCACGACGTCAAATATCCGGCCGCCAATGCAGCGAACAACCTTCGTGATCTGAGCCTTGTTTGCCTGCCAGTGCATGCCACGAATCACGTTAAAGTTCGACACGCTCAAATTAGTTTGTCTTGCTGAATCGCCCTGACTCAGCACAGTAAACGAACCACGGTGGTCCCGATGGATTGGCACTTGAACAATACGGGGATTGCCTGGGCCCCAAGGATCAGCTGCGTAGAGAAAGTGGGTGAGTTTGTTTTGCCCCGCGGTTTCGAAATGATCAACAGGCGGTTTACTACTCTGGTTCGTCATTGTTCGCTCCATGCTGCCGCACCAGCGTGGCTGCCTGATACAGGCTCTCGAACGTCCCTGCATCCTGCCACCAACCGTCTATCTGGATCTCTTCCAGGCAACCACGATCGAGGTACTGCTGATTTACATCAGTGATCTCAAGTTCGCCTCGATGAGAAGGCTTCAGTTTATCGCAGATCTCAAAAACGTCAGGAGTGTAGCAATAGCAGCCCGTGATGATACTTGCGTCGGATCCCGACTCCGCCCAGCCCTCGCACTCCTCGCTATGGGGCTTTTCGACGAGCTTCTCAATCTTTCCACCATGCGGAGAAACAACACAACCAAAGCGAGTTAAGTCTTCCAGCTTGTTCGCTTGCTTGGTCACGATCAACGCACCATTATCGCATTTACTGTACTGCATGAACTCCTGAAAAGAGCGTACAGCCGTAGCACAGCTGTATTGGTATATGTTGTCTCCCAGCATGACGCAGCAGTTGTCATCGCCCACAAAATCACGGGCGGACTTCAACGCGTCAGCGATGCCGCCTTCACCCTTCTGCCATGCAAACGTCAGCTTGCAGCCGTAGCTGTTATCTGAAAGCACACGGTAAAAGCCGTCGGCGTCGTTCGAGACAATGACAATCTCTTTAATTCCGGATTTTAAGAGATTCTCGATTGGATAGTGGATCATTGGCTGATCCCAGACAGGTAGCAAATGCTTGTTCGCTACCCGTGTTAGGGGGCTGAGCCTGCTGCCCAGGCCTCCTGCAAGTATGACTCCCTTCACTTTCTTCTCCTTACAGCAATGTGTCGTCTATGTAAATTGGCGTCCCTTCGCCTGCGTACAACCCTTCGATGTTGAAGTGGTAATACTCCACGGCGTCTATGCGGCTGCCGCTATCGCCCATCAAGATCTCCAGTATCTTTTCGATACTGTACGCAACAATCGGGCGGTCATCCCGATCTGTCATCCCGAGAATGGCGTCGTCTAAGCCACCCAATAGGATAATGTCATTGTACTCTGTTTGATCCGCCATTTCATGGATCATTGCCCGCTTCGGATGTTCCATGTTCTCCCTGCCTTCACCCGGCGGACCAATATCACCTACTGGCCCGGGATCACCTACAGTACCGTGCTCAATACAGTCATCGTCAAACGTCATCGCCACGAACTCCTTCGTGTTTGTGCATAAAAAAATCCTTTGGCCAGCGAACTAGCCAAAGGATATCATGTCCCCCAAAGGGGGTCAAGGTGATACTAGAAGGAACCAAACCAGCCAGAGCTGAAATGCTGTCACTCCAGACAGAACAGCCCACCCGACCTTGGGCCACTCCCTGACCAGGTAACGGCAAACCGACAGGACTATCCAGGTTGTGACGCACTTGAACGCACACAACCACGCAACACCGGCATACGAAGAAACAGGCACAAAGCCATTTCCTCCCTGCCCCCAAATGAGCACCCAACGGGCAATCGGGTTTAGCTCATTCTGCAAAAGAGTATCTGCCAGAGCAATGCTCCACCAGACATCAAGCCCCGTAACCAACACAACGACGAGTGCCAAACACTCGTACAAAATCAACTGGGCACGCTTCATGACATCCATGTCCTTTCGCGTAAACAAAAAAAGAGTAAGCCAGATCGAGCTGGCTTACTCTCATCATATAAGAAGCTCGATTGTTTCAACACCTCAAGCTTTATCGTCGGTGCTATCTAAGCAATGAATGTAACTTCATTGGTGTCTTATTTTTACTTTGGATAACCAATACCGGGCACACTACTTCCTGACTGGTAAGTTTTCGGCTTTGGCTGTCCGCTACCATGTCCCGGTAACTGCGTCAGAGCAGCTAGCGTACCAAGACCGGCCGCCGCAGCTCCTCCACCCGGACCGCCAAGTCCGGGGGAAAACCCGGGCTTGGGAAGATTCTGCGTCATACCGCTCATCCGCTGAGGCACCCCCTGAAATAATTCCCCGTTTGTGTGTCGAAGCGGAGGCCCCTTGTACACCGCGTCTTTGGGTATGTTATTGTCGCGAAAGGTTCCAGGGTGGTGGCCCACAGGGGGCCGCTGTGGAAATTCCCTCGTCATGGGAGTATTATCTTTGACCGTTCTCTCTTTGTTCCGGCCAGTCATCTTCTGGAACGTCGTTCGAACTTTCCCGTCGGCACCCCGTGGTTTGTGAGGCATCGGTGGGCCGAGGGAAGCGTACTGAATCGGTTGACGGGCACGCTGGAGGATCTCGTTCGTTTTCTCCTGGCTGGCGTTAACCGGCAACTTAGCAGTCGGCTTCTTGGCTGCTGCTCCAGCCCTCGGAGCAGCACCGAAAGCATAATCTTTAAATCCGCTAAATGCTTTGCCGAGCGACTGGCCGAGTCCTCCCTTTCCTCCCTTTCCTCCCTTCCCCATAAAAGCTTTTGAGAAAGCCCTTTTTTCAAGTTCTCGCTGACGAATCAGAGCTGCCACCTTCATACGCTCTGCTCTACGGACACCAATAGCGGCACTCTTTCGAAGATCGTACAAGTTGTAGCTGTCAAGCTCTCGATTGATTGCGTCAAGGTGCAAGACCGCGGACGCCATCTTAACCCGGGCTGCTGACTGATTTTTGCGGTAACTGGATACCTTTTCGAGAGAATACATGACCGCAGCTTTTACTTCCTTCTCCTCTCCCCCGCCCAGCAGGCTCTGCACAGGCCCTGCTAGGTTCCTTCCATAACCTTCCGCGGCAAACGGTGCAGCCGCTCCGGCAGCACCGCCAATTAGGCCGCCCCCGGTTAAGCCCTTCAAGACAGCCCTAAACCGGCTCTTCCTGTCGCCAGTCTCCTCGTCATAGCCGGGATCTGACAGCAAACCCGAAAGTCCGCCAATGCCAGCCCCCAGAGAAGCACCCAACAGGCCGGAGTGCGGAGCCATAGCTTTGGAGAGTTCGTAGGGTTCCGGCATCAAACTAATTCCTTGTTAAGTGCATGTTTTGGGCACTCGGCGAACCACCAAGTGTGCCCGGGCCCCGCTTCATACGGGACACCTATCTCTTCAACGGCCTTGCGAACGCCAGGAAATACCCTGTCGTACAAGTCATGACCGCCCATTATTCCTGTATCTTTTAGTTTTGGTGCCCAATTCCGAATGTCTTCGTTCACGTTTTCGTAAGTATGTTGTGCGTCAATGAAGATCAAATCGAGTGAATTATCAGGAACCTGGGACGCGGTAGCTGCCGTCGTCCCGTGGCAGAATTTTACCCGAGTTGGATGCCGACGTACAAGGTCAACAAGCTCGGGGTAGGGGTGAGCATCCACCAAGGTCATGTGCAACTGAGGAAAGAGATCTATTAAGAAGTTGCTGGTCATCGCCGTAGCGACACCAAGCTCGGCCATTCGAACAGGGCCGTCTACATCCCGCAGCTCGTAATTCAACTCATGCAGCTTCCTGCACAGGTGGTATGCGATCGTCACCTGATGCTGCATTGTGTCCAAAAGCCCTTCGCCTGTCATGTCGTCTCCTTTGAGTTTAGATCCGACGCAGCCACCAAGGCAGACCACGTCGGATCTAACCCAGATACAGTCACCTTCCTTTCAGAAGACACACAGCCTGCTCGTGCTTTTGCACACGAATCTGATTTTACCAGGTTATTAACGCCTCATCCAAGGTCACATCTTAACTACAGGCGTTTCGAAAAAAAGACGTGCGTGTCGCTTTCTATCACTTCCTCGTCCGGGGCAACAACTTTCCGATAAAAGTTCATAGCCCGCTCGCTCTCTCGATGCACCTTCCACGTAAGATGTTTAACTCCCATTTTCCGTAACTCCGCAAGCCACGGCTCCCAAAATGACGTACCGACGGTGGTACCCCTGCGGTGCGAAACCGTTACTAGCAAATGCAACCTACACTCATCCTCCGCCTTCTGGCTCGCGATAGCGACAAGTAACAGCTCAGTACCCTCGTACGCAGCAAAAGACAACTCATACTTGCGAGGCAGTTCTTCTAGAAAGTTGTCCTCGGTCCACGGATCCCGGGGGTCGGAGTGGTGAGCTACACAAGCCTTAACATTCTTCTCCACCCAGGCTCGAGTTACGGGCACAAGCCTCATGTAAACAGTCTTTCCACGTAAAACCCGTCAGCATACTTGCCCTGAACATTCATGCCGCAAACCGCAGCCCACGAACGCCATAGCTCTTCATCAAAATAATCCTTTTCCGCATAAACATGGTGATAGTGCCTTAGCGATGAAAGCTTTGCCGCGAGATCCTGAGCTGTCAGCCCGAAAAACCAATTTCTTGGTTGCGAAAACAGGTAGGGCTTAGAAGAGTAAGCCGCAAGACTGACACCAGCGGGCAAAGACTGATTAAACGTCTCCTGCCGCACAAGGTGATGAGCCGGATGCCCGTCTTGCTGGTGAGTGAGCACAAGGGACGGCTTGACCTCTTTAACCACTTGATTGATCGAGCCCCAAACAGATTCCCTATCCGGAAAATCTGCTGAAGTAGCCGAATCGATGCGGTAGGAGTCCAGGCCCAGCTCGTCAAAAGCCTTCGAGCACGGTACAGATAAAGAAACGCCATTACGAATCACACTTGAAAGTACCAACGCATGCACTTCGCCCAATTGCTCTCTCTTGACTCTGTGGATAAAGCCGCCGCAGCCTAGCTCCACGTCGTCGCAATGTGCACCGATTATCAATACTGACTCATACATCAGAAATGCCCGCAAACAGGAACTGGATTGACTCTAACCTCTAAGCCTGGTTCATTCTGACGAATACTGTCAAACGTCATCCAGTCCGCCTCGTAAGTAGCCCAGTGCTCTTCTGGAAAAGCCCAACGCGTTGCGGCGTACAGCGGGACCGCGTACTGAAGCAAGTCTAAACCACCGAGCTTAAGCTCTACTCCGGTATGAGGCAGCACGCCCCGGTAACTAATGTAATTGCCCTGATTGTTATGATTTGAAAAGTGGTGCTGCCCTACAACAGAGATGCACATGTCGTCTTGTATTTGCTGGGCGTGCGTCTCCAGGTAATCCTTGTCTATTAGATCGCCGTGGCCGTACCAAAGCACATAGTCACCCCGACAGCTTGCCAACGCATGGCGACGGCAAGCATTACCATAATGCTCGGCACGCCCTTCTTCGAACACGATCGGGTGGCGAAATTTGTCCTCTCTCCCCTTGCGGAACTGGTTGTACACCCGCAGACCGTGGTGAGAGTACCCATCAAAGATCGGCACCACTTCAAAATTGGCATACGTCTGCTGGGCTAAGCAGTACAAAGCCCGACTCAGCATATTCGGCCTATCCCAGTACGTCAAAACAATGGAAAAAGTCGTCATGGAAAATGTACCAGCTCCTTTCGTACCGTAGCCTTCCATGCACTCAGCAACGCGGAAGGGACACAGTCAGGAAATATTTCCATCATTTTACGTAAAAAGTACGACTCATCTTTAACAAACAAGGGAAACCGCAGAAAAGTCATTGGTATTTCTCTTGTTGTCATTTCCGCCACGCACACACCCAACTGCCACGCAGAGATGTCGTAAATCTTTTCGAAGGTGTGCTGATACCACTTGCCTGTGTCGTGCTTTGGCATGCCCTTCTGCTTGCTTGTTGCGACAGAATTCAAGTCCCGCAAACACACAATTAAATGCCGGATGTCCAAAATACCCGCATCTACCAACTCGTGCCCGTACCAGGCCAATCGTGGGTCTTTGATGACCTCCGGAAGTTCGTGTTTTACGAACTCTGGGTCATCCTCAGGACAAATCAAAATCTCGCAGCCTGCGTTTACCTGCGGCGAGAATACGCTTCCCTCCACAACCCTATCACGAGCAACACTGAGCACCCTGCCGTCATTCTGATCGACACGCAGTACCCGCTGAGGCACTGTCAGGTGCCAACCGCCCTTTCGCTCAACCAGCCCCGTGTCCATGCCAGCACGGGTGAGCACCTGAGCTAAACAGCTGGTGCCGCACCGCCCTGTGCCAGCGATAATCGTCTTACGCTCTCGTCCCACGCTTGCCTCCGTTGAAAGTATCTAGGAAATCTAGCTTTAATCTCATCCAAACTTGCAGGTAACGGCCCACCGTGCGGCTCAAAATAAAAATACTCTGAATCGCTAAAGTCTCCCGGCAGATCAGTAATATGTTGGAACTTTGCGTGCAAATAAGCCAAGCTGATCTGATCCCTAGTTGTGCCCCGCGTAATCTCATCCCACCACAATTCGTTTAACTCGTTGTTTTCAGCGTGAGAACCTCTAATTAATACGCCTGTCTCCCACAACCCTGAGCCTGGACTAACATCTGCGTAACGCTGGCATTGCTCTTCAACTGCGGCCGGATCTACTAGCCCGGCTGACTTGCAAAACGCAGCCTCCTTAAACAAGCAATTCCGATGCCGGTGCCGATGCACGCAAAATCCGGAATTTAAGAGCGGGGTAATATCTTGCTTCGTGCCCACGCTCGCATTCATGAATACGGAAATACTATGTTTTGGCAAGATCTCGTGGGGGTGAGTCTTATGCCACAAACTGGTAACTCGCGGACAACTCAAATACCGGTGTGGTCGAATCGCCTGCCACGGCTTCGGCATTGTTGGCTTATCTGTGAAACACAAATAACGCACGCCAGGCATGAGATACACCGGAACATAACTCTCGTCCCGACCTGCGAAATCCGTTCGATAAACAATAACGCTCAAAGGTAATAGCCTAACTGTAAATTGAACAAAGACTCGAATCGTACGGTCGTGGCACGTTATCGCTAAGCGGCTCAAACCTGACGTCTGTGCGGCCCAACTCGTTGCGAACGAACTCAGCAATAGAACGCCGTTCTCCGCAGATGTGTAGCAAAGGCACACGCTTGCCGTCGGCTAGACCGCGGGTAACGTACTCGATAACTCTTTCGCAGGCGACCGACGCCCGGAGCTTACTAGAGATGATGTTTGTTGCAGCGACCTCGTGTCGAAACAGGTCCGCTAACAACGAAACCCGTAATACGTGCCCCTGAGCTGCAAGCACAGCCTTGTCCCCGCACAACTTGGTCTGCCCATATAGGGAATCCGGCAAAGGGGTAACTTCCTCCGAAAACGGACCTACGCCATTCCCGGAACCAAACACATACTCCGTGCTGATGTGGTAGAAGGGAATCTCCATTTCTTGGCAAAGCTCGGACATCTCGCCCGCTGCTTTGCCGTTAACCTCATATGCCTCGGCCTCTGCGTCAGGAGAACCCAGGCAACGCCGGTTGTTCCAGCCTGCGGCATTGATCACAGCATCGACACACTGTTCGTGACAATACACCCGGAAGTTCTCTGGCTCTCTGATGTCATAGCGAGGGTCAATCTGCACGTGCCCGTACGCTTCAAGCACAGGAATAAACCAACCACCCAGTTGTCCCGTGCTACCGATCAACAGAATATTCATTAACCAACTCCCAATCAAAGCGAATTCGACCTGTACTGATGCGGTTATGTTTCCGCTTCGCACCTAGGATTTTATTGTTACGAGACAGGTCCCTCGGCACGCTGTCTAGCCGCCACAATTCCGCATCCTCGTAAGTCGCATCACCCATAACGCAATCCAACACTATACCATCTGGAACTACCTTACGAACTCCGTGCCTCTCCCAGCAATCAACAACATACGTGTCATCGTGGCCGTATGCCCCGCAAAAGTCTTCGTCCACCCCGTTAATATTCCAAAAATCACGACTGTTGAACAAGTACGTAGCCGGATGCGGAATCTTCTTCTTCCCTGTGCGGTGAAACATGTAGAAAGTCGGCTCTGGGGTTGTCTCCGCCAGATGCAGCATGCTGCGAACAGCTGCTTCGTTCAAAAAGTGATCAAGCTCGCTGAGGAACACCCACTGGTGATGAGCTTTCTGTACGCCCAGATTCTTTGCACCGTAATTCCAAATGATATCAGTCGTCACGCGAAACAAGCGTAAATTCAAACAGACATCCGGAATAGCGAGCGGAGGTGTACTGTGATCATCGACAATCACAAAATCCAACCTTTGACGAAGCTCTTCCGGCCACGCCTGCCAACGCTCGATATGCTGCAATGCCGCCCGATGCTGAAGATAATGGGGATAAACGATCGAAATCTTCAACTAGCACCCCCTCTACTTTAACTGTTTCGCCTCTTCCACGCTCTCAGTGTACCCGAAACGATCGAAGTCTTCAGCCCACAGCTCCCTAATTCGTTCTGCACGCTCCGGAGTCACTGCGTCAACCCAGGGCATCTTACCGCCATCCTGATTCTTGTTTACATGTCCAATGGATTCCAGGTAAGGGGCCAGAGCCGGCACACCTTTAAGCCCCTCCCGGTAAGATTCCATTCGAACAACTGTGACGGGGTGATCATCAGGCAGCTGCTCCAAGTTCCAGGAACATCGCCAATGATTACGGAAAGTAGGCAACTTCGGGCCTCTCACTCGTTGCCACAAGAACTCATCAAACGTCGGGTTCCCGTCCGGATACCACC
>Ga0302135_10000842_pt1 | contig 18496 bp, 18 predicted proteins | sample CBN3_surface_MG_FD_203119 | JGI IMG/M metagenome (GOLD analysis project Ga0302135, IMG submission 203119) | Marine microbial communities from Western Arctic Ocean, Canada - CBN3_32.1 | ecosystem: Environmental > Aquatic > Marine > Oceanic | place: Canada: Western Arctic Ocean | collected...
CAACCGAAATAAATAACACCCGGCCCCGAGAGCCAATGGTGCAAGGAAGGAGACCAGAAGATGACTACCGCAGCAGAAAGAACCAAGAACCTAGTTGAGGTTAAAGAGTATGCGCCGAGGGACGTAGAGTATGTCACCACGGCAGCCGAAGAGAGCAGCAAGGCAGGCGGCAAGACCGGACTCGTCTGGGCAGCCCTGAGGCTGACGATGGGCTGGACATTCTTCTGGGCCTTCGCCGACAAGCTCTTCGGACTCGGATACGCGACAGAGGCGGGCAAGGGCTGGATCGACGGCGAATCACCCACATTCGGGTTCCTGAACTTCGCGTCGAGAGGACCACTGGCAGAGACCTACAAGGCCTCGCGGGCTCTGAGTCGATCAAATGGCTGTTCATGCGCTGGGACTGCTCGGAATCGAGCTACCCCTCATGCTCGGCATCGGAGTCAGGATCGCAGGGTATATCGGGATCGCGATGTACGCACTGATTACACCTGAGAACAACCCGTTCCTGGACGATCACATAATCGGCATGATCATCATGGCAGGGCTCATAGTCGCAGCAGCGGGCTCTCCGATAGGTCTCGGAAAACTCTGGGTGAGGATCCCACTAGTCAAGAAGTACCCACTACTGAAATAACTGCAATTGGTACATGCCTGATTGCTAGTTAATGTATTCCAGTAATTCCTTTTTCTCTTCTTGTAACTGGTCTAATTCTGCACTAAGAATAGTCACTTTTGACTTCCGTTTTAATCCTTCAGGTATCTCCAATTCGATGGCTTTATCGTAATCATTTAATGATTTTTGATATTGACTCATCACCCAGTAGGCACGACCTCTTTCCCAGTAGTAAAAGACGTTTTCTGGGTCTAATTCTATTGCTTTAGTGTAGTCGGCTATTGCTAAATCCTGACGAGCCAAGCCAACATAATGTTTAGCTCTGTCAAAGTGATATTGCGAGTCATTTGGATATAGCTGAATATTAGTAGTTGCAATTGTGATTAGGGGTCTTTGCAGCAGTTTCTCTTCAGTCTTGAGAGGGTCATTCACGGCATCTTCATATTCGATTGTAATCTTGTCTATATTTAGAGTGGTGTAAATTGGGTTTAAATTCATCCATATATAAAAAGCTATGAGTGAAAAAAATCCTAAGCAAAGAATTATGGGGACTGTTTTTATTCTGAATTTAAACATAAGCGTGAAATTTGCAAGCAATTATAGTTTATAAAATATGTAATATAACAGACAGTAGCGGCTAGAGAAGGAGCCAGGTTTCGGGCCTGCCTCCTTTTATTTGTGTGTATCAGTTGAGCGATCTGGGGGTCAGGCAGATATTCCGAGCCTGTCCCGTATTGTCTTCAAAGCATCCACGTTGCGCTTGTCTGGGCCCTTCGAATCTGGGTCCGAACCTGGGACCTCAAGCAGGAAAGGCACATCGCGAAACGCCGGGTGCGCCATGATAGTCTCGAAGCCAGACACCCCGATGTGACCTTCGCCGATATTCTCGTGCCGGTCGACGCCTGAGCCGAGCTCCATCTTGGAGTCGTTGGCGTGGACGGCAACGAGCCTTGAAAGACCGATCTCTTTGTCGAACTCCTCCATTGCCTTCGCGATGCCGTCCGAATCGGAGATGTCGTACCCGGCGGCATATGTGTGCTGCGTATCGAGGCACACTTTGACGCTGGGGCTGTCCAACTCGCGGATGAGCCTGCCGATTTCAGCGAAGGACGAGCCGATGTGGGACCCCATGCCTGCGCTGTTCTCGATCACGAGCCAGACATCGGGCGGACACCTCGAAAGGACCTCCCTGAGGGCGGTGGCGGCTTGATCGAGAATCGCATCGAATCCCTTGCCCTTGTGGCTGCCTCCGTGGAAGATCACGCCGGCCGCACCAATCTGGCCAGCAGCTTCCAGGTTGGCCGTGAGTGACGCGACGGACTTCTCCAGCATCGCCGGGTCGCCCCCAACGTTGACCAGGTAGCTGCCATGTATGAAGGTCGGCTTCACACCGGTGGCATCGACTTTCTCTCGGAATGAAAGCACCTGCTCTTCGGTCAAAGCCTTGAACCGCCATGCGCGAGGCGAGGACGCGAATATCTGTATGGCCTCCGCCCCGATCTCCGTTGCACGGTCGATACCGGCTGCGGGTCCGCCCGAGGTCGAAACGTGCGCGCCTATCTTCATTCCATCTCCTTCACCATGAGGTTGCCGCGTACCAAGCATCGATACTATCATGCGGTCCATCCGTGGTAACAGGAGATCGATCATGGGCTGGAACTTCGAGCTGGTAGACGGGCCTTACGGCGGCACTACCGAGGGGCCGGCCTGGGATGGCACAGGACTACTCTTCACACACATCCCCGAAAGCAGGATATACAGGTTCGACCCTGGAACCGGAACGTCGTCGGTTTTCAAGTCCGGAACCAACAACGCCAACGGCCTGATGTTCGACGCGGACGGCACGCTGTACGCCTGCGAAGGCGGCGGACGCCGAGTAGTCAGGTACGAGAGTGACGGCAACGCGACGCCCCTGACCGACGGATTTTCAGGCCAGTCCCTTAACATCCCCAACGACCTGGCCATCGACCCACAGGGGAGAATATGGTTCACCGACCCATACTACGAAGGTGCCGGAGGGCCGTGGAGCGAGGACCGTGGCAACAGGGTACTCGACCACGACTCGGTCTATCGGCTAGACCCCTTGGACGGCGGATATGAGACCCATAGGGTCACATTCGATACGACACGACCCAACGGGCTGCTGTTCTCGCTGGACCACCAGAGCCTGTACGTCGCTCAGTCCGGCCGTGAACCGGAAGAGAAGCGCGAGTTGAGGGAGTACCCGGTCAACAGCGATGGCAGCCTGGGAAAGTACCGCTTGCTGCACGACTTCGGGGCCCACCGAGGCATCGACGGCATGGTCCTGGATGTCGATGGCAACATAGTCGCCACAGCCGGGTTCGAGCAGAGCGGCCCAGGACCGATGATCTACGTGTTCTCGCCATCGGGCGAGGTGCTCGAAACGCACCCGTTGCCAGTAGACCGGCCCACCAACTGCTCCTTCGGCGGTGCCGACCTCAGCATGCTGTACGTCACCACATCAGACGGCCACCTGTTCAGGGTGGCAACGGAACGTAAGGGAAAGCTGGCCTATCCCCCGACAATGGGCTGAAACCCTCCGGCACCTGTCATTCTGAGCGATGGCCAGTCGCCTGCGTTCTTGGCCTTCTTGACCAGAATCGCGGTCCGGTCACGATTGTTCAGGACCGGACCGACCTTCTTTATGAACTCTGCCAGCGACTGTTCGACAGTAGAATCGCTCGTGTCGTTTGTGATCTTGTTCAGCATCCGATCTCACTCCCCACGACCTCCTCGGCCCACTCCTTGATCGTCTTCGTCAGGGTCGTCACGCCAGCGTATTCGCAACCAGTCATCATCAGTCGCACTGCCATCCTCCCGCAAGGGCAGGCTACCGCAGGCACCGCGTGCCAAACGGGCGGAGCCGTTCCAGGCGACGCTGATACTAAGGGCGGTGTCGTGCGATCTCAACCCCTCTACCGGCCTGTGGTAGACTTGCGGACGATATTGCAGATTTGCCCTGAAACCACGACAAATTTGAGGTGATTGCGCGATGAATGAATCAGCACTATTCATAGACGACCACGACGTCGCCGCATCCAACGGACTGACAAGGATGATCCACCCGGGACGCAAACACCCGAAGCCGGTAATACCCGCAGACCGCCCGTGGGAGCACACGCTGCTGATCGGTGGCACGGTCCGCAAAGAGGGTGACCTCTACCGCATGTGGTACGAGAGCTACTCGAAGGCGACCCAGTACATAAACCTTTACGCCGAGAGCGATGATGGCCTCAACTGGCGCAAACCCACTCTCGGCATGTTCCCGGATTTCGACGGCAACCTCGACAACAACATATATCTGAACCGTGTGTCGATGCGGTCTGCGGAACGCGCCCCGCAGATGGTCAGCCAGGACCACAATCAAAATGTCCTGCACACTCCCCATCTCGGCCCCGGCAAGAAGTACACGATGCTGGCCTACGAATATGCCCGGACAACATACGGCCCCTACGACGGCTACTACGTCACTTATTCCGACGATGGCATCCACTGGACAAACGGCCCCCGTGAGCCGGTAATCCCCGGTCACGCCGATGTCGGATGGTTCACGTATGACGAACACGATGGCATGTTCCGTGGCATCGTCAAGACGTTTCTGAACATCAGGGGATACGCTCGTCGCTCTGTCCTCTGGACCGAGAGCAAGGATGCCCTGGACTGGTCGATGCCCCGCCCTGCGTTTATCCCCGACGAGGCCGACGACGCATGGGGCGAGGGCGACCCGGACCGGTACACCCAGTTCTATGGAATGCCGATATTCCGCTATGGGCCGGTACTGATCGGATTTGTGCAGGACTTCCGGAGCACCGATGGGAACGTGTCCACCGAGGGGCACATGGACGTGCAGCTGGTCACCAGCCGTGACGGCCGGACCTGGGAGCGCACCGGCGACCGGACGCCTGTCCTACCGGTCGGCGCAGAGGGCGACTGGGACTGGGGCATGACAGGTATCGGCAACTCCTTCATCGAGAATGGCGATGAACTGAGGGCCTATTACGGGGGCTGGAACGCCACTCACGGCGGGACTACCTTTGATGGCTCAGCAGTCGCCGGAGCATTGGGTATGGCGACGTGGCAACGCGACCGTTTTTCAGGTCTGCAAGCAGGCCCTGTGGCCGGCGAGCTGCGAACGACGCCCCGAACCATCGGACCGGAGCTGCACCTGAACGCGGACGCCTCCGGAGGCTCGATCGCCGTCGGGCTCCATATCGATGGCCGACCTGTCCCCGGCATTGGTATCTCGGACTGCGTGCCTATTACAACGGACTCGTTGGACCACATCGTAACGTGGCGAGGCGACGTAACGTTGCCCGAGAAAAGTGTGGAGATAGTACTCCAACTCACCAACGCTGAGGTCTTCTCGCTCCGATAAGCGTGAAGAGACGAATCCAAGGAACAAACACGATGAGTGAATTGGCGCTATTCATAGACGACCACGACATCGCCGCGTCCAGCGGGCTAACCCGTGTGGTCCATCCGGGCCACAAACGACCGGAGCCAGTAATGGTCGCCGACAAGCCATGGGAGCAAATCCTCCTCCTGGGTGGCACGGTCCGCAAGGAGGGCGACCTCTACCGCATGTGGTATGAGAGCTACTCGAAGGCGACGCAGTACATAAACCTCTATGCCGAGAGCGACGACGGGCTCACGTGGCGCAAGCCCACCCTCGGCATGTTCCCGGACTTCGACGGCAACCTTGACAACAATATCTACCTTAACCGTGAGTCCATGAGGTCTGCGGAGCGCGCCCCGCTTATGGTCAGCCAGGACGTAATAGAGAACGTGCTGTACACGCCGCACCTGGGCTCTGGCAAGACGTACACGATGGTTGCTTACGAGTACGCGAGGTCGGGGTACGGGCCTTACGACGGCTACTACCTGGCATACTCCAACGACGGCATCCACTGGACAGACGGGCCTCGTGAACCGGTAATCCCCGGTCACGCCGATGTCGGGTGGTTCACGTATGACGAGCACGACGGCCTGTTTCGCGGCATCGTCAAGACGTTCCTGAACATCAGGGGGTACCGCCGCCGCTCGGTGCTATGGACCGAGAGCAAGGACGCATTGGACTGGTCGATGCCCCGACCGGCGTTTATCCCCGACGAGGCCGACGACGCGTGGGGAGAGGGCAACCCGGACCGGTACACCCAGTTCTATGGCATGCCTATCTTGCGATATGGCCCGGTGCTGATCGGATTCGTGCAGGACTTTCGGAGCACAGACGGCAACGTCTCCACCGAAGGGCACATGGACGTCCAGTTAGTCACCAGCCGTGACGGACGGACCTGGGAGCGGACCGGCGACCGCACTCCTGTCCTCCCAGTGGGAGCCGAGGGCGAGTGGGATTGGGGTATGACCGCCATCGGCAACTCTTTCATCGAGAATGGCGATGAGCTGAGGGCCTATTACGGGGGCCGCAACGCCACCCACGGCGGAATTACCTTTGATGGCTCGGAGATCACAGGAGCATTGGGTATGGCGACGTGGCAACGCGACCGACTTGCAGGCCTGCAAGCAGGCCCTGTGGCCGGCGAGCTGCGCACAACGCCCCGAGCTCTTGGGCCGGATCTGCACCTAAACGCTGACGCCTCAGTAGGCTCGATCGCCGTCGGCCTCCATATCGATGGCCGCCCTGTTCCCGGCATGGGTATCTCGGAATGCGTGCCCATCACCTCCGACTCCCTGGACCAGGTCGTCCGGTGGCGCGGAGACGCAACGCCGCCCTCCAAGAACGTAGAGGTAGTGCTGCAACTCACCAACGCCGAGGTCTTTTCGCTCCGGTAGCTCCCCCTGTCGCGTGGTAGCATCGCGCGGTCACCGAAGCTGGACGGCGTCACCCACCGCGCGACCAGACAACCCGCGTATGGGAAACCGACGACATGCTCGCCTCGGCCTACATCGTGATGATCCTTGGCACGCTGACAGTCATCGGAACGCTGCTATCCGACATCGTTCTGGGCATCCTCGACCCGCGCATTAGAACGCACTAACGCCCAGATGGATGTTTCTTCGCAGGGATGCGCCCGTGCCGTTCAAGATGGTATGGTTTTGGGCGCATGGAGCAGCAAACATGACACACGTTGCTCCCTCATCCGAAAACACTGATAAGAGGCAATATCCATGAGCGACGACGTCATAAGAATCGGGTTCGTAGGGGCCGGCGGCAACACCACCAAACGCCACATCCCAGGATTCCAGGCCATCAACGGTGTGGAGCTAGTCTCCGTAGCCAATCGCACCCATAAATCATCGCAGCGCGTCGCGGACGAGTTCGGAATTTCGACGGTCTACGATGGGTGGCAGGATCTGATAGCAGCTAGCGACACCGACGCCATCTGCATCGGCACCTGGCCCAACACGCACCACACACTGGTCCTGGCCGCGCTGGATGCAGGCAAACACGTGCTCTGCGAGGCCAGGATGGCGATGGACTCGGCAGAGGCCTGGGACATGCTGGCCGCTGGCCAGGAGCAGCCCGACCTGATAAAGCAGATCGTGCCCGCCCCCTTCACGCTCTGGGCCGACAAGACAGTAAAGGACCTTATCGCCAATGGCTTCACAGGCGATCTGCTATCGGTTGACGTGTCATTGTCCAAGGGTTTCATAGACCACGACTCCCCATTCACCTGGCGTGACGACCGGGACGTGAGCGGCAACAACGTATTGTGGACCGGAATTTTCTACGAGGTCCTAATGGGGCTCATCGGTCCCGCGACCAGCGTCCAGGCCCTCACGACAACCAACGTGAAGTGGCGTCAGGACGATCAAGGCGAACGTCGGTACATCACGATACCGGACCACGTGGAGCTATTGTGCGAGATGGCCTCCGGCCCCATAGCCCACATCCGAGTGAGTACGGTCACGGGACTGGCTCCCGAGGACACGATCTGGCTATACGGCGCTGATGGCACCCTGAAGATAGACATCCACGGCCAGAAGCTCTACGGTGCGCGCCGCGGCGACTCAGAGCTGTCAGAGATCACAGTGCGACCGGAGATGGTGGGCAGCTGGCGTGTCGAGGAGGAATTCGTGAATGCCATCAGAGGCGTCGAAGAGATCACCCACACGACCTTCGAGGACGGTGTCCGGTATATGGAATTCACAGACGCAATCCTCCAAAGCTCCCAGTCAGACAAAAAAATCACCCTGCCACTGTAGGTTCGAGTAACGACATTCGAAGGCCACATCAATGTCATGATGGGGCGGCTTGGCGACGAAGGGTCTGGGGTGGGGGCGGCGCACCGTCGCAACATAATGCGAAACCCCGCCTCCCCAGGCCCTTCGCATCCGCTCAGGGTGACATTGGCTGGGGATGATGTCCCAGCGGTCGACCAAATGGCTGGTTCCGGTCCCAAAGGGGTGTGCAGAGGGGCTCGGCCCCTTTGCCGGGTGTGTGAGGGTACCCCTCACAATATCTCTTTTATTCTTTTCTTTTTCCCGGCAATACAACCCGATCAATGGTTAACACCCAAACACGATCAGGGTATGTGAGAGAACCTAGACATCCACGGAAGGTAAACATATGGACGTAGCAGCCCTGCGAAAACAGATGCCAACGACACACGACATGACCTACCTAAACACGGGCTGGGCAGGACCCTCGCCAGTGTCCGTCGTCGAGACCATCAAGGAGCGCCTTGAATACGAGAGCTACAACGGCCCCACCACCCCCGAGGTCATGGATTCGGGCAAGCTGATCGATCTCCAGACGCAAGAGGCGGTGGCCGGTCTACTGAACGTCTCCGCCGATGAGATTCTGCTCACCGCAAACACGACTACCGGGCTGAACAACGTCCTCAACGGCCTACCCTGGCGCGAGGGCGATGAGATCATCACTTGCAGTCTCGAGCACGCCTCGATTCTGCTCCCGTCCTACCATCTGCGAGAGAGCCGTGGCGTCGTCACCCGCGTACTCCAGCTTGCGCCCGGTGAACCTCATGACTCCATCCTGTCCAAGGTGGAGGCCGCGCTGACGGAACGCACCCGCATGGTCTTTTTCAGTCACATCGAATACTCGACCGGACTCCGCATGCCCGTCGAGGGGATCCGGGCGCTCACGAAAGACCGTGGCATCTGGATGCTGATCGACGGAGCACAGGCGGCTGGCCATATCCCCCTCGACCTGCGTGCCATAGACTGCGACTTCTACTCGATACCCGGACAGAAGTGGCTACTGGGCCCCGACGAGACAGGCGCGCTGTATGTGCGGCAATCCATGATCCCAGAGATACAGCCAGTGGACATCGGGTACGACACGGCGCTGGAATACGATCGCGAGGGAGACTACGTCCCAAACCGCGACAATATCGAGAAGCTGCTCGTCAGCACCGCGAGCGCGCCCTTGCACGCCGGCTTCCGTGAGGGAATCCGCTTTGTAAGAGAGGTGGGAGTCGCCGCAATCGAGTCGAGAAACATATCGCTAGCGACCGCCCTGAAAGCTGGACTCGCGCCATTGTCCGGCGTCACGATCCAGTCTCCACTAGACGGGCCGGGGGCCACCGGGCTGGTGGCATTCTCAATCGACGGTGCCGACCACGAAGAAGCATGCTTGGAGTTGTGGCGATCCAACCGCATCATGGTACGCAACATAGCGTACCCAGATGGCCTGCGCGCATCGCTGGACTTCTTCAACACCGAGGACGAGGTAGCGGCACTTGTGGACGCGGTCAAGGGATTAGTGAAAGGCTAGGCTGTCTTCAGTCGACGTTTCCGAGCCATCCGCGAAAGTCATCACGACCGCTCAGCAGCGCTGGCCGAGCCCGTCCCGTCGCGGGTGCCGAAAGCCCCTCGCCATCCACGGTAAGCTCCATGATCATCGTGTGCGGAAAAGCGCGTATCGAGTCCGCATGTGCCGCGAAATCGACGCTCCCTGCCCCAATTGCAAGATGGGGCTCCTCCGGGATAGCATCGTGGATATGCAGATGGCGCACCCTCGGTCCGAACGCTGCGAACGCCTCCGAAATTCCGCCTGAACCCCATGCGTGTCCGGCATCGAGGGTCAGGGCGATCACCGGGCTGTTCGCTCCATCCACGATCTCGAGCTGCTCTGAATACGAGCGCACCGCCAACCCTGGACTGAACGGGACGTTTTCGAGACACAGCGCCACACCTGCCTCTTCCGCGTCCGCTGCCACGGCCAGCATCGACTCCATGACACGAAGTCTGGACTCTGCCCTCCCTTGTTCGGTGACCGCATCCGGATCTCCGCCCGGCGAATAGGCTGGTCCAGGATGGACAACAATGATCCGGGTGCCCAACTCGTGGGCCGTACCGATCGTCGCACGCAACGCAGACACACACTCAAGCCGCGTCGCCTCGTCCGGAGAGCCGGGGGAGTAGCGTGTGGGAAAGTGAATGGAGAGCCCGATACCGTAGCGCTTGCTGACGGACTGCAGCTCCGTCATCTCCGTGGCCGACATCACCGCCGGCCACAGGTGTTTGCCCGACAGCTCCAGGGCATGGAACTCATGCTCGACGGCGAACTCCAGCGCCGGCAGCGCCGTCGGCTCATCGGTGAATATAGTGGTCGTAAAACCTATAGTAGGCATTGGTTACACAGGCACTTCCATCATCTCTGATCCAAAGACGATTTCACCGTCATACACAGAGGCGATTTCGGCGATGCCCTTCTCCATCCTGCCGGGGATGGCCCATCCGGTGTTGTGGACCAGCACCAGCTTCTTTACGCCGGCTTCCTGCGCCAATTTTCCCGTATCCGTGGTGCCGGACATGTAGTCGCCCTCGGGGGAATTGTCGATGTTGGCCTGAAGGTCGACCGTCACCATGACCATCACGTCCGCATCCTTTGCGAGGTCCCGGACGCTGTCGCAGGGGTGCGTATCACCGGTGAACACGAAGCTGCCCTCGTCACTATCGACCCGGTACGCCAGGGAGTCCAGGTATGGCTGGACGTGCTCCGCGGGTGCGCTGGTCACCTCCCAGCCATTGCCTTTGGTCACATAGCCCGGTCCGATGTCCGTGACGTCCAGCGTCGGGGGCATCCGAGGCAAGTCGCCGCCACGAAGCACATGGGCATTGAGGCTTAGAGGGTGGTTGATTCGCGCTATCCAGTCGTGGGCGTATGCGCCGACCTCTTGGTCCAGGATCCTCTCGGTTAGCTGCTCGGTGAGTTTGGGGCCCCACACGCTGAGCCTGTTTTCCTTGCCCGCGCCGGAGTCCCAGCGTGTCAGGAGAAAACAGGGATAATCGATGTCGTGATCCATGTGGTGGTGCGTAAAAAACAGGTTGTCGATCTGGGTGGGGTGTATGCCCATGGCCAAGAGCTTGTGTGTCGTGGCCGGGCCGCAGTCAAATAACAGGCGCTCGTCGCCCAGCTGCAGCACATACGACTCGCCGTGACGATCATTGCCGGGCATCGGCCCACCAGATCCAAGTATGAAAAGCCTGCTCATCGGTCCCTCCAAACGAATTATTGTGGGTGATTGTAGGCGACGCTGTGACGTGAAACAAGCTGGCTAGAACGTGGAGGCAAGGTGTGACCTTCGAGCCCTCCCATAGCTGCTAGAATCGGTCCATGAGCTACGTAGCCGACCTGCATACACGCTCCCCCTACGCTAGAGCGACGAGCAGCCAACTCACGTTCTAGAACATGGCGCTGTGGGCGAAGATGAAGGGCATCGACTTGCTGGCGACCGGCGACTTTACCCACCCGGACCAGCTCGCCGAGATCCGGGCGAAATTGCACGAGACCGGCGATGGGCTATATGACCTGGATGGTATCCGATTCGTCCTGGGCGCCGAGGTGAACTGCAGCGCAGAGCAGGATGGACGGCTTCGCCGCGTCCATGTCCTTGTCTTTGCCCCGGACCTGGAAGCGGTAGCCTCCATCAACGCCACTTTCGGCCGTCACGGTAAGCTGGCAAGCGACGGACGCCCAACGGTGCATATGATGCCGCGCGATCTCCTTGAGACGCTGCTCGGCATCGATGAGCGGTGTTTCAATAATACCGGCCCATCTGTGGACACCACACTTCGGGCTCTATGGCGAAAAATCGGGTTTCGACTCCCTGGCAGAGTGTTTCGGCGACTTGGCGTCCTATGTACCCGCAATCGAGACGGGGCTGTCGAGCGACCCGGCCATGAACTGGCGCGTGCCGTCACTGGATGGCGTGTCGATCGTCTCGTTCTCCGACGCCCATTCGCTGCCTAAATTGGGCCGAGAATTGACCGTGTTCCGAGGTGAGCCGACCTACGACAGCCTGTTGGACTCGCTCCCGAACCAGGCAATCGAATACACGCTGGAGATGTTCCCCGAGGGGGGCAAGTACCACCACGCCGGGCATCGCAAGTGTGGCGTCCGGCTGTCGCCGCCGGAGTGGACGGCTAACGGCGAGCGCTGCCCCGAATGCGGCAGAAAGCTGACGTCAGGGGTGATGCAGCGGATCGAAGGGCTGGCAGAGCGCATCGTATCAACGAGCATGGGTGACGACGGATTGATCCACGGCGACGATTGCCGCCCGCCGTTCCGAACGATGATTCCGCTCCGACAGATCATCGCCGAGGCCCTCGGTCGTGGCGTCGAAACGAAAGCGGTCACAGGCGCTTACCACAAGCTGGTGGAGGAACTACTCGGCGTCGGCCATCGAATCTATCGCAGGCGAGCGGGTCGCGGAAGGCGTGGTCAGGGCCAGAATGGGAAACGTGACCATTTCATCTGGCTTCGACGGCGAGTATGGTCGAGTGAGCATCTGGCCTGATTAATTTTTCGACTTTGTATAAGACTTGTACTATAATAGAGCCTTATCGAATTTCCACCGAGGGATACGCCATGACCTCCATCAGTGTGCAAAAAGACACAACCGTCGGTGTGATCACCGCAATAGCCGCCCTAAGCTTCCTGGTGAGCCTCATCGGAGTCGGGATCAATATCGACGGGCTGGCCGCTACTGGTGCGCTGGCGTTTGTAGGGGCCACGATTGGCACAGTCTGGGCAGTCAAGCGAGCATAGCTCACTCCAGCCGCCGAAGCTCCCCTCGCTAGTGATTCTCTCGCATGTAGCGGATGATCTCCATCATCGCTTTGCAGTCGATCTCGTTGTATTGGACGATCTCCTGCATTAGTGCGATTTCGTGGGCTGGCACACCGGTCCTTTTGGCCTCCCGATCACACCACATCCCGCCGATCATCGCCCCCAGGCCACCCATCGAGCCCTCTTCCCATATCGTCTCGACCAGATCCCTCGCATACATCGCCTGCGTGACCGACTTCAACCCCAAACCTGTCGCACCCTCAACCTGCACGCCCTCGGCCCGCATCACACGCTTTAAGAAGTCGAACCAACCCAACTCTGGCCACTGACTGTTCGGATGGCGTACGACAGCCGAGTTGTAGGACGTCTCAAGAAACGACGTCTCCGCCGGCGACCAGTGGAACACCATCGGTTGCGCGATTTCGGGCGCTAAGCGTCGCCGAACAGCCTCCATGTGGACCATCCAACCCTCGATGATCGACGCCTCCGAGTCCTCAGTGAACCGATCCACCGTGAAGCTCGAAAAACTCCACTCACCGTCCTCGATGTGCCCACAGCCAATCGTAAAGATCAGGGTCTGTCCACCCTTCAGCGGTATGCGAGAGAAGTCGTCGTTGATATCGCTGACCGTCTCAAAGTCCACGTAGAACGCCAGACCCGGCGTCCGCCAGTCTTGGTCGCCGTTGACTAAGTGTTCAGGTGTGACCACGCTACCACCACTAGGAGTCCCAAGCAGGGGTTGCTGTACGCCATTGCCCTGTGCAACAAGGTTCGTAGGCCACTGGCTATCGAGGACCTCCTCGGCTATTTGCAATTTTGCTGAGTGCCAGGGGTAGTCCCTGGCATTTCGCATGTTTGGCTGAAGTTCGGGCACAGACGGCGTCGGCGAAACCACCCAATCTCCACCCTCTTTTCGTACACGCCGCTGCCAGGCCACGGCCTCATCCGCTATCTCGTACGCCGACTTACCCCGTCTGGGAATCTCGTCGGGCGCGATCATCCCAAGCCTCTCCATGCACCCAGTCCCACGCTCCGTCTCGCCAGCCTGACGCCACTGCCAGGACCGGCCAAGCAGGTATGCAACCGGGGGCAAAAGCCCCTGTAGACGACCCAGGGCTCTGTTGTACATAGCAAGCTGGACACGGTAAGCCTTTCGCGAATCGCCCGCCGACATATGACCATCCTGACGCAGGTGCAGCGTCGTGAATTTGGCATCGACTATGCGGTAGTGTCGCCCGGAGAGGCCAAGGTCCGGGGCTTCCAGACCTGCTTCTTCCTCCGAGACCGTCAAGGGAAACAGGTCATGCAGTACATCAGAGCGCACCAGCAGGTCCGGCATGCCATATGTGCGACGCTCGGCGTCTCGCAGCACGCCCTGGTAGATGATCGGCTCGCCTCGCGCCATCGCCTCGAAGGTCTCCTCAGCCTTTGCCAGATCACGCGCGTCGCCTCGTTCGCTACCCACGGTCAGCACCGGCATTAGCGTGCGAATGTGGGATATCAGTGCCGCCTCAAATGCGCGGCCCTGGGCAAAGATGTAGTCGGTGAAGTCGGTGCGCTGGTCGTAGCCAGGTAGATCCTCATCACTCGGATACCCGCGATCCGCCCCGTACTTTGCAAGCCAATCAATGACCGGATCGCCAATGGAGTACGCACGCGTGCCGGTCGCAACGATCCACTCGCTCCAGGCGGAGGCACCCTCCGGGGCATGCAGATTCCCTCCGTCATCGTGAGTCAGCGCATCAATCCCCAACGGGTCCTCCTGCAAACAACCGTCGAATCTCCAACGGCCCGAAATCGTCCAGCGACGTGATACGCAACTGCGCAGCGGCCAGCTCAGGACGATTGTGCACGTCGGCGTTGACGGCGACACAAAACATGCCTGCCGCCACGGCCGAGGCTACTCCTACCGCCGAGTCCTCGAACACCACCACCTCGCCCGGTGGAAGCCCAAATCGGTCCGCGGCCAGCAAATAGGGTTCCGGAGACGGCTTCCTCTCCGAGACATCGTCACCGGACAGGGTGAATGCGAAGAGATCGGCCATACCTATCATTCCGAGCACTAAATCGGCGTACTGGCGGTCACCGGAAGTTACGAGTGCAAGTGGCACCGAGGCGTCACCAAGTCTCGCAAGAAGAGTCTCCGCCCCTGGCATCATCGTGAGCCTCTCTTCCAGGAGTCGATCCCATAGCGGAACATAGATGTCCAGCAACTGTTGCGGATCTCCGAGGCCGTAGAAATCCGCTACGACGATCATGCCACGCTCGGGAATGACCCCGAAGTTTCGCGGGTGGTCCGGGGTGATCTCCACCCCAAAGTGAAACAGCATCTGACGCTCCGCCTCGTTGTGGATCGGTTCGGTGTCGACCAGCGTACCGTCGAGGTCGAAGCATGCTGCACGGAAGCGGTCGGTCATTATGAGGGTAGCCAGTGGATCATCTCGTCCACCGCCTCCTCCCAGACCTGCTCGCGAGTCCGGCCACTGCGTTTGAGCATGTTGAACCCGTGGTCGGCACCATCCAGTAGCTTCACGACGGCCCCATCGACAGTGGCGGTCGCTACTGTTAACTCCTCAGGCGTGGCAAACTCGTCTCGGGTACCCGAACAAAACAGCGTCGGAATTTGGATATTGGGGAAGTGCAGGTCCCGGTGCTGAGACCGGTTCCACGGCGGGTGCAACGGGTAAGCGAACAACGCCAACGCGTCGATCTCATCACTCTTGGCGGCCACCTGCGAGGCGATACGCCCGCCCATAGACCTGCCACCGGCTACCACGCGAACCCCGTCGTGCAGCACCTCCGCAAGCACAGCGACCCACGTCGCCTCAAGAACGTCATTACGGTCAGGACGGCGCTTTCCAGACTCCATGTATGGGAACTGGAACCTCACCGTGTCGATGCCAGCTTCCGACAGTCGCCCTGCCGCATACACTCCGAAGCCATCGTCGAGGCGAGCCCCTGCCCCCGGCGCGTAGACGAAAATCCAGCCATTAGCCGAACCCTTAGCCTCCGTGCGAACCGCAGAGACGGTGCCCTTGTCGAGTACCTCGACTGTCAGGCACTCATCCACCTAAGAGGCCTCCGCTCATAGTTACCCCTCCCAGAGCACGGCACCCACGATAGAAACCAGGGAGCCACCCTCGGGGTCGGCGGCACACTGCTGATAGCCTATGGACTCGCCCTTCGCGCCCTCCAGCAGCCTCAGGGCCACATAGATGCAAGATAGACCGCAGATCTTGCGGATGTCATCTTCAGTGCTGGATAGTGCAAAGAAACGCGCCGCGTCGGCATCCCGAATGGCCGCGATGGTCTCCTCATCCCTGCTCATCAGCAACTCTCGGCCCTCCGCGCCCAGGGGCTCGGCGTCGCCGAAAGCTGGTCCAACATGAGCAAGGTCTCCGGCCGCCACCACCAACGTCCTGCGGCCTGCGGTAGCCTCACGAATGTACTGAATCGCGGCGGAAATATTATCGTCCGCCCCCGGGTCTCCGTCTGCCATCACAAACTCGTGGAAAGAGCCGCACAATATTGGCAGCACAGGCACCGCGCGTCCGCCCATATAGTGGTGCATCCACACCAGGGCCAGCTCGATGGAGTGCTCGTTAATGTGGTGCAACTCCTCGTCGAACGCATTCTCCGCGCCAAGTATTTCCGTCAGCCCGTCCACCAGTTCCAGGTCCGTCGGCAGCGTGCCAAGGGGCGTGGCGTAGTTCTGGCGGGTCAATGTAAGCCGTCCCGCGCCACCGGAGTGATCGGTCCCAAGTACGATAACGAGGTCCACGTCCTGCACGGCATCCGCGCACATACGCCAAAGCTCGGAGTAGGTCGAGCCACCGCGCTCGTAGTCGATATGAGGGCTGACGATGCCGGTGACCTTCGTGGTCGACGGCAGCGCCAAAACCTCGCTGTTGGCATAGCCTACGAGGTCTTCGCCGAGCAGATCCGGCTCAGCGGGATATACCAATCCTGCGTGTGACGGCCGACGGAATGGCGGATCACGGTACTCTCCCACCATCCTCGCCTTAGCCGCGCGATACGCCCCGTTCTCGAGCAACATCGAGTCGTCCATCCCCTGCAGCAGCATCCCAAGCCTGTCCATCGGGAACTCCACACCAACCTGTTCCGTCAACTCCGCATGAATCGCTGCCAGGTCACGGGTACCATCCAGCAACGACAGTATCGGCGACAGCTCGGGCGGCACCAGCACCGCCGTCCCTGACAGTCCGAGCGGGTCTCGAAGATACAGCGCCTGCTTGCCTTCGAAAGTCACCCACTGTGGATCAACAATTCGCAGTCTGGGCAGGTCCGGGTACTTCGGTCGCTCTGGGAGATTCATGAGTAGATCCCGAGCTGGTCGCCGTGAGCAGCCCACATCTCGTCGAACATGGAGTCGATCTCGTCCAGCGAAAGCGTCGCGGAGGTCAGCGGATCCAGCATGACAGCATGCCTCGCCGCGTCACGGCTGCCATCCAAGACAGCCCTGACCGCCAGCTCTTGCACAGCCATGTTGGAACGACACAGTGCCGCCAGTTGCGGAGGCAGCTCTCCGACGGCCATCGGGTGCAGCCCCAAGTCGTCCACGAGACAGGGGACTTCGACACACGCTCCCTCGGCAAGGCTAGATATCAGGCCGAAGTTCGGGACGTTTCCGTTGATGACTGAAGGCTCTCCTGTCTCGATAGAGTTCATGATGATCGAGGCATATTCATCGGAGGGCTCGGCGCTCAGCGGCGTTTCCCCCGCCACCTCGTCTCGCATCGCGGCGAAGTATGCATCGTTGCGCGTCTCTAGCCGCGAGAGGTCAGTCGATATCGCATTCAATCCGAACCGCTCCATCCGCTCTGCCTTAGTCCGAAAATACGGAACGTACTCGGACATATGCCGCGTGGACTCAGACACGAAGAATCCGAAGTGGCGCATCACCTCGAAGCGCACCGGATCCAGTGCAAATGTCTCGTCATTTTCGAGCGCGTCCCACAGATCTGGGTAGGCATCCTCGCCGTCGCGTTCGAATCGAAGAAACCACGCCATGTGGTTGATGCCCGCCACCCAAGCCGACACACTCTCTCGCGGTGCGCCTATGTATCCCGCGAGCTGCGCCGTCGTGTTCTGAACGCTGTGGCACAACCCCACGGCCTGTATGTCGGTCGCCTCGGCGATAGCCCAGCACGCCATGGCCATGGGGTTGGTGTACTGCAATAAAAGCGCGTCGGGACACGCCCGCTCCATGTCCTCACAGATGTCCAGCAGCGACGGCACGGTCCGCAGGGCCTTGAACACGCCCCCAGGTCCGATCGTGTCCGCAACCGACTGGTCCAGTCCGTATTCGAGCGGGATGCCCTGGTCGATGGCCAGGTCGTCCCCAACACGAATCGTGGTAATCACGTAGTCCGCCCCTTCAAGGGCCCGCAGCCGATCTGTCGTCGTGTCCACCGTGGCGGACGTCCCCATATCTGAGACCAGACGTCTGGCATACGAGCCAATCAGGTCCAGCCGGTCCTCCGAAACGTCCATCAGCGCGATGTCGGAATCGGCCAGCGAGGGCGTGCCCACCACGTCCTGCAAGAATCTCCGCGCGAACACCACGCTACCAGCACCAACCAAAGCTATCTTCGGCATATTTTGTATAACTCCAGGGCGTCAAAGGCACCAAAACGTACGCAAATATTAACACGGACTCTAGGGGTGTGGAGGGCTCCGATAGGGCTGACGACGCTCATCAGACAAGCAATATCATTGCGGTATCAACGAACCCCACAAATAGCCGCCTCGCGTCCGGCCTTAGGAGGACTCGCGGATGTCCCTCGGCTCACGTGGGTGGCCTGATAATCGTCCACTGCTCCGGAACAGCATCGCGGCGAATA
>Ga0302135_10000845_pt1 | contig 18456 bp, 20 predicted proteins | sample CBN3_surface_MG_FD_203119 | JGI IMG/M metagenome (GOLD analysis project Ga0302135, IMG submission 203119) | Marine microbial communities from Western Arctic Ocean, Canada - CBN3_32.1 | ecosystem: Environmental > Aquatic > Marine > Oceanic | place: Canada: Western Arctic Ocean | collected...
AGAGCGGCTGCGGACGCGATTACCGCCATCGCCGTGAACACACGGATATGCCCGGCGCGATGTAAGAGCGGCGAGCCCTTAAGGCAACCAACGGCAAAACCAACGAAATAGGAAGAACCAAGAATTCCGATATCAAGGATCGAGAAAATCTCGATTTGGGCGCGCACAGGCAGCAACGTGCCTTGGAATCCGTTGCCCATGACAAAGAAATGCCGCGCCAAGTAACAGGGCTGTCACAGGCGCGAGGGCTGATGACAACATCGGAAGAATTCCAAAACGACATTTATCTAGAGTAATTTCTTAAATATATTAATTAATTTATTGTTAAATAATATAAATAAACTGTTAACATATTCAAAATTAGTTACTGAACCTACCCTCAGCGCGCCTTATTCATGCGGTCGAATCCTGCTTCAAGGTCGGCGATCAAATCGTCGGGGTCCTCAAGACCTATGTGAATGCGCATTGATTGGCCGCCCGCATTCCATTCGGTTGCAGTCCGTGAATTTTCTGGCTGAGTTGGCAGGATAAGCGATTCGAAACCGCCCCAGCTTGCACCCATACCGTAAAATTGCAGGTCATCGACGAACGCGGCGAGTGGCTTTTCCTCAGCGATGTCGAGGACAAAGCCAAATAAACCGCTGGCTCCGGTAAAATCGCGTTGCCACAGCGCGTGCCCGGGATCACCCGGCAAGCCAGGGTGCATGACTTTGAGCACTTCTGGTCGACTTTGAAGCCATGCAGCAACTTTGAGGCCGCTATCGTTGTGACGATTAAGCCGCACACCCATCGTGCGAAGGCCACGGAGTGCGAGATAGACATCGTCTGGTCCAACGCAATTGCCGAACAATTGAGCGCTGTCGCGGACGATTTCAAACGTGGCTTTATTGCAGACGATAACCCCAAACATCGCGTCCGAATGGCCGACGATGTACTTGGTACCGGCGTGCACCGAGATGTCGACGCCATGTTCTAGCGCTTTGTAGAAATAACCGCCGGACCAAGTGTTATCCATTAGAACAAGAGCGCCATGATCATGAGCGACTTTGGCGATAGCGGGGATGTCCTGGATTTCGAAGGTTTGCGTGCCAGGTGATTCAACCCACACGACTTTGGTGTTGGGCTTCAGAAGCTTCTCTATATCGCCACCGATTAGTGGGTCGAAATAATCGGTCGTGATGCCATAGCGGCTGAGTACACCGTCACAGAACCTGCGCGTCGGCCCATAAGTGTTGTCCGTTACAAGCACATGATCGCCGGTTTTGAGGCACGCCATCAGCGAATGGGCAATTGCTGCAAGGCCAGACGGTGTGAGTATGGAACCCTCGCCACCCTCCAGCGCAGTTGTTGCCTCTTCGAGCGCGAAGGTTGTCGGTGTGCCACGGCGTCCATAACGCACGCGGGCGGTCGACGCATTCCGATAGGTCTCAAGCGTCGGGAACAGTACTGTCGATGCGTGATAAACCGGCGGATTGACGATGCCATGGTTATCGTGCGGGTGCAGGCCCACATGGGCGAGGATAGTGTCGTCTTTCATGGGATGACCATAATGTGATTTGAGGCAGCTGGACGCTAGGCATTGAACCACCTGATTCGCCATGATACCAGCAGCATTTTTATGCGGCGTATCCGCATCGACAGGCACCGCTGACGACAAGGATAGGAGCGATGGAAAAAATCGACTGTGCAGTGATCGGCGCCGGCGTCGTTGGCTTGGCTATCGCGCGGGCCCTTGCATTTGAAGGTCGTGAAGTCGTCGTGTTGGAGCGTGCATCGGCAATTGGCACGGAAACAAGCGCGCGAAGCAGCGAAGTTATTCATGCCGGGATTTATTATCCCACGGGGAGTTGGAAGGCGCGGCTATGTGTCGCTGGTAGGGTCGCGCTTTATCGCTATTGCGAAGAGCACGGAATACCTCACCGCCGCTGCGGCAAGCTTATTGTAGCTACCGATGTAAACGAACTTGAGCCTCTGAAGGCGTTGCACGAGAAGGCAATTAGGAACGATGTTAACGACGTTAGGCATCTTGATGCTAGCGCAGCGCGGGCACTGGAGCCGGAGCTAAACTGCATCGCTGCGCTGTTCTCGGGGTCGACTGGGATCATCGACAGTCATGCTCTTATGCTGGGCTATCAGGGTGATCTCGAAGCTTGCGGTGGCGTTGTTGCCGTACATGCTGACGTCAAGGGCGGGAAAGTAGAAGAGGGGCGGATCATCCTTGAAACTGGTGGCAGCGACGGATTGCAACTGTCTTGTAATTCCGTGGTGAATAGCGCCGGATTTCGTGCGCCGGATATTGCGCAAAAGCTAGAGGGTCTTCCGCAAACGTCGGTGCCGAAAGGTTTCTTGTGCAAGGGCAGTTACTACACCTACGCCGGCCGCTCACCGTTCAAACACTTGATATACCCAATGCCGAACGAGGTTGCACTTGGCGTCCATCTGACCTTTGACCTCGGCGGTCAGGTTCGTTTCGGTCCTGATGTCGAGTGGGTCGAAGAGGTGAATTATGATGTCGATCCAAAGCGTGCGGACCAGTTCTATGACGCCGTCGGGAGGTATTGGTCCGGCCTACCGGCAGGCGCACTTAGTCCGGGTTACGCCGGAATTAGGCCGAGAACAGTAGGTCCCGGCGGATTGCCTCAAGATTTTGAAATACAAGGACCAGCCGACCACGGTGTGCCGGGGCTGATCAATCTGTTTGCAATGGAATCTCCTGGATTGACCGCATCGCTGGCGATTGGCAACCGAGTCCTACAACTTCTGGCAGCGTGAGTACTCACTCTTTTGTGCCCATAACACCGGAATGCCGTGGGTCGGCAATGTGTCCGGTTTCTTGTTTGTACGGTTCGAAACCGCCGCGTTGATAAAGCCGTAGTGCGGCCGGATGGTCTAGCGTGCAGGTGTGTATCCACAGCCGGTTTGGTTCATGCCGCCAGGCAGTATCAATCGTGCAATCCAGCAACCATTTCCCGAGGCCGCGCCCAGTGTACTCCGGCAAAAGTCCGAAATAGGCAACTTCGATCTCGCCTGCCACTCGGCGATCGAGTTCGGCGAATCCTGCGGGAGTGCCACCTGCATAGAGAACATAAATTTCCACCAACGGATTTTGAATTATTTCGGTGAGCGACACGTCATTCAACGCGCGGCGTTCGTACCATAACCAGGGCCCGCCGACGGTGTTGTATAGAAAGCGATAGAAATCGACGCTAGGTTTTTCGGCGCGCAGCAATACGATCGGCAGACCGATTGAAGGTGGACGGACTGAAGGCGTTTTCGGTCGCTGATGCATCTCCAAGTATGTCGTTGTGACCTTCAATTTCCTGTCTCCACGGGCGGCCTTGCGGCCCGCGTCACGATCCAGCCATCGTGACATGATGAGGCGAGGCTCCATCTTATAGTCCGTGGCTTCGTAAAATCCCTTCGCATGTTCGTTGTTCGGCCGAATCATCAATTCCACCTTGGGGACACCTTGACCGCGCAACCAGTCCTCGGCGTGACGGATGACCTTGCGGCCGAGACCCTGGCGGCGGTGGCTCTCAGCGACGGCAAGATAGTATAGCCAGCCACGATGTCCATCGCTGCCTGTCATCACACTGGCAGCAATTGTATTACCGTCTTTGAGGATGAAAATCTCTGCTTTAGGCGCTGCACGCGCACGCGCAATGTCAGTTGCTGGATCATTCCACTGTCTGATTAGTCCACACGCGTCCCAAAGCGCGATCAGCGCCGACACGTCGCCATCGGCGATAGGGTATATGCTCATAGTCATTTCAATATTTAGTACGCAGACCTAGGCTCCGCGGGATCGATAGGGGCTGGTGCCGTGCTATTCCACAAGCGCAATATTAACGCGTCGATTGTGTTTGCCTTTGTTCTCGATCTTGCGCACGACAACTCCGCCTATTTCACCCGTACGTGAAACGTGCGTTCCACCGCAGGGTTGCAGATCAATGGTGCCTATCTCAAGGAGCCTGACGGATCCCTGATCGCTCGGCGGCGCAACCGACATCGTGCGGACGAGTTCAGGCTGTGCTTCTAACTCCGCATCTGTTATCCAACGTGATCCGACCTCATGGTCTTCAGAGATCAGCCGATTTAGCTCGACTGTAATAGCCTCTTTATCGAGGGCCGCGTCGGCAATGTCGAAATCTAGTCGGCCCTTGCCGTCGCCAATCTGGCCTCCGGTCACGCCAAAGGGAACCGTCGCGCAGAGCAGATGCAGGCAGGTGTGGACGCGCATATGTCGATAGCGTCGTTCCCAGTTGATCCGTGCGGTTACTGCACTGCCAACTTCCGGCATCGACGATTGTTCGTCGACGATGTGAAGTATTTCTCCTTCGCCGTCGCCCTTGCGGGTGTCGAGTACTTCAATTTCGATGTCATCTGCGAAGATAAGCGTGCCGGTGTCACCTGGTTGTCCGCCGCCCATTGGATAGAAAACCGTTCGATCGAGCTGTATCGTACCAGGTGTGCTGGCCGTCACCACGGCCTCACATTCGCGGCAATAGGCGTTTGAATGAAAGACTTCTTCCGTCATGGCTCGTTCCTCTGTTGGCGCGCTCCGATCTTACGCCAGCCATTCCGGATAGGGCAGGCCCTTTTCCTTCAGGAAAGCGGGATTGTACATCTTTGATTGGTAGCGCGATGCAGAGTCAGCCAGGATTGTCACGATCGTGTGTCCCGGGCCCATTTTCTTTGCCAGGCGGATAGCGCCGGCAACGTTGATGCCGCTTGATCCCCCTAGGGCCAAACCTTCATCGCGAATCAGATCGAAGTTGATCGGCAGCCCTTCTTCATCGGGGATTTGGAAAGGTTCGTCGATCGGTGCGCCTTCCAAGTTGTCGGTTATTCGGCCTTGGCCAATGCCTTCGGTAATTGACGAACCCTCAGACTTTAACTCGCCATTCGCGTAAAAATTATAAAGCGCGGCACCCATAGGATCTGCCAAACCAATGACGATATCCTTGTTGCGTTCCTTCAGGAACATAGCAATGCCCGCCAGCGTGCCGCCTGTCCCGACAGCGCATATAAAGCCGTCGACCTTGCCGTCAGTCTGTTCCCAGATTTCCGGGCCAGTCGTTCTATAGTGGCCATCTCGATTTGCGGTGTTGTCGAATTGCTGGGCCCAAATTGCGCCGTTTGGCTCTGTCTTGGCGAGTTCTCCGGCGAGCCGACCCGAATAGTGAACGTAGTTATTTTGATCGCGATAAGGCAGCGCAGGGACTTCCCGCAGATCGGCACCGCAGAGCCGCAGCATGTCTTTTTTTTCCTGCGTTTGTGTTTCGGGAATGACGATCACGGCTTTGTAGCCGCGTGAATTGGCGACGAGGGCAAGGCCGATGCCTGTATTGCCAGCCGTTCCCTCGACGATGACGCCGCCGGGCTTAAGCGTGCCTCGTTTTTCGGCATCCTCTATGATGGCGAGTGCGGCCCGGTCTTTCACGGAACTGCCGGGATTAAGGAATTCTGCCTTGCCGATAATATCGCAGCCCGTGATCTCCGACGCCTTACGAAGCTTGATCATTGGCGTGTTGCCGATCGCCTCGGCAAAATTTTTGCGAATTGTCATTGGCCTGTACCTCCGCGGGTGAGGGCTGCTTATTTGAAAGGCGGCAGACTACCTCCGCGGTTTGGCACGCCGCAAGCATAAGCCCGGTTATCCAGTTGACTGGACGAGCCAAGTTTGTCGTAGAGCATCGCCATGCTTCTCCAGCCATTGGAGAGCGATAACGAAAATAGCATTATGAATATCGCCGGATCTAAGGCGCTTGAATGCGATGTCTGCGGGTTCAACGATTACGCGGATGTTCTCTCCCTCAACGGCGTGACCATGTATGCCGCCAACATCGCGACTGTCGACGCGTCCGCAGAAAAGGGAAACGATTTCAGACGAACCGCCTGGGCTTGCGAAGACATTGACCATGGGTACGATATCTAAAATTGTACTTCCCGATTCTTCAATTGCCTCCCGGCGGATAGTCTGCTCAACGTCTTCACCATCTTCGACCATGCCAGCGACAATCTCCACTAGCCAGGGAGTACCGCGATCTGAAGTAAACGCGCCTGGCCTAAACTGTTCGATAAGGACAACAGCGTTGTTGTCCGGATCATAAAGTAGCGCAGCGGCGGCGTTGCCACGTTCAAACACTTCTTGGCTTCTAACCTCACTCCAACCGCCTTCAAAAAGACGATGCCGTAACCGATAGCAGTCTAAGCGAAAAAAGCCCTTAAACTTCGTTTTTTTCTCAATGATTTCAACGTCATCACGGTTCATATGGCACCCTCATTCGTGTAAGTATTCCAGAGCGCAGAATGTTTGCCTTCAACGATTCTAGCAATGGTCTGTTTGGCGTAAAATTAGTACTCATGTGGAACCGCATTTTGAATGCGGACTTATAAATATGGATGGTTGAAGTGGAGCAATGCATGGCTGAAGCAAATATGAAGCGAGTACTTGTTGTCGAGTCGGTAAACGATGCTGGGCTGGCGCTGTTGCGCGCGCGCGCGGATATCGAATTCGAAGTGATAACGGACAACCTTCAATCGTATATGGACGAAAAAATTCATGAGTTTGACGGTGTTACCCTACGCCGCATGCCAATGACGGCACAATTGATCGAAAAGGCACCTCGCCTGTGCGTCGTGTCACGCCACGGTGTTGGCTACGATGCCGTCGATGTTCCGGCGCTGACCGGAAGGGGAATCCCACTCACAATCGTCGGCGACGCCAATGCAGCAACCGTTGCCGAGCATGTATTTTTTATGATGCTTTCTTTAGCGCGCAAGGGGTTCGCACACGACCGCGCGACCAGAGACGGAGATTTTACGATTAAGAAGAATAACCCAACCATGGAACTTTTTGGGAAAACGCTTTTAATCGTCGGTCTTGGTCGAGTGGGCAAGCAAGTTGCAAAACGCTGTATTGGTTTTGGTTTTAACGTTCTTGCATACGATCCGTTTATCGATGATGCGGAATTTGAACATGCTGCTTGCCAACGCGTTGAAGTACTCGAAGAGGGATTGCGTGTTGCCGATGTCGTAACGCTGCATGTCCCGCGCAAGGCCAATACGGTGAATATGATTAACCAGGAAACGCTCGCGGTAATGAAACCGACAGCATTTCTTATTAATGCAGCACGTGGTGGTATCGTCGATGAAGCAGCACTTTTCGACGCGCTGAAGGCGGGGCGGTTGGCGGCTGCTGGACTCGATACGTTCGTCGAAGAACCAACCAAAGCTGACCATCCATTATTTGCTTTGGACAATCTGATTTTGAGCCCACACGGGGCAGCGGCTCCGATCGAATGTGAAGCACGCTCTGCCGCGCGATGCATCCAGAATGTTCTCGATGCATTTGACGGCAGGCTGGACCAAGAAATGGTCGTTAATCCCGAGGTGTTGCGCGTCCCAGAGTAAAGCCAGCATTCGCTCGCATCGACGGAGAAAAACCGTTCAGTGGGGCGGATTTGCCGCGACAATCCACGTGCGAAATGCCTCAATCTTGTGAGTGTTCGAGGCTTCTGTCGGGCAGAACAGGCAGAACGTTAGGTCTGCTTTGATGCTGACGTCGAATGGTTTGACAAGACTGCCTGCGGCAAGAGAGTCAAATGCCATGGCGCTTCCAAGTGCAACGCCATGGCCTTGTTCAGCCGATTGAATGGCCAGGCTCTGGTGGGAAAATCGCGCCCCTTCTCTCGCATTCGCCAGGTCTAAGCCTGCTGCGTGGAGCCAAATATTCCAATCCGGCCAATCTCGGGACATTGCATGAAAATCCACATGCAGGAGAGTATGTTCGCGTAGATCAGCCGGTGTTTTCAGCGGAGGTATGCCGTCAATGAGACGCGGACTGCAGACCGGAAAAACATTTTCTTCGAACAATGGTTCGACGTGCAGGCCGGAGTGTTCCCAGTCATCGTAGTGCAGCAGGATGTGGACTTGATCGCGGGAAAAGTCGGCGAGGTCGAACGAACCGTCGATGCGAACGTCAATATCGGGATGCGCAGTTTTGAAGTGTGGAAGTCGCGGCACGAGCCAGTTTGAAGCGAAAGTCGGTAGTGCGCGGATCGTCAGTACCTGCTGCGATGCATCTTCGTGTAGCCGCATGACCGCGCTCTCCATGCGCTCAAAAGAGATCCGCAGGTCGGGCAGGAGAATTTTGCCCGAATCGGATAATTCGAACCTGTTGCCGATGCGTGTGAAAAGCTGAACCCCTAAATCCTGCTCGAGAGCCCGAACATGATTGCGGATTGCCCCAGCGGTGACGCGCAGTTCTTCTCCCGCGCTGGTGAAGTTGAGATGCCGTGCTGCTGCTTCGAAAGCTCGAAGCGCGTTGATTGAAGGCATGCGTTGTCGCATCAAATTTACTCGCAAAATTTCTGCGAGTAATAGTCATCAAATATCGATTTGCGGCAAGAGAAGATCCGGCTAGAAGGCATGTTCGGGAGACTGAACGCGACGGGTCATATATCAGGTGCCCTCGAGGGATCACGAATGCGCCTGTAATACGGGCATGACATTCGTTACAGTTGAACCAGCACAATGGGATGGACGGGGTACGAGATGGATGGCTACGTCAAAGATGCATCAGGTGATGTCCACGAGTCGGATAGCATTCGCGATATCGTTGGCAGAGAAAAGATAAAGGAACTCATGCGTCGCAGCGACGCTTGGGGGCTGCTTTTCCTGTTTGGTCACTTCGGCACGATGGCGGCGACTGGATATCTGCTGTTTCTCTCGCTCGGAACTTGGTGGGTGGTTCCGGCGACAGTTCTACATGGCTTCATCATCGCCTGTTTGTTTGCGCCATACCACGAGTGCGGCCACAACACGCCATTCAAATCCAGGTGGCTAAACAACGCGATCTACTTCCTCATTGGTTTAATTATTCTCCAGTTTCCCTTGAAGTTTCGTTATGAACACGCTGACCATCACACCTATACGCAGGAACAGGGGCGGGATCCGCAAATACTCTCGGTCGGAGAAAAAATTGGTGGATGGCTCTACTACGCCTCATCGATACCTCATTTTCGTGGACATTTCCGCAATCTTGTACGGATCCCGTTCGGCCTTCTGACTGAATTTGAGAAGCAGAGTACGCCTGAAAGTGCCCGCCCTGCATTGCAACGGCAGGCCTGGATTTTCTGGTTCATTTATATCGCGATTGCGGCGGTTTCGATCTGGTTTCAGAGCTGGGTGGCGGTGATTTTTTGGTTGGTCCCAAGAGTCGCGGGAGAGCCGCTGGAGAAAGTTATTCGGATGGCCGAGCACGTTGGCTGTTCTTATAACGGCAACATATTCGAGAACACGCGCACGCTGTATACATGGGCGCCAATTCGCTGGTTGTGCTGGAATATGCCCTGCCACGTGGAACACCACGCCATACCGCTTGTTCCGTTCTACAAACTGCCCGAGTTGCACAAGATTCTTCGGGATCATGAGAAGGTAGTTAGCAAGGGGTATACGATGACCGCTGCTCGACAGATACGCAGCGCGCTGAAAAACAGTTCAGCTATACAGGAAACAGCAGCATAGCGGCTGACGAGCCGCGGCACCGACATGGAGTAAGATGATGGTTGATATTAACGAACTGACGACACTGACTGATGACGACCGCGATGCTGTCCGCGATGCGAAGGACCAGATAGACGCAAAAATGGCGCGTCTGCGGGATGTCGTTCCTGTCATTCTCGATCTGTCTTGCCGCGAACCAACACTGCCCGCGCCCTATGGCCATACTCTCGACGATAAGAAGGAGGTCCTGAAGCTCGCGAAGGAGTTTGGTTTTACCGATCTCGCAGTCGGTAGCTTCTTCGATTTTCCGAATGTCGACGAGCAGTTCTGCCGTTATCTAAACGATCAGGGCGACACGATGGACGGCTATTTCGGCAACGCAATGGTCGTACGTACGCATAAGGCAAAGCCATTTAAGCCGTCATATTCGATGGATAGAATCGTTGAATTTGGAATTCCCAATATTCTGTTGCTGACGGAAATTCGTCCAAAGACTGTCAAACAGAATGGCACAAGCTACGAAGACTATTTTGCAGATTTGATCCAATCTATCGAATATATGCGGGCGGAAGTCCTGCCCGAAGCATCCGAGCGCCGGGGGCGTATTTTCTTGCGTTTCCTCGATATCTTCGATGCGTGGGACGAAGACCCGGACTTCGTCGCACAGGTCATGAAGCTGCTGTCGAATATGCCAATTCAGGCCATCATTTTTGAAGATGTTCGTGGCACACATTTTCCGTTTCAAACCGCTGAATTGGTCAAACTTATCCGCCGCTATCACCCGTCACCGATTCCCATTTTGGTGCATCCACATTCCGGTAACGGGCTGGAGGATGCGAGTGTTATCGAAGCGGTGCTGGCTGGCGCTGACGGTGTGTGGGCGGGCTTCACACCAGAGGCAGCGATGGGCGCGCATGGATCCACTGCCATGCTGTTCAGCAATCTCTTGAGAGCCGGTAACCCGCACGTAAAGAAGAACTACGATGTGAAGCGCCTGACAGAAATCGCCGACCGGATGTCCCGTATTCATATGGGCGAGCCGATGCATCAGTATCACCCGGTGATTGGCAGCAAGGCGTATCACTACATCGATGACCAGTTCGAGCAGACCGATTTGCCGTGTGATTTAGCGCCGGAGACGATTGGCCAGGAGGTCAGCTATCGAGTGACACCGGCGTGGTCGAACCCGGTAGTTGTCGGCAGAAGGCTCGAACAGCTTGGCTACCCCTCGGAACTGACACAGGACCCAAACTTCATCCGGGAGTGTCGTATCGTCATGTGCGACTGGAATATCGCGGGCCGGCGTTTCTTGGCTGACGACCCTGATGAATTAGCCAAGGTGGTCGAGGAGGCGAAAGATCGTATCGCTAGGCATTCTGAAGCCGCGGAGTGATTCGCTTAAGGCTCGCCGCGGACCTGGAATGGAATTGGGTAGTTTCAGGATTTTCTATTGAGCTCGATTGAGAGACCACACTCTCCATTCCAGCGGTTGTCTGATTCTGAACGGCTGATCAGTTTGCAAGCTGTCCTCGCGGCGCGCGCCGCTCCCCATGATATCTACGTTTTCGCTTACGGTTCGATGATGTGGGACCCGCTGTTTGAACCGGCAGAGCGACACGCGGCAAATCTTGATGGTTACCGCCGCAGTTTTTGTGTCTGGAGCCTAGTGGCGCGTGGCACACCAGAAAACCCAGGATTAGCTCTTGGTCTTGAGGATGCCGCGGGCGCGTCCTGCGACGGAATCGTCTTTCGGCTTAATCCGTTTACCACCAAAGCCGACCTCGAGGCGACCTGGCGGCGCGAAATGTATACGGCAATTTATCAGCCAAAATGGCTTGATGTGGAAACCGTGATGGGAAAGGTCCGGGCTATTTCGTTTGCAATTGAAACGGGACACCCGCAATACGCAGCCGGCCTGGATCAAAACGAAGCCGCGTCAATCATCGCTTCCGCGGAAGGCGAAAACGGGCGATGTAGAGACTATCTTTCGAACACTGTCAGTGAACTTGCGGCGATCGGCTGTGTCGATTCTCAAATCGAAGCTTTGAATGAACTCGTTGAATCATTGCCTGCTGGGAAAGAGTCTTGAAATCAGAATCAGAATCTCGGCGTTTTTTCCCGGCCACATTGAGGAACCAAAAGCCAATTCTCGATGTTCTTCAGCGTGTCTTACCGGCGGAAGGGTCGATTCTCGAAACAAGTAGCGGTACAGGTGAGCATGCGATCCATTTTGCGCCTGCGCTGGCTCCTCGCGTGTTCCTTACCAGCGAACCTGACCCGGATTTACGCGCGAGCGTCGCGGCTTGGTGTAGACACTCGATGGCCGCAAATCTCCGCATGCCGATTGATCTCGACGTGACAGAAGACACTTGGCCTGTTGAGATCGATCCTCGAGTTCAGCCGCCAATCTCTGTGATTCTCAACATTAACATGATCCATATCGCGCCATGGAGTGCATGTTTGGGGCTCTTGGCGGGGGCCGGTCGAATTCTGCAAACTGGTGGCATGCTATATTTGTACGGTCCGTTCAAACAAATGGGCGTGGAGTTTGGTTCGGGCAACGACGATTTCGATCAATCATTACGTGCAAAGAACCCGGAGTGGGGGGTGCGCTCACTTGAAAGCGTGGCCGAGATAGCGGCAGAGGAAGGTCTGATTTTGCGGAAAACAATACCCATGCCGTCAGACAACCTGTCCGTCATTTTTGAACGTCAATAGAACAATTTCGTGGCCGGATCTGTCTTGCTGTGAAGTATCGCCCTATTTGCGATAAAGCGAAGGCACGGACTACACTTGGGTTTAGTCAACTCACGGTTGAACAACGTTAACGAGGACACAACGCATGGCAAAAGTATCGGTGTCGGCTAACTTCGCAACTTCGTCGGAGCAGGTCTGGGCACTGATCGGAAACTTTGATGGAATGGCAGATTGGCATCCGGCAGTGGAGCGTAGCGAGTTGGGCGCTGGCGGTAATCTTCGGCGCCTCTGTTTGACAGGAGGCGGGGCGGCCATTGATCGCTTGGTTAGTCATGATGACGAAAAACGAATTTACCGCTATTTCTGTGTTGAATCGCCACTTCCGGTGGCCGAGTGCGCAGGTGCGATCTCAGTGCGTGTCGGCGAAGATGGCACGGGCTCAATTGTAGAGTGGTCGGCGAACTTTGCGCCGGCAGGGTTTTCGGAGCATGACTCCAAGAGCGTAATCCGCAGCGTGTACGAAGCGGGGATGGAAAATTTGCGAGTGATTCTCGACGAATAAAGCCCATGGAATTCATGCTGGCGCTACGCTATGGCAAAAGGCGCCCGTATCGTGCCGTCATCGCCGTCTATGTAAAGGCTCCTCAACAGCAGCCGGACTAGTTGCCGTGCGTTGATTGGCCCTCTGATGATGACGATCATGAAGTTGAACGCAGGATAAGCTAAGCTCGGTAGCCGATTATCCGTCGAGTGACTTTAGGAGTTTGCGGAGTGAGGTCTCGGGGTCCGCGAGTGCAGCCGCGTCGATTTTTGCTCCACGCTGGATCATCTGCCGTGCGATCGGGATGTCGCGGGGACTGTTAATAGCGTTTGCACCGACCACGCAGCCGTCTTGCAAATAGAACGCCGTGAACGTCAACGCACCTGTGTCGCCGCGAATCACGACTTCACTCCATGCCTCCGGCATGCCGACGATCTGGAGATTGACGTCATATTGGTCCGACCAGAACCACGGGACCTGGGCGTAGGTCTCTTCAACCCCGCACATCGCCTTCGCAGCGGTGATGGCTTGATTTTGTGCATTCTGCCAAGATTCGAGTCGGATGCGTCGGCCAAGGATGGCGTTCGGGTGGTTGGTGACGTCCCCGGCTGCATAAATATCAGGGTCCTCGGTTCGCCCATGCTCGTCAACGACGATGCCGTTGTCTGTCGCAAGTCCTACGGCAGATGCAAGGTCATCGTTGGGTAAAATACCAATGCCGATGATGACGATGTCGGCGTCAACTGGTTCGCTGTCGCCGCATAGAACGCGGCTGACATGGCCATCGCCTTCGAATCCAGTTACCGTTGTACTGGTGCGAATATCGACGCCGTGGCCGCGATGAATGGCCTCGAAGATGGTGCCAATTTCGGGCGCCGCTGCGCGACCTATGAGTTGATCCATCATCTCGATAACGGTCACTTGGCAATTGCGTTTTCTTGCCGCTGCGGCGACTTCAAGCCCGATATACCCTCCGCCAACGACTGCGACTTTTGCATCAGTTGACAGGGCCGCCCGGATAGCTAGCGAATCATCAATGCCCCGCAAATAATAGATGCCTGCGAGGTCAGATCCCGGGAGCGAGAGCCGGCGCAATTGCGATCCCGTTGTAATCAGTAGCTTTGTATAGTCAAGGGTCGTACCGTCGCTCAACGAAACGGATTTGGTCGCCCGGTCAATTGCCTTTGCTGAAACACCCAGCTTGAGCTTAATCTGATGTTCATTGTAGTAGGCGGGTTGATGGACATAGGTTGAGTCTGGCTCGTCTTCACCAATCAGAACCTGTTTCGAAAGTGCCGGTCTTTCGTAGGGTGGATAAGCCTCGTCCCCAACGATGGTCACGCAACCGTCAAAACCTTGCGTGCGCATGGCCTCAGCCGCCCGTCCAGCGGCTTGGCCCGCACCGATAATTACAAATTTTTCGTCAGTCGCCATGACAGGTTGGCATCTCCGAACATCGCCGGAACTTGAACAAATTCATCGTTAGGATTTTGGAATTCCAATGAGAATATCGTCGCCTTCGACCTTTACCGAAAAGACTGCAACATCGTCCTCGGCTGGTGGGTCGAGAACCTTGCCAGTAGGGATATGGAAGCGTGCTTGGTGCAGCGGACATTCAACAGTGTCACCTTCGACGTAGCCATCTGAAAGCAATGCGAACTCGTGTGGACATACGTCAGCGGTGGCATAAAACTTGCCCTTAATATTGTAGAGTGCAATCAGCGTTTCGCCGATGCGAACCGGCTTCGGTTCGTCTTCTTCGACTTCTCCCACGCTGGCCACGCGATGCCATTCAGCATTTGCATCTGTATCGGCCATTTTCCTCTCCCTGATGGTGAAAACACTATAATCGGGGCAACGATGGCGACGCGAACGACGACCAAGCGGCCTGCAATTCCTGCCGTCGCGATTGACGTCGACAAGTGATCGAGGGATACGCACTACAATCGCCTTAGTCAAGACTGCTTCGAGCGAAAATATGCGGCTGTGGCGAGTTTTATTAATCAGGCGTTCTTGAAAAATACTCGACCTTGATCGGTCAATTCGCAGACCAGCCAATTAGGCTTAATCGGGTTCACAAACCAGCGATTGGCCCAACCTTGGTCGATGCACGAACGAATTGTCCGTTCATTGACACGCTGACCATTTTCGTCGAACAGCGGAAGTTTTCCTCCCGGCTCCTCTAGGCCGCGTGCAAGCCAGGTGCGCTGATGTTCCGTCGGTCGAGCATTCTTTTTCCCATCGACGGCTTGCCGGGAGTTTTGGATGTCGACCACATTGTCTTTTTGCTCCATCCGAAACACCATCTCGCTCATGTATTTGCTCATGGTAGGCCAGAAAGTTGTCGTCGCCAAGTCGACCGCATTTTGTCCGCTGTTTAATCGCCTGTGGCGAGAGCCAAGGCTTGGTCAAGATCGGCGATGATGTCATTCACGGATTCAATTCCTATCGACAAACGAACAACATCCGGTCCAGCTCCCGCCGCGATCTGCTGTTCCTCGTTAAGCTGGCGGTGTGTTGTCGATGGCGGATGGATGATCAGCGAGCGTGCATCGCCAATATTGGCGAGATGAGAAAATAACTCGACGCCCTCAACGACTTTAATGCCGGCCTCATAGCCGCCCTTTACGCCGAAAGTGAAAACAGAGCCGGCACCCTTCGGGCAATACTTCTGAGCCAGTGTGTGAAACGCATTCGACTCAAGTCCTGCGTACGAAACCCAAGATACCGCCGGATGGGCTTCGAGGTATTTCGCCACTGTAAGTGCGTTTGCGCAATGACGCTCCATGCGCAATGGCAGTGTTTCGATTCCGTTGAGCGTCAGCCAAGCATTGAACGGCGATTGCGTTGCGCCGAGATCGCGCAGGCCGACGACATGGCTGTGGATCGTGTAAGCGAGATCGCCGAAGCTCTCTGCGAATGTCAGTCCGTGATATTCCGGAGCGGGCTTTGACAGGCTTGGATATTTGTTGCTGGCCAACCAATCGAAGCGTCCAGAATCGACGACGATTCCTCCCATGGCCGTGCCATTTCCCGTCAGAAACTTGGTCGTCGAATGGACGACGATATCGGCGCCGTGTTCGATTGGTCGTGAGAGGTAAGGTGTCGCCATCGTGCTGTCGACGATGAGAGGAACTCCCGCGTCGTTTGCAACTGCAGAGATTGCTTCAATGTCGGTAATGACCCCACCGGGGTTAGCGATATTCTCCACGAATATTGCCCGCGTCCTTGGTGTTAACGCCCTGCGAAAGTTATCGGCATCCGTCGCATCGACAAATTGTGCCTGCCAGCCGAATTTTTTGTAGCTGTTACCCATTTGGTTAAGCGATCCGCCATAGAGTTGGCGCGCAGCGATAATTTCGTCACCTGGAGACATAAGCGGAAAGAGCGCTAGAATTTGTGCTGCGTGGCCGGTCGATGTTGCGGTCGCACCCCGAGCACCCTCGAGTGTGGCAATGCGCTCCTCAAGCACGGCGACCGTCGGATTGCCTAGCCGCGAATAAATGAATCCCGGCGTTTGCAGGTTGAACAGCGAGGCGGCGTGTTCAACATCGTCGAAAACGTATGAAGCGGTTTGGTAGATTGGCGTCGCGCGGGCTCCTGTCGCTGGGTCGGGTGACGCTCCGGCATGGATTGCCAGAGTCTCGAAACCGGGCTTGTCTTTCGCCACGTTCATATCCTCCGACGTTTGGAAGAAATCAGACCAGTGTTGAACCCGAGCCAACTCAACTCGCCGTTAAGCCTCGAAAGCTCAATTTTGGGGCATCGGTCCATGACAACCTTTAGCCCCGCCGCCTTCGCACGTTCAGCACTGGCGTCATCACGAACGCCAATTTGCATCCAGATCACTTTCGCTCCTATAGCGACAGCCTGATCTGTGATTGCGCTGACCTCGCTCGATCGGCGAAAGACATCGACCATATCGACACCGGTTTCGATTGCCTCAAGAGAGTCGACAATACGTTCACCAAGCAGTTCTTCGCCGGTAGAACCTGGATTGACCGGGATCACGCGATAGCCCTTGTGTTGAAGATATTTCATCGCGAAATAGCTCGGCCGATTCCAGTTTGTGCTGGCACCGACCATGGCGATTGTTTTTACCTCGTCAAGAATTTGCCGCAGATAGTCGTCGGTGTAGTCGAGTTTGTCTGACATCGGATTTGGCATGGGAGGGGAAGGTGCCCCCTATTCGTGCCGCCACACCGGTTTGCGCTTATTGAGGAAGGCGTCAATGCCTTCTTGTGCATCCCGGAAGGTCATATTACGCGCCGTTTCTCTGGCAGATAACGCATAAGCCTCGTCGAGTGGCAGGCCGAGTTGCTTGTAGAAGAACGATTTACCGGCCTTGATCGCTGGCGAAGACTTTCCGGCAATGGTTTCGGCCAGTGCAGCTGTTTCTGCATTGAGAGACTCCGGTCGGACAACCCTGTTGATGAGGCCAATCTCCGTTGCCCGTTCAGCAGAAATGAACTCGCCGGTTGTCAGCATTTCGAACGCATGTTTCGTCGCAACATTGCGCGACAGGGCGACACCAGGCGTCATACAGAATAGCCCGGCATTTATGCCTGATGTCGCGAACCGCGCACCTGTTGAAGCAACCCCCAAGTCACAGCTTGCAACGAGCTGACACCCAGCTGCCGTGGAAATGCCCTGCACGCGAGCAATAACCGGTTGCGGCTGGTGGATGATCGCGGTCATGAGGCCAGCCGTTTCTTTGAAGATAGCCTCGCAGTCCGTTGCATTCTCCGACCTGCCGGCCTGCGCGACTTCGCTCAGATCGTGACCCGCCGAAAAGGCTTTGCCAACAGCGCCCAGCACAATCACGTGCACCGATCGGTCGTGTGCCGCAGCTTCAAAGGCCGCGAGAAGCTCGCCAATGAGTGTGGCGCTAAGTGCATTGTATTTCTCTGGTCGATTAAGCGTCAGGGTACGGACGCTGCCATCGTCATCGCAAAGGAGGAGCGGCTCCTTGGTAGGAGCGTGGACATCTGTTGCAGCGGCTGTGTTTGCCATGCTGTGCCACCTGTCGATCGTTACCGTGAGGAACGCATACTTTCGTAGATGCTGCGTGCGACTGCAAGGGTTGGCTGCTCGACAGCGGATTTTTAGTTATTGTTACTGTTTTGTTCTCAAGTGTTTATCAAAGATTTTGAGAACAGAAGTTCTGTCAAATAGTTTTAGATAGTTTTAGATAATTTAAGGGAGGTGAATGATGTCGGCTTCAGTCCTCGGACTTAGAACCACGATATATAAAATTGGTGACATCAACGCAGCCAAAGAATGGTATGCCAAGGCGTTTCAGGTGACACCGTACTTTGATGAACCGTTCCACGTTGGTTTCAATGTTGGCGGATACGAACTCGGTTTGATGGAAGACGAATTGGCTGCAGCTGACAAGACCTCGAATGTTCTCAGTTACTGGGGTGTTGAGAATATAGAGCAAGCCGTGGAGGGCTTCATTTCAACAGGTGCGACGGAGGACGCTAAACCAATGAATGTCGGTGGCGACATTATGGTTGCGTCTGTAAAGGACCCGTGGGGCAACGTTATCGGACTAATCTACAATCCTGCATTTGAAGTGAAATAACTGAATTTTCTCGTGCCGAAGTGACGTTTATCTCAGTTTGACGCTGAGTCATGATAGGTTCGTGGGGCTGACTAATTAGGGCAAAAAGGAACCGTTACATGACCGATGACGGGAGCGAGAC
>Ga0302135_10000847_pt1 | contig 18434 bp, 12 predicted proteins | sample CBN3_surface_MG_FD_203119 | JGI IMG/M metagenome (GOLD analysis project Ga0302135, IMG submission 203119) | Marine microbial communities from Western Arctic Ocean, Canada - CBN3_32.1 | ecosystem: Environmental > Aquatic > Marine > Oceanic | place: Canada: Western Arctic Ocean | collected...
GTCGGCAGCAAACACATGATTGGCCAAAATCGCGCAGTTATCGGCGACGAATAATTTTTTGAAAAACCCTATCAACAACAGACGCAGGCCAATATGTAAATGGCTGATATCCCACTTTGCCGGTGCGATCAATTGCGGAAGCAGCTTAGTGCTGCGCTCAATGGGGCCGGCGATCAATTGCGGGAAAAATGCCAAGTAAGTCGCGAAGGTAATGAAGCAATCGGTGGGCTCGATTTTCTTGTTTTTGATATCAACGATATAACTGATGGCTTGAAATGTGTAAAATGAGATGCCCACCGGCAAAATGATGTGGGTGAGGGTCCAGCTGGAGGACAATCCGAATTGCTCCACTAAGCTCCCAACCGATTCGGCAAAGAAATTGAAATACTTAAAGAAACCCAGCAACCCCAAATTGATTCCGAGTGCCAGCCACAAAAACCCCTTCCGGCGGCCTTGATCGGATGGCATTTCCCCAATCAATTGATTGGCCCCAAGCATCACGGGAAGAAACGAAAATGCGGCAATGAGGACTTCGTTGGAAACCGTTTTCCCTTGGATTTCAAAAACCGAGCATAGTGCTAGCCACACCCCGGGCAGCAGGGCAAGCGCGGTTATTTTCCCTGGCGATTTCTGTTTGTTGGCAATCCCCAGACCACACAAATAGTAGGTAGTGCTCGAAGCCAGCAGCAACGCTACAAAACGTACATCCCATGCCATATAAAAAAGATAGCTGGCCGCAAACAAAAGCCGAATGCGCCATGGCCGCGGGGAAATCCAAAACAAAATGAAGGCAGCAAGAAGAAGGCAGCCATATTGAAATGAAACGAAATTCATTCGACGGGCGTAGAAGGCCCCTCCGACATCAGGGAGTCAAGATTTTGTTAATCTAATCGTGACCGCCACCACACTCCAAATTTCTTCCGGTTTTTCTTGTGTAGTGCTTCCGTCGCAGGCATAGTCCTCGGCTCTCCGGAGGGGAAATCATGGAATTAATCCGTAACATTGCAATTATTGCGCACGTGGATCATGGGAAGACCACGTTGGTGGATTGTTTTCTCAAGCAAACGGGCACGTTTCGCGCGAATCAGGCGATTGCTCAGGAGGAGCGGATCATGGATTCGATGGATCTCGAGCGCGAGAAGGGCATCACGATTAAGGCGAAGAACGCGGCGTTTGAGTATCGCGGGCATCACGTGAATATCGTGGACACGCCGGGCCACGCGGATTTTGGCGGCGAAGTGGAACGGTCGTTGAGCATGATCGATGGCGTGTTGCTGCTGGTGGATGCGAAGGACGGACCGCAAGCGCAGACGCGGTTTGTGCTGCGCAAGGCGTTGGAGGCGGGCGCGCAGCCGATTGTGGTGATCAATAAAATCGACCGCGATCACGCGCGGCCGGAATGGGTTTTGGATCAGGTGTTTGAATTGTTCATTGCGTTGGGCGCCACTGATGGGCAGTTGGATTTTCCGTATATTTACGCCAGCGCGAAGGATGGCTACGCGACGACGGACCACACAAAGCTCGGCGGCGATATGACGCCGTTGTTTGATATGATTCTCGAACGTGTGCCCGCGCCACACAGTGACGATGGCGAGGGCTATCGCATCGCGGTCGCCAATGTGAGCTACTCGGATTATCTCGGCCGGTTTGGGTTTGGCAAAATTCGCACGGGCACCATTCGCATGGGCGATCCGCTTTTCGGTTTGCGAGGCGATGCGGAGCCGGTGTCCGGCAAGGTGACGGCGCTGTTTCATTTTGAGGGGCTGAAGCAAATCCAAATCGAGGAAGCCCACGCGGGCGACATCGTGGGTGTGGCGGGCTTGCCGGATATTCTCATCGGCGAAACGCTCGTGGACAGCCTTGACCGTCCGCCGTTGCCGTTCCGGCCCATCGACCCGCCGACCATCAAGATGGCCTTCGCGGTGAATGACGGCCCGCTCGCGGGATTGGACGGCAAGAAAGTCACCGCCCGCAGCATTTGGGAACGCCTCGAGCGCGAAGGCCGCGCGAATGTTTCGCTGCAAGTTTCGCAGACGGATAACAGCAAAATTTTCCACGTCACCGGCCGGGGCGGAATGCAGATTGCCGTGCTTGTCGAGCAAATGCGGCGCGAAGGGTACGAGGTGCTTGTGAGCCGTCCCGAGGTGCTGAAACATCAAGACGAAAACGGCAAGTGGCTTGAGCCGATTGAAAAAGTTTTTCTCGAGGTACCGCAGGACGCCGTGGGCGACGTGATGGAAGCGCTCGCCATGCGCAAGGGCAACGTCACCGATATGTCCCCCGCCGGCGACCGCATGACGCTCGAGGCGCTCGTGCCCACGCGCGGGCTCATCGGCTTTGAGGTCGAGCTGCTCAACTTCACGCGCGGCGAAGGCATCATGAGCCATCTCTTTCACGAGTACGCGCCCGACACCGGCGACATCCCCGCGCGCCGCACCGGCGCACTCGTCAGCATGGAAGACGGCACCGTGACCGCCTACGCGCTGGACACCCTCCAAAGCCGCGGCCGCATGCTCGTTGTCCCCGGCGACAAAGTTTACAAGGGAATGATCGTCGGCGAAAACGCTCGTGACAACGACTTGCCCGTGAACCCCATCCGCCCTAAGCATCTCAACAACTTCCGCTCCCAAGGCGATGGCAAAGGGATTATTTTAAATGCCCCGATGACCCTCAGCCTCGAGCGCTCGCTCGAATACATCGCCCCCGACGAATACGTCGAAGCCACCCCGAACACCCTCCGTCTCCGCAAAAAAATCCTCAACGAACACGACCGAAAACGCTCCGAGAAACAACGCTCGCTGCAAGTGGCTTGAGCGTGTGATTCACAACCGTACCCGCCAGTAACCCGGCTCGCGGCGCAAATGCATCACGGCGACAATTTCGATTTCAGATTCGCCCACGCAATACAAAAGTGCAAACGGAAATCGAGTAATACGGAACTCCCGAACGCTCCCCTCTACTACCCGATGCAATTCCGGTTGGGCTTGAACACGCTTGAGGGCAAGAGCAACTTCGCCAGCGAATTCTCTCGCAAGCCAGACTCTTTATTTTCGTACCAATCACCAGCCGCCAACACCTCGGCGCGGGCTTCGGCGTGGAAACGAATTGGTTTCATCCCGCCTCGCCCCGCAGCTCGGCGAGTACTTGCTCGGCAGGGTAAGTTTCCGCACCGGCGTCCAGTTCAGCACAACGCCGTTGCACCTCCGTCCGCCATACATCAGAAAGCGGTGCATCGGCCGACAAAGTCTCGAGTAGTTTTTCTGTTAGAAAAACCCGCGAAGCCTCCGGCAGGGCGAGGGCTTCCTCTGCAATGTCACTGATGTTGCGTGCCATAGCTCTAAACCAACCGCAAAACTCGGTGCTCGCAAGCGTTTTAGAGTTGAACACTCCCGCTGGGTTGTTACCTTGGCCTCCGTTTCCACGTGTTTAATCTATCCAACTAATTATGAGCCAATCCCCCAAACTTCACAATGCCATGTGGCCCGGACTTGTCGGTAAAGGCGACGACGAAGGCCAGGAACCGCCGATCAGCCTCGAGCATATGCTCGATCTCACCGCCGCCGCCGAGGTGGATGGCCAGAAATTTGATGGCATCGATTACTTTCTTTTTCTGCCGCACACCAATCCCGAGGCTACCGATGATGAACTAAAAGGCATTGCGGACCTCATCGTCAGCAAAGGCTTCGACATCGGCTCGCTGGTCGCGCCCATTTGGCCGGGAACCGTGGGCGACTCGGCGATGGGCACGGCCGAGCAACGCGGCAAGTTTCTTGATGCAGTGAAGATGGCCTGTCGTATTGCGAAAATTTTCAACGAACACGGCGCACGCAAGTACGGCGTCATCCGCATCGATTCGGCCGAATTTGGCGTAGAAAAATGGGGCGAAGATTCCGCCGCCAACACCGCCCAAATCGTGGAGACCTTCAAGGAAGCCGCGACCATCGCCGCCGGCCACGGCGAACGCCTCGCCGCCGAAGGCGAAATTTGCTGGGCCGGAATGCACAGCTGGAAGGACATGCTCGACGTGCTTGAAGGCGTCGGCATGCCCGAGGCCCTCGGCTTCCAAGCCGACCTCGCGCACACCTATCTTTACACCCTCGGCTACAACGCGCCCGAGCACGCGCTGTTGCAGGAAGGCTACAGCGACGAGGAATTCTGGGCCGCTTACGAGCAGATGACCGACAAGCTCCGCCCGTGGACCATCGACTTCCATGTCGCCCAAAACGACGGCGAAGTGCACGGCGCCGGCGACCACGACAAGACCGGCAAACATTGCCCCGCCGATGACCCGAACGGCAAACTCGACATCACAAAATGCTCCGGATACTGGTTCAAAGACGCCGCCGACCGAGGCATCAAACACATCTGCTGGGACGGCTGCATGTTCCCCAACGCCACACTCGAAAATCCCGAAACGTGGAACACAATCCTCAAGGCCATGATCGACGTCCGCGACGCCCACGGCTGGGAATAATCTTTTGAAATAATGAGCGAAAAAAAATCCCTCAACATCGGGCTCGTCGGCTACGGCTTTATGGGCCGCACTCACTCGAATGGTTACAAACGCGTCAGCGATTTCTTTCCGGACCTCGGCCATCGGCCGGTGCTTAAGGCCGTGTGTGGTCGTACGGAAGATCGCACCAAAGCCTTCGCCGAACAGTGGGGCTACGAAAGTTTTGAAACCGATTGGCGCGAGTTGATCAAGCGCGATGACATTGACGCCATCGACATTTGCACGCCCAACGACCAACACGCCGAGGTGGCCATCGCCGCCGCCGAGGCGGGCAAGATGGTGCTTTGCGAAAAACCGCTGGCCCGCACCGCCGACGAAAGTTTGCCGATGGTCGATGCTGTGGAAAAAGCCGGCGTGCCGAATACGGTTTGGTATAATTACCGCCGCGTACCCGCCATCACACTCGCCAAACAAATCATCGACTCCGGCAAGCTCGGCCAAATCTTCCATTACCGCGCCAACTTTTTGCAAGACTGGACCATCAGCGCCGACCTCCCCCAAGGCGGTGAAGGCTTGTGGCGACTGGACGCCGCGGCCGCCGGCAGTGGCGTCACCGGCGATTTGCTCGCCCACTGCATCGACACCGCCATTTGGCTCAACGGCAGCATCGCCGACGTGTCCGCCGTCACCGAAACGTTTATCAAAGAACGCGTCCACACCGCCACCGGCGAGAAACAAAAAGTCACCATCGACGACGCCTGTCTTTTCCACTGCCACTTTAAGAACGGCTCGCTCGGCCTCTTTGAATCCACCCGCTACGCGCGCGGCCACAAAGCGCTTTACACGTTTGAAATCAACGGCGCAGACGCCTCCATCCGCTGGGATTTGCACGACCTCAACCGCCTCGAATTTTTTGACCATAGCGACGACCCCAACACGCGCGGTTGGCGCAGCGTCCACATCACCGACGGCGACATGCCCTACATGGACAAGTGGTGGGTCCCCGGCCTCTGCATTGGTTACGAGCACACCTTCGTTCATCACGTCGCCGACTTCCTCGCCAGCCTCGACAGCGGTACCCCGTGCAATCCGACCTTCCGCGACGCCCTCGAAACCGCCCACGTCTGCGACGCCGTCCTCGCTTCCGCGAAGGACCGCGCGTGGAAAGACGTGTAGGCAAACCCAATCCCGATCCGCGCCCGCAAATGCCGGAGCGGGTTTTTGTTGCTGTGCATCCAATCGGTTGAACGAGCAAGTCCATCGCCGCGTCAAATCAAATATAGGCTTTTGAAATGAAACCAATTAATATTTCTGCCTCCGTTTTAATGTCTCTGTTTTGGATGATCTCCTCCGCTTCGAGCGCCAAGCCGCACAACAAGCCGGTGTTTGTTTATGTGTACGACTCAATATGAGGACGCTTTTGCCGGGCCTTGGAAAAGGATCCGGCGGCGGACCTTGTGTTCGCGAAGCTGGCACGGAAATTTGTGATTCTGCATTTCGATACCAGCAATGGCCGCGCACCGCACGTGGATCGGCTGAAGGTGAAACGTAATCAAACCTACGCCCTCGTGCTGCGGCCTGACGGCACGGAAATCGACCGCATCGAAAAGCCCGTCGAGCTCAAGCCCGTGGTTGCGCTCATGAAAAACGTGTTGAAACAACAGAGGTCAAAACCAGAATCAATCGACAATCCATCAACCGTCTATGACAAGAAAACCCCGCAATCGCTGGGTTTTTGAAAAAATGTGTTGAATTCACCCCACCCATTGTGGCGTCTTATCCCTCCCACATTTGATTTAGGGAAAACCAAACTAATACACGAATATAAAACCATGCTGAAACACGTTTTCACCAAAACATTGACCGTGGCGGCCTTTTTGATAGGCTTCGCCGTAACCACCCAAGCCGCGCCCGCACAAAAAATGTGCCCGCTGATGATCGAAGACGAAATCGATGAAGACGAATTCGTCATCTACAAAAACGTCAAAGTCTACACCTGCTGCGGCACCTGCAAAAAACTGTGGAAGCAGAACCCGGATTACTATGCTGTGGTCAGCGTTGAGCAAGCCCCGCAACTCAAAGCGGTCGCCTCGAAGACTATCAAGCCATTGGCGCAGCAATTCTGCCCCGTGTACAGCGACACCCGCGTGCATCCCAAGGGCCCGTCCATGGAATACAAAGGTAAAAAAATCTACTTCTCCAAGGAACGCGCCCTAACCCGCTTCAAGTCCAACCCCACGAAGTACGAGAAAAATCTCAAGTAGGATTCTCTCAACCCATTTGCAAGCCCCCGCTCGCGGGGGCTTTTTTTATGCCCGAGAAACCATGAGACTGCCATTGTCCTATCAGCTTTGATAGACTCCTTTCATCGGCTGCGTTTCAGGAAACAGTTTGCGCGAACGGATTTTAATAATTAAAATAATAACTTTCACATGTCAGGCATTCAAATCCACGCAAGCAACGACCTCGAGCGACTGGCCACACAACTGGCTGGGCTGCTGCAGAGCCATCGGTCCGTGGATCCGTTTGAGCCACAAATGGTGGTGGTTCCCAGCTTGGGGATGCGACATTGGCTCACACGGTGGCTGGCGGAAACCGAGGGGATCTGCGCGAACATTGAGTTAATTTTCCCGGCGGATTTTATTGAGCAATGCGTGGCGAACGGCAAAAAAGTGGCGGGGTACGAATCGGAGACACTGGCTTGGCGTATTTTGGGTTTGCTCGATGGAACTACCCTTGAGGAGCCGGCGCGTTTTTTAAAAGACGACCCGCGGCAACTCAAAGCCTTTGGGCTAGCCCGGCGCGTGGCGGGGTTGTTCGACCAATATCTTTTGTACCGGCCCGATATGCTGAACCAGTGGCCGGACAGTGAGGCCGCGAAATGGCAGGCGGCGTTGTGGCAGGATATTTGTCGGGACGTAGGCACGGACCATCCGGCGGCGTTGCGCTCAAATTTTTTGACGAAGCCAACGGCGATCGGAACCGGTTCCGTATTTTTATTTGGAATGGGGATGCTGCCGCCCGAACACTTGAATGTAATTCGCGCCCTGGCCACTCAACAAGCAGTTCATTTGCTGGTCATCCAACCCACGGCTGATATTTGGTTTGATCTGTTGTCCGTGCGCGATCACTGGCGCCAGGTTGAGGAGGTCGGCAACGAAGCCCCCGCATCGCCCGATGGCCATCCTATGCTCATTTCAATGGGGCGTGTGGGGCGGGAATTTCATTCGATGTTGCTGGGTGAAACGGGCGAGGGCGAATGGGATGAAGCTCTGTTTAAAGAACCCCAACGAGGCTCGTTACTAGGGGAATTACAGGCGGACATTTACACGGTGGATTTGCCTCCGCGCGCGGGGCGCAAGGCGCCGGTGGATGATTCGTTGCAGGTCCATTCCTGCCACGGCGCGTTGCGTGAGGTGGAAGTATTGCACGATCAGTTGTTGCATTTGTTCCAAACACTCGACGACCTCGCCCCGCACGAAGTGGTGGTAATGACGCCCGACATTGAATCGTACGCACCACTCATCCGGGCGGTGTTCGACAATCAGGAAAACCAGTCCCAACACATTCCCTTTACCATCGCCGACCGACATCCACGCGCAGCCAGCGCCATTGTGGACGCCTTTCTGTCGTTGCTGGAAATGGAGGACACGGCGCTGCCGGTCAACGAAGTGCTCACCCGATTGGAAACCGCGGCGGTGAGCCGACGGTTTGGCATTGGCGCGGAGGAACTACAATCGTTGTATCCGCGCTGCCGCGATGCCCACATTAACTGGGGTTATGATGCGACGCATCGCGACACGTCCATTGGCATCAAAAGTGAGACTCCCGAGGCACAAAACACGTGGCGTTTCGGTCTGGATCGAATGCTGTTGGGATACGCAATGCAGGCGGATGGCGAACAGCTCTGTAACGGTCGGCTGCCGCTGCCCGGTGTGGAGGGCGACTTGGCGGAAGCCGTGGGCGGGCTGTCCGATTTCGTGGACGCGCTGCACGCCACGGCGATGGATTTCCAAACCCCGCGTCCGGTTGCTCAGTGGGCCTGTGACTTTCGGGCGGTGCTAATGCGATTCTTTGACGCGCGTGGCGATGAGAAGGATGAATTGGGCCAACTGCAAAAAGCCATTGACCGGCTGGGAAAATTGGCAGGCGACGCAGGCTACACTGGCGAAGTGGACATCGCGGTGGTGCGCGCGCAATTACTAGCCACCTTGGAGGAGCCCAAAACGCGCGACGGCTACTTGCGCGGAGTGGTGACATGCTGCGCTCTCAAACCGCTTCGCAGCGTGCCTTTCCGCGTCATTTGTTTGCTGGGAATGAACGACGGCGTCTTCCCCCGACCCGACAGAGCGGAGGCATTCGACCTGATGGCCGCCCGGCGAAAGCCCGGCGACCGCTCGGTGCGTGATGATGACCGCTATCTTTTTTTGGAAACCGTGTTGGCCGCGCGCGAAGTTTTGTATTTCAGTTATCTGGGCCAATCGCAGGCCGACGAGCATTCGTATCCGCCCTCGGTTGCGATTGGCGAGCTGCTCGATGCGTTGGATCGCTCGTTTGAATTTGAGGAATCCGCGCGGGCAGCGTTGGTGCGCCGGCATCGGCTGCAGGCTTTTAGCAAGGCGTATTTTGATCCCGACAAGCCGCAGCTCCTCAGCTATTCCGGCACTCAGGCGGCGGCGGCAGAAAAACTGCGGGAAACTTTGGGACGCGATGAACAGGCCGTCGAGGCAGCGGCGAAATCCCAGTGGTTTATCAAACAACCGCTGGATCCTCCGGAGGCGGAACGCAAGGCGGTGACGCTCGATGAGCTGCTGCATTTTTACCGGAAACCCGTGGAGCACTTCGTGCGCAACCGAATGGAAATGTACCTGCGATCGCGCGATGATTTGTTGGCCGACGAAGAACCGTTCGTGTTGAACACGCTGGATAAATATAAAATCAATGACGACCTCTTGAAGCTCGCGCTGAATGCGGATGTAAATCTGGAGGAAGCAACAGCCGCGCTGCGGGCGCGATTCCAAGCCGAGGGCAAACTGCCGCACGGCGAATTTGGCCGAGCGACTTTTGAGGATTTGCGAAAGCGAATGATGCAATTCACCCAAGGCCTGCGCGCAGAAGCTTCGGGTTCCTTGGTGCCGCAATCGGGCTTGCGAGAGGCGGTGGATCTCCAAATCGGGGAATTTCATCTCACGGGCGAGTTGGATTCCTTTGCCGATCCGCGCACTCAAGTGGGCCTGCGCTGCGCCTCGGTGAATGCGCGCGAACTCTTGGCCGGTTGGATTCGGCACGTGGTGTGGCGCGCACTGTCCCCGGCCACGCTCTCGCCCACACTCACCCTCGTCGTTGGCCAGAAAAAAGGCGCACAGGATTTGAAATGCCTCAAGCCCATTGAGAAAGCAGAGGACGCTCACAAATGGCTGGCTGAATTGCTACAAATTTACTGGCAAGGTCAACAAGAACCATTGTTGTTTTTTCCAAACACGTCTTTAGCTTTTATGAAAGCCAGCACGAAGGACGCGGATGACCCAGAAGCCATTCAAGCCAAGCGCATTGAAGCAGCGCGAAAAAAATGGGAACCGGATGAATTCGGCCAAAGTTTTCCCGAAAGCGCGGATGCTGCTCATCAGCTTTGTTTTCAAAATGTGGATCCGCTGATCGATCCACGTTTTGCCGAGCTGGCTCAAGTTGTTTTTGAACCGTTGGTGAAACACAACAAAGGCAACCGCAAAGACATCACCAGCCTGAGAGATGCAACATGAGTGAATCTGTGAAACAAGAATTTGATTTGGTCAACGCCCCGCTGGATGAGGGCGTAACGTTGATTGAAGCCAGCGCGGGCACGGGCAAAACCTACAATATCGCCGGGCTATTCACGCGGCTCATTCTGGACCGCGGACTGGAGGCGGGCGAAATTCTCGCGGTGACGTACACCGAAGCCGCCACCAAGGAATTGCGCGACCGCGTCCAACGCCGCTTGGCTGAGGCTCTGCTGGTACTCGAGACAGACAAAGTGAAAGACCCCAATGACCGGTTGATGAATCAAGTACGCGACCGCGCCGCCTCGGGCGAGCTCAACCGCGAAACCTCCAAGCTGCGACTACAGCTGGCGCTGGCGGAATTCGACAACGCGCCCATCTTCACCATTCACGGTTTCTGTCAACGGATGCTGGCCGATCGCGCTTTCGAATGCGGCAGACCTTTCGAGCAGGAAATCACCACGGACGAAAAAGGATTGCTGGGCGAAATCGCTCGCGACTTTTGGCGCGTCCAAGTGGTGCCGCGCAAAATGACCGCCAGCATTCTGGTCGGCGAAGACCTTTCCCTCTGGCGCGGCGGCCCCGGCGCCAATCGACTTGGGCCCGAAGGACTGGCCACGCTGGGCGGCCCGCTGTTGAATTATCCCGGGCTGGAAGTGCGCGGCCCCATCACGGATCAGTCGATGGAGAAACTCGAACAGGATTTGGAAACCGCCATCGCCGCTCTAGGAGAAATGGGGGCTTCCCGATCGGATGCTGAAGTTTATTTGAAAGATAAAGCCAGCGGCTTGAAATGCGGCCCTTATAAACCGGAAACGGTTGATGGTTATTTTGAAAGTATCGATGCGATTTTGAAGATGGAATTTACATCTGGACAATGGGACGACTTGAAGTGGTTTCTTCCCGATACGATTCGTGAAACCGGAACAGGAAAATTTCAGGAACCCGACGGTGCAGCCATTGTTTTTTTCAATGCCTGCGAAGCGGTTTCATTAGCGGGCAAGGCGATCGCCAATGGATGCCGATCGGCTTTTCTCCAATTTGCACAAACGGAATTGCCGAAGCGCAAAGAGGCGGCGGGGCTGCTGGGGTATGGCGATATGCTGACCGAACTGGAGGCCGTGCTGCGGGAGGCTCCCGATGGCCCGCTTGCGGAGCAAGTACGCCGCAAATTCAAGGCGGCATTGATTGATGAATTTCAAGACACCGACCCGGTGCAGTTGAATATTTTCAAGACGCTCTTTCACGGCGGAGGACAAACCGCACTATTTCTCATCGGCGATCCCAAGCAATCGATTTATAGCTTTCGCGGCGCGGATATTTTCAGCTACCTCGCCGCGCGCGCGCTGGCCGACGAGGAACGCACGCTGCTCACCAACTACCGCTCCGAGCCGCCTTCCATCCAAGCCGTGGGACAGCTGTTCGAAAATCGTGGCACCCAATCCCCCGGGCCGTTTTTCTTTGATGACATTCAGTTCGAACCCTCCAAGGCTCCGGAAAACTACAGCGAACGCGGTGCCACTTTGGTGGGCGATGCTGCAGCTCACTTAAATTTCTGGCTATGGCCGGGCACAAAAAAATCGCCTACCGGGCTCCCGCGCGAAGGCGATGACTGGGTGTCTGCCACCAAGGCCCGGGGCGAACTCCCCGGCGTGGTGGCCTCGGCCATTGTGAAGTTGCTGCAAAGTGACGTGAATTTTGAACAGCCCGGCAAAGAGCCCCGGCCAGTTAAGCCCGGTGACATCGCCGTGCTCGTGGCCAAGAACGCCCAAGCCGTGGCGATGAAAAAAGCCCTCGCGGAACGCGGCGTGCCGGCGGTTTTGAAAACCCACGAAAGTGTCTTTGCCGCTTCCGAAGCCGCAGAACTTGAATTGCTTTTGGAAGCCCTCGCCGCACCCAACGACCTCAGCCGAATCAAACAACTCCTCGCCACCGATCTCCTCGGTTTCGATGGCCACGCCCTGCATCGCCTGCCGGAACTCTACGACTTGGAGCCTGCTGCGCTCTCCGAGTGCACCGAAGACGAACAACGAATGATCAAGGTGGCCAAGGGCTTGCCGGATTATCGGACGCTGATGGTGAAGGAAGGTTTCCTGCCGATGTACCGGCGGTTCCTCATCGAGGGCCAAGTGCGCGAACAAGCGTTGCGTTTTAATGATGGCGATCGCCGTCTCACCAATCTCTTTCATCTCGGCGAAATTTTGCAGGACACGATGACCACTTATCGAATGAGCACCACCTCGCTCGCCCGTTGGCTGGCGCGCCAACGTCAGGACAATCAGCCCGATGACAAGAACCAGCTCCGCTTGGAAAGCGACGAAAAGGCCGTGCGCCTCGTCACCGTGCATCGCAGTAAAGGTCTGGAATATCCTATCGTGTACGTGCCCTTTGCGTGGGACCGGAGAAACACGCCAGAGGAAGGCTTCGTTTTTCATCCCAACGCCAAAGAGCATCCCGGGCGGGTCGTGCTCGATTTGGGCTCAGAAGAACTAGAAAAAAGCCGAGTAACGGCCGCACAAGAAACGCTCGCCAACGAGTTGCGCCTCCTCTACGTGGCCACCACCCGCGCCAAGCACCGCTGCACCGTGGTCCACGGGCGGCTGGGCAATCCGGGTCATCCACAAGGCCAAAAGGAAATCACCAACCTCGCTTGGCTGCTGCATCCCGGCGCGGGGATGGAAGTAAACCCCGCCGACAAAGACGCCGGCATCGCCAAGCTCACCCCGGAAATGATCGCCCAAGACTTGGAGGCATTGGCCAAAAAAACTGGCGGGATTATCGGCTCCGAATTGCTGCCCCAATCAAATGGCGACCGTTGGAAACCCAAGACGGATTCAGATCAACCGCTGGCCGCCCGGTTGTTTACCGGCAACACCGATGCCCGGGAAGGCATCCACTCCTTTTCCTATTGGACGGCGGGCGACCATCATTTTCACGACCGACACGAAAAGCCTGACCACGATGCCGGGGCCAACGAACCAGTGGAGCCCGCCGAACCCAAGGGCATCCACAAATTTCCCGCCGGCATCACCGCCGGCAATTGTCTCCACGGAATTATGGAGCACCTCGATTTCGAAAAAGCCGCAGCCGAAGATGCCACACAGCAAGCCATCATTGAAAAATACCTCCAACGCTTCGGGTTCGATGAATTAAACAATGGACTGACCGAAGCGTTTCACCAAAACATTTGCGATCTCCTCAACACCCCTCTGCACGAAGGCGACGATTTCACATTGGCGAAACTAAAAACCAAGGATCGCATCGTCGAGCTGGATTTCACCCAGCGTTTGGCCACAGTGGAACCGGCCCAACTCCGCGACATTTTTGCCCGCCACCCAAGTACCGCGTGGCCGGAAACGCTGCCCAACCGCATCGGCCAACTTTCATTCAAATCATTGCGCGGCTATATGCGCGGCTCCATCGACCTCGTCTTCCGCCGAGGCAAACGCTTTTTCATCCTCGATTGGAAATCCAACCGCCTCGGCCACGACGCCAGCGCCTATACGCCTGACCGCCTCCCCGCCGCGATGGCCCGTAGTTTTTATCACCTGCAATATCATATTTACACCGTGGCGCTCGATGCTTATCTGCGCCAGCGCGTGGAGGGCTACGAGTACGCCACCCACTTCGGCGGCGCTTATTATTTGTTCAACCGAGGCATTGACCCCGCCCAGCCCGGCCAAGGGATTTTCTTTGACCTGCCAAAACCCGAATTGATCGCCGAACTCTCCACCGCCTTCGGCCTGCACGAATAACAATAATGAGTCACGACCTAAAAACTATTTTTGGCGAATACGCCCCCGTGGTGAACACCGCCGAATTTCGCTCCGTGGATCGCGCGCTCGGTGCGTTGCTGCATCGAATGGACGAGGATGCCCCTCCCGAACTGGCCTTGGCCGCCGCTGTGCTTTCCCGCGCGCGCGGGCGCGGCGATGTTTGCCTACCCCTCGGCCCGAAAGATTTCCAACCCCAACTCTCGCGCGATCACGGCGACCCTCTTCCCCTTCCCCTTCCCGCGCGCGAGGATTGGCTGAAGGTGTTGAATGACAGCCCGCTCGTTGGCCAGCCTAACGATTTTCAGCCGCTCATTCTTGATGACGCGCACCGCCTTTATCTCCACCGTTTGCACCACTTTGAAACCGGCCTCGCAGAAACCCTGCGCGCGCGCGCGATGGAAAAACCGGCCGCCCTCAATGCGGCGAATTTCAAATCAAACCTGCCCACGTTTTTTTCCGGCAGCAAACCTTCGGCGGACGGCATCCACCGCCAATACGTCGCCGCGTATGTGGGCCTCACCCGAAAACTTTCCATCATCACTGGCGGCCCCGGCACCGGCAAAACTTATGTCGCCGGACGCCTGCTCACTCTTGGAATCAAGCTCAATGTGATCGACCCTCTTCGCATTGCCCTCGCCGCCCCCACCGGCAAAGCCGCCGCCCGTTTGCAGGAACAAATCCGCAATGCCCTCGCCGATGCCGAGAAAAACCAACTGCTTCCCAAGCCGCTGGGCGCCGCCGAATTGCCCGAAGCCCGCACCTTGCATCGCTTGCTCGGCGCTTCCGCCGATGGCTCGCGCTTTCGTTTTGATGAAAATAATCTGTTGCCTTACGATGTCGTACTCGTCGACGAAGCATCGATGATTGACCTCACAATGATGGCCCGCCTCGTCCGCGCTTGCCGTTCCGATGCCCGCATTATTCTTTTGGGCGACCCGGATCAACTTGCCTCCGTGGAAGCCGGCAGCGTGTTGGCCGACATTTGCGGCAACGCCCACGATCTCCCCGCCACGCCCGAATACACCGCCGCCACTGCCGCCGCTACCGGCCAACTGCTGCAATCCGTTGCTGAAACCAACCCCCTCGGCGACTGCGTGGTGCGGCTGGATTTCAGCCATCGCGCCGAAAATGCAAAAGACATTCTCACCCTTGCCAAACACGTCAACTTCGGCGATGCCGCCGCAGCAATTGAATGGATGGATCAACCGGAAAACATCCACCTTGCCCGCGAAACCCTGCCCGCCGCCCATCAACTCACCGATCGCCTATTGAATCCCGTTCGTGCCGTCTTTCAAAAAGTCTCACAAGCCGACAGCCCCGAACAGGCACTGACGGAATGGAACGCGTTTCGCATTTTATGCGCAATGCGCCGCGGCCCTTTTGGCGCGCCGCGTATCAATCAGCGGCTGGAACAAGCCCTCCTGGAATCCGGCGACCGCAAACCCAACGAGTGGTACCACGGACGTCCCGTCATCATCACGCGCAACAACTATCCCACCCGGCTTTTCAACGGCGACCTCGGCATTGTCTGGCAGGATGAATCCGGCTTGGCCGTTTATTTCATCAACCCCAAAGGCGAGCAGATGCGAATCGCCCCGGGCCGGTTGCCTGAACACGAATCGGCTTTTGCGCTGACGATTCATAAATCGCAGGGGTCGGAATTTGACCACGTACTGGTGGTGTTACCTTCGCAATCTGCGCCCGTGCTCACGCGCGAGTTGGTGTACACCGGTATCACCCGCGCCAAAAACGAGATCAGCCTCATGGCTCCGCCGGAAATTCTCGCCGCCGCAATCGAGGCCAAAACCTCCCGCGCCTCCGGCTTGCGCGACGCGATCTGGGGTTAATTCCCTTGCCTTGCGGGCGGTGGGGTTGTTGGGTACGCGGGAATTTGCTGTGAGTGTTCCTGTGTTTCTATTGGCTGATGACCCCGCGTGTCACCGCACGATCGCGGAGCTTTCGGTGCTGGATCGGCTGGTGGTTATCGCTCATCGCGCGGGCGCGGAATCCATCACGCTCGTTTGCGCCGGCGAACGGCTCAAGCTCACGCGCTCCGTGGCGCTTGGCATTGCGGTGAACTGGGCGGAGGCGTTGCCGCCGCTGGAGGAAACTTCGCTCGTCGCTTCCGGCCAATTGGTGGTGCAATTGCCGGACTTCAAAAAGGTGCTGACCGAAGGCGGCCGATTATTTTCTGAAACGCGCGAGCCGCTGCCGTGCGGCATCGTGGCGGATTGGAAAAATTCGCTGGAGGATTCATTGCCGGATCGTCCGCGTCTGATCGCCCGTGGCGTGGCGTGCGTGGTGAAGGATGGCCTAAGCGCAGCGCAGGCGGAGGACGCGCTGTGGGACACGATGGGCAACCCCGCCGATGGAATCGTGGACACGCATTTTAATCGCCCGTTGGGTCGGCCGCTTTCGCGGTTGCTGATTCACACGCGCATTTCGCCAAATCAAGTTTCCATTTTCGGAATCTTGCTCGGAGTGTCTGCTGCGTATTGTTTCACGATTGGTTTGGCGCAATGGATGATTCTGGGCGCGGTGTTGTTGCAACTCTCGGCGGTGATGGGCTGCATCGATGGCGACCTTGCGCGGATGGGTTTCAAGGAAACCGCGGCCGGTAAGTGGATTGAATTCGGTGGCAACCAAATGGTTCGACTGTGCCTGTTTGCCGGCATCGGCGCGGGGGTTTACAAACTAAACGACAACAACAGCCCCGCGTTGTGGCTGGGGCTTTCGGCGGCGGTGGGCACGGTGATTTTCTTTGTGGTGATGCTGCGCGCCCACCTCCGGCTCCAACCGTTCATCAACAAAACCGCCAACCGCGATTTCTCCGTGCTGCTGCTCGCGCTGGCCATCGCGCAACGGGTCGATTGGTTTCTGTGGCTGGCGGCCATCGGCGTGCATTTGTTTTGGATGACAGCGCTGTGGGTGCAGCGGCGCGATGACACGGAGTCGGGCGCGTGAAAAAAGGGTGGCGCATCATTTTGCTCGCCGTTGGCCTCGCGTTGTTTGCGTGGTTCATCCAACGCACCGGCTGGGCGGATATTCGCAACACATTTGCAAAGCTCGGCCCGTGGATGTTGGTGGCGCTCGTTCCCTACGCCGTCGTGTTCACCATCGATTGCGTCGGCTGGCGCTTCACCTTTGGCCCCACCGCGCTGAAGGGCATTCCCTTCCGCGTGGTGTGGAGCATTCGGCTCATTGGCGAGGCGATTAACAATGTGATCCCCAGCATGTACGTGGGCGGCGAGGCGGTGAAAGTGGGGCTACTCAAGCGCCGCGGCGTGCCGGTCGTCACGGCGGCCTCGGCAGCGGTGCGGTCGAAGACGGCACAGTCGGTCGCGCAATCCACCTTCATCGCCATGGGCGCGACGGTGGCGGCGGTGGCACTGCCCACGGAACACACAGAAATTAAATGGGCCTTCGCCGCCATTGCGCTGTTGGCGTTCACGTGTATGGCGCTGCTCTTTCGCATTCAACGCCACGGGCTGTGCACCACGCTTATCGGCTGGGTACGGCGGCTGGGGTTTCGGCTGAAAACGCTGGAGCCCAAGGAGGAAAAAATCCGGCAGCTCGATGATGAAATTTATGTTTTTTACAATCGCGACAAAAAATATTTCCGCTGGTGCACGCTCACTTATTTGGCGGGGTGGATGTTCGACACCGTGGAAATTATGGTGGTGGCCCATTTGCTCGGCGCGCACGTGACGTGGGCCGATGCCTTTGCGATTGAGGCATTCATTAGCGTGGCTCGTGGGTTTAACACCGTGGTGCCCGGCGCACTGGGCGTGCAGGAATTCAGTGTGGTGGGGCTCTTCACCCTGTTCGGCTACGGGCACGAACTGGGCGCGCAATACGCGGTGGTGCGGCGCGGGCGCGATGTGATTTTCGCGGCGCTGGGCTGGCTGCTGCTTTACGTGGGCGAAGCCACCTGGAAATCGCTGCGCACGGAATCTCGGGCCGAGGGGAAATTTGATGAAGGATGATCCCGCAGGCGAAGCTTGCAATCTATGACACGCTCGGACAATTATCTGCGCGTTCCGTGTCGTCGCAGTTTGCTTATGCGTATTATTTTTCCAACCCTCGCCCTGCTGGTTTTTTGCCTTGGCCTGCTCGGCACGGGATGCGCTGCGCCGCGCGCCTTTAATTTGCCCAATCCTTCCGAGCCCAGCGATGCCTTGCTGATGGCACCCACCATGGCAGATCCCATCGAGCCGGTGAACCGCGCGGCCTTCGCGCTCAATGAATTTTTGTTTGCCTTTGCGGTGGAACCGGCCACAGGCATTTACAATACCCTCGTGCCCAAGCCCGCGCGCACGGGCGTCCGCAATTTTCGCAACAACCTGTTTTATCCGCTGCGGTTCGTCAGTAATTTATTGCAGGGCAAATGGAGCGGCGCGGGCACGGAGACCAAACGGTTCCTCATTAACACCACCCTCGGCGTGGCCG
>Ga0302135_10000848_pt1 | contig 18429 bp, 14 predicted proteins | sample CBN3_surface_MG_FD_203119 | JGI IMG/M metagenome (GOLD analysis project Ga0302135, IMG submission 203119) | Marine microbial communities from Western Arctic Ocean, Canada - CBN3_32.1 | ecosystem: Environmental > Aquatic > Marine > Oceanic | place: Canada: Western Arctic Ocean | collected...
CGAGATCCTGGGCAATCGCGCCGAGATTGAACTGCACCGCACCAAATCCGGCGTTCAGGGGAATGAAGGCCAGGACCGGTATCCAGAACATGGGTGAGCGCAATACGTCACGCCCGGTCCATGTCGGGGCTGGTGCCGCCGCGCCTGTTACAGAGGGTACAGACGGTCGCGTCTGTTGGTGCGCAGTCCCCGGCAAGATCAGCCAGGTAAGTGGCACGACCGCAACGACCGCAAAGACCGCCATCACTTGCATGGCCCCGCGCCATCCAAGTGAAGCGATTAGCCATTCGACAACCGGTGGAAACAGGAAGCCGCCGAGAGAGGTGCCCATTGCCGACAGGCCCATTGCCATGCCGCGTTTGCGCTCGAAGGTCCGGGTGATCAACGTCTGCGAAGCGAGCGTGCCACACAGGACGATGCCGATGGGCATGAGCGTGCTGAAGATGATGACGATCGCCGTGATGCTGCGCGCAAAGGAGGTCAGCGCGAGCCCCACCACCAGGCTCGCTGCGCCGATCGTCACCAGGTGGCGAAGCGCGAATCGATCCATGGCACGTCCGGCGAACGGGCTGAGGGCCCCGGTCGCTAGCTGTGAACACATCACCGCGAGCATGACGTCACGGCGCGAGGCGCCAAATTCATCTATCCAGGGTACGACGAAGAGTGCAAAGGAATAGATCAGAATGCCGACGCTGATGCTTTGCATGACCAACGTCAGCGCGATCACGCTCGCGCCACGTGGTAGGCGCCGCGTCACAGGTTGTGCTGCGTTGAACGGGTCTGTGTCGACATCGTTAACAGCATCAGCCCCGCTCCTCTTCCGGGAAAGGGGACCTTCGAACGCCCTTTGTTGGGGCGCGCCGAGTGCCGTGGCCCGCCGGGCATTGGGCGGTGATGGTCGTTGCGTTGTCCGGACATGACATTGACTCTTGTCCGGTTTTGCGGCGAGTTCTGCGGTGCCTGAGTATGCCAGATTGCGCGGTCGGCCCGGGTTGGTGTTCGAATGATGGTAGGCTCGCGCGAAGCGCCGGGAGCGGTTGCCGGGAGCGGTTTTTGTTCCGGTGGCGCTTGAGGTTGGTTTACATGGGGGCGTTTTGGTGCAGAGAGTTGATGCGTCGGAAATGCCGCAGAGGTGACGGCGCTTCGATGATGAGGGCAAGTCTGTGACCGTGCGCATGTCTGCATCAATCGGATCCGGCGATGCCAGTAACAAGGGCGGAGCGACCATCGGCAACGCGACGGACGATGAACCGATCCCCGCCCGCCAGCTTGTCGCGCTCCTTGCGCGCACCTGGCCCCATCTGCGCCCGCAGCGCATGCACATCATCTTGTGGACCACAGCACTCATGGCGGTCGAGGTGGTGTTTCTGCTGTCCGCGCTCGTGGCGTTCGACCTGTTCAATAACAAGATCCTCATTGGCCAGAAGCTCGAGTCCGCGCAGGCTTCCCTCCTCTTTCTGGATCACCGCTACGTTGGTGACCCCGCGTTGATGAGTTCCAGTCTGCTGGACGACGATGACGATGAAGTGGAGAGCAAGCCCACTGGCGAGGAGGCCGCAGTCTTCGACGCCGTGACCTGCGATGCCGCGACCATGTTGTCGCCAGCGCAACGGCGGACGGTCAGAGACCGGCTCGGCATTCTCTTTGCGATCGTCGCCTTTATTCTGATACCCGTCGTTGGCTATTACCGCACGTGGCTGCTGCAACGGGTCAACCAGCATCTGCGGGTCACGATGATTGAACGGGCCGAGCACTTGTCTCTCCGATATCACAGTCAGGCGCAGACTGGCGACGCGATTTATCGGGTCTATCAGGACAGCGCGATGATCACGAGTGTCATTGAAGGGGCACTCCTGGAACCGGTCGTTGCCCTCGCTCAGGTACTGTTCAGTTTCTTCGTCATCTGGCTCTTCAGCCCCTTGCTCGGTTTTATCTACCTGGCCGGGATTGTGCCCGCCTTGGTTCTGGTCGCGTTTTTTACGCCGCGGCTGCAGCGAAGGTCGCGTGTTGCCCGCGCAACAAACAGCACACTGACATCGACAATCCAGGAAGACTTCGCCGCCATCAGGATAATCAAGGCCAATCGCGCTGAGGCGATGGTCCGCCGGCGTTTTGACGAGACCTCCACGGCCGCACTCAATGCCGCGTTCTATTTGCGGCGCGAGTACCTCCTGCTGCGCGTTCTCATCACAGTCCTTGCCGGTCTGCTTATCTTCACCTCGCAATACCTGATGGCGGGTTGGACCATTGCGAGCGACCCGACCTTTTTGGCCGGCACAGTAGCCCTGGTTGGGTTCACGCTGTGGAACCTCGGCGCTTTTCAGGCCGCGAGCAGTCGGTCCGGCGAGTTTCTTGGCAACGGCGAGCACCTGGTCGGGTAGTGGGGTGTTATTCAGGACATGGCTGTTGGGCTTGATCGCGCGTTCTTCCTGCTGGAGCTTGAACCCGATGTGACCGACGCTGTGGACGCGGTCCCGTTCCCCGCACAATTGCGCGAGGTGCGATACGAGCATGTTCACTTTGGCTACGATGCTGCGCGGCCGGTTCTCAAGGGCGTCAGTCTGACGGCGGGACGGGGAACGATCACGGCGATTGTCGGTGGCACCGGTGCGGGCAAGTCAACCTTAATGTCACTGCTACTCAGGTTGTATGACCCCGACGCTGGCCGCATCCGGATTAACGACACGCCGCTTGAACAGATCGCGATTGCTGATCTGCGCGCTCATGTCGCGATCGCGCTGCAGCAGAACACGCTGTTTGCGCAGACCATTAGCCAGAACATCGGGTACGCGAGCGAAGATGCCACGCCCGATGCCATTCGTGCGGCGGCGCGGGTCGCTGCGGCGGATGCCTTCATCAGCGCGTTGCCCGATGGATACGATACCGAACTCGGCGAACGCGGCAGCCGCCTCTCGACGGGCGAGCGACAGCGATTGTCCATCGCCCGCGCGATTGTGCGCGATACACCGATTCTCATTTTGGATGAACCCACTGCCTCCCTTGATGCGGAGACCGAACAGCGGGTGCTCGCGAACCTGTCCGAATGGGGCAAAGACCGCATCGTCTTCATCATCACACACCGGCTCTCGACGATTCGCGGCGCAGATCAGATCGTACTGATCGAAGACGGCACGATCATCGAAATGGGCAATCACGACGCTCTGCTGTCGCAGCCGGGTTCGGCCTACGAACGCTTCATCCGCGCGGAAAATCTGTTGGACGTACAACCGGCCACAACGGCGCAGCAGATGCCATGAGCGAGAGCAATCGATCAGACGCGGTGTCAGACAGACATCAGTTTGATGACCGCATTGACACAGAGACGCGCATCGGCAATCTCGAGGTCCTGCGTATTTTGGGTCGGTGCCTCACATTTCTGGGCGACGCGCGGGGGTACCTCGTTGCGAAGATTGCGCTCGGTCTGCTCGCACTCATCCCCGGGCTCTTTGCCACGTGGATGCCGAAGCTGGTCATCGATCAGGTATTGCTTGGCGTCAGCATTGATGACGTGCAGGTGCCTTTTCCGCCGCATGTTCAGGTGTTTGTTGATCTCATCAGGGACCTGTCGCCGATGGGAATGATGATGGCGATCACGGCGTTTCTCATCCTTTTGCTCCTGGCCTTCGGTCGCTACGAGATGGAAGGCGGCTTTGCGCAGGGCGAGGATAGCGCGACCCAGTCCGAGAACCGTATGAACGCTGGAGAAAGTGTTGAATCCGGGCTTATTGGTCTGGCAGACACGCTCGTACACATCCGCTTTTCGCAGCGTCTGACCAATTCACTGCGCACCCGGCTCTTTACCGAGATGGGACGGTTGCCCATGACAGTCATGGACAACCACCGGATCGGTGATGCTGTTTATCGAGTGATGTACGACGCGCCGATGATCCCGGACGTGTGCTTCAAGCTGACAGCGGAGCCGATCCTGGCATTGACCGGCACATTCCTGGCGCTTTGGATGATCAACTACACCTACGGCGCTGTGGCGCCGGAACTCGTGTGGGGTGCGGCTGCGTTGATACCGGTGGGGTTTCTGATCACTGTGCCGTTCTCGGGTCTTGCACGAGGCGCCCAGCAGGACAGCAGGGCAGCGGGCGCAGCGACGACCAACGCGATGGAAGAGAGCCTGGCGAACATTGCGGCAGTCCAAAGTCTGGGCGGCATGGCAACGGAGCGGGATCGAATTGATAAACGTTCCGCTGAGTCTTTTCGACGATTTCGACATATCAAGCTGGTTGCGCTGGGTCTCGAGTTCCTGACGATTGGGACGATCGTCGTCTTTGGCTTTTGGGTCTATGTATTTGTAACCGATCAGATCATAGAGGGCACGATGACCGCGGGCGACTGGTCGGTCCTCTTTGCGCTCACGCTGCAGATAGGGGGTACCGCGCTCGGCATCGGTACGTTCTGGATCTCCTTGCAGGGCAACGCCGCGGCGGTTCGCCGGGTCTTCTTTTTCATCGACATCGAATCTGAAGCGCGCATGGACGGCAAACCCGTTGCCGCCGTGCAACGGAGTGTGCAGATTGAAGATGTCTCTTTCACCTATCCTGATGGCACTCGTGCACTGCGCCACATTGATCTTGAATTGAAATCAGGTGAATTGACCGCCATCGTCGGCCCCACGGGGTCGGGCAAGACCAGCCTCGCCTGGCTCATTCCGCGCTTCATTGAGCCGACCGATGGTCGGGTATTCTGCGACGGGAAAGATCTTTCTGACCTCGGCATCGATGCGCTTCGCGATCAGGTGACCTATGTGTTTCAGGAACACATGCTGTTGTCGACATCGGTGCGAGAGAACCTGCTGCTGGCAAATCCCGATGCGGACGAGTCAGCCATGCGACAGGCTCTCGAAAGTGCGGGTGCGCTCGCGTTCGTCAATGCGTTGCCGGACGGCCTGGTGCGCGCGAGGCGGCGAAGGGCAAGCTGGTTGTTGTCATCGCACATCGTCTCTCGACGATACGGCAGGCCGACAAGATCGTCTTTCTGGAATCCGGAGAGATTCGGGATATCGGTGATCATGCGACGTTGATGGCTGACCCGAATGGTCGGTATCGCCGCTTTGTTGAGTTGCAGAGCGGTGCATGATCGGGCGCGTGCGCGGGGTCGCTGTCATTGCCGGCTCTTTAGGCGAGGTTTGCAAACCGACTCCCAGGAATTGTCAGGACGACAATTGTGGGTCAGGGATTGGTTAGAGTCCTCGTCGCTTCATACCGGCGGCGTCGTAACAACGATCGATCAGGCGCATTTGTTTGACGCCATCGTCGGCGTCCGTCAATAACGGTGCACCCTCCTGCACTGCGGCAATGAACGCGTCGAGCTGGTACCCGTAGGTCGCTCGCCGGTCGGTTGTCTGGGTGGTGGTTTTGCCATCAATCGTGACTTCGATTGAGTGGCCTATCTGGGGTACCAGTGGCTGATTGACCTTCATGGTGCCACGCTCACCAACGACGGTGAAAGCCATCTCGAATGTGGCATCGGGACCCATGTCGCCCCGCGTTTTTGTCACGACGCCGTTGTCGAATCGCATCTCGGTTGCTAAACGCAGGTCAACGTCGGGCGGTCCCTCGTTGGCATCTGCGGTCACTTCCTCAGGTTCGCAGCCCATCAGATGACGCACCCAGGAGATCGGGTAACAGCCAAGGTCCATGGTGGCACCGCCCCCGGTCTCGTACTGCATACGGATGTCGGTCGCGGGTATGGGACCCGCCATGCAAAATCCCGCGTCGATCGTCTTGATCTCGCCGAGGCTCCCGGAATCGAAGATTTCCTTGGCGCGTATGAAGCATGGGTGATAGCGGTAGTGGTACGCTTCCATCAGAACGAGGCCCTTATCCCGGGCGACTGCGGCCATTTCAGCGGCCTCATCGCCGTTTGCGGCGAGCGACTTCTCACATAAGACATGCTTGCCGGCTTCAAGCGCTTTGATCGTCCACTCCTTGTGGGCGGTGATCGGCAGCGGGTTGTAGATGACGTCACAGTCCGGGTGGTCGATAACCGCCTGGTAGTCATCGACAACATGGCGGATATGCGCCCAGTCTGCCATTGCTTGCGCCCGCCCCCGGCTTCGGGCCGCGATGACCCGGATCTGCGCCTGTGGCTCGTCGACGGCTGGAAAAATGAGTGCGCGCGGTGTGATGGCCGCTGCGCCTAAAACGCCAAATTTGATCATGTTGTTGCTCGCTAATGGTTTAGCTTGAGCGCACCTGTGTGCTGCGTGCTTGTGGTTGAGTTACCTGGCGACATCCATTGTGCCCCTTACAATCCCGGCCAGTTACAATCCTGGGGGCGGCGTGAAGCCGCCGATCTGTTCCGTGATGAGTTGCGCGAACTCAATACTCCGGTAGTCCTGGTAGATGCCGGACACAGCTTGCAAGCCGATCGGCAGGCCGGCGGTGCCCGGGCCGGTCGGGAAGACGGTGCTCGGCAAGTAAGAATTAGTGATCAAACCGGACCAGAAAATCTGCTGAAAGTACGACTGCTCCACGTCGTCGACCATGATCGTGCGCTCCGCGAACGGTCCGTGATCGTGTCTGAAGGCGTGGCGAGCCATCTGCGGACAAATGAGAATGTCCCAGTCGGTGAAAAACTCATCCCACGCCCTGCGCAGTTTCTCGCGGCGAAAGTCATGGCGAATCCAGTCCCGGTGCAGCATGACGCTCGCGCGTGCGCTGACCGCATTGCCTGATTGATCCGATGGATCAAAAGTGTCGGCGAATGCCTGCATCCCTGGCACACGGTCGGCAGGTTGCGCGCTCGACATGACTGCTTGCAACAGGCTCATGTAGGTGGAATGGGCCCGGGGCACGGCGAAGGCTGGCCTCGCCGAATCTGAGACCGTGGCACCGGCAGTGCGCAGAATTTCGCCGATCTGATAGACCCGGTCTTGCGTCTCCTGCGAGACCGGTGCGGCGTCATCGGTCGGCCACAGCGCCACGCGGAAGTCCTTGAGGTTGTGCCGGTCTGACGCTGGCAACTCGAGCCGCCATGCGGTCGCTTCACGCGGCGTCGGCCCGGCCATGATAGACAGCGCGACCCGCAGGTCCTCGGCACTGCGGGCGAGCGGGCCACACACCGAGAGGTCAGCGTCCGGCACGCCTTCGATGAGTTCGTGACCTGAAAGCGGGACGACGCCCGATGACGGCTTGTGGCCAAAGACCCCACAGAAATGTGCCGGGTTACGTATGGAACCGCCGATGTCCGAGCCCGCCTCAAGCGCGCTGAAGCCAGCGGCCAATGCCGCAGCGCTGCCGCCCGAAGAGCCACCGGGAGTGCGGTCGGTGTCAAACGGATTGCCGGTGGTGCCGTAGACCGGGTTGTAGCTCTGGAAGTCTGCGAGGTCCACAGGCACGTTGGTCTTGCCGAGAAAGTGCGCGCCGGCGGCACGAAAGCGCGAAACCGCGAGGCCGTCGGCCCTGCCGATATTGTTGCGCTGGTCCTCGTGGCCCCACGTGGCAGGCGTCCCTTCGATCACGTAGGACTCCTTGATAGTCATTGGCACACCGTGCAACGGGCCGAGGTTCGAGTCCCCGCGCGCGATGGCCGCATCTGCGGCACGCGCGTCGTCACGGGCGCGCTCAAAGATTCTCACCGGCACCGCATTGATGTCGCCATCGTGCTTTTCGATGCGTGCGATGAAGTGATCAGTGAGTTCAAGTGAGCTGGTCTCTTGCCGACGGATCAGTTCGGCAAGTTTGATGGCGGTCTGGAAGTGGAGGTCGGTCATTGGGGGCTCGTCAATTCTGGGAGAGGAAGGTTTGCTTTCACGGGTTAGGAGTACGGGTTAGGCATACAGGCTTGGAGTACGGGTTAACAGTTTGGTTATATGCCGGAAACGCGGCCTGATCACAAGGCGCGCCAGGAATACGACGAAAAAGAGCTTTCGTCGATGATGCCACAGCGCGAATCTCTGTCTCGTCATGGCAGTGCTCCGTTTGGGTGGGCACCGCGTGCGGTGCAGGGCAAGTACACGGAGGCGCAGGTGGTGGCCCGTTCATCCTTGCGGCAGAACGACGGGTGCTTGCCGAGGCGTCCAAACCGAGCGTGTTCAGACGATCGTTTGTGCTGAATGTGGATGGCAAGCGATATGGACTTCGGTCTGGATCGCTCTTCGGACGAACCACTGTCCTGCAGACCGTTGACGGCGACACGCGTCGAGAAGTGGGCAGGCTCGCACGAACGTCTTTTCTGGGCCGGCGTGCGTAGGTTGAACTGCCCGATTCTCTATCTTTGCCGGTCAGACTGTTCGTCATCTGGCTGGCGATTGTTTTTTGGAAGCGAGAGTCAGTCGAACTGAACGCGGTCTCGCGATCTGTCGACCCGTTGGCCTTGAGCAGACGCACTATGCGGCCAGGCTGGTGATGTGATCGACAAACGAGGATTCTGTGAGTGGGCGACCGGTCAGAAAGCCCTGGATCTGATTACCGCCCAGATCTTGCAGTGCGCTCCGCTCCTCGAGACGTTCCACGCCCTCGCCCACCACAGTCAGGCCGATGCGATGGGCCATCTCGATGGTTCCGGCGGTCAGGGCCTGGTGCAGGTCGTTGTGGTCAATGTCGGCAACCAGCATGCGGTCCAGCTTCAGGATGTCGATCGGCAGCTTCAGAAAATGGTTAATCGATGAGAAACCGGTGCCGAAGTCGTCAAGGGCAATGCTGACACCCGCCGCCTGCAGTTCGCGTAATTGCACCCGGTTATGTCGTTAAACCACCGGAAGCGAGCCAATTCAGAGAGGCGATTCTCGCGATCGAGGATTTCTGGCTCTCGGTTGCTCTTCTTCCGAAGAGTGATGCGGTTCAATAGTCAACGGGTTGATCTGTCCCTATAGGTACCGTACCTGCAAGCTGTGGCCTGTTGCGTTGGGCGGCGCGCGGGGGAGCCAGTCACACAATAAAAGCCACTGGCTGATCGCGTACAGAAAAAGAGGACTTTGTCTCTAACCGGATCTGATTCACATCCACTACGATGTTGCCTGGACTCAAAGAGCAGGTGTCAGGTATGTCTTCATTTGGACCCATCTACGATCGCGCAGCGAGTCTCAAAGGAGCGGAGGCGCTGGCGGCGTCCCTGCCTGTCTGTAAGACCGCCGATGAGTTGAAGCAGGTGAGCGACGATGAATACCTGCGGGAGATGACCCGGTGCGTCTTTCGATCGGGCTTCGTCTGGCAAGTAGTTGACAACAAATGGCCCGGCTTCGAGACGGCGTTCATGTGCTTCGTACCGCGCGCCGTCGCGCACTTGTCAGACGAGGCGTTAGCAGAGATCGCTCAAGACACGGCGGTCATTCGGAATCACCAGAAGATCAACGCGACGCGGGACAACGCATCGCTGGTGCTGTCCGTGGCGGAGCAACATGGTTCCTTGGGTGCCTTTCTTGCGGACTGGCCGGACGACGATGTGGTGGGCTTGCAGCAATATTTGAAGAAGGCTGGCAGCCGGTTGGGTGGTCACACCGGGCAGTACTTTCTGCGTTTCAGTGGCAAAGACACCTTCATGTTCAGCAAAGATGTGGTGCGTGTGCTGATCGAGCAAGGTGTAGTCGACCGCGAACCGACCAGCAAGAAAGGGCTGAGCGCCGCGCAGGCTGCGTTCAATGACTGGCGCGAAGAGACGGGGCTAGCGTTCTGCAAACTAAGCCAGATTATGGCTTGGTCGGTTGGGTAAGTGGGTCGGTGCCGGGAATGCAGACAAGAACGGGCTGCAAGAAAAAACTAATTGATCAGGATCTGTTGCCGTTCATGAAGCTCTCTTTCACGCTGGCACCGTCAAAGTCCCGGAGTACCGATTGGGTGACACCGAAGGCGAGGATGATGATCGCGTAGATGAGCGAGCTGACACCGATTCCGATCGGCGTCGACGACGCGGCTGCGATTGCGCCCGCCACGAGTCCACCGAGGGGCATCAGGCTGTAACTGAGTGCGTGATAGCTCATCACACGGCCGCGCATTGCATCGGGTACGGTCAACTGGATGACGGTCATGGAACTGATCAGGTACATCGATGCGAACATGGCGATGGCGAATGCGGTGCTCATGCCAAGTGTCAGTGCGACGAGTGGCGAAAACTGCGACGCCGCGGCGGCCACACCGCTGAAAAGAAACAGGCAGGCCGCGCCGGCAATCGCGGTCATAAGCATGATGCGCCCGAGTTGCCTCGACTCCTGAAAGTTACCGATGATCAACGTACCGGTCACCGAGCCGACGCCGGTCGCAGACAGCAGGTAGCCGTAGCCGGAACTGCCGGCACCCAGCAGCGTCGACACGGCTGGCATCAGTTGCATGTACGACGACCCGAACAGCATCATGGCGTACGTGAGTCCGAGCAGAACGAGAAACAGGCGTTGGCCGATGATATATCGGAAGCCTTCGGTCACCTGGGACAGTGCCGACCGCGACGTGTCGGTCGGCTCCGCCGTGAATTGGAGTCTGACGATGACGATCCCCATCACTGCGAATCCCGCTGAGCACAATAGCAAGACGATTGACGCGTTCCAGAGCGCGATGATGATGCCGCCCAGTGCCGGAAAGACCATGCGACAGGATTGCCAGACGATGGCGTTAAGGGCGACAGCGCTCATCATCGAGTCCCGGTCGATCAGTGATGGTAATAAGGCCTGACGCGTGGGCCAGTCGAGTCCGGAGATCAACGAGATCAGCCCGGTGACGAAGATGATGTGCCATGCGTTGGCAGCGCCATTGAGGGTCGCGAGGCCGAGCGCGAGCAGCAGACCGCTCGTCAGAAACGAAGTGACGATGAGGAGCACGCGTCGATCCATGCGATCTGCCATCGCGCCGCCAAACAGCGTTACGAGGATTGCCGGCGCGCCCGCAGCGGCCCCGAGGTAACCGAGCATCAGCGTCGACCCTGACAGCTCGAAGACGAGCCAGCCCTGCGACATGATCTGAAGTTGTGTCGCGCCGACCGAAGCGAACGAGCCAAGCCAGAAAGCCAGAAACGGCCTGTGCCGCAGCGCTGTGAGTTGGTTGGGAAGCCGCATGGCGAGGCCCGAATACGTGATCTCAGATTAAGTCACGAATGTGAGCGGTTGTCGCGTCTGACGGTTCGGTTGCCGGCACCGTCGCCCATCGGGCCTGCAAGAGAACGGCGACGCAAACCCTCCGCGCAACACCCGGCAGCGCCGAAGATCAACATGCGTGTCGACCAGATGCGCGCGCGAAGGTTGCGGCCGACAGATGTCAGTCAAGCAGGCCGAGAACCCGTTTTGGAGATGATGTTCATCTGCACTTCGTTGGTGCCACCGTAGATCGTGACGGCACGGTTCAAGAGCCAGTTCTTGGTTGTCTCAAGTTCCACGCGGCCAAATTCTTCGCCCGACCAGCCGACGCCCTGGGTGCCCATGAGGGTCGATGCGAGTTCTGAACCGTCGCGCGCGAGCGTTGAACCGACGAGCTTGAAGATGGAAGTCGCTGCGCCCGGGGTTTTACCCGACCGGTTCTCAGCGCCTGCTTTCTGGGCGGTCAACTGGAATGAACGCTCTGTCATGCTGTGGCGAAGTATTCGTTCGCGAAAGTCTACAGCGAGACTCACAAATGCATGTTTTTAAATATGTAAAATATATCGACATATAAAAATAGCGTTCCCGGGAGCACCGCCATTTTTCGCAGGCCTCTTTGCTGCAAGATCATGCGAGGTTTGCTAGCGAACCGACTCCCAAGGAATTTGTCAGGATGACAATTTTGGGATAGCAGCGAGCTAGTTTGCGAGATCGAACGCCTTCAGGACGAACGCGAACTCCTCGGCAGTCTCACGAATCTGCTCGAAGCGTCCGGTCTTGCCGCCGTGCCCGGCGCCCATGTTGATTTTCATGACGATCGGGTTGTCGTCAGTCTTCATCGCCCGCATCTTGGCCGTCCACTTGGCCGGCTCCCAGTAGGTCACGCGCGGGTCGTTGAGGCCGCCAGTCACCATCTGCATCGGGTACTCCCGGGCTTCGATGTTGTCGTAGGGGCTGTAGGACTGAATGTTCCTGAACGCCTCGGCATCTTCGATCGGGTTGCCCCACTCCGGCCATTCGATGGGCGTCAGCGGCAGGCTGTCGTCGAGCATGGTGTTCAGCACATCAACGAACGGCACATGCAGAACCACGGCTCGCCAGAGGTCCGGCGCCTGGATGATGGCGGCGCCCATGAGTTCGCCGCCGGCACTGCCGCCGGACGCGGAGATCTGGCCCTTTGCGGCGAGTCCCTGGTCGATGAGATGGCGAGCAACGTCGACAAAGTCGTTGAAGGTGTTGGTGCGCTTGTCGAGTTTGCCGTCCTCGTACCAGGCGTAGCCCATCTCGTCGCCTCCGCGAACGTGGGCGATGGCGTAGGCCATGCCTCGATCAAGTAGTGACAGGCGCGACGCGCTGAAACCTGGGGATGTGCCGGCGCCATACGCACCGTAGCCATACAGGTGCAGTTTGCCGGTGCCGTCGCGCGGATAATCGTTGGGATAGACGATCGTTATGGGTACCTGAACGCCATCGCGCGCCGGGGCCATCAGGCGTTCGGTTGCATAGCCGGACTTGTCGTATCCCGACGGTATTTCCTGCTGTTTGCGCAGGTCCAGACGTTGCTCGGTGACATCGTAGTCATATGTCGACGAGGGCGTGATCATGGACTGGTAGGAAACGCGCAGGTGACTTTGACTGTATTCGGGGTTGGTGCTGATGCCTGCGGCGAAGACTGATTCCGGAAATCCGATCGTGTGGCTGTCGCCATCCCATGTCTGGATACGAATCTGATCGAGCCCGCCGGTGCGCACCTGCACGGCAAGGAAATCGTGAAACGGTACGAAACCGCGGTAGTAGGTCGTGTCCGACGGCGACAGCAGTTCTCGCCACAATGCCTGCGACGGGTTGGTCTCGGGCGCCGTGACGATGCGGAAGTTCTTGTGGCGGTCATTGGTGCTGATGACGAAATGGTCGCGCGCGTGATCCACGTGGTACTCATGGCCGGTCTTGCGGTACGCGACGATAACGGGGGCAGTCAGTGGACTGGCGAGCGGCACGATGCGCGCTTCGCTGGTCACGTGGTCGCCGGCACCAATGATCAGGAACTTCGATGACTGGGTCTCGGACAGGCCGACAAAGAACGAGGCCTCCTCCTCCTCGTAGATGAGCGTGTCTTCGGTCTCGCCAAGCGCGTGCCACACCGCCTTGTCCGGACGCCATTCGTTGTTCACAAGCGTGTAGAAGAAGCCGGACGAGTCGCTGGCCCACACGATCTCGCCGTGCGCCTCGGCGATTTCGTCCGGCAGCAGATCGCCTGTCGCCAGGTTTTTGACGCGGATCGTGAATCGTTCTGCGCCGCTCGTGTCGACAGACCATGCCATGAGTCGGCCGTCGGGGCTCACCGCGAGGTCAGCAACGGAATAGTAGTCCAGGCCCTCCGCTTCTGATGGCTCATGCAGCATGACCGCTTCTTCGGTGTCGTCTGCTGCGTCCGCGGGACGGCGCGTCCAGATTCGATATTCGCTGCCAATGTCGAAACGCCAGCGGTAGATGTAGTTGCCTTCCTGCCAGGGGACGGCCGCGTCGTCTTCTCGAATGCGACCGCGGATCTCCTCAAAGAGATCGCTCGTTAGTTCCTCGGCGGACGCCATAACCGATTCGAAGTAAGCATTCTCTTGTCGCAGGTATGACAGGATTTCTTCATCCTCAACTTTCGGGTAGCCGGGATCCTGCAGCCAGTGCCACGGATCTTCCACTGTGATGCCGTGATGAGCGTACGTATGCGGTTTTCGGGTTGCCGCCGGTGGTTTGTTGTTGTCCATGATTTGTTTCCGGACTCAGTCGCCGAAGAGTGGCGTCAGAATGGTGAAGTAAATGACACAGGCGGCCAATATGAGTTGAACCAGAAATGTAACCCGCAGGAAATACTTCGCGAGCGGCCCCGGCTGAATGTCCGCTGGCAGGCGCTTTTTCTGTAGATAGATCGTGATCGCGCTCTGCATCGGCAACATCATCGCGGCATAGCTCGCGGCAATCGTCACCATCAGCGCCGGCCGTTCGAAGCCCCAGTACATGCCGAGGCCAATGAAGGGCACAACGACACCGTAGCCGCGAATGATCTTCTGGCGCATGTCAACGCGTTCCCGGGCGAGAAACCCCAATTCGATCAGATAGTCGGGGATGTAGCGGGCGCCGGCGGCGACACCGGCAACGGTACTCGAATAAAGAATGCAGAAGGCGCCGATCGCAAACAGCCACAGTGACCAGGGCCCGAGGGTTTGCGTGTACATGTTGCTGAGGGCCGGGATCGTGTCTGCCCCGGTGGGTGATTCGCCCATGGCGTGCAGCACGCCCGCACCCAGGAAATAAAAGGGGATGGTCGCGCAGGTGAGTAGCGCGAGCGTGATCCAGACATCGGTCCGCAACACTTTCAGCCAGCCGTGCGCACGCCGATACCAGGCATCGGAGCCGTCGTAACGACCGATACGAGCGGGGTAGCCCTTCTCGATGCACCAATACGAATAGCCGGAGATCTCGCCGGCATTGACGCCGGTGAACCCGTACGCGGCCAGTGCGAGGATCGCAAAGGTGGTCGAGAACTCGAAAGTGAAGCCAGACAGCACCTGCTGTGGGCGGGTCGCGTATTCCGTGTCTTGCATCAGAATGACCCCGGCGATGGTCATGACCGTAAACGTCACCACAAACAACAACATGATGCGTTCAAGGTGCTTGTAGCTGCCGCTTGACAGAAAGAAGGCTGCGAGGACCGCAAGCACGGCAACGACTGCGATCGTGTTGAGTTCCGGGAACATCAGGGTGACGGCCTGGCCTGCGCCGCCGATCAGGCCTCCAAGCCCTGTCAGGCCCGTTACGAAACCGATCAGACCGAGCCCGATCGGCCACGCGAAGTCGTTGCGGGGACCGGGAATCCGGCCGGGCACACGGTTGATCGCGCGCAGGTAGGTGTCGCCGGAAAGAACGATATAACGAGCCAACTCGGCCTGCAGGATGGACTTGCTCCAGCAGGAGAAGAGGACCCACCACAACATGGCATAGCCGACGGCAGCGCCGAGACTCGCGGTGAGGATGATTTCACCCGAACCGACGATGGTCGCGGAGATGATGACGCTCGGACCCAGGTACTTTAGTGTGCCAAGGATGTTCTGTGGGGCGTCTTGTTCGCCGCCGGCGGGTTGGGTGTATTCGTCGCCAGCGTTGGCGATGGTATCGGTCAGGTCAGGCTGAGTGCTCACGGGTATCTTCTTATTAGTTATTCGTGTTTGATTCGCGGGCGGATAATGCGCGGGCAGTATTTCGGAAGTTGTCTCCGGATGCCAGCCCCGGCAACCGAGGCAAGCCATGCGTTCTGTCCCGTTGCAACGGGTCTCGCGCGCTCCACCTCACGTTGATGTTATGACCTCGAACGGAAGCCTGGGGCGTTGTTAGCAATTTGAGGCATCGAATTGTGAAATGTGAGGCATGGGTATGAAGGTTCGACCTGGCCGTGCCCGTGCATCTGCATCCCGACGATCAGGAAAAATCATGATAAGAGACAAGCAACGCGAGGTGAACCCGATGGGACTGAAGCAATTCGATGGCAGGTCTTCGGGTGTTTTTGCACGCGCATTCGGTCAACCAGCGCTACCGATGTTGCTGGCGGTGATGCTCGCGTACTCGGCCTTTGCTGCTGCGGACATTGGGCGGGTTGGCAGCGCAGGGCGCGGCGAGCCCTGGTCGAAGCCGGTCGTGGATGTTGCGGCCCGCGGCTATGTCGTCGAAGAGTTTTACCTGACCGGGGAAGCGACCTCATATGGGTTTAGCGAAGGCTACGCGTACAACGCCGATGGCAAATGGCGGACGCGTCCCGTAGCGTCAAAGCCGTTTGTGACCCGATTCCTGGTCGTCAGACCGGGTCATGCGAAGGACTTCAATGGCACCGTCGTGCTGCATTGGCTGAATGTGACGGCGGGTTTTGAACTCGGCCAGATCGATGCCGAGCATCTGCGTGGCTACGCCTGGGTTGGGGTGTCCGCGCAGAAGGTGGGTGTGGACGGCTTCCCTGGCCCGGAGGCTAATGGGCTGAAAAAATGGGACGCGGGGCGCTATGGCCGGCTGCAACATCCCGGCGATGCATGGTCGTACGACATCTTCACGCAGGTGGCGAAGGCGTTGATGCCGAACCGAACGGGCCAGATCGATCCACTGGGCGGTCTGCCGGTTGACCGCGTGATTGCAGCAGGCGCGTCGCAATCGGCATCTCGCATCAGAACCTACATCAATGGCGTGCATCATCACGTCCGCGTCTTTGACGGCTACCTTCCGTACATTGACTTTGGAGGTACGGTCGACTTTGCCCGCGACGGTCTGCCACGATCCGAGCGCGGTCTTCCGGTCCGCACGCGAATTCGCGATGACCTCGGTGTGCCGGTGATCGTCGCCAACTCCGAGACCGAAGCGACCTTCCACCATCCGGTACGCCAGGACGACTCGGCGACCTACCGACTCTATGAGGTGGCGGGCACGTCGCACGTGTCTGTGGCCCGCGGGGCCGAAACAACCTTCGACAACCCCAACTGGCACTCATATCAGCCGGTGTTTTTCGCGTCCTTGCGACACCTGCACCGCTGGCTCGCCGATGGTGTCACGCCACCCAGCGCACCTTTGATCGATGTTGCGCTGGTCGCCGGCGCGCCGACCGTTCAGCGGGACGCTGACGGCAACGCGACCGGAGGGATTCGCTTGCCAGACTTCGCGGTGCCGAGCGCGTCGCATAGTGGTGTCGGCAAGGCCGGAGGCGGCCGCTTCAGTTTTCTGTACGGCGTTGCAGAGGACTTTGGTGATGACGTGTTGAAGGAACTCTATCCAACGTCAAAGACCTTTCTGGCCAGGTGGGATCGCGCCCTTTATCAGTCGTTGGCCGATGGCATGGTGTTGCCGGAGGACGCCCCGGCGCTCCGGGAGAGTGCTGCCGACTGGGCGGCGAGGCTCGATGTCGACAAACCGTGACGGCGGTGTCGGCGAGGCACCCCATGCGCTAACGGACGCCCCGCTCAAAGGCGCGCTGCTGATGATGGCGGCGATGTTCGCCGCCGCGGCCATCGATACGTCGGTGAAAGCCCTCGCCGGGTCTTACAGCACGGGCGAGATCGTGTTGTTGCGGACGCTCTTCGCCATACCGGTAACACTCGGCATTGCGCACACCAATGGGGGCATTCGGGCAGGGTTCAGGGCTCAGCTGCCTGCCTGGCAGCTTTACCGCGGTGCGCTCGGGTGCGGCGCAACCTTTGGCTTCTTTTACGGGCTATCGTTTCTGCCGCTGGTGACCGCTGTTTTGCTGGCATACGTGGCACCGCTGCTGGTCGTCCTTCTGTCCTATCCCTTGCTACGTGAGAAAGTTGGCCTGCGTCGGAGTGTTGGCGTGCTGGTCGGATTCGGCGGCACGATGTGTATCGTGCGACCCGACAGCCTTTCATTGCACCCGGCGGTCCTGGCGGTGCTCTTCTCCAGCCTGTGCTGGGCATTGATGGTGATCAGCAACCGGCAACTTGCGGGGCGCGAGTCGCCAGCAACCCTTGCCATCTACACGTTGCCTTTGAGCGGTGCGTTGGCGGCGGTGCTGACCGTCGGCGACTGGGTGACGCCGCGGCCGAATGATTGGCCGCTTTTTGTGATCGCCGGCGTGGGTGCGGCGAGCATCCATTTTCTGGCCGCGTCGGCGTCGCGCTTTGCGCGTGCGGCGACGTTGGCGCCGTTTGAATACACCAATCTGGTGTGGGTTGCGCTTGCGGCGTGGATGTTCTGGGCGGAGTTGCCTGACCTATGGACGCTGGCGGGCGGCAGCGCGGTTCTGGTCGGTGGGTTTATTGCGGTGCGGGGCCGGTAGTCGGCAAGCCTGAAAGCGGTGTTCGCATCCACGTCGTCAACCCCGGGGCAGGTACGCCAAACCCTCGTGAGGGTTTGCTCGCGGTCCCCTTGCTTGTGCGACCCGGTGAGATCGACAATGTGGCCACCGATCACGGATCAACGCCCATGCCGACAGCAGCGACGTATCGCGACTACGAAAGTGCCTCTGACCGGGTCCGGGGGTTCTATGCGCTCAATCATGCCAATCAGACGCTGGCGTTCGCGCAGGACCGGCGTGAGCAATACGGCCGGCTCGACAAACGCCGGATGGGTGTTTGGGAAGCGTGTGAGTATTTGAACGAGTTGATCGATGATAGCGATCCGGACACGAGCCTGTCGCAAATTGCCCACTGCCTGCAGACCGCAGAAGCGATTCGTGCGGATGGACACCCGGACTGGTTCGTCCTTGCAGGTCTCGTGCACGATCTTGGCAAGATTCTGTGTCTATTTGGCGAGCCGCAATGGGCGGTGACCGGGGATACCTTTCCGCTCGGCTGTCGTTTTCAGGATGCCATTGTTTATCCCGAGTATTTCGCGTCCAACAGCGACGTCGCGGTGGACAGGTATCGGAC
>Ga0302135_10000849_pt1 | contig 18411 bp, 19 predicted proteins | sample CBN3_surface_MG_FD_203119 | JGI IMG/M metagenome (GOLD analysis project Ga0302135, IMG submission 203119) | Marine microbial communities from Western Arctic Ocean, Canada - CBN3_32.1 | ecosystem: Environmental > Aquatic > Marine > Oceanic | place: Canada: Western Arctic Ocean | collected...
AAGTGGTGTCCTTTTTCGTAATCATGAATCGGGTATGCGACGCCTGGCTTGGGTCGGGTGTATTCGGGAATGCAGTCGTAGCTATCGAGGTCATTGCGAATGCTTTGCTCGAGCATGATGCATTGAACCTGCTCTTGCGCGGCCTTGGTAAGAAACCAGTTCACGAAGGCGGCGCGGGAGGCCTTGTGGGGACCTTTAAGCGCGGCGATGCCGCTGAAGCCACCGGTCGCCAAGCCCATACCGTCTTTGGGGAACACCCGTTGAATCGGCAGGCCCTGCTTGCGGTAGCGTTCCACGGCGAATTGAACGAAGGCGATGCCGATGGGATATTTTCCGGTCGCGACCGCCTCGGGGTTCTTGCCGTAACTCGTCGCCAGCGCTGCCTCTTGGTCGACGTAAAGCTTCTTAACGAAATCCTGACCGAATTTTGAATAGAGATAGGCAGCTGTCGCCTGACCAGCGCCCGGACGGCGTGGGTCGTGCGCGATGATCTTACCCTTCCATTTTGGATCGAGCAGATCCTTCCACGACGTAATGCTCTTGGGGTCGACCATATTCGTGTTCACGAACAAATCGCCCATAACCCAATCGGCGGTTTGAATGAAGCACCAGAAATTGTCGTTGTCGTGATCGCTATCGGTGCCGGTCTGCACGCGCAGGCCACCGCCCCGCCATTTGCTGGCATCGAGCACGCCGGGCAGCGAGACGATTTTCTTGAGATTGGCAATAACGTTCGGTTTACGCGTAAAGCTGAAACAGCTCGTGGTGCCGCCTATGTAAACATCGGTCGTGATGTTGTTGGCATCGGCTTCGCGCATCAGAGCCGCGGTAAAAGGACCAGGGCCGCCGACCAATGGTTTCCAGTCGACCTTGATCCCGGTCTCGGCCTCAAAAGCTTTGACGATCCAATCGCGCAGTCGCGGATTGGAGGGTCCGGCCACGACGACCGAGCCGTCTTTCTTGCCGGCGGCGACGAGTTCGTCCCACGAAGCGGCATGAGCCGGTGTGATGCTAGTCGCGGCAAGAGCTAGCACCGCGGCGGATAGGCACAATTTTGCGAGTAGATGACGCATAGGTTTTCTCCCTAACTAACAGAAGTTGATACGCTCTTATGGCGTTCTGTTGCCGACGATACATTGGCCACACCCTGTGACCCAGGCGTCGATTGATTCGTAGGTTACCCGCCTAAAACCCTGTTCGGCAAATATCCCGGCTAAGACGATCCAGGTGCGGATCTCCGCGGTCGATGATCCGGTCGCGTCGATTGCTTCATTGGTCAGGCTTGTGAGGCGGTCACGGTGGCCGCTTTCAAGACGGGTGAGAAAGTCACGATCGAATGCGGCGTCGATCTGGCCCATACGCGCGTCACCGGGCGAGTGTGACAACCCGCCGGCGGCAATCACTGCGACTCGCTTGTCCACTGGCCAGGCGGTGATTGCATCGCGAAGCATGGTCCCGACGTCATAGCAACGCGCGATGCCGGGGTAGGGTGGTGCGGCACAATTGACGTGGATCGGAACCACCGGGATCCGCGCTTCCCGGTCGAGCATATAAAGCGGAACCATGAAGCCGTGATCGACGACCCACTCCTCAGCGCGCGCGAAATCAACACCGTGTTCAAGGCCATGATTGAGGAGATGGCCGGCTAGGGCTGGATCGCTCGGCACCTCCCGGTCGGGCATGCCGGTGTTGCGCTCGGCCGGCCCGCGGAAGGAGTCAAAAAGTCCGATGCAAAACGCGGGCATGTTGTCGAGGAAGAAGCGATTGACGTGGTCCGGTGACAGGATGATTGCAACGTCGGGTTCAGCAGCGTGCAGGGCTGCCGATAGCGTTCGGAATCCAGCGCGAAAATTCGCAATTTGCGACGTATCTTCATCTTCCGGCGTGCGCGTAATAGCAGCCAGGTGCGATGTCGCCAGCCCGATTGTTAGAGTGGCCATGCCGCGGTCCTACCGCTGCGCCTGACGGCGGGTCAGATGATCATTGAAATCATCGAGTGCCAGCCCGTGCGCGCGATAATAACGAAACACTAGGTTGGGCAGGCCGCCAAGCCGGAGAATGGCGCCAAAATCCGGCTCCGCCAACGCGGTACGCTCGTCCTCGGCAAGATCGTAGGTCGCTAAAAAGCCGATCTTGTCGGCAGTCAGATCGCCAACCCGCGCGGGGCCGACGCCCTCATACATAGCCTTGTTGAGTTGATAGCGGCTCAACGGTTGTCAGGCGTCGCCGCGGCCGAGGAAATTCAGTGCCAGGTCGTTGAATTCTTCGGCGTATTCGACCTGAGCCCAATGACCGCAGCGGGGAAAGATATGCATCTCCGCATATTTGCACATCTTGACCATCGTCAGCCCCGAATCCAGCGACGAGAATCGGTCTTCCGCCCCCCACACGAAAAGGGTCGGACACCCGACCTTGTCGAGTAGGTGGCTGATGTCCTCACGCTTGGGGTGGTTGTTGGTCCATAATTCCACCGCTTCGGGAAGCGCGCTGGCCTCGTAGCGCTCGCGTATGGTCTCTTCGGTCACCTGCGAGGAGTCGTGCGCCAGTGTGTGAACCAGTTTGCGCATCTTTTCCAGCGTCGGACCTTCCTCATCGTAGTAGTCGATGATGATCTGGATGCCCTCGGTCGGACGCGGCATGAAAAAGCCGTGCTGGAATGCGTTGTTGCCCATTGCAACCAGCCGATTGACGCGCTCAGGCCGATCGATCGCCAGCCGGAGAACACTCTGCGCGCCGATCGAGTTGCCAATGAAATGCGCGCGATCGATCCCGAGTTCGACCATCATGGCGTCGACCGCTTCGGCGCAAACGGTTAGTCGGCCCTTGTCGCTGACGATCATGTCGGACTGCCCGAAGTTGGGCATATCCATCAGGATCATCCGATACTTTGCTGAAATTGCCGGGACGTTTTGTTTGAAGTTGCTCCATCCACTGGCGCCGGGCCCACCGCCGTGAATGCAGATCACCGGGTATCCGTCGCCGATATCGTTGATATGAAGCTTGATGTCGCCCGCTTGGACAAAGCGGCTGCCTGGACTGTCGCTCAAAAGAATTCCTCCCCCAACACACTTCGCTAATCTGGGCTAATCTGGCGCTACTTCCGTAATTTCCTTAACCGGATAGGTCACGGGTTTGTGGTCAACGTCGCGCGGAACGCCCCTGGCGTAGTCGTTAAGGAATTGACGCAACGACTGCATTGCCTTGTCGGGACGATAGAGAATTTCCGGCGGCGTGGTCATGTTCTCGACCATCCAGGCATCCTGATCGTTAAACTGGCGATGGAAAAATGGGTAGATATAGAGACGATATTTGATCCTGTGCCACAGCGCGGCAAGACCGCTCGCGCGTTTGCAGACGAATTGCAGGTAGCGGTGATAGCCCCGCTTGCTCGGTACGTACCATTCGTAATGGGCCCAGTTCGCATACTGCACACGGAGGGTGCCCGGTAGGCAAAACCGCACGCCCCGCGCGCCCCGCCGCCAGCGCCACCAGTTCTTGGGTGGCCAATAGCCCAAACCTGGGAACTCACCGCCTAGTCCGATGTCGATGAGCTCGCGCGTCAGCCATTTGCGATCTTCCGATATTCGCGGGTCCGACCAACCCCACCCGGGCGCGCGCCGCCAGAAGGTCCACACCCCGCGACGGTGGAGATATTTAACATGACCTTCGTCGTAGCCGTTCTCCGCGGCATGGCGCCAATCCCCGGCGCGATGCGAGATCCGCCCGGTGATAATTGCGTCGCTGTGTAACCACTCCTCGGGAATGTCGGTTTCGACCGGCGGCGGATCTTGCGTTCCCACGTATATCCAGATCAGCCCGAGTCGTTCCTCAACCGGATAGGTCTGCACCCGCACCGAGCCCGCGCCGACAATCGGCGAATCCGGTCCATCGGTGAGCGCTGCTTTTAGGTCACCGGTCGCAAGGTCGTAGACCCAGCCGTGGTACGGACAAGTGCGAGTTCCAGGGAAGTCGCACGACGCGTTGTCAAGCGGCACGCCGCGGTGTGGGCAACGGTTCGCCAAGGCATGAACTTTGCCGCCGTCACGGAACAGCGCGATTTCGTGTCCGAGAACGCTCTGGCCGGTACCGACGCCACTGCGCGTGGTTTTGAGGTCGCGCGACCACATGATCGGATACCAATATTCGGGAAACGCAAGATCCGAGGAGTCATAGATCGGGAAGCGCGACTTTCCTTCGGCTACACCCGTAATCTGAATGGTTTCCTGACGCGGCATTCCTGTGGGTTTTGGCATCAATGACATGGCGGCCCGTCCCTATCTCCTACCCATCAAGCCCGACATCGCCGGTTGAGCGACAGCAGGTGTCCACCGCTGCCGTGATCAATGCCTTGGTAAGTTTGGTCAAACTATCAACATGCACCTCGCCCATGGAGAACATCCCGGTATGCGCCAATGGGTGCGGTGGTTGCGGCAGGCCGATCCGCGCGGTTGGGACACCCCAGGCCCGTAAAATGTTTGCTTCGGTCGCGCCACTACCGCCGGTTCCGGCATTGTACGTGGTGCCCGTCATATCCTGCCATGCGCGTATTGTCGACTGCACGATCCAGTTGTTTTCGTCGGTGTGACTGCCGGGAATGGCAAGCATCATCTCCCAATCGAGGTCAATATCCTGGTTCCTCTCGAGAATGCCGGCCATCGCCTCAGCGAATTGGCGTTTCACGTCGACCGGATCAGTTCGGGGACTGACGCGTAAATCGAGATAGATATCGCAGGCTTCCGGGATAAAGGTTGGTTTATTGGGCCAACCGCCGCGGATGCAACCGATGCTACCCTGCGGTCCCACCGTCCCCGATGAATTGCGTGCGGTATATTCCGGGAACCACGCTTCCAGACCCTCGATAACCTTGGCGGCATCGATGATCGGGTTGCGATGTTTCATGATATGACGCGTGCCGGCGTAACCGAGAAGACCTTTCACGCGAACCCGAAACCAGCACAGTCCAACCTCTTCAAACGAAACCGGTCCGGGCTTGGAAATGATCGCGAAATCGCCGCGCACACCTTGTTCAAGCATGAAAGCACAGCCGGAACCGTGGCCGATGTCGTGCCGCGCTCTGCCGCCATCATTGCCCCGGTAATTGGTCGGCATGCCGCCCGCACCCAAGCCGACGATGACGTCGCCTTTGAGAGGAACATCAGCCCGTTTTAGCGCCACCGCGGCCATAATTGCGCATGCGCCATGGCCCTTTGGATTGTGAGCGCCTAGTCCAGTTACAACTCCGTCCTCCACGATCGCCTCGGGTATCTGGTCGCGGCGTTGATCGAGATCGATCCAGGGCTCGTCTTCGTCGGGATCGCCTGCGAACGCGGTGTCGAGCGGGGCGTAAATCATTAGATCTGGACCCGATCCCTCGCCCCGCGCGCGGGCAATCGCATTGCCTTGATTGGTATCCAAGGGTTGATAGTGAGCCTCGAGTCCACTTTCGTGCATAAAATCGGCGAGAAATACGGCGATTTCGCGCTCCTCGCCGGTTGGGCTTGATATGTCGACCATACGCGCCGTGAGATCGAGCAACGCGTCGCCGTCGACCGTGGCAACGGCCGCATCAACCCAAGTCCTTAGTTCATCCGGCAGGACGTTCATTTCTTGTCGGTTTTAGCGGCCAGTAGTGGGTAGCTGCTTAATCCAGATCAGTTCCACCTGGCTACTCCGCTGCAGAACGGGCAGCGCTCCCTTGCACATCCTCAATCCGTCTAACGATCTGTTCGGTCGATAACACGTCACCGAAACTGTTGATGAACGTGCACATGGTCGCAAGATGCTCCTCGTCGGAACGGCAGGCATTGGCGTCCATCACCATGATCGTCGCGAAGTCATTCTGCATCGCATCACGCGCGGTTGACTCACAGCAGGAATTAGTCAACGTCCCAGTAACAATGACGGTATCGACCTTACGATCGCGCAGTTTCTGGGCAAGATTACCGTGACCCCAAAAGGCGCTGTAGCGATCCTTGCCAACAACCAGATCTTCATCCTGAACGTCTAACTCGGACCAGAACTGCCAGCCCTCGCTGCCAGGTTCGAGAGCCCTTGACCAGGAGTCCGGATCGCGCTCGAAATTTGCGAGGTAATGGGCCCATGGTCCGCGGTTTGATTCCACATGGCCGCGTATCCACACCACCGTGCCGCCGGCGCCGCGCAAGGCCTTCGCAATCCGGTTTATGTTGGGTGTGATGTCGCGGGCTTTGGGCACTTCTGCCAGCGCGCCTGGTGCAACGAAGGCGTTTTGCATATCGACAACGACCATCGCTGTGCTGCCCGGATCAAACTTCTCAAAGATATGCAATGTGCTGCGCCGGCGGATCACGCGATCCAAGTGTTCCTGGGGTATTTCTACATCATGCATGGTATTCCCCCTGTTCTGCGGTCGTCCTTTATTAGCACATCCGCGCCGTGCATTTCAGGTCGGCGGGTACTTACTTAGCCTCCGACGAGGTGGGCTTCTTCTTGTGCCGTTAGCGGCGGTGAGTTCGCCGCCGCTGCGTTTTCTTCGAGATGCGAGATTTTTGAGGTGCCTGGAATAGTGCAGGTTACGTTCGGGTTCTGAAGGGCATAGCGCATGGCCGCCTGGGCCAGACTGCGCGACGAGCCGTTAGCCAGCAAACCCCAATTGCCACTTCGAGGCGTCAGTGTTATGCCTTTGTCGAACGGCATATTGACGACCGTGCCGATCCCATGCGCGCGCGCCCACGGCAACAGCACATCGGCATCGGTGCTCTTGCCGGGGCTTAGCGGTAGTTGAATCGCCTGGAAATTTACCTGTGCCAAGGCATCCAGGGGATAGGATTGGCCAGATCGAATAGAAAAGCCCAAATACCGGATCTTGCCTGCATCGCGCAGCCGCTTGATTATATCAAATGCATCACCCTGCTCGATCGTGGATGCCGGTGGGCTGTGAAGATAGAGCACGTCGAGACAATCGGTGGCCAAGCGGCGTAACGAATTTTCTACGGCTCGAGCGATGTAACTTGGCGAGAAGGCGGGGGAGAGGCGCGACCGCTCCCATGCGATCAATCGTCGCCGTCGCTCCGGCGAATTGCGCGCAATAGCGCGGGCAGCTGGCGATAGTAGGCGTTGAACCGGATTGGTCGGCCGATAAAAAAAGCCCACCTTGGTTGCGACCAGCACCTCGGGATGACGGCGACGAAACTCACCCAGGATGCGTTCGCTGTCGCCATGGGTGTATGAATCGGCGGTATCAAAATGATTGATGCCGAGTTCTAAGGCGCGCTCCAGGAGCCGATGATCGGCCTTGCGGCCTGGTGCGGTGGCGTCGAGGCCAAGTTGGTTGCAGCCCAGGCCGATGACTGAAACGTTCGGACCGTTGTGGCCGAGCTGGCGATGTTCCATGGGCGAACTCCGCGGGTGGGCGGTGGTCCAAACGTGCGGGGCGAAGGCGCGGCGTCGCGGTGCTCCCACCGCAGTCTATCAGTCCGTCTTAGTCTGGGCGGCGCTGGTTGTTTCGCGCAACCGTCTGGTCAGCAACTGGAGAAGAGCCCGAATAAACGCGTCGGATTTGTCTATCCGTTTCTGGAAGTTGGTGCGCGTGATCAGGACGCAGGTGGTGGATTCCCGGGCCATGGCGGCGGCCGAGCGCGGCGCGTCGTCGAGCAGTGCCATCTCGCCAAAAATCTCGCCAGGGCCGAGCGTGCTGACAACCGTTTCGGCGTCACCCTGGCCAACGATGATATCAACCGATCCGGCCTGGATAAAAAATGCCGACGTCGCACCGTCACCGGTGCGAAAAATCCGATCGCCTTTGTGGTAGTGCTGGCGATTTAGGATGTTCGCCATAAAGAAACGCCCCCTGCCTTTACTGCCGCGACCCGGCTGTTCGTTGAGGCATTGTCGAAATGATAATGCGGAATACTGAAATTCGATACCACCAAATCCTGTGAAATTTTGATTCGCACGCCGGATTGGGCATTGCTTATCACCCGACCGGTTGACCGGCTTTCACATTGCCGCCACGATTGCGGGAATCCTCGTCAAGGGCAACGCGCCCGCGGCGGGCAATATTGGAGGTGTTCGGTGACACTGCAGCCCGATTCCCAGATGGAAAGCACATTCCATCCAGATCCCGAGCTTTCGGGCACGCTGCCCGCTCACTACTATTACGATCCGGATATCTACGAACGCGAGAAGGAAGCGATCTGGTTCCGCACGTGGCAACTCGTCGGGTATCTACACGATTTAGAAAATGTCGGCGATTTCATCACCGCGGACCTGCTCGATCAAAAAATACTCGTGTGTCGGGCCAAGGATGGCGAGCTCCGTGCCTACTACAACGTGTGTATGCATCGCGGCCACGTTCTCGCTGAAGGCCGGGGCAATCGAACGATCTTCACCTGCCCATTTCACGCCTGGTCGTACGATCTCGATGGTGATCTGAAGGCAGCGGGTAATGCCGAAAACGTCGCGGGATTTGAGCACAGTGATTTTGGTCTCGCTGAGATTCGCGTCGATACGATGTTGCATATGGTGTTCGTCAATCTTGATCCCGATGCTTCCTCAATCGCCGATCAATTCCCCGGATTTGCCGATGATGTTCGTGCCATTGTGCCCGGCTTCGACGATCTAAAATTGGCGGTGAGCGATCCGCTGCCAGGGGCCTACAATTGGAAGTTTTTCCTCGATATGAACGAGTGCTACCACTGCCCGGTGCTGCATACGATCATGGGTGAGGCCGAAGGCTCCTACCTTGAAATGAGTTGGGAATCAGAGGATCACGGGCTGTGGGGTAAGCACATCATTCGCGGCAAGGAAGAGCTCGACGATGACAAGTTGCCCTACGATTTTGGTAGCCGCGCGATCAAGGACGTCAACATCTGGTCGATGTGGCCCAACATCATCTTCATTGCCCACCAGGGTGCGCCCAATTTCAAAATTCAGGTGACGTGGCCGAACAGTCCCGAGTCGAGTCACCAGCGGCTAGACAATTTCTGTCTCAACGTGCCGCCCGACGATGCCGATATGGGCCACATCACGAACTATCGCGACCGCATCATGGTCGAGGATATCAGCGCGATGGCCAAACAGCAGGTTGCCATCAAAGCACGGGGCTACCACCAGGGACGCTTGATGGTTGACGCAGAGCGTTCGTGGCGCAGCGAACACGGCACGCATAGTTTCCAGAAGCTGGTGTGGGAGGCCCTTAACGGGCCCAACTACTAGTAGGCCTTCCGCGAGACGCTTGGTTACTCGGCGGCGTCTTGCAAACGAGTCGACGCGTCGATCAGCCCGATGACATCGGCGCTGGTTCGCACGTCGCCAAAATAACGAAACATCGTCAGCAAGCCGGCCTGATGCTCAAGCTCGGAGTTCGCCGCGTTGGCGTCGGCTACCATGGTCACTTTGAAACCGCGCATCATCGCGTCGCGAGCGGTGGTTTCACAGCACATGTTGGTTGCAACGCCGCAGATTAGCAGGGCGTCGACGCCGAGTGCGCGTAAGCGCTCCTCGATATCGGAAGCGCCTTGGATGAACGCGCTAGGGCGGCACTTCTCGACGATTTGATCGAGCGGCAGCACCTCGAGGCCGTCATAGATGGCGTGCAAAGGGCTTTCTTTCGTGACCGAGCCGTGCGCCCGCTCGCGCTGATCGGGGGCAACGAAGTTTTCGAAAAACATCGCGAAATATTCCGGTGATCCGCGCGGCGGATGGGTTGCCTGTACCCAAACAACGATCCCGCCTGCCGCGCGCAGCGTCGCGGCCAAGTTGTTGATCGTCGGCACCAGCGCTCGCGCGGCGGCGATCTCGAACGGCGCGCCCTCGGCCACGAACGCGTGCTGCATATCGACCACCACCAGCGCGGTCTTCGCCGGCGCCAGGGTTTCAAAAACATGTGCCCGGCCGCCGCGTCGCGCAATCACACCGTCGACGTAATCTTGCGGTAACTCGATATCGTTCATCGCTGACCTCGTCCGCTCAGCCTGCTGCGGCGCGCCGGCGCGTCGCCAGATAAACACCCAGCAGGACCAGGATCATACCAACCAGATGATAATTCTTGAACTCTTCGCCGAGCAGAAAGTACGCCGCGATGGCTGTGAATGGCGGAATCAGATAGCTGAACACCGCTGTGCGCCCCGGTCCGATGGTCGCAATCCCGTTCATCATGAACGTCAGCGCAAATATCGATGCAAACACTGCGAAGAACAGCACAGCTGAGACCGTGAGAACGTCGAACGATACATAGAGGTCCCAGAACAGCATCTCGGCGCCGTAAACCGGGATCAGCCCGACAAACGAGACAAAGCACATGGTCTCGAAAATGACCAGCGGTGACATCACCGCCGAACACTGGCGCACAAGGATCGAGTAGTAACCCCAGCACAGGATCGAGAGCAGAATCCAAAAGTCGCCAACAACGAGATTGAGTTCGCGCAAGACCGCAAAATCGCCGCGTGTAATAATGGCGATGGCGCCGGATATCGCAAGCACCAGGCCGATACCCTGGCGCCGGGTCATGGTGTCGCCCAGCAACATGAAGGCGAAGCAGATCACCAAGGCGGGTTGAATGGCGACGATCAAACCGGCGTTGGTCGCGGTCGTGGTCTGCACGCCAATGTAGAACGCCACCTGTCCGATCACGGATTGGATGATCGCGATGGCGACGATATGCCGCCACATCTGTCGCGTCGCCGCCCATTGCCGGATGCACTGGCGGTAAACGAACGGCAACAAGATCACGAACGCAGCGAAGAAGCGCCAAAACGTCAAGCCAGCCGGTGGAATATCGGCGTGGACGTAACGCGCGACGATCACCGCAAGGGCGTAGATCATCATCGCGATGACCAGGGTAATGTAGGGGAGCCAGGGCGCACGGTCGGCAAACGGCAATCCCGGCGCCGGCAGCGTGGGTGGGCGTGCCGTCACGTTGTTGGGTTGCTACGCGCGAATGTTATGACCGCACGCTCGCGTCGATTCGCTCGATCAGCTCGGGTGCAAGCGGGCCGGCTGCCTCTGCGGCAAGGCAGGCGTTCAACTCGTCACGGTTCTTGATGCCAAGCACGACGGTTGCGATACCAGGCATCGAAAGCGCGTAACGATGCGCCAGATCGGCCGGTGTCTGGCCGAGCTCACGGGCCAGCGCTCGGAACCCTGCCACCCGATGATAATCAGCCATGTCGGCAGACTCTTCGGGTATATTGCGGTCAAACGCATCGGTCAGCGCGCCGGCCTGTACGGCACGAATACCCAACACGCCTATGCCACGATCATTGGCGGCGCGAATCAGATCGCGCGGTCGCGCCGGTTCCTCATACATCCGAAGCGCACCCGGTGAATCCAATGGATTGGTGATGCACTGTGCTACCGCCGGCTGGAGATCGTCATTGAAGGCCTGGAGCAACGTGCTGGGCACGCCGATCGCCGACATTCCCCAGGCGCCGATCAGGCCTTCGTTTACCAGCTTAACAAGGAGCGGCCGCACCGTGTCGGTGAACGTCGACCACGGGGTTGGCGCGCGTAAGGGGTTGGTCTCGCCGGGATGGGTGTAGCCGTCGGGCCCGAGGTTGGAGTGCAGGAAGAACAGGTCGACCCGTTCGAGCCGCAGATCGCGCAAGCTTTGTTCGAGCGAGGCTCGCAGTTTCGCCTCAACCTTGCCCGGCGCGGTGTTCCCGAGAAGGCATTTGGTGGTGACGCGCAAGCCGGCCGGCAGTTTGCCGGCGAAGGCCTCGCCAACGACCTGTTCGGACTCGCCATTGCCGTAGAGCGGCGCGAGGTCGAGCAGAGAGATGCCGGCATCGACTGCCGCGCGCACCGTGGCCACGCATTCTTCGCGCGTGGTTGGGCCCCATAATTGTCCGAGACCGCCGCCTCCCAGTGTGAGCGCGCTGACGGGCCACAAATTCCCGAGTTGCCTTTGTTCCATGAGGTGAGTTTAGGTGGTGTGGGTACGAAACCAAATAGGCGGTGACCGCATTTTGCGCATATGATTCACACCGAGGAGATCGATGATGTCGACAGTTGCGCTCGATCAGGAACAGGTTCCAGGCATTAACTGGAATAATCTTTGGTGGGTTGCGGCAAGCGTTGCGGTGCTGGTAGCCGTAATCGCGATCAACGAGTTCTGGTATCTCAATTTTGTCCACGTCGCCGCCGGTCTGCTATGGACCGGAATAGACTTGTTCATGGGTTTCGTCATCGGCCCAATCATGCGCACCCTGAGCCTCGAGGCGCGCCGCGCGATGATTATCCGGTTGATGCCGCGCATGCTGTTCATCATGCCTACCGTGTCGACTATTACGACTACCGCAGGCTGGTTCCTAGCCGAGATGCGCGGGTACACCGAGGCACCGATGTCGTGGTGGGTAATCGCGGCCCTCATCATCGTCACGGTTCTGACAATCCAGGGATTGGGCATTCTGTTGCCGGCCAACATCAGGGTCTATCTGCAAATGCGCAGCGACAATCCGGACATGGAACTGGTTGGCCGGCTGATGCGCCGCTATGTCCGTGTCGTGGCCTCGCAAGGCGTCATGCAGATCGCAATAATTGTCATCATGACGCGGTTTGTTGCCGGCGGGATCTGATCAAGCGTTCTCGGCTATCTTTCCATCGTTTGAAAGGAGGATCGCGATCGAGCGCGTGGCCGGAAAATGAGAAAAAATGATCATGCCGATCACCGTAATCGGCACGCATAGGAACATCCCCGCCACGCCCCAGATCGATCCCCATAGCGCGAGTGACAGGATTACGACCAACGCGCTGAGGTTAAGCGAACTTCCCATCAGACGCGGTTCGAGCACGTTGCCAATCAAAAACTGAGTGACGCCGAGTAGCGCGGTCACCGCCACGAAGGGAACCACGGCGCCAAACTGAACAAGCGTCAGAAGCGCGGGGAAAATGATCCCCATCAACGAGCCGATCGTGGGGATGTAGTTCAATAAGAAAATAATAAACGCCCAAAACTCGGCGAGATCGACGCCAACCGAGATCAGGACGATGTAGCTGATCGCGCCGGTTGTCAGGCTCATCAGCGTTTTGATCCAGATGTAGGTCTGTATTTCCTCCTGCATGCGCTGCAGCAATTGGCGCACACGCGTTTCGCGCTCGGAGTCGGGGAACAGCGCGTGCATCTTCTTATCGAAGCTCCGCTGCTCGATCAGCAGGAACATCACGTAGACCAGAATGATTCCGGCACTGCCGGCAAAACTAGCAATCGCGCGGGCAAGCTCGCGCATCGCCTTGCCAAAATCGATCTGTTCGACAACTTGGGCAACACTGGGTGCCTGATCGAAGCCGAACGCGGCGGCGCCGCGTTCGATAAGCTTTTCGAGGTTCGCCTGGTAGCCGGGTGCGGCTTCCTGCACGTCGGCGATATTGTTGCTGATCAGCTCGACGAGCAATGCAATGACCATGAAGACGCTGATTATCGCAAACGTCATACGCAACCAGCCCGGCAAATGTAGCATGCCGAAGTGAACACGACCGAACGCCTTGGCGAGGGCATTGAGGATGTACCAAATCATCACCGAGACGGCGAGGGGGATCAGAAGATCCTTGCCGGCGACCAGCAAGCCGATCGCCATCAGCACAACCGCAAAGGCGATTGAGATGTAGATCGGTCGGGCAGCGAGTGTCATGAGATGTCGAATATCGTTAAAGCGGCGCGGGCGTTGCCGTCCCGCTGGCTCTCGGCGAGGACCGCAACGTTCCATACAATGTTGGGCATTGGCGGCCTCCAAGCTATGCTGCGATCGCGGTTGCCGGACAATAGTAACGCGCCCGCTCGGGCGGAGATAGCAGCCAATCCCGAGAGAAATTCACAAGGGACGAACAATGGCCAAGCTCAACGATACCAAACAGCTAACTCTCGACGGGGCTAAGGCGATGGGTGAAGTCGCGATCGCAGAAGCTACCAAAAACGGTTGGGGTGTCGCCGTCACCGTCGTCGATGCGGGCGGCAATCCGCTCTATCTCGCGCGCATGGAGACCGCACCAGTCGCCAGTTATATCGGCGCTTCATCGAAAGCCTGGACCGCAGCAACCTTCGGGCGTTCCACCAAAATGCTCGATGACGCGATTGCTTCGGGTCGCACGCAGCTGCTCGCATTTGCCCAGGCTTTGCCAGTCCAAGGGGGACTGCCGATAACCGTCGGCGGCGTCACGATCGGTGGCATCGGTGTCGGCGGTGCGACATCCGAAGAAGACGAACAGTGTTCCCAAGCTGGGATCGACGCCCTCGGTACCTAGTTGAACGCGCCCCGGACCGGTAGGCCATGACCCTCGCTGAACACGACAGTCTCGGGTTGCGCTTGCTGGCGCATGACCCGCTGGGCGGTCACGGCTGCATGGGCGAAGGCGTGCGGATCCAGCTCGCCAGCGACGGACGCCGCATTCTGTGGCTCGCCCATGAGCGCGCACCCAAGGGCATCACAGCCGTGGATGTGAGCGATCCTCGCGCCCCGTCTGTGATCCTGCAAACCGACTTGTCGCACGATGAGATGCGTACCAACTCACTGGGAATTTCCGGTGATGTGATGGCGGTTGCCTATCAAACATCCCAAGTCGGCCAAACCCCGGCCGGCTTCGAGCTCTACGACATCAAGAACCCGGAAAGCCCGCGGCTGATTTCGTTCTTCGATGCTTCGGGACCCGCCTCGCGCGGTGTTCACAATCTTTGGTTTTGCGATGGCGAGTTCGTTCATATGGCGAGCGGTGCCGGCGACTTCACACCGCATCACCCGCTCGATGATCAGTTTTATCGGATTGTCGACGTTCGTGATCCTGCCAAGCCCACCGAAGTCGGCCGCTGGTGGCTACCCGGAACCCGTGTCGGCGACACCGTCGACCCACCGCCGCGGCATCGCCAACCGTTCGATTGCGGCATGCGCGCCCACAACACCAACGTTTATCCCGAGCGTACCGATCGCTGCTATATCGGATTGATCGATGCTGGCGCGGCGATCCTCGACATCTCCGACAAGGGTTCGCCGAAACTCATATCGCGCTGGGACAACTCGCCGCCGTTTTGCGGATTTACCCATACGCTGATGCCGATCTTCTCGCGCGGCATAATGATTGCGACCGACGAAGCCGTCCTCGTGGGCGGCGAGGATCATCCGAAGCACGTGTGGGTACTCGACGGCCGCGACGAAACCAATCTTGTGCCGATCAGTACCTGCCCCCAACCGCCGCTCGAGGACTACATCGATCGGGGCGGCCGATTCGGCGCTCACAATTTGCATGAAAATCACCCCGATCCCGGGGCATTCCGATCCGATACGCTGGTATTCGGAACATTTTTCAATGCCGGCTTGCGCGTTTACGACACCTCGGATCCCTACCGACCGCGCGAGGTCGCGCACTTCGAACCGGCCGATAGTGAGCTTTCTTATGTCTCGACGACCCAACTCAACGACGTGTTCGTTGATGACCGCGGTGTGATCTACACCGTCGATCGCTGCGGCGCCGGTCTCTACATTCTCGAACTCGACCTATAGCGGCACACACTATGAGCAAGATCGAAATCATCGCGCCCGTCCAGATCGCCGACACCAATGTTTCGTTCGCACAAGGCGTGAAAGCGGGAAACTGGATCTTCCTAACCGGTCATGAGGCGAGCGACCATAGCACCGGATTGGCGCCGCAGGTTCGTGGCAAGGCGCATTACCCCGGCCACGGCACGCCCAAGCATCGTCGCGAGGGTGACTTTATTTTGGAACGCTTCGCCGCCTTGTTGGCGGAGGCCGGGAGCGATCTATCCCACGGTGTACGACTCGATCAGTACTACCCAACCTGGAAAGCGGTCGACCCCTACCACCATGCCCGCCGGGCGCATTTCGGTGACTATATTCCGCCCAGCACCTCGGTGATCACCGATGAACTGATGGTTGCCGGCGCCGACATCAACGCATCGATGCTGGCGGTTGTCCCCGGCGAAGGCCGTGAAATCCGTCGCGTCAAAGAGTCCGATCAAGTCGAATCTCCCTTCTTTTCCGGATTTGCCCCGGCGATCACGTGCGGCGATTATGTCTTCGTCGCTGGTCAGATGGCCAATGCGCCGGATTGGTCGCTCGATCCCCGCGCCCATGTCGCAGATCCGGCATTGTGGGCGGGTTACGAGATTCGCAAGCAAGCCGAGTTCATTATTACCGAGCGGATTCTACCCGCGCTCGTCGCTGCTGGATCGTCACTCGGGAACGTCGTAAAAGCCCAGGCCTATCTCACCGACGCAGATGACTTTCCGCATTTCGTTGAAGTCTGGAACGAGCTTGTTGGTGCCCGCCAATGCGCCTTGAGTGTAGTGCCGTGTTCGAAACTCGCGATCGTCGACGGGACTATTGAAATAAATGTCATGGCCGTGGTCGATGGCGGCGCCACCCAAAAACAGATCATCGACCCCGGAATACCGTCGACCGTGGCCTACGGTGCCCCGGCGGTGCGGGCCGGCGACCTGCTCTTATTTTCGGCGCTTATGGCGGCTCCGAAAGACGAATCGCTGGTGCGGCCAGATCTCCGCCATTATGGGCAAAGCACGGTGGCGCAGGCCCGTTTCATACTCACGCAAGCCGAGAAAATCGCGCAGGCAGCCGGAACCAGTCTCGCCAATACCGTGCGCGTCCACCAGTTCCATACGGATCTCAGCGAGGTCCACGCGACCTACGGGGTGTGGCAAGAGTTCCTGCCGGGCGCACCCATCCCATTTGCCGCGATCGGCGTGCCGGGCCCGATGCCGGCGCCTGCGTGCACGATGATGATGGACCTCTGGGCCTACGCGCCCTGAGCGCGCTCGCCCCGTCCCGCGGGGCGCTGAGCGAGAGCGATCCCAGCGAGAACGGCGACGCCGGCGCCAATTTGCACCACGGTCATTGCCTCGCCAAAAATCAGCCAGCCTAGCAGCGCGGCGAAAACCGGCGCGGTCAGCATCGCCAAAGATGTGAATGAGGCCTTCAGGTGGCCCATTGCGAACATGAACGCGGTTTGGCCGGCGATATTCACCAGCAGCGTGAACGCGATGATCACCAGCCAGGCATCGGCTGTTTGCGGCTCGATAGTCTCTCCCAGCACCGTCGCCATCAGGAACATCACCGGACACGCCAAAGTGTGATTGAAGGTTATTACCTGCAAGGTCGTGAAGTAGCTTCGCAGATAAGTCATCAACACGATCCAAACGCCGAGGAATACCCCCGAGCCAAGCGCTAGAATGTCGCCCAGACGGATCGCTGAAAGATCGGTCGTTCCTAAGCCGACGAGGGCATAGGTGCCTGCCAATGCCAACGCAGTTCCGGCGACGAAGCGTCGGGTAATCCGGTCGCTGAACGCGATCCATGCAGCGATTGCGGCGAAGATCGGATGAACGTTGGATAGCAAGGCGGCGTTGGCGATCGACGTATACATAACCGAGGCCTGCCAGAGGGCGAGATTGAACGCCAAGCCCACACCGGCAACCATAAGCAATGCGAGAGCCAATGGCGGGGCCGCGCTCGGCACGATCGGCGCGCGCGAACGCCGCTGCAGAACAATGTAGACGCCCCAAAAGACAATGGCCGCGAGGCCGAGACGCCAGGCGCCGGTCGCAACCGGCCCGACTTCGCTGAAGCGCACGAAGATAGGTGTGGTGGCCGAGGTTAACGCGGACCAAAAGATCGCCGCGACGGCAATACCGGTGCCGCCGAAAATGACCTGCCTCGAAGTCAGGTGGCGACCTGCATATGGCGCCCGGCACCGAAGTAGGCGCGGATCGCGTCGTGATAACGGTGCAGGATCGGTCGAAACGCTTCGATGTCACCGCTAGCATGCGCGGCCTGGGCCGCGAGTTCGGCCCGCAGTGCTGGGTAATCGACGCCGGTTGGCAAGCCGTCGCGCACAATTTCTCGACCCTGGACCACAACGTTTCGCACATAGTCTTTGGTCGCGCGGGCCAACAGCACATCGAGTTCGCTCGACGCATCGTCGATCACGTCTTCAGCCATACGCTCATAATCGAGCACGACGAGATCTGCTGGATGGCCGGGCGCGATTGTACCGAAGTCATCGCGGCCTGTTACCGCACACGCGCCCGTACACATCGATGTTTCGAACAACCGGTCCGGTGTTAGAACTTCGTCGAAACTGGTGCCGGCATGGAGCCGGTAGGTAAGTCTGAGTTCGCGCAACGCATCGTCATCGTCGTCGAGCGCCAGCGTATCGATGCCGAGCCCCATTGCCATGCCGGTTTCAATGAACTGTGCCACCGGTGCGATACCGGAGCGGAGCCGCAGGTTCGAACTGGTATTGACCGATACGATGACTCCGCGTTCGGCCATCCGTTCGCATTCCTGGTGTCTAAGCCACACCCCGTGGGCGATGGTAAGACGATTGGAGAGGAAGCCGATATCATCGAGATGATTGACGAACCCATTGGGGTAGCGCGCATCGATCCACTCACGTTGCAGTTTGGTTTCC